>ERZ825137.2564-NODE-2564-length-20837-cov-6.750313_pt1 | contig 20837 bp, 10 predicted proteins | sample MGYA00519873_ERZ825137 | MGnify/ENA primary metagenome ERZ825137 (study PRJEB31778, sample SAMEA3449190) | human gut metagenome | biome: human gut; feature: human-associated habitat; material: faeces | place: United Kingdom | collected 2010/2012 ...
TGCCGCACCTCGCTCGCCGTATCGGCACTTAGAATTATGCGGTATTGCCCTAAGCTTCAAGTTTTTTCCAAAACTTTTGATCTTTTTGCGCCCAAACCACCACACAGGCTGCCCCGTACCGCTGCAAAAGGGGTACCGGGCAGCTTTTATTTTGAAAACTCCGGCCACTGGCTTTTCTCGCTTTTGGCCGTTCCTAATATTCAGGATGCAGCCGGAATAAAAAAGCTTTCGGCTTTCCGCTGTATTCCGGCACATGATGGTGCCTTTTCCGCTGATCCCTTTGCATCGCTCTCCCCTGCCCTGCTTATCCGTTAGGGGCAAAACAAAAGCGGCTGCCTGTTGGCAGCCGCCGGGGGTTGTGGTTTTATGCTGTAACATTTTTGGCCTTATTTTTCCGGTTTGTTTACCCGCTTGAAATATTGGCGGTACTGCTGGGGCGAAAGCCCTGTGGCATCTTTGAACACCCGCCGGAAATGCGCGCTTGTCATAAAGCCTGTCTTTTCCGCCACGCTGGAAATGCTTTCGTTGGTCTTTTCGATCATGTTCTGCGCCGCTTTGATGCGTACGCCGTTGATGTATTCGATCAGGCTCAGATTGATGGTCTTTTTGAACAGACGACTGAGGTAATACGGGCTGATGTAAAACTGGTTGGCAATGCTTGTCAGGGTCAGCTTCTCGGCGTAATGCTCCGCAATGTAGCCTTGGATCTGGCTGACGATGCGGTTGGTCACCCGGCCGCTGTCGCCCCCCAGCTCATGCTGGTTTTCGCACATCTTTTTCAGCTGCAACAGCAGCGTGGCCAGCAGCATTTTGCGGGTCACAGCGCTTTCGGAGCTGTTTTCGTCCTGCATCTGGATCAGCTGCTGCAGGATGGAGTAGATATAGTTCTGCTGCTTAACCGTGATGTTGCTCAGCAGGTGGTTGTTCTCCTCGCTCATAAAGCTGAACAGGTCAATCTCCGGGAAAGCCCCGCTGATCTCCTGCAGATACTCGCGGCTGAAATTGCACACAATGCGGCTGGTGGGGCCATCCCCTACCGAACCAGTCTTGTGGATCTGGTTTTCCCCAATCAGGATCACATTGCCAGCATTGACGATATAGGCGGAATCCTCAATAAAATAGCGCCGCGCGCCTTCCACTTCATAATACAGTTCATATTTGTGGTGTGTGTGGAAACTTCCCATATCGTAGCTATGCTCGCGGTCGATCATATCGATATAAAAGTCCACATGGGGGGAATAGGTATATTCCTTGACCATCCTGTTCAAACCTCCCGCCACGCCCCGCCCAAGCATTTTTGCCAATTTTAGGGCAGAACGCGTTTCAATTTTGTTGATTTATCTCATATTAACACATTTCTTGTTGAATTTCAAAACTTTTTTCATTTTTTATGGAGGAAATTATCGTATGAAACTCGCTCTCGTTCGTGCCTGCACCCGCAGCGCCTGTTTTGAGCTGCAAAACAACACCTGCTATACCGCCCCTGCCCCGTTCCGGGTTCAGCTGAACGGCCAGACTGTGCTGGAAGCCTGCTGCACCAACGTGTTCAGCGTGTTCAGCCTGGAACCCGGCAAAACCTACCACCTGGAAGTGCTTGCCACTGATGGCGATACCGGTACACTGGACTTTGCCACCGCGGCGGAAAGCTTTTTTGTAGATGCTTCCCGCTATGGCCTGGTGAATGACGGCGTGACCGACAACACCGCCTTTTTGCAGGCTGCGCTTTCCACCTGCCCGCCGGGCGGCACGGTGTATGTGCCCGCCGGTACTTACCGCACCCAGAGCCTGTTTTTGTGCAGCAACACCACCCTGTACCTGGAAAAAGGCTGCACCCTGCTGGGCGGCACCGACCGCCGCGAATATCCCATCCTGCCTGGTGTGCTGCCCTGCGCCGATGAACAGCACGAAGCCTATCTCGGCGGCTGGGAGGGAAACCCGCTGGACTGCTTTGCCGGTTTGATCAATGTCATCAATGCCGAAAATGTGACCATCACCGGCGAAGGCTGCATCAACGCCAACGCCGACAACGGCGACTGGTACCAGCACATCAAGGTGAAACTTATCGCCTGGCGGCCGCGGCTCTTCTTTACCAGCAAAGCCAAGAATGTGACCCTGCACGGTGTGGAGGTGTGCAACAGCTTCTCCTGGACCATCCACCCCACCTACTCGGACGGGGTGAACATCCTGCAGCTGCAGATTCACAACCGTGCCGACAGCCCCAACACCGACGGCATTGACCCCGAAAGCTGCAAGAATGTGAACATCATCGGTGATTCCATCCATGTTGGCGATGACTGCATCGCCCTCAAGTCCGGCAAACTCTTCCTTGGCACTGTGATGCATACCCCCTGCGAGAATGTGACCATCCGCAACTGCAACCTGAACCGCGGCCATGGCGGCCTGGTTATTGGCAGCGAGATGAGCGGCGGCGTGAAAAATGTGGTGATGACCCAATGCCTGATGGACCACACCGACCGCGGCCTGCGCATCAAGACCCGCCGCGGTCGCGGCAAGAACGCCGTGATCGACGGGCTGGTGTTCCGCAACGTGGAAATGCGCCATGTGCTGACCCCATTCGTCATCAACATGTTCTACTTCTGTGACCCGGACGGCAAGAGCGACTATGTACAGAGCCATGAACCCCTGCCGCTGGACGATGCTACCCCCCGCCTGGGCAGCCTGACGATGGAAAATATCACCGCCACCGACGCCGAGTATGCAGGCTGCTGGTTCAGCGGTCTGCCGGAGCAGCCGGTTGAAAAAGTGGAGATGAACAATGTCAGCATCTCCTTTGCCGAAAACGCCGGGGCTGGCCACGCCGCCATGATGTGCGGTGCCGCCGAATGCAGCAAGCTGGCGATCTGGGCCGAAAACGTGAAGGAGATTCACTTCCACAATGTCAAACTGGAAGGCTATGCAGGCGAACGCCTGAACTTTATCAACGTTGGCAGCTTTAAGGAGGATTAAGCCATGACCCATGAAGAGATTTTGACCACCCTGGGCAATTATGTGGATTATCTGATTGCCGGCAGCTCTGCCGAAGCCCCACTGTGGAACATTGAAAAGGTGCGCAGCGGCAAGCCCAATAAATGGAACTATGTGGACGGCTGCATGATCACCGCCTGCCTGAGCCTGTACAAGACCACCGGGGATGAAAAGTTCCTGAAGTTCTCCCGCGATTTTGTAGACTACTTTGTCAAGGATGGCGGCGAGATCTACACCTTTGACGCCAACGAGCATAACCTGGACAACATCAACCAGGGCAAAAACCTGTTTTCCCTGGTTGATTTGACCGGCGAACAGCGCTACCGGGATGCCATCAACACCATCCGCGCCCAGCTGGACACCCAGCCCCGCACCAAGGATGGCAATTTCTGGCACAAAGCCATCTACCCGTGGCAGGTTTGGCTGGACGGCACCTATATGGCGCAGCCATTCTACATGGAATACGAGACCCGCTACAACGGCATGAAGGGCTGCCAGGACAGTTATAAGCAGTTCATGAACATCAAAAAGTACATGCGAGACCCCAAAACCGGCCTGTACTACCACGGCTATGATGAAAGCCGCCAGATGTACTGGGCCGATCCTGTAACCGGCTGCAGCGCAAACTTCTGGCTGCGCGCCATGGGCTGGTTCCTGGTTGCCATGGTGGATGTTCTGGAGCGCATGGACGAGCAGATGTATTACGAATACCGCGCCATCATGGCCATGTTCAAGGAAGCAGTGGAGGCCATGATCCAGTTCCAGGATGCCGAGACCGGCATGTTCTGGCAGGTCATTGATAAAGCCGGCGTACCGGGCAACTATCTGGAAACCTCCGGCAGCTCCCTGTTCGCTTACGCCGTGCTCAAAGGCGTGCGACTGGGCTACCTGCCCAAGCGGTTCCGCGCTTACGGCGAAAAGGCATTCTATGGCACCTGCGACAAATACCTGGGCGTGAACGATAAGGGCGAGCTGCAACTGTCCGGCATCTGCCTGGTAGCCGGTTTGGGCGGCGCCACCCGCCGCGATGGCAGCCTGGAATACTATTTCAGCGAGCCGGTTGTGGAAAACGACGCCAAGGGCGTTGCCCCCCTGCTGCTGGCCTATACTGAAATGATCATCCAGTAAGGAGGTTCCGCTGTTATGGCCGTATTTACCGTTGGTGCCCGCCTGCATGATTACGGCAAGGGCACGCCCGATGAGCTGTTTGGCAAGGTTTCCGCAGACGGGTTTGCCTGCGTGCAGCTGGCCTACAAAAAATGCGTGCCCGGCGTTGCCAGCTATGCGGATGTTACCCCGCAGCTGGTGCAGAACACGCTGGAAGCGCAAAAGAAGCACAACATCGCTGTTGCCGTGCTGGGCACCTATGTGGAGCTTGCCATCGCGGACGAAGTGCAGCGCAGCACCAACGCAGCGGATTTCAAAAGCCAGCTGGCCGTGTGCAAGGCGCTGAACGCGGGCTGCATTGGCACCGAGACTACCGGCATGCACAAGCAGCCCGCCGGCACCACCCGCGAGCGTGCCCAATATATGCTCTGCAAAAGCCTGGAAACCATTCTGCCGGAAGCCGAGCGCCTTGGCGTGACCGTTGCCATTGAGCCCGTTGTTGGCGACAGCACCAACACCCCGCAGGCAGCGCGGCACATCCTGGATATGATGCAAAGCCCCGCGCTGGGGGTCATCCTGGACATGAGCAACCTGGTCAGCTTTGAGGGCAAGGACAACCAGCAGCCCCTGTGGGACGCCATGGGCGAGCTGCTTGGGGACAAAATCAAGGCCGTACACTTTAAGGGCAAGAACTTTGCGCCGGACGGCACCATGCTGCACACCAGCCTGGAAGATTCCTGCACCGATTACGCCGGTGCCTTTGCCATGCTGCGCACCCTGCCGCAGCCGTTGCCCGTTCTGCGCGAGGAAGCCGTGCCCGCCCGTGCTGCCAGCGATATTGCTTTTATCAAACAGTTTTTCTAAGGTGTAATGCCGCTTCTTTTTGCCCCACCGGACCGGAGTATTTGCACTGATACCATGGAAGCCTTTTTGTGAAAGGAACCGATTCAATATGGAACGCAAGCTTGTAACCGTTGCCGTGGATGGCAGCGCTGAATTTAACACCCTGACCGCCGCTGCTGCCGCGCAGGACCCCGCCCAGCCGCTTCACTTTGTGCTGGGGGCCGGGACCTATTATGAACGCCCGTTTTTGGAACTGGCGGATTACATCATCACCGGTGCCGGGATGGGGCAGACCGTGATCTCCGCAGGGGCCGCCGGGCGCGACCCCTGGCCCGGCGAGGAGCGCACCGGTACCTTTCGCAGCCAGACGCTTTTCCTTGGCGGCGGCAGCGCCCGGCTGGAGCACCTGACCGTGGAAAACACCGCCGGTGATGGTGCGGACCGCGGCCAGGCGCTGGCGGTATATGCCGATGCCAGCCGTGTGTGCATGGTGGATGTTTCCCTGCACGGCAACCAGGATACGCTGTTCACCGCTCCCCTGCCGCTGGCCGTGCGGCAGAAAAACGGCTTCCGCGGTCCGCGGGAGAACACGCCCCGGCTGGACACCAGACAATACTACCGTGACTGCGAGATTTCCGGCAACATTGATTTTATTTTCGGCGGGGCCAACGCGGTGTTTGACCATTGCCGCATTGTGCCCGTTGCCCACCGCGGCGTTACCAGCTATATTGCCGCCGCCAGCACGCCGCAGGGCAAGCCGGGCTACCTGTTTGCCAACTGCACCGTGCAGGGCAACAGCCCCGCAGGCAGTGTCTATTTGGGCCGCCCGTGGCGGCAGTATGCCCGCGTGTACTGGCTGGACTGCGATTTAAGCGATGAGATCATCCCCCTTGGGTGGGACAACTGGTCCGACCCCGCCAACGAGGAAACCGTTCACTTTGGCGAGTACGGCTCCAAAGGCCCCGGTGCCCCCAAAGCAAGCCCCGCCCGCGCCGGTTACGCCGCCCTGAATGATGAAGCCTCCGCCCAGGAAATGCGCGCCATGCTGGCTGAATTCCGGGCCGACTTCGGTGCAGAAGCGTAACACGCTCTTTGCGGAGCTGCCAATTATAACATTCCACCTCCTCCTAAAAAAGCAGCAAGCCCGCACCGCGCCCCTGTATGCGCCTGCGGGCTTGCTGCTGTCATACCATCGCTTTGATTCCAGAAAGGATTTTTTAATGAGCTATACCAAACTGGACCTTCTGCAGGACCTGGCTGATATGGGCCTGACCGGGCAGGAAACCATTCTGATTCATTCTTCCATGAAGTCCATCGGCCCGGTTGACGGCGGTGCCGATACTGTGCTGGATTATTGAAAATTGCTATATATCAAAGTAAATGCCCCACAGTTGGCGGGCGGATACCGGTCGTGGTTCCGAGCCGTGCATGTGGGGCATTGGTATACCTTCTATTGAGTTTATGTTTTATAGGCAAAGTAGCAAAGTATAGGAAAGAGAATTGATGGCAAGGCCGCCAAACGGGACGATGGCAAGCATCGTCCCCTACAAATTATCTTTTAGGTGCACAACGAATGATTTTATGTTTCTCCGCGGCGGGGTGAGAGCATCCCGCCCTACTGGTATTTTAGAAGGTTAGCCGCGCAGAATAAAATGTTCTGTAGGGAATGCTCTTGACCGTTCCGGGGCCTTGTCCAGATCTGGCATAATGAGATTTGTGATCGGGCCCGTCCGGCGGCCAGAGGGCTGGCCGCCCCACTTTCCCCTACCGCCCTGCTACCCACACTCAGGATATAACAACAGCCCCGGCTCTGCAAACGCAGAACCGGGGCTGTAATACTTAAATGATACCTATGTACCTTATTTACCGCCCATGAAAGCCGGCAGAGGCTTGTCCTCTTTGAGCCACTGGTGGTATTCGGCGGTGGCGGCAAATTCCACGTCACCGGCGGAGTTCAGCGCAGTCTCAACGGAGTCCTGAATAACGCCAATGATGAAGCCAACGCCGACGACCTGCATGGCAATATCATTGGAAATGCCAAACAGCGAGCAGGCCATGGGGATGAGCAGCAGCGAACCGCCCGCAACACCGGAAGCGCCGCATGCGCCCAAAGCCGACATGATGGACAGCAGGATGGCGGCAGGCACGGAGACCTGCATGCCCAGCGTGTTGGCGGCAGCCAGCGTCATGATGGTGATGGTAATGGCAGCGCCGTCCATATTGATGGTTGCGCCCAGCGGGATGGAGACGGAGTAAATATCCTTATCCAGGCTCAGCTTTTCGCACAGAGACATGTTGACCGGGATGTTGGCGGCGGAGCTGCGGGTGAAGAAAGCGGTCAGGCCGCTTTCACGCAGGCAGCGGAACACCAGTGGGTAGGGGTTGCGGTGCAGGTAGATAAAGATAATGAGCGGGTTGATCACCAGCGCCATCAGCAGCATGGTGCCCACCAGCAGCAGCAACAGGCGCCCGTACTGGGTAAAGATGGACAGGCCGTTGTCCGCCACGTTGGTAAACACCAGGCCCATAATGCCAAACGGCGCCAGGTTGATGATCCACCGCACAATGGTAGAAATTGCATCCGCCGTGTTGGCCATAAAGTTCTTGGTGGTATCGCTGCCCAGCTTTTTCATGGCAAGGCCGAACAGGCAGGCCCACATCAGGATGCCGATATAGTTGCCGTTCATGATGGAAGCAACCGGGTTAGAAACAATGTTGGAAAGCAGGGTGTGCATCACATCACCCAGGCCCTGGGGCACCACATCCGCCGTGGCAGCTTCCGCCAGAACCAGCGTCTGCGGGAACAGCTTGCTGGTCACAACGCTGAGCGCAGCCGCCACAAAGGTGGTGAGCATGTACAGCCAGACCACCGTACCAAAGCGGCGGTCCAGCTTGGAGGAGCCCTGCGCCAGTGCACTGGCAACAATAACAAACACCAGCACCGGTGCAACGCCTTTCAGCGCGCCGACAAACAGGTTGCCGAATTCTTCGATCCATGCAGCACCGGGGCAGATCAAAGCCAGCACCGAACCGACCACCAGGCCGATTGCAATGCGCAGGATCAGGCTGGTGGAGTTGTACTTGGCAGCCAGCGTTTTGGCCGCTTTTGTGAGTTGATTCATAACGATTCCTCTTCCCTATTTTAATTGGGTTTGGCAGATGTTCCGCACCTGCCCATTCCGCAGCCGCCCGCACAAACGGTTTCGCGGAATGTTTTCCATTATACCGCAATCGTTCAAGATTGCAAGAGGCGGACAGGTGTGCCCTGTGGAAAAACAATCTATTTTTATCGTTGATACGAAGTAAAAAATATTTAAAAAATGTTTTTGTGGACAATATATCTGTGTTCCGTCCGTGGACATTTCGTTGTATGAAAGAGGGCAGCATACGAATACACTGCCCTTTTATCTTGCTTTATTGGGAACACGGTTTAGAGCCAGATTCAGGGCCACAGGGAAACGCAGGCATATGGAAATTTGCCTGACAGCTTGTGGTAAACCTTCATATGGCCTTTTTCCCTCACTGATACCGGAGCGGTAATCATCTCTCTGCTTTTGGCAGGGCAATAAACAACTTAAAAGCCAAGACAAAGAAAAAGAGCCTCAAGCCAAAGCTTGAAGCTCTTTGGTGCGGATGAAGGGATTTGAACCCACACTCTTTTAAGGGAACTAGAACCTGAATCTAGCGCGTCTGCCAGTTCCGCCACATCCGCTTATTTTGTTTGGCCGCCTCACCGGCGACGAATATTATTATAACCAAGTATCCCCCTTTTGTCAACACTTTTTGAAAGTTTTTTTATTATTTTATGCCTTTTTAGTTTCGTCAAAATACAGCTCGTTTCATCGTCATTTATTTCCCATATCTTACAAAGTTTTTTCTGTTTTTGTTTCCCGAACTCCCCTTTTTCATCCGAAATTCCTCTTTCCAAAAGAAAAACACAAAATTTCCTTTGTGATTTTTTTCAAAAAAGAGTAGCGATATTTTTCTTTTCCCCGTAAAAGGTTGACTTTTTATAAGGCTGCGGAACGGTCAATCCCGTTCCCTACAGCATTTTTTCAGCATGTGGCTAATGATACAGTGCCCTATCGTCCTTTTCATCCGCGGATGGATTTCAAAGTTTTATTTTACAACTTCACAAGTATCTCCCCCGCACCGGAATCCGATTGCCCTTCTTCCCTATTCCCCAACCGCGCGTACCGTTCATCTTCATCCGCTCCCCCACCCCAAAACAAAAAGCATGTGCCCCCTTATCTCTATCATAAGGTGGGCACATGCCGTTACATTATTATGATTTTATCACGCCAAAGTCATCAGGCAATGCAGCCATCGGCAAAGCTGTTGCGCTTGGCTTTCTCTTTCTGCTGGTTGCGCTTGGCGATGATTTCTTTGCTCAGGCCAATACGGTTGGTCTTGAAGTGGAAGAACGGGCGTTCCGGTACGGTGAAAATCTCCACCGGACGCATGTAACGTTCCGGCAGGCAGGCATTGATCTTATCGCGCACATCGTCCAAGGTGTAGCCATCTTTGAGCTGGACGTACAGGTACGGCAGGAAGCAGCCCTCGTGCTCATCATCCGGCACGATAACAAAGAACTCGTCCTTGATGCCCTTGATTTCGGCATCGGCCACGATGTTCTCCAGCGGCTGCACCATCAGGTCGCCGCCGCCAAAGCGCGGGGATGCGCCGCGGGTCATCGTGTAGAGCACACCGTCCTCGGACATATAGCCGATATCGCCGGTGTGCAGCCAGGTCTTGCCGTCTGCGTGGACCTGCAGTGCCTTGGCGGTTGCTTCGGGGCGGTCATAGCCCAGCATCACGCCGGGGCCCGCCATGCAGATCTCACCGGGGGTATTGTAGGTCAGCTCTTCCTGGGTGCCGGGCTTGAAGATGCTGATGACGTTGTGGATCATCGGCACACCAACGTTGCCGTCACGCACCGGGAACGGAGCCATGGGCAGAGTGGCGTTGGAGCCAGCCTCGCTGCTGCCGTAGCCGGCAGTAAAGCGCAGGTTGCAGTTATGCTGCTTGAGGAACTCCTCAACATTGCGCAGCTGCTTGTTGTTGAATGCCTCGCAGCCGGCGCCGATGGCCAGCATGTGGGACATATCATAGTCAGCCGGAAGACGCTTGCTGCGGCGGATAACCTCCACAAACATGGGGATCAGGGGCCAGTTGTTGGGGCGGTAGCGCATCATTTCCAGGTCAACATCGTACACATCCACAAACGGATCCAGAATGAGCAGCATACCGCCGGCCAGGGGCAGCAGCATCATGGAAACCACAACAGCGATCAGAGCCGGGGGCAGGATGGTCAGCAGCCAGGTGGGGCGGAATTTATCCGAAGAGCCATAAAAGTTCATCTGGGCCAGCACGCCGATGATGCTGTGTGCAGAATGGATGACCTGCTTGGAAGGGCCGGTGGAACCGCTGGTGTAGGCGCGCAGCAGCGGGCGGTCAATGTTGACAGGAGCGGGCACAAAGCCGCGAAAACGCTGGCCCATGTTACAGAAATCAGCCCACATCATGGTATCAGAGCCACGGGCGGGAACATCCGGATACAGGGCATCCAGGGAATGCTGCAGGTAAACCGGCATAGCGGCGCGGTCGCCGCTTTCCAGAGCGGGAACGATAACATAGGTATTCACGTTGGTCTGCTCACGGTAGGCTTCGATTTCGGCCTTGGAGAAGAAGTCGTGAACAAAAATCACCTTGGCATTGGCTTTCTGAACAGCTTCAATGTTTTCTTCCAGGGTGTTGTCACGGCACAGCAGCGAAGCGCCGATGCGCTCGGCTGCCAGCAGCAGATAAATGAATTCCGGCACAGAACGCAGGAACACGGGGATCTGGTCCCCCTGCTTGACGCCAAGCACCTGCAGAGCGCGGGCGGTGGCGTCCACCTTACGGAACACGGTACCCCAGGTGATATCCACGCCATAGTAGTGCATGGCAATCACGTTAGGGTCTGCAGCGCGCACGGAGAGGTACTGCTCCACGGTGCAGGCCGGAACCTGGATACCGCGCAGAACATCTGGATAGAACTTCATCCAGGGGCGGTCAATGCTGGGCTTGCCAGTCAACATCGCGTTTTCATTCATTGCAATTTCCTCCAAATGTCTTTCCCTTATAGTTGCAGGGAATTAAATTATCCAAATCAAATCACGCCAAACCTTTATGGCGCTTTCCCCTGCTGTGCACATCGTTGCACAGCGTCGCCGAACCATAATGCTACAATTATCTTCGGTGCTGAACATAGTATACCATTCCTGTTTACGGAAAGCACGAGAATCCCATGGCACAAATTTCCAGAAATTGATTCCGCATGATTCACTTTTTTCACATGGATTTTCACGCTTTGGCATGGAGTTTTCTTGCAATTTCATTTTCCTTGGTGCAACAAAAGCCCCAGCTACCGCAGCAGCCAGGGCTTTATGTTTATGCGTATGTATGTTGTATTTTTAGATTTTGTTCATCCAGCTCTCTTGCAGTTCTTCCATTTCATCACTTTTGGCGCGGGTAATCAGATGGATTCCCTGCAGGACATGATGGATGTGCTCCGCAATGGCGTTGCGCTCTTTTGTCACGTTTTGGTCATCCAAATTCCAGACCTGATCAAAATATTCACTCAGGCGGTCTTCCATCACACTGTTGTTGACCATTGCAATCCGGTTGATGGGGCAGTTGTTATCCAGCCGAAGATACGATGCAGCGCCAGAAAGAAACATATTGGGGTCCGCCACATACTGGAAATCGTTCACAATGCGGCCGCTGATCAAGCGGAATTCAAGTTTTTCACGCTGCTTGCAAAGCTGCAGCACATAGCTGATGCACCGGCTGCGCTGATCCGGGGTAAGGTTGACCTTGTAACTGAAAAAGTCCAGCTCGCCGGAAACCGCCATGGAGGAAAATGCAGCTTCATAAATCAGGATGCGGATGTTTGTTTCCTCCACCACACCTTTGGCAAGGTTGTGTACGCTACGCAGCTCCGCAGGGGTAGCACCCAAAAAATCTTTCAGCTCGGCCTCGTGGGCGGTCAGGATCTCTTCAAACAAGTCATCCGGCAGCAGAAGCTCATTCAGGTGGCCGAACATCCACCGCAGATTGGAGGCCAGCAGCGTGTGCATATAGTCGTACTGGCTGATCAGCTGGCGCATGCTGGTATCGCGGAAAAGCTGGTCATCCCGCACGCAGAGCTTGGAGAAGTTATCATACAGGCTTTCGCAGTTCTGCGGGTCCTCGGTGGCGGTAACGGCGGCGCAGCGGCTGTGGCTGACCAGCAGGCCGGTAATGGCAAAATCGCCCTTGACCACAAACACCGCGCGCCCGGCAGCCGCGGTGCTGCCAAACAGCTTGAAATGAATATGGCTGAAGTTGGTCAACACGTTGATAATGAGCGCGGCATCATAGATGGGGTCCCATTTTTCGCGGCTGATATCGATCATCAGCTTGAAATAGACGTTATCATAGCTGCGCTGGTCCACCAGCTGGCCGTTTTGCAGGTTGGCAACTTTCAGGCGGTATTCGCGCGCCATTTCCATCAGGTCCATCACAGCCACAATGTCCAGCTGGCTGACGCGGCGCAGCACGGGGTGCGCCATTTTGGTCAGGTATTGCAGCATGTTCAGCTCGGCCCAAAAGTCCGTATAGGGGCCAATGCGCGCCTCGCCGCTGTCCAGCTCCTCTTGCAAATAATCATATTCAGCAATCAGGTTATCATAAATGGCGGCTTTCAGGTCACTGGGGATGCTAACGCTGTATTCCCGCAGCAGCAGGTCACGGCCATCATCGGTGGCTTCATCCACCACGCAGGCACTGATGCCCTCCATCACACGCTTTTCAGTCTTTTTGGCAGGCAGCATGCGGCCGCTGACCCATTTGCTGATATAGGAAACATCGTATTGCAGGCGCTTGGCCAGGGTATAGTTCTTGACCTCCGCAACTTCCAGCAAATGCTCCAGCAGAATGCTGAATCTATTTTTATCTTCCATTGCACCAAATCCTCTTCACCCATTTAGTTTACACTTTTCTTTTATTCTATTATACAAGTTCCATATTTCGATTGCAAATTCAAATGATAACAGGTAAGGAGAAAACGAAGAAAATATATTAAAATCTTTCACAATTCGCGGCCGCATTCTTTGGCATTCATGCCAGTTTGTTGTTTTTTTGTTGTTTGAACTGACAAAGTTTGTTTGTTCTGCTTGTGATATCCTCCAAAAATTATACTTCGCGCGCCATATTTGCCAAATTTAGCCGCAGCTTTTTAGTAGGTTTTGCCCTTGCACCGGCCTGATGTGCTCGCCATGTTTTTGTGTGTTGCCTTTATTATGCGGGTAAGGTAAATTGCGATTTTTTAATCGTGTACTATTTCTAGGGCAATACCACATAATTCTAAGTGCCGATACGGCGAGCGAGGTGCGGCAGCTGCTAAGCCAAAAGCGCAGATAATACTGGATGTCTTATCGAGCATTTTGGCAACGCAGATGCCGTGCCGCAGCTGCCGGAGCGGTGCTTAAGCCGCAAGGCGGGAATTGTGCGGTGTTGCCCTAGCTTTCGGCTGGGTGGGGTCCCCCGCCCTACTGATTGTTTAAGGGTGTGCTGCCCATTATAATTTGTTCTGTAGGGAACGGTCTTGACCGTTCCGAGGCCTTGTCCGATTGGTCGTGATGGAATTTGTGGCAGGGCAAGGTGCCTGCGGGCGCAGTGACTGTTCCAAGGCGTTGGATTCGATTGCTTTAGGTTTGCGGCAAGGAACCACCCCTCAGGCCGCTTCGCGTCCAGCTCCCCTCCAGGGGAGCCACCACAATCATGGGGTCCCCCGCCCTACTGGCCTGGCAAATATTTCACCGAACCTATGCCCACAAATACAAAAATGCCGCAGCAGACTGTTACATCTGCTGCGGCATTTCTATTTAGGGGTTAATGGGCTGGGTTACAGCTCATTGTTCAGGCTGTGGGATTACTGCAGAACGCCGGTGTTCTTATCGAAATGATAAGTGCGGCCATCGATGACTGCATCGCCCTTAGCCATGGTGCCATAGATCGGGTCGAAATAGTAACGCTTGTCAGCGCTCCAGCCCTTGATCATGTGGCCCTGTGCATCGTAACGGACCCACTTGCCGGTACCATCGGCGCGGTCAGCCCACTGGCCAGCTTCGGATTCCTGATAGACATCCTTGCTGGTGGCTTTCTTGCCCTGGTCAACGGCATCCAGCCAGTACCAAGCATCGGAAGCCGGGTCATAGATTTCCTTGCCGCGGCCTTCCAGACCCTGGCGAACGCCATTTTCGTACCAGTAATCGGCGCCATTGATGGTTACCCACTGTTTATCAAGGCCAATGCCGGTGTTCTGATCGAACGCGCACGGTACGCCGTCAATTTCGGTAACACCCTTGGCCATGGTGCCAAAGGTCGGGTCAAAGTAGTAAGTGCCCTTCTCGGTCGTCTGCCAGCCCTTGATCATGTGGCCGTTCTCATCGTAACGGACCCACTTGCCGGTGCCATCGGGTCTATCAGCCCACTGGCCGGCGGCGGATTCCTGGTAAACGTCCTTGTTGACGGTCATTGCGCCGCCCTGGACAGCATCCAGCCAGTACCAGGCGTCGGAATCGGGATCATAGATCTCTTTGCCGCGGCCGGTGGTACCCTGCTTCACACCCTTTTCGTACCAGTACTTCTTGCCGTTTTCTTCAACCCAGCCGTTCTTCTCGCCGTACTTGGCGGTGTAGTCCTTGCCGTTGAAGTTGACAGCAGCGGTGGTAACGCCGCTGGTCTGCTTTACCGTTGCATCCACGAACTGTGCGCTTGCGCAGTTCTTATCGGTGCAGGTAAAGACAGCCATTGCGGTAATGGTGGTCTTTTCAGCGGCACCGTGAGCGGTGCGCGTTTCGGGTTCAGTAGACGGTGCCTCAGTCGGCTCCGGCACAGCAGTCGGTTCCGGCACAGCAGTCGGCTCCGGCACAGCAGTCGGCTCTGCCGGCTTTGCGGTCGGAGTTGCGGTCGGAGTTGCGGTCGGAGTTGCAGTCGGAGTTGCAGTCGGAGTTGCAGTCAGTGCTTCAAACACAGCGCTAACGGTAACATCAGCGGCTGGCATCTTGAAGGTAGCCTTGCCATCGGTCAGGGTCAGCTTTTCGGTCTTGGTATCTTCGCCGCTCTTATAGCTGTAGGTCAGGCTGTCAGCCTTGAGCTGGTAGTTATCAGCTGCCTTAACGGTAACGGTAACTTCGGCGCCTTCAACAGCTGCGGTTGCGCTCACCTTGGTTTCGCCGTTCTTGTTAGCAGTGTCTGCCACAGTAACCTTGTATTCCTTAACAAACTCTGCGCTGACGTTGACAGGGTACGCAGGCATTGCAAAGGTGTAAACATTGGCGTCTTTTTCGTCAACGGTTGCCTTTACGGTCTGTTCGGTGTTGTCAGCGTCTTTGTAGGTAACCTTCACGCTGCCAGCCTTCAGGGCATAGCCGGTCGCGGGCTTAGCAGTCAGGGTTACGGTTTTCTTCTCAGCTGCTTCTTTAGCGGAAGCAGTGATCTCACCATTGGTCAGGGGAGCAACATTGACCGCATAGGTCTTGGCGTTTTTGGTAACGCTGATGTCCACATCGCCGTTCGGCATGGTGAAGGTGTAAACCGTCTTAGCCTTTTCGGTGGTAGCCTGGGCTGCGGCTTCGTCCTGCGCTGCTTCCTGAACTTCATTCAGAGCAACTTCGGTATCGCCGCTCTTTGCGGTAACGGTAACGATATCGGTGCCAGTCTTTTCTACGGTCAGGGTAACGGTATCGTTTGCAAGGTAGTTGTTGTTGATGGTGCCCAGGGTCAGGGTAACGCCTTCAATCTTGTCCGGCAGGGTTACAGTGTGAGGTACGCTCTCGGTTGCGGTATGGCAATCAGAGCACAGGTACACATTGCCGCCAACGGACTTGGTTTCCAGCTCGTCCAGAGCCCAGGTATGGCCCTTGGGCCGTGTGTCGTCAGTGTACTTCTTTTCACCCTTGGTCAGGCCGTACTTGTTGGTGCGGTCCTGGGTGTAAGCGGGGGTATCGCACCATGCTTCAACGGAAACATCGGTGGTTGCGCCGCTCTTCAGGTCGCTGACCATGTCGGACATCGGCATGGTTTCAACCAGGTTAGCGCACCACATGAACTCTTCGTTCTTGTTCTTCTCGTCAGAGCTGCCCATGTTCTGGTTGTAACTCGGGTTGTAGTTCCAGGACTCGGTCTTGTAGCTCTTACGGTTTGCATAAGAAGTGCCGGAAGCATCGGTCTTGACTTCTGCCTTGCCGTCCACCAGTTCCTTATAGGTGTTGGACAGGTTGGTGCCGACAGAAACGACCAGCTGATCCTTGGTGGTGTTGATGCCGGTGATCACAGTCTGGCCCTGCTGGGTGGTGGTAGCAAAGCTGTAGCTGTCACGCAGGGTCAGGCCCGCCAGAGGATGGTTCATGAAGGTGCCCAGATACTTCACACTGCTGGTATCCTGGGCGCTATCCATGATAACCATGCTCATGCCGGGAAAGTGGGTATCGGGAACCATGTTGCCGTCCTTATCCTTGGTCAGCTTAATGCCGCCATAGACGGTGTTGTATTCCTTCACTTCTTCCACTGTGCCGGTGGTCGGGTCCATACGGTAGATGGCGTTGTTGACGTTGAAGTACAGCTTGCCATCATACAGTGCGGTAGAGTGTACCAGTGCGGGGTAGATCCGCTTTGCAGCAGCGTCTGCCAGGCACTCGGTGTTCAGGTTGTTTTCAACCTTGGTATGCTTATCTTTTGCACTGGTATCGATCTTATAGATGGTGCCAGCTTCGGCCAGGACCTTGGCATTGCTGTCGTCATCATTGAAGTTGCTGCTGGTTTCCTTCAGATCGTTGTAGTACATCAGGATGATATCAAACGGGTCATCCGTCTTGGTAAAGCTGCTCATGCTGAAGCCGCCGGGTCTGCTGCTGGAATCCTCTTTGCGGATATAGTAGTTCGCATTACGCGGACGTGCTTCCAGAGTATCGGGGCCCTGGTTCTGCATCTTCTTCATGAACTGCTGCATCTGGGAGTTGTTACCAGAGCTGCCGGAACCAGAGTTGCCGTTGTTGCCGTTCTCGGACTGCTGGCGGCGCATGTTGTTGTACAGGTTCTGGTTGGTCGTGGTATCAACGTAATAGAAGTAATTATTGTCGAAGTAGATGGGGCTGCAGATAGAGGTGAACCAAGTATCCTCGTAGCAGGTATCGGTGTAACGGGTCTCGTTCTTGTTCTCCGCCTTGGTGTAAGAGTAATGCGGCTTGCCGTTGTTCAACACAACATTGCCGTCATCATCCACATCGGGATTCTTGTTCTTGGTGTAGGTGTAGCCATCGTACAGCGAGTCAATGTAATCATAGTACTTGCTGTAACGGCCTTCCAGACCGGAGGGAGAAACCAGGAAGTTGACATGGCGCAGGTCGCCTGCGTTCTCAACGCGGGTCTGGGCCATGCACTCGGTGTTCACGTCATCATAGCAGACGTCAACATAGTACCAGTTCTTGTTGGCTTCGCCGGTGGTCATCGTAGCAGAGTTGCTGTCGCCCTGCAGCTTGTTGACCTTGACTGCGTTGAAGTAGTGGACGTTGTTGAACATGCCGCCGCCGAACGCATTACCGGCAACACTGGTATCAGAAGTATCGCAGTAATACAGGATCTGGGCAAAGTCAACAACAGCATCGTTGCCTACTTCATCGGGGGTCTTCCAGCTGCCGTCATCATTCTTATAGATGCTCTTGTTGTCAGGCAAATTCTGGACCATGTAGTTAAATGCAGCTGCATAGCCCAGGCAGATGCAGCCATACTCAACGCCCTTAGCGCCGATCTCGCCGCCCAGCAGGGCACCGAAAGCAGTCGTCTGGATGGGGTCGTTGTTGCCGCCGCCGGTGATATCGCCCATGGAGCCCATATCGAATTCTGCAACCTGGGAGATCCAGTCGTGCAGGACCAGCAGCTTGGTGACATAGTCAGCGCTGTCACCCAGCTTGGCAACCTGTGCCAGGCCTGCATCACGGATGGCTTTCAGAGCTTCGCCATAGTTCATGACGTAAGACATGAACGCCTGCGGCAGCATGTTCAGCATGAATGCCATGGTGGTCGGCGGGACATTATCGTTCGGATCAATGCTGCACAATACCTTGATTGCGCCCATGGTGCCGGTGATGCTGCCATCCTCGCCCTGCTTCTGAACGCCCTTGGAGGTCCAGAACGGGGCAACCACGCCGAAGTACTCTGCTTCGTCCTGGTTGAACTGCGACAGCTGGAAGTAGTAGTAGTTCATCTGCGCAGTCGAGACATCGTAAGTATTGGTGACCTGGTTGCCCTGGTCGTCCACATACACGGCAGTCTTCTGGCTGTCGTACAGCAGCAGGCTGTTCTTGCCCTTGTTGTCGCCGCTCTGATAGGTGAAGTTCACCTTGCTTGCGTCAACCGGGTTGTTCTGCATATCGTACCAGTTGCCGTCCTTCATTGCGGACACCAGGGTAACGCCGGTGCCGCCGGAGGTGGTATCCAGGGTCGGGGTGCCGCCCACGTTGATGTAGACGGAATTGTCATTCTGGTCTACCACAACGCTGACCGGCATGGTCATTACCGGCTGGTTTTTGATTTCTTCGCCGCAGACAGCGCACTTGAAGGTGACGCTGGTGCATTCCCAGTCAATGGTAACGGGAGCGCCGGCAGAAATTTTGCCGGTTTCGCTGTCATAGAACAGCTGGGCGTTGCTGTAGTCAGCGGCCAGCTCGCCCTCGACCTTCTTCATTTCCCAGTTGAAGGTAGCAACAAAGTTGCCATCTGCATCCTTGGACACAACATGGCTCTGGCAGGGCAGGGCGGCAATGTCGTCGGTGCGGGTGGTGGGTTCCTTGTATTCCTTCTTAACCGGGCTCTTGTCAGCGGGCACGCTGGCAGAGTAAACGGTCTTGCCGGCAACGCCGGGCTTTGCCTCGGTGGTATCCTTGGTTACGGTGCCTTCTACCTTCTGGTAGGCATCGCCCTTTTCACAGGTATACACAGCGGTGTAAGCCCAGCCGTCATCGGTCTTGGTCCAGTAACCATCGGGGGTTTCCTTCCAGGTATGGGTGTGGCCATCCTCCGGGTTGGTGTCATTCCAGTACCATTTCGGCTCGCCATAGGTATGGCCGTCCGCAGCGGCGCTGGCCGCAAAGGTATCGGAGTTTTCAGCAACGTAAGCCTGTGCGTAGCTGTCAGCCTGCTGCGCAATCACTTCATCATCGCTGTTGGTCATGGACTCCATCGCAGAGGTCATGCCGGAGCTGCCGGTAAAGGTAACGGCGGTCACAACGCCTGCGGCGTTCGTCTCATAGCCCAGGTCGGTAACGGCGCTGGACAGATGATACGTTTTGATGGTGGCAGCCATCACCGATGCCATCTCGTCCTTGTTCAGGCCATAGGCTTCGGTGTTGATCTTGCCGGCTGCGGCGTTGGCGTACATGGCATCGGCCAATGCATTTTCCAGCGCTGCAAGGCTCATGCCCGCCTTGCTCTGTGCAGTCGCTTCCAGCTTGGCATCGTCCTGCTCCAGTTCATGCACTTCGCCCTGGGCAGCCAGCGTTTGGGCTGTCTGCTTGATCAGGTCTTCGGTGCTGGTGAACTTGGGCAGGGACTGCACAGCGCTGGCCGCGCTGGCTGCGCTAGCTGCAACAGACTGCGCTACCGAAGAATCAATCTTGGTAGTTTCGGCTGCTGCGGGAAGCGCCACGCTCTGGGCAACCATGGCTGCTGCCAGCACGGATGCGCCAAAACGCTGAAGGTTTTTCTTCATAGTTTTATCCTCCCTTAAGTGTTACTACTTTCCCCTTTTGTGTGAAAAGTGGTACGGCAGATGTGCGGCACTTTGCAGGTGTTGATTGCAAAACGCCTGGTTGTGCTCCCCTCGGTCTGGCGATCCCTTGCCGGGCTGCGGCCTGCTTTTGGGGCTTTTGGCCCCGGCACAGCGGCTGACAAAACGTTGTACCGGCTGCATGCCTCGATCCCGCAAATGATAACCATTCCGACACATCTAGGTATATACATTATATCACAGTTGCCAGAATTTGCATAGTTAATTAGAGCGGTTTCTATGTAAATTTTTGTCCTTGAATCAACTGAAACCTGCTTTTCGCACATTATTTGCGCTGCGGTGCGGTGACTCTTTGGCGGTATTTATTAACATTTTTGAATGGTTTATTCCTGATTTTATCAAATGATTGAACATTTACCCCGATAATGTTCTTTGCAATCTCTTAATCCAATCACCCTGTATTGTGATCGCGCATTTTTTGCCATTTCGGTTTGGCTTGTTGTTGAGAGATTTGGCAGAGATTGGAGAAAACTTGAAGGAAAAATTGTAGGTTGAGAATTGCCCATTATAAATTGCACTGTAGAGAGCGTTCCTGACCGTTCCGAAAACTTAGGGATAGATCAACCCTTGCCCCTTAACCGCGACCTGAAATACACCTTCCCAAGGTAGGGCGGTGTGAGTGCCCCCTCCTGCTCCACTTTTTCAAAGTTCCGAATGGTGTCCTCTCCCCTATCTACAATTCCTGATGTTTTCATGATGCCTTCCTTGGTCTTCCACACCCGGCCTTTGCCCCCTCCCCGTCCCATAAGTCGTACACAACAAAAAGGCCCCTGCCTTAACAGCAGGAGCCTTGAAAGCTATATCACAAGCCGAAAATTACTTCTCGATCTTGGAAACAACGCCGGAACCAACAGTGTGGCCGCCTTCGCGGATAGCGAAACGCATGCCTTCTTCCATGGCAACCGGGGTGATCAGCTCAACGTGCATATCAACGTTGTCACCGGGCATGCACATCTCAGTGCCTTCGGGCAGGGTGATGATGCCGGTAACGTCGGTGGTACGGAAGTAGAACTGAGGACGATAGTTGTTG
>ERZ825137.2565-NODE-2565-length-20835-cov-4.572233_pt1 | contig 20835 bp, 20 predicted proteins | sample MGYA00519873_ERZ825137 | MGnify/ENA primary metagenome ERZ825137 (study PRJEB31778, sample SAMEA3449190) | human gut metagenome | biome: human gut; feature: human-associated habitat; material: faeces | place: United Kingdom | collected 2010/2012 ...
TGGCAATGTCCTATCGCATGGAAATTGTGGAAGATAAGGATGAAGGTGGATTTGTGGTTTCTTATCCGGAACTGCCGGGATGCATCACCTGTGGAGAGACGATAGAAAGGGCAGTTGAAAATGCAGCGGATGCAAAAAAAGCATGGTTAGAAGCTGCACTGGAAGAAGGGATTGAGATTCACGAACCGGGAAGCCTGGAAGAGTATTCGGGACAGTTTAAAATAAGGATGCCACGCAGCTTACACCGGGATCTGGCGGAACACTCAAAAAAAGAAGGCATCAGTATGAATCAATACTGTATATATCTTCTTTCAAAGAATGATGCGCTGTTAGTAAAATAAATATACAAGAATATAGATGAAAAGAGCCGTCCGGATGGGCGGCTCGAAGTATTCTTTCTTTGATTAAAAATGATATTGTTCTAGCAGATAGATAGGAAGTGTTTGTACGTTTCCAACGGTTCCGCCTTTGGTATCACCTTTCAGATATAGTAGTTTATTGGCCTTCCCCTGTTCCAATGCCTTCAAGGCAGTAGATGCAGTTCCCTTACCGGCTTTAACTTCAATCAGATAGCGGATGTGAGTTTTCAATGTCTGAGCTACAAAATCAATTTCACCACCTTTATAAGTAGCAAAAGCCGGTGTCTCAAAGATAATTTCTTCCGGGAATTCCTGGCGTTTGGACAAGTTAATGTAAACATAGTTTTCGTTCAATGAGCCATCCATAGTTGATACAGTAGCACCAGTTCTGGAGAGATAATAATATGCAACTCCAAGATCCATGAAGAAGCAGCGGCTTCCCGGTTTGAAATTCAAGATGTCCAGTTCTGTGATTTTGCCACAGAAACCGATGATTCCAGAATGGTAAAGCCAGTTGATAGCACGATAGCAGGTTGCTTTAGAAAGATTACTGGAGTAATTCTTTGTAACGAGCTTTTGCAGTTCTTCACTTATACTGTCCTCATCTAATCCTTTCTTTTCACGAAGCAGAATACGGCAGATGCTTAAAAAGATGTTGGTAAAAACACTAATATCTGTGATGTCATCAAAGTACCGCATAGATTCGTTTAAGAAAATGCGGATGATTCTAACAAGCTCTTTTTGAGCTGCTTCCACGTCTTTTGTGTTAAGGTATGTTTCCACAACCTTTGGATAGCCGCCAATCTGTCTATAGATGTCGTAAACATTCTTTAATTCGTCATATAGTTCCGGTACGGTGTCATCTGCATGATCCAGTGGAAGTGATAGATACTTCTGAAAAAGCTGGTCATCCAATGCTTCCAAAAACTCTTTAAAGGAAAGGGTATAAATACGGATACTGGTAATATCTCCACTGGAGAATTTGAATTCCGGTTCCAGTACACGTCCCAGATAACTTCCAGTTACAATGAAATGCGCTTGAAAATAGCGGGTAAATTCTCGGATACGGTTGAATATCTCTGAGGATTCCTGAATTTCATCAATAATGATGACTGTATCGTTGGTATCTTCAAAATCCGGATCGAAGAGTTTAAAAGCATCGTGAAGCGGCTGCTCCGGTCGTTTTGTACCGGGAGTCCAGTCTGTGGCTTTTTTGTAACATTCCATAAATTGTTTGCCGGACAAATCAAACAGGTTAATGTAGATCTTGTGCCTGAAGTTCTCATCCGCAAATTTATTGATAATATATGTTTTTCCGACCTGTCTGGCACCATTCACTTCCAAGGTGCTGTGGACGGTATCGTTTTTCCAATCCAGAAGCTGATCGTAAACTTTTCTTTTCAGATACATGGGAAATGCTCCTTTCTTTCAACTGTTCCTATTATATCAAAATATGAATGGATAATATAGAGGGTAATTTCTGATAAATGATGAATTGTCTAGTCTGAGCAGTTCTTCACGGGTATTCCGGTTTCTGTCATTACTTTTTCGTACTGAAGAAGCTGTTCCCAGGTCAGCCATTCCGGTTTCTGATCTGTGGGAAAACCATTCCATAATTCTTTCATACGGGCAATATGGTTTTGAACGCTATGATTGCATAGGATAGACGGACTGCGATTTCCGTAGCCCAGATAGTATTCACAGTCAGACTGTAATTTACTTAACATCCGGTACTCGAATTCATAGGAACTTCTTTGATACGGAGCCGGATGAAATGTGTACTCCTGCTGTATGGGATGGGAAGGTTCTCCATCAATATGGTTAAAAGATAAAGAATAAAGATTCGGTTCAGGCTCTTTGCCAAGGTCAATATCCTTCCACAACTTTCCGAATTGGTCCTTATATACCGGACAGGAAAAATCATCCATGCCAGTATACTCAAGCACTAATTTTGTTTTTGCATTTTCATTCATTCTATTAGACCATCCTTTCCTTTATTGCAGACATTGAGGTATATTATTGGGCGCTGTTTCTGCATTCCACTGCAGCTTCGCACGTACATCCATCAGGATGATTCCTAACTGGTTTTCTCCGCAGTTATTGACTTTGCCCCAGAAATAGTCACCCCAGTTGTTTCCTTCAATAAGTGTGGACTCTCCGGTTGCAAGAAGTTTATCCCGGAGTTCCGGGTTCTGCATGAATTTGCACATGCAGATTTCATACATGAGCCGGACTTTCACTTTTTCCCAGTCCGGGCGTAATGTAAGATCTCTGCCGAGTTTCTTTGCATCAGAAGGATTATGCATCCGAAAAATACAGAATTTGCGTTGCTCTCTCGCAGAGAGTGTTTTCTGCGCTTGAAAAGCAGCTTCATTATTTGCATAGGTTTGTCCCATGTAAGAGACCGGTGCCGGATAGAAATTGCTTAGAAAAGCATAATCTCCCCGAAATTCATTGATCTGTGTAGGTATGCGCTTGCTTGTATTTGTTTGATTCATTATAAATTCCTCCTTTGTAAAAGAGGTGCGGCCTTTCAGCCACACCTCAAAATAATTCTCATCTATTGCAGAGATGGTTATGCAATCATCTCCAAAAATTCAGCTTCTGTAAGAATTGGAATACCAAGGCTCTGGGCTTTTGCCAGTTTGCTGCCGGCTTTTTCCCCGCAGATCAGGTAATCGGTTTTCTTTGTTACAGAGCTGCCAGGTTTGGCACCAAGCTCCAGAATCTTATCGTTGATACCGTCTCTGGTAAAATGCTCCAGTTTCCCTGTTGCTACGATGGTACATCCTGTAAATTTGTTTTCTTTTGTCATAATGGTCTCTTCCTTTCTTTGTTCAAATGTGAATTCGTTCTGTAAGTTTTTCCATAAATCAAGATTTGCTTCATCTGCAAACCAGGAATGGATGTTGTGATTTAAGATTTCGCCAAAATCCTCTAACTGAGTGAAGTCGTAATCTCCGACAGCCGCCTGTTCAAATGCAGTTAAATTTCCGGAAAATACGGTGTCCAGAATCCGGCTTTTGGTTCTGCCGATCATAGGAATATCCATGGAAACCAGATAGCGGACAAAGCTGGTCCTCCGGCTGGCGTTGATGGATTCCCACAAGCGGTCGAAAGATTTCTCACCATATCCGTCCAGTGCCACAATATCTTCCCGGTGTTCCTCCAGATGATAGATGTCCTGAAAAGAGTGCAGATAGCCCAGATTCAGGAATTTTTCTAAAGTGGCTTCTGACAGTCCTTCGATGTTCATTGCCTTCTTGCTGGCAAAATGGACAAACCTTCTTGTGATCTGGCTGTCGCACTGCGGATTATCACAATGCAGAGTTTCTACGGTGCGACCGTCGCTGGTCTTACGGCTGTAGGTTCTGGTTTTGGAACCACAGCAAGGGCAGACCGGAGGCGTGATGTCGGTATACCTTCCACGATCCAGATTATCCTCTATATGTGGGATGATCATGTTTCGTTTGGAAACAAGAATCCGGCATCCGGGTACAAGCTCCAGATTTTTGATAAAGGTCAGATTATGAAGGGAAGCTCTGGAAACATCACAGCCGTCAATCTCCACGGTATCGAAGATGCCGACCGGAGCAATCTCTCCGAATCTGGTCGGTGTCCATTCAATTTCACGCAAGAAAGTTTCGTAGGTATCATCCTCAAACTTATAGGCGAGGCCGTCCTTATAGTGGTGTCCGGTCTTTCCGCAGCTTTTGGAGTAGCTGAGACTGTCAAAAATCATGACAATGCCATCGATAGGAAGATGCTGTGATGCAGCGACGGTTATTAACTGTTCGATAAACTCTTCAACCTTTTCTCTTGTGAGAGCAGGATTTTTGACAGAGATATATGGACAGAAACCAAATCCCAGTTCCCGGAGGCTGTCCAGTTTACAGGAGCGGCTGTCAGGAAAGGCTGCTTCATCCATACCTTCCAGAACATTGAATGGAAGAAAGTGTACACAGCGACCGATACAGTTTTTCGGATCAATGCTCCGGGCTGATCCGGAAGCAAAGTTGCGTCCATTCTTATATGGCTTTCCATTTTTATCACGCAGAGTGTCTTTCAGACGTTCAAAATCATTGGTTGGAATAAAAGACTCGCCGGTAATGACCAGACGTTTCTGATAAGGAATCGTGAGTGGCACATTCATGAACGATGGGATATTATGAGTAATTTCCTCCCCGATTTCGCCATCCCCACGGGTGGAAGCCTGAATGAGCTTTCCGTTTTCATAAATGAGCTTAGTGGTCAGCCCATCCAGTTTCAGCATGAACAGAACATCTTGACCTTTGATAAAGTCTATCAAAGCGGCAATCAGTTTTGTTTTGTCCAATGAGAGCAGTGGAATTGGATGAACTACTTCCGGAAGTTCACTGACTGGGTGATAACCGACGGTTTGTGTCGGAGAATTTGACAGGATGAAACCAGTCTGTTGCTCCAGTTCCTTCAGCTCATCAAAGAGTCGGTCATACTCCGCATCGGATACCAGAGGGACATCCAGATTGTAGTAGGCATGCCGGTATTTATTTAAGGTAGATACCAGTTCTTTTATCTTTGACAATTTCTGTATTGTAGTATTGTTCATAATATTAAAGCCCTTTCTTTGTAAATAATGTGATGCTGTGACTGTTATGCCATTCTTAGAATCCCTGCACTGCAGTCATAATAGTAAGGATGATCTGCAAGTACATCTTCATCAGCTACAGCGCTTGAATTGACATCCTGAATCATTTTACTTAATGAACCACAATCTTTGGCGATGCTTTCCCGTAAAATCAGAACTTCGTGTGTGCTGCTTGGAATGACATAGTAATTTTCCTGGAGCTTCATTCCAATGGTTTCCAGTACGTGCTCATACAGGATGCAGGCAGCTCCGAATAACTGCTGTTTATTTGTAAGAATTTCAAAACCGGGAGCCATGAGCCTTGATAATGCGGAACGGTCTATATCCTCACATTCGGAAATGCAGTTTAAGAAAGTGGATTCCATCGGGATCAGTGATAATGGAAAAATCTGGTGGGTATTCTTCTTCGCATATGTGTAAATTTCTTCCTTTGTTTTCTTCCAGAAGTCTAGGTGGCTGTTGCTAATAGAACAAGAAGCACTACCGGAACCAGATACATCGAAGTGAATATAGAATTCTATTGCCAAATCATGAAATCGTATATGAGGATTTTGAGACAACCGCTCTTCGTTTTTCTTGTAATTAACCAAGCGGTATACAATTTTATCCTTGATAGTGTCAAAGGAAAACAGACTGTTGACATCCACAGATGGTACATCTTTTATTTCCAGATACAGGGAACAGATGTCTGTGACGATTTCGTTCAGCGGTGTCCCGTCTAGATACTCCTGATAATATGCATCCAGATAAATCCGGGGTGCTATATTACTGTTTGCCTTTTCAAATAATAATCCATGATTTGTGATCTGATTGTTTCTGGTCATTGTTTCTGGTCTTACGGATACTTCAGAGCCAGTCTTTTCCTGCATTATGCTGCAGACGGTGGCTTCAAATTCTGTGTAATTCATAAAATTTAATTCTCCTTTCTTTTGTGGCGTGTCAGTTCCGGAATCATTTGTTTCCGCAATCCTCCTTTCCCTGCGTTCAGGCATAAAAAAAGAGAATGACACTTATGTTCATTCTCAAAATAGATGCAGTTTCCTGCAAAATAAAAAAAGCCAGAAGTCCCTGCTGCTTGTTGGGCATAGGAAAACTCCTGACTACGTTTCAAACCTAAACTGCGTGTGATAAATCCTTTCCGGATTGACACAAATAATTGATACAAGAACAGTGTAACACTAGATATAGTATATGTCAAATGAAATAGATACCATTTGCGGTATGAGCACGATGGGTATTGAATACTGCTGATGAAAAAATCCAAACATGATACATTTATAAACTGAGAGATGATAATATCGGCTTCATAATATTTAAACAGTGGTCTGTGATAGATCACTGCTTAGTTTCCCAAATCATTCAGGATATGTATAATTTTGTTTCTGCTGAAGAACTTTTGTCCAATCACGTTCCTCACGTAAAACTCGGAGTACATGGATTTCTTGAGTATGCTCCATGAACACATAGAATATTATGGAAGGGTATTCAGAAGCAAACGCTCTGCAATTTTCTCAGGAACAAGCGTCTTCTCTAGGGTGGAAGAGCTATGGCGATCCGGAGTACGTGCCTCATGTTTTACGGTATTATTCGGTTGGAGGCTCATTCGGCAGATTCTTTGGAAATCAGCAGATTGTAGCAATAGCGAAGAATCAGCTCGGAAATGAAGGGGGACAGAAGTTCTGGTCGTGGTGGGGATTCACTGAGAGAAAAGAATGGTGTGCTTGCTTTGTTAGTTGGTGTGCGGAACAGGCAGGGTTGCTTCAAAACGGAGTCATGCCTAAATTTGCTTATTGTCCTGACGGGGTGGATTGGTTTAAAGCACATGGAAGATGGAAAAGCTGTGCCAATGACTGGAGCTACTATTTTCTTTGATTGGAATGGAGATGGAATAAGCGATCATGTCGGGATTGTGGAACGAGTGGAAAACGGAACAGTGTATACGGTAGAAGGGAATTCGGGGGATGTGGTACGTCAGAATGGTTACTATATTGGCAGTGATACTATTTTGGGTTATAGTAGTTGTTTATTAATAAAGTAAGTGAATCTAGAGAATTTTGAGGGTTACGTTACATGTCACGAGTTAAAAGTATTTATGGAAAACAGATTAGAGGTGTTTGGAAAAATTATAATACTGGAATATCTTTAAGAATTTTGAAAAAGGAATAGTAAAAAGTAAGGAGAATATGCACTATAAAGGGAAAAACATTACTTATAGATTGTTTTATAGATATTAAAAATCTAATACAATTTGTTTAAAACAAGTGATTAAAAGTAGTGGGAATTGTGGAAAGTGAGGTCAATGTCTAGATTTTATGGAAAAATTGGATATGTCGATAATAATACCAGTTAAGAATGATGTACGTATTGTCAATTGCATCAAAAGTGTAGATGCAGATGTGGAAATCGTTGTAGTTTTTAATGGTGCAACAGAAGAATTTAAACATATAGTCGATGAATTTAATGTTACAGTTGTTGAATTAAAAGAAGCGGGACTGAGTAATGCGTATAATGAGGGAATTAGTAAGGCTAAATATGGAAAAATATTGTTGATGGATTCAGATTGTGTGTTTACAAAGGGCTGCATCAAAAAGTTATATGTTGGATTAGAAAAGGCGAAGTTATCGAAGGGGAATGTGAAATTTCTTAAAGAGACTTACATCAGAAATATAGTAGCAAAAACGAGAGAATTCACCACATCTGATTTTTGTAATGCGTTTTCTCCTCCGTTAGCTTTTAATAAAGATATAGAGGCTGACATTGGATATTTTTTTCACCCAAATCTAAAATGGGAAGAAGATTGGGAATTTAATCTCAGAGTAATGAAAAAAGGGTTGAAAATTTATTGGGACAAAACAGCAATTGTATATCACCCATCACTTTCCATAAGAAGTGATTTAAAAAGTGCTTTTAATTATGGCATTGGGCATGCGCAAGGGACACAGATGGGAGTCTTTGGGGAAGAAAAAGAATTAAGTTTTAATGTGTTAATATCTGCAACAAAAACACAATTTCTATATTTGAAAGAACAGAAGGGGATTTTAGCGGCAATATATTACGAAATATGGAAAATTGCATATAGATATGGAAAAACATATCAGAAAAGAAGGTACAAAAATGAAAAGAATTTTAGTGATAGCCCCGCATCCAGATGATGAAATGATAGGATGTGGAGGTATGTTACTTAAACATGTGGAATGTGGGGATAAAGTCTATATTTATTATGTTACTTCTGGAGAATATAAATATTTGGACCAATTATTATATGAAAAGAGAAAGTGTATTAGAGAAGAAGAAATAGAATCGGTTTGCGGAGAGGCGGGATTTATACATTTGGGTTATTCGGATATAGCGTCAAGACGAATTCTAGAAAAATATTCTGATATAGAAATAAAATTAGTATATATTTTGCAAAGATTACAACCTTCTATTGTGTATGTTCCGCATGCGGGAGAGCAAGACTCCGACCATAAGATGTGTAATAGAATAGCTAAGGAAGCATTGTTGTTGAGTGCTACAATTGATGAAAATGTGAAGACTAATAAATGTACAGCTGAATTAAGGGGATATGAGGTGTGGACACCCATGGCAAATATTGGACATATTGAAAATATTACGAAATATATATCGGAAAAAAGAAGGATTATTGAATTATATTGTTCTCAAATGAAAGAAACAAAATATAGTATTGGTGTTATGGGACTAAATAGATATAGAGGTGAAATGTTTGGGACGGGAGGATATGCAGAAGTATTTTCAAGAGAATAAATATAAACCCATAAAGTCATTATATGAAATCGAAATAAATATAAAAAATTGTTATCGTAAAACGCTAAATAGTACGGTGATGATTTTAAATGATAATATTCAAAATCAATTAGTACAATATATGGATGAATTGCGAATTATTAGATATATAAAGGCAAAAAAATTGGGGTTTAAAAAGTATATAGATTTAAGAATAAAAGAAAAAGGATATTACGATTATACATGTAAAGATATAAAAAAATATCAAAAGATAGTAGAGAAATATTTATCACCCAACAGTCAATGTATGCATGATTATTTTAAAAAACGTTACAATAGACAAAAATATGATGAATTTATTACGGAGAAGGAGCTTGATAAAGAATACTTTTCCTATTTAATTCCGTTGGAAGAAATAAAAAATGTATTAAAAGAACTTGTTCTATGTTTTCCAGAAGAAGAGCAAATGGTGTTTAAGAAACTTTTCGGGAATTACAAAATTTTAGAAAAGGAAAAAATGGTTAAAAACGGAAGTTTTTGTACTATTGAAAAAGGGGGAATAGTAGTATATTTAGTTTCTCGTTACGGAAAAGTAGATTTATTTGAAGCTATACATGAATTGGGGCATGCATATCAACTGCATTATGCGCAGCAAGAAGATCCATTTCCAAGAAAAGAAATGTGTGAAATATATAGTATAGGAATGGAACTTGCAATATTACCATATATGAAAAGGATGTTTCCAAAACAAGATGTATTTCGTTTTTATTTTTTTCAATTATTTTCTTTTTTTATTTATGAAGCAATGCTTTTGAATTTTCAGGAAATTATTTATTTTAGCACTAGAGCAATGGATTATAATTTTATTTGGGAAAAATTGCAGAAAAAATATAGGGTATATGAAGAATATGGTGAAGATTCATATTTGAAAAAAGGAGTATTATGGTTGAAAGAAAGTGAAATATTTCTGTCACCATTGTTGTTGACAGATTATACTTTCGCACAAATTTTTGTTTTAGACATTTATTTTAGTTCAGTACATCATAAAGAGTATATTTCTAAATATTGTGAATTAGTAAAAACGAAACAAGGAGTCAGTATTTGGGAAATTTGTAAGGAAAACAAAGAAAATTATTTTGACGCAGTAATGAAAAAATATGTGGAATTTGTTTTAAAAAGATTATGAGGTGAAAGATGAAAGTTTTATTTTTAGTACCTAACTGGGGCTTACACGAATTAAAATATACAACGGCTACGGTTAAGGCGCCATGCACTCAACCATTAGAGTTTATGTATATTGCGAAACTATTGAATACCAATTGTGAGTATGACTTTTTGGATGCGAACTTGGAAGGTTTGTCTTGGGAAGAAATAAAAAATGAAATAACTAAATACAGAGCAGAAGTAGTTATATTTAGCACAACGATAAGTTATTTGCAGTGGCGTTGTCCGCCGTTGGATTTAGAAGTTCCACGTAAATTAGTTGAAATATGCAAGGAACTTCAATGTATATCTATTGCAATAGGACCGCATTGTACAGTATCTCCGGAAGAAACTATGGAGACGATTAAAGTTGATTATATGATATTGGGAGAACCTGAAATAACTTTGAGTCAATTCTTAAATAGCGGTATGCAGGATGATAAGATTAAAGGAGTTTTTGCAAAGGGTAAAAAGATTACACATTCGGACGAAGTGGACATAAATAAATTACCGACACCAGATTATAGCATAATTAAAAGATACAAATACGATAGTTATAGTTGGAGTGAGAAAGTACAGTCTATATTATGCGAGAGGAACATTAAGGGGACAATTGCAGAGTTTTCTAGAGGGTGCCAGTTTAATTGTATATTTTGTCTAAGAGAACATTTTCGAAAAGAATATCGACGTAAAAATCTAAAACAAATGAAAAAAGAAATTGCAGAGATTAAAGCGAAAGGATATAATTACATATTTTTTATTGATGAAATATTTAATATTCCAAGCGAGGAATTATATGAGTTACTTGAACTTCTTAAGGATAGTAGTATGTTGTTTGGATGTCAAGCAAGACCGGATGTTATGACATTTGAAGTAATAGACAGGTTAAAAAAGGCTGGGTGTATATATATAGAATATGGTTTGGAATCATTTTCGGAATCAGTTTTAAAGAAGATAAATAAAAACATAGATCTTAATGAAATCAAGAGAATCATAGCCTATAGCTATATAGTATTTGGGAAAGAAAATATTCAATTAGGTATTTTGAATTTTAATACAGAAGATATAAGGGAGATTCTAACAATTTCAGAAAAACTACCATTGTCATTAAAAAACATACGTCCGTACCCCGGAAGTTATTTCGGAGAAAAAATATTTGAGAGTTATGGTATTAAAGAAAAAAAATGGGAATTTGCAATAAGATATATGTGGTGGATACAAATAGAAACTTACGCAAAATATTTTTCTGAGGAGAATTGTTTAGATGAAAAATTAAAAGAGGAAATTCTTTTTGGTTCTTTTGTGCAAAGTAAGAAAGTGAGCTATAGAATATTAAACGAATACAAAAAAAAGTGGACAAAAAATAGTGATTTCTGTGTGTCGAAAGAAACTATAAAAGAGAATATGAAAGAAAGATTTAGATCTTGGGATTGGAAAATAGGACAACAATATTTGAAGCTGCTGGAGATAACTTACGAAGCCCATGCGATGAGACGGAAATGTCGGCTAGAGTTTTTTCAAACACCGATTTTACCAGAAACAGCTGTAAGGCGAGCCCTATTAGTAGAAAATCAAGAAGAGAAAATTATATTAATGGGAGATGATGATTTAACAAGTATACCATTAGCGGTCTTAGGATTTGATGTTACTGTTTTAGATATTGATGAAAGTTTAATTGATTTGATAAAACGAATGAGTGAAAAATATAACTTGCAGATAAAAATTGCTAAAACCGACTTTTTAAAAGAAATGAAATTTACAGAAGATGAATATGATGTACTTATTTGTGATCCAATTTCTACATACGAAGCATTTGAAATTTTCGTGGGAAAAGGAATGAATTTTTTGAAAATTGGAGGAAAAGGATACATATCAGTTAATCAGAGATTTGAAAAGGTCTTCTTAGAATTTTGTAAAGACTATGATATTGAAATTTTGCGACAGTTAAAACATTTTAACAATTACTATGATAACAATTTAAAAGTTATTAATGATGTTGCGGATCTATTCATAGTAACAAGAAAAGCGACTTCTCGAACAACTAACCTTGAAGAAAAAAGGAAAATAGAAGACATATACATTAGTCAAAAGAAGTTGCATTATATAGGATGCTTAGAGCTATATAATATTACTTATATGCCTAATAAAGAAGAAATTTTCAGAACAGTATTTTCAAAAATAGCAGATAAAGTTTATATGGTAGAAAAGAGCATTGCTGTAAAAAATCAAATAATTTCAATAGTGGAATTGGAAGGCAATGTTTCTATTTACATTCTAAGGAGAGGAGATTTTGTTTATATAAATTATCTTTTACCAAGTTATATAGATGATAGCTACATTAGAGAGAAAATTTTTGATTTATTTAAACCAGAAAAATATTTGATTAACAAAGTTATAGGCGGCATCCCGAAATTAGAGAGTTATATGGAGATGGAGATAAATAATTATATATAAGATTACTCTCTTCAAAAAATAGTTTTTAGCTGCATTCAATGTGGTGGAAAGGAAAAAATATGTTTTTTTTACAAGTTGAGGATAGTTTTGATAGTGCGCATTTTTTAAAAGGGTATGAAGGGAAATGTAGAAATATACACGGGCATCGTTGGAAGATTTTAATTGAAGTGGAAGGCGAAGAATTAGATAAGCAGGGGTTTGTAATGGATTTTAGTAAAATAAAAATGTATTTAAAGGAGTTAGTGAGCCAATATGACCATTCCCTCTTGATAGAGAGGCAATCTATGAATATGGAAAAATTAGAGTGGCTAAAAAGGGAATACTATGTTATTGAACTTGACTTTATTCCAACAGCCGAAAATTTTGCACGACATTTCTACAGAGAATTGAAAGAAAAAATAACCAATTTAAGTAGTGTTACGATTTTTGAAACCCCCAATAATTCAGTGAAATATAAGGAGTAGAGAGATGTATTATGACATAGTGGAAAAATTTGTAAGTATAAATGGAGAAGGTAAAAAAAGTGGAGAATTAGCAATATTCTTTCGCTTTGCGGGATGCAATTTATCATGTTCGTATTGTGACACAAAATGGGCAAACATGCAGGGCGTAAGTGCAGAAAAGATGACAGAAGAAGATATTTTGATTTATATCAAGAAGGAAAAAATATATAATGTTGTACTTACTGGTGGAGAGCCATTGTTTCGAACAGGAATGCGTCAGTTAATACTATACTTGTTACAAAATGCAGATATACATATCGAAATAGAAACAAATGGAAGCATAAACTTAGAAGAATACATAAATATATCTGAAAAAATAAGTCTTACTGTAGATTATAAATTACCGTCCAGTAAAATGGAAAAACGAATGTGTCTAAATAATTTGGAAATTTTACGGAAGAATGATTCGGTAAAATTTGTTGTAGGGGATAATAGAGATCTTATACGAACGAAAGAAATTATAGATTCCTATAATCTATCTAGTAGAGTTAATGTTTTGATAAGTCCGATATATTCGGCAATAGATTTAAAAGAAATCGTTGAATTTATGAAAAAGAATAGATTGAACGGAGTAACATTGCAAATACAGCTTCATAAGTTGGTGTGGGATAATGAAACTAGGGGTGTATAGAGAGGAGAGAGGTAAAGTGAGAGGAGAAACAGCGATTGTTATATTAAGTGGTGGACAAGATAGTACGACTTGTTTATTTTATGCATTGGATAAGTATAAAAAAGTAGAAGCCATTTCATTTGATTATGGACAAAGACATAGGATTGAGTTGGAATGCGCGAAAACAATATGTAATGAATATGGCGTAAAGCATCAGATTATAGAAATTGACCTTTTAAATAAACTGACTGATAATGCTTTAACACGGATGAATATAGAAGTTGATAAAGAAAAAATACCAGATGTAGTTCCAAATACATATGTAGAAGGAAGAAATATGTTGTTTTTAATGGTAGCAGCAATTTTTGCAAAAACGAATGATATTCATGATATTTATATTGGAGTTTCTGAAAGTGATTATAGTGGATATCCAGATTGTAGAGATATATTTATTAAATCGTTAAATGTGGCAGTGAATTTAGCAATGGATTTTCAGTTTAGACTGCATGCACCACTGATGTGGCTTAATAAAGCAGAAACATGGGAATTGGCAGATAAACTTGGAGTGGTAGATGTAATTAAGAATGAAACAGTTACTTGTTACAATGGTATAAAAGGTGACGGGTGTGGTAATTGTCCAGCATGTAAACTACGAAACAAAGGATATGAAGAATATTTGGTGTCCAAGGAGAAGTAAAAATGAATTGTTTGGGAAATCATCTTATAATAGATTTGTATGGATGTGATTATGATGAGATTAATAGTGAAAAAATTATCTCCGAGTATTTTGAAGAATTGGTATTAATTTTAGAAACTGATATTCGAAAGAAGATTATATATAAATTCGAACCGCAAGGAATAAGTGCAGCATATATAATCGCGGCTTCACATATGACAATACATACTTGGCCAGAAGAAGGGTACGCAGGAATAGACATTTTTACTTGTACGCAATCTTGGGACAAGGAAAAGATTGTAAAACATTTGAAGAAAAAATTGCGATTTAAGAGGATTTCAATTGAGGAAAAAGTAAGGGGAAATGCAGTTAAGTAGTTCTTTTAATAGTAATATGAAGTTCTAAAGTGATTTGTGATAAGTGCTTTAAAGAAAGGAGAGTGTCCTTTTGGGGACATTGAAAATGTAAAGTAATGAATACGCGTAAGATAGAAGAGTATATTAGGGCAATATTAATAGAAATAGGAGAAGATCCAGATAGGGAAGGATTAATAGACACGCCTCGAAGAGTAGCAAAAATGTTTAAGGAAGTTTATCAAGGAATACAATACAGTAATGATGATATAGCCGAAATGTTCGATAAGACATTTGAACATGATACGGAAAAATCTGTGAATGACCTTGTTCTAGTAAAAGACATTAATATCTTTAGTCATTGTGAACATCATATGGCGTTAATGTATAACATGAAGGTAAGTGTTGCGTATTTACCGCAAGGAAGAATAATTGGACTAAGTAAAATTGCAAGAATAGCAGATATGGTAGGAAGGCGGTTGCAAGTTCAAGAACGGATAGGAACTGACATAGCGTATATTATACAAAAAATAACAAATTCCAAAGATGTAGCAGTTATTATAGAAGGCGAACATGCTTGTATGACTATTCGAGGAATAAAGAAAAATAATACAAAAACGGTGACGACAGTTTTTCGAGGGGTGTTTTCTAAAGATAGTGAATTGAAAGAACAGGTATTGTTATTATGCAAGTAAATTATAAGGCATAAGTTTTAATAAAGTAATCATTCGGTATAAATAGTACCTGCTACGGTTCATATAAGGAGGAAAAACCATGAAAAATGAAAAAAACTATAACGTAGTAGACGAAAATTTAGAGAATAAACTTGACGAAATTATGCAGGAGATGGATTTAGAAGAAGTTGACAAATCTGTTTTGTGCATGAAGCCGGGACAGCCGTAAAGCATAGCATTAGCTAAGGAATAGTATTACCTAAAATAATGTAACTTAAATGCGTGGCAGGTACTGTTTATATATAAGGAGAAAAAAGATGAGTACATATAATTACAAATTATCAACATATCCCAACTATTCAGAATTTCAATTATTAGAGTTATATCCTACATGTAATATTACATATAATCGAGGGAATGAAATAGAAGATTTTTTTCGTGAAGATTTTTTAGTATGGCAAGATTTTTTTTGTAATGAATATAAACCACCGGAAGAAGTGAAAATATTGCTGTTTCACTGTTGTTCATGGTCAAAACCGTATGATTTTTCATATATCGTTAATCCAATTAGAAAAATTGCTAAGAAATATAAACAGGTTCACAGAGCAATAATTTCAAATGTAGGTGTTGTTCCGTATGAATATCAAATGAATGCGACGTTTTGTACATATGATTTTCCGCCAGTATATGATTGTGGGAAGATGGACGATAACGAAGTTGGAAAAATGAGAAAAAAAAGCATTAATATATTATATGAAAGAATATACAGATATTTAAAAGCACAAAAAAATAATTACAAGTTGGTTATAACCTATTCTGTACCACAACAATATAGCATGGCACATTTAGTCGGGCTAGCATGTAAAGAATTGGATATTCCGTTTGTTAATGGAGTAACTAAAGAAAATTATCAAAAATATAGAAATAAGAATTATGAAGATACAGCCGAAATCTATATAGAAAAAGAATTGTTAGAAGATTTAGACTTGCTTTTAGAGAAAAACTGTGTAAGAATTAAATGAAATGAAATTGAAGAAAGCAGAGAAAAGAATGAGTGCGATTAAAAAAATTGTAAAAAAAAATAGGTGTCTAGTAAGTTGTTATATTTTGATAGGAATTGCAATTTCGTTTATTAACAGTTTTAATGCAAATTATTATCAAGTTTTAATTGATAAATTTACCGAAAAAAGTTTACAAGGAAAAGATATTGCAATTTACGCAGGTGCACTATTACTATGGTGTATTTTGGGGTATATAGATGAATATCCCGGGAAATTGATTTCCAATAGAGCCTATTTTGAATTGAAAATTAATGCCTTGAGAAAGATAAAAACAATAAAATATGAAGTTTATCAGCACCATGGAGTTGGGAATTTAATTCAAAAAGTAGAAAATGGTGCAGAGGCAGGACGTAGTATTTTATATGATTTTTATCTTTGTGTAATAAGGGAACAAATTCCGGCTATTTTGTTTAGCTTGTATTTTATATATAAGATAAATAAAATGGTTATGTGTGGCATTGTGATTGGATACATAATCGTCTTTATAGTTACTAAAATTCTTTTGCATGCTTTATATGATATTAAACAAAAGATTTTGATTAATGAAGAATTATTTAGCCATTATCTTGTTAGAGGATTTATGGAAATGGCAGTATTTAGAGTTTATCGAAGATTTGATTGGGAGGAGAAAAAGTTAGACGAGTCAAAAACAGAGATAGTAGATAAGCGAGTAAAAATGACCTTAGTGCATGAGGCTTTTTTTACTATTTTTGCAATTATAGTTTCAGTGATTAAAGTGGTTATAATTGGATATGGTTGGAAAACACAAGTTATTACAATAGGCGAAATAATTGCGCTTGTTAGCTTGGTTGATAAGGCGTATTCGCCTATTGCGATATTCAATGTGTTGTTTGTACAATATAAATTAGATCAAATTGCATATGAAAGATATGAGCGATTTTTGAATGAAGAAGAGGATGTACAGATGCGTAAGGGGGTATGTATAGAGACGTTGGATGGAGAAATTGAACTGAGGAATGTTCAAGTGGGATATGAGGGGAAAAATCTATTTAATGGATTAAATGTACTCATAAAGGCGGGAGAAAAAGTTGCACTGGTCGGAGAAAGTGGTACGGGAAAAACAACGATTATAAAAATAATTCTTGGTTTGATAAAACCTAAAAGTGGAAGAGTCTTAATTGATAATGAAGTGAATCTTAGTGAAATTAATTTGAATAGTTATTATCAATACGTTAGTTACATTCCTCAAGAATCTCCGATTTTTGATGGTACATTGCGTGAAAATATAGTTTTTGATAAAATGTATACAGACAAAGAAATAATAAATGTTTTAGAAAAAGTAGATATGTTAGCGTGGTACAAAAAGCTAGATAATGGACTCGATACTTATTTGGGGGAAAAAGGAATTCTGGTATCGGGAGGAGAACGACAAAGGATAGCATTAGCTAGATTATGGTTTGATGATGCGGCAATTGTTATACTTGATGAGGCAACTTCTGCATTAGATAATATAACTGAAAAAGAAGTGATGGAAAGAGTAATGAAAAAGCTTGAAAATAAAACAGTCATTGCAATTGCACATAGACTTGAACGAATAAAGAGCTTTGATAAAATAATTGTATTAAAATCAGGAGAAATTATTGGAGAAGGAAAATTTGATTTTTTAGCTGAGAACAATTTGTACTTTAGAGAGTTATACAGTACCAATCAAAAGGAATTGAATAAATTCAACTGATAGTTATAAGAAGTGAGTGTGTGAAATTTTTTCTGTAAATTGAGATCTTCTATGATAATTGAGCGGCTTAATGGCAGTTTTCTGCGGTTAAGCCGTTGTCTATTTAATAGCAAAAATGAACGAACATGTCAAGAGCACCCAGAAAAATCTGGGTGTGTTTTTTCTTGACATATTATTTAGAATTACACCCTCAATCGGTCAGGGTACATGATTTCCAGTTCACCACGTACTTTTCCCCAGTTGCGAATCGACATTGGTAAACGCATGATAGCGAGTACCTTTTAATTATTGTTATAACATATCTGAAAGATCCGTTCCATTTCTGGATGCTTCCTGCAATACATGACAGCAATGCGTATGACGAATATCGTGGATTCTGAGACCATATCCCCTTCCGGCATGAGGTATACCAGCTTGAACCAACAGTTCACGAAACCGGAGATATATGTTATGGTGTGAGCATGGCTCCCGTGTAATCCCAACAAAAAGAAAATCTTCTGGAATATACAACGGATGCATCACTTTACAGTAGTCTTTTAGAATATTCAACATACTTTCAGAAACAGGGATGAGTCGATCCTTGTTAAACTTGGCATTTTCAATAAATAGGATTTCTTCATCAAGATTTACATTTTTCAATTGTAGGTGAAGTGCTTCCATTACACGTAAGCCTGTGCAATACAAAAGTCGTACTAATACCGGAACTACTAAATGCATGGTGGAGCGTCTATTCGGATAGACATTATCACTCGCCTTGAAGATACGTTCCATTTCCTCGTGGGTAAATATATAGGCAGAATATTTCGACTTTCGCTGTCTAATGTACTCGAGATTAACAGGTATGTATGCATCATATCCGGAGGTTATAAAATAAAGTGCAAACTGCCGGATGCAGCTGACACGCTGCATATGGCTGTTCCTTTCGGATTCATAAGGCTTCTTTTTACACCAGCTATCTATCAGTTCTTTTGTCAAAACGGGCGAATCGATTCCATGTGTGCAGCAATAATCGTCGAATTGCTGGAGATAATTAGTTTCCGTTTCATACTTATAACCTGCAGCTCTCTTATATGCGATGAAATCCAAAATGAATTCCGAAAAAACGCTGAGGTATACGGGTTGTTTCATATGCGGACACCTCCCATCCAGACTCCTTTGAGAGGAGGCACATTCAACGCTATCCGGCGGAGATGCGTCATATCAACCTTCAGGTAAATTTTTGTTGTATCCGTGCTGGAATGTGAAAGGGTTTCGGAGATTATTGGTAATGGAATCTCCTTTTCAAGCATTGCTGTCGCCAGGCTTGCCCGTAATGCGTGTGGACCATGTCTACGTCCAGAATTGATAACAATGCCTGCGTCACGAAAAGCCTTTGTCACAATAGGATGCAATGCCGCCGGATAGCGTTGAATGTGCCCCTCATAATGAATTTACACTATAAAGTGCATAACATCATTATAAGGTTTTAGGAAAAATGTGATTCCCTTTTTGCCGGAATCGTGATTCCGTAAAAAACGGAATATTGATTTCCATACGCCGGACAGGTGATGGATTTCACCCCGGATTATTCAATAGGGACTTTGCGCCCTTTTGACAGTGCATTTTGCGCCCTTCGACGGTCGCAAATGCGTTTTAGAACGGCCGCTCTGCGGAGCATAACGGTCGCCTGTTTTTAGTTAATTGACCACCACTTATCGAGTGTTGATCTTGATAGTGTAGTGTTTTGTGACTCGTTCTTCAGCACATTTTTTAGAGTATCTGTTCCATAGGAAAACTAAAGTCATGTTTTTTCGTGTTGCCATGAGCTTTGCATCTGCTTCATAGTCAGGATACTCTATATTTTCATTACGACCTCCAGATCCAGGTACGGAACCATACACAAGTTCAGCAATTCCATAATTCGTAATACCTGGTGGGAGGGGATAAGAAAGTGACTCGCATTTATCAAATGCTCTTAAGAAGTCGTTCACCCCTGATTTGCTTGCACCCAGCTGTCTGGCAATTTCGCTTCCCGAAAGAGAAAGCGCATAATGTTTGATAATGATGTTCTTGTAATCCAGCATACATTATCCTCTTGTAATAAATGTATTTTCATCCATTGGATGAATACACTTATTATCACTGAGGCTGTGTTAATAATCAAAGAGGAGACGACCGTTCAGCTTCGCATTTCGGCCGTTTTGCTCCGCAAAGCCGGTCGTTGGGATGTGCCATATGCATGACAGAGAAATTGAGCGATGTTATGACTGCATGGAGCATTTTTAATTTCATGGTACAGTTATCAGTTCAGATATTGTTCCATGAATAATTTAGGCGTAATAATGAGAGTTCCTATTTTTTTATCGTATATTTCATTCTATCCTTCTCCTCTTCCACCGGGCAGTTACCCGGCTCATTTTGTCTGGTAAATCTTTGCCATATCCAGTACATAAAGGGGATAGAATACATATCCGCCAAAATTCTTTCTAAGCACCACTTCACTGGCCATATCCTGGATATAGACATTGGCGGCATCATCTGCCAGAATTGTTTCCATTTTCTTGTAAAGTTCAACCTGTTCTGTGTCATCAATGCTCTTCTGCACCTGCTCGTAGAGTTTATCATATTCTTCGCCCTTTGCCGATAGCATGATCACCGGAATATCCTTGAATTGTTTTATTTTTTTATAGGCTGAAAATCCATCGATTTTTGGCATCATAATATCCAGAATGATTAAATCAAAATCTTCATCCTGACATTTCCGGATAGCTTCCAATCCATCACAGGCCTCTGCAACTTCATATCCTTCAAATTCAGCAAATTCCTGGATACCGCTACGAATTGCCGCCTCATCATCTACGATAAGTATCTTTTTCATTATCTTCATCCCTTGTTT
>ERZ825137.2568-NODE-2568-length-20821-cov-7.217567_pt1 | contig 20821 bp, 15 predicted proteins | sample MGYA00519873_ERZ825137 | MGnify/ENA primary metagenome ERZ825137 (study PRJEB31778, sample SAMEA3449190) | human gut metagenome | biome: human gut; feature: human-associated habitat; material: faeces | place: United Kingdom | collected 2010/2012 ...
GCTCCCCTGCCGCCAGCCGCCGGGCGATCTCCACGGTCTGGTGCTCGCCCATGCCAAAGCTGATGAGATCGGCTCCGGAGTCCTCCGCAATGCTGGGCAGAACGGTGTCCAGCCAGTAATCGTAGTGGGCAAACCGGCGCAGAGAAGCCTCCAGACCGCCCAGGATCACAGGCAGGTCGGGGTAGGCCTCCTTGGCCAGCCTGGTGTAAACGGTGGCGCTGCGGTCAGGCCGCGCGCCGCCGATGCCGCCGGGAGAGTATTCGTCCTCGGCACGCGGAATTTTTGCCACGGAGTAGTGGCTCACCATGCTGTCCACGTTGCCGCCGCCGATGAAAAAGCCGTACTTCGGCCTGCCGAACCGCTTGAAGTCCTCGCAGTCGGAATAGCGGGGCTGGGCCAGCACACCGACCTTATAGCCCTCGGCCTCCAGCAGGCGGCTGATGATGGCGGTGCCAAAGCTGGGGTGGTCAACGTAGGCATCGCCGCCCACCACCACAAAGTCCAGCTGATCCCACCCCCGGGCTTCCATGTCCGCCCGGCTGATGGGAAGAAATTCGGTATAGATCGGGGAAGTATTTTCCTGCATATCCTTTATATCCTCACTTCACACTTATGAAGTCTTTTAGAACGCAATTCATCTCATTATACGGAAAGGTCTAACGGCAAATCCGAAATATCTTTCAATCTTTTTCCTTCCACCAATGTTTTAAGTGTTTCTATCACATCTGCCCGTTCTGTTGAGTTAACTGATGCAATCAATTCCGGCAATGCAAAGTGATATACACAATCAATGTCCCCTGTCCCAAGTGCAAGTGATGCAATTCTGGATGGAAGAGGTTCTCCCGTGACAACAACAATATGCGGAAGATGCCCTTTTCTATTACGAATCAGATTTAATGCTTCCGTACGACTGTTTTGTGCTCGATCAGATCTCATTGTCCATTTTGCCGAAACAGAAGCATGTAAGATTGCTTTGCCACCATTCTTTTCTCTCAAATCAGCATACCGACACACAGTATCATTTACGATAGGTTCTGTTGCGTTTATTTCCTCATCAGAACAAAGGTTTCGGTAAACAACAATATCAGGTGCTACCATATAGTCAGTTCCAATCATAGCTGACAATTTTCTGTTAGCTTTTGTCAGTTCGGTCAAATACGCCAAATGTTCATATTGAGCGAATGTTGATGTTTTCGTCCTGCTTCTATTTCCAAGTTTAAGGACTTCCCAATTGCCCGGTCTAAGATGTTGCAGCTGTGGGAACGTTCTCTTTACAAACTCCATCGTAAGCATTTCAAATGACGCTCCTGCTGTTTGACCTGCAACACGCTCATTGGTTTCTGCCATCAGCTGCTCGGCAATTCCTTTAGCAATCATTACAGATATCACACTGTCTTTGTCTGCATTTGTGGCAACACCATTTGCATTGATTGCCAATGTACCAGTCTGCAGCAGTCTCTCATGGTATCTCTTGCGTTCCATTGCAATCAAGACTTCATCTTTCGGCATTTTCTAAGCACCTCCTGATTTCAATTCCAACAGCCTGCGCCACCGGTGGCGGAAAAGCATTGCCGATCATTCTACAGGCAATAGTCTTTTTGCTTCCAAAAGTCCATGTGTCTGGAAAACCTTGGATGCGTGCCATCATTCGACTGGTCAGACGTGGCATCCCGTCAAAATCCTGTTCCGGTGCCTCATTTGCAATTCCCTTTCCGTCAACGCCAAGCTCTGCCCATGCATTTTTTGCTCTTGTCGGGCCAAGGTCCGGTCCGCCATGCTTTTTAGAGCCTCCAACCAGTGTAGGTGCAATCCTATCAGCTCCTTCAGCCCATTTTTTTGCACCTTTCCATCCATTTTGTGACATCAGATCGCACAGTGTCTCTCCAACCGTAGGAGATTCTCTTGGATGCTCTTGTGGATATTCAAATGCCCCTGCCTGATCTTTTCGGATTCCAACTATAACAACCCTTGGACGAAGCTGGGGCACCCCATAATCTGAGGCATTCAATAATTTAATGTGTGTAACATACCCTAGCTTCTTTATCTCTGTAAAAATATGGTCTCGGTATTCCTCGAAGCCAGAGTCCAGAAAACCTCGAACATTTTCCAGCATAACAGCTCTTGGACGAATCTCTCGAATCAAACGAATTGCTTCCGGAAACAGGTCACGCTCATCATCCTTACCTAATTGCTTTCCTGCAACAGAAAACGGCGGACACGGAACACCACCAGCCAGCAAGTCCACTCCTTCATATGGATGACCATCAAACTTATGGACATCTGCACAAATAACATTCCATTCCGGACGGTTCGCTTTCAGAACATTACAGTACTCTTGTTCATATTCAACAAGTGCAACATGGACAAAACCCGCCATTGCAAGACCCAAAGCCTGCCCTCCCGCACCTGCACATATTTCAACACACGTTAAAGGCCGTCGCATTAGTTATTGCTCCTATATAAAACTATAATTATTCCTCCGGCTGATTCATCTGCATTTCCAGCCACTGCTGGCGGCTGATGAGGACAGCGCGGGGCTTGGCACCCTCATAGGGGCCAATGATGCCCTTCTGCTCCATCTCATCCATGATGCGGGCGGCGCGGGCATAACCCAGCTTACAGCGGCGCTGCAGCAGGCTGGTGGATGCCTGCCCGGCATCAATGACCACCTCAACGGCCTGCTTGAGCATCGGGTCGCTGCCGGTCTCCTCATCCGCATCTGCTGAGGATGCGCCCTTCTTGCCATCCTGAATGGCGTGCTTTTCCATGGCTTCGATCATGGCCTCGTCGTACTGGACGGTGGCGCTCTGCTTGATGAAGTCCAGCACGCGGCTGATCTCCTCATCCCGCACAAAGGTGCCCTGGATACGCACCGGCTTGGGCGCGCCCACAGGCATAAAAAGCATGTCGCCCTGGCCCAGCAGCTTCTCGGCACCGGCACCATCCAGAATGGTACGGCTGTCCACCTGGCTGGACACAGCAAAGGCAATGCGGCTGGGGATGTTGGCCTTGATCAGGCCGGTGATGACATCCACACTGGGGCGCTGGGTGGCGACGATGAGGTGCATTCCGGCGGCACGGGCCTTCTGGGCGATCCGGCAGATGGAATCCTCCACGTCCTTGCCCACGACCATCATCAGATCGGCCAGCTCGTCGATGATGATGGCGATATAGGGCATCTTTTCCAGCATGGGGTCAGTGGCTGCCAGCTTGTTGAAGGATTTGATGTCACGGACATTGTTTTCCGCAAACAGGTGGTAGCGGCGCTCCATCTCCTGCACCGCGCTGCTCAGAGCACCCGCTGCCTTTTTCGGCTCGGTGATGACAGGCATCAGCAGGTGGGGGATGCCGTTGTATTCAGCCAGCTCCACCACCTTGGGGTCAATGAGCATGAGCTTCACGTCCTCGGGGCTGGAGCGGAACAGGATGCTGATGATGATGCTGTTCACACAAACAGATTTACCACTGCCGGTGCTGCCCGCGATGAGCAGATGGGGCATCTTGCACAGATCGGCCACCTGGGCCACACCGGCAATGTCCTTGCCCAGCGCCACGCCCAAGGGCGAAGTCATCCGCAGGAAGGCCTGGCTTTCAAAGACACTGCGGATAAAAACGGGGGTCTTTTTGTGGTTGGGCACCTCGATGCCCACGGCAGGCTTGCCGGGGATGGGTGCTTCCATGCGGACATCGGCCACAGCAAGGTTCAGGGCGATATCATCGGCCAGCGAGGTGATGCGGCTGATCTTCACGCCCGCCATGGGCTGGACCTCGTACCGGGTAACGGAGGGTCCCCGCGAGATATCCAGCACCCGGGTGCGCACGCCGAAGCTTTCCAGCGTATCCACCAGCTTCTGGGCGTTGGCCTTCAGCTCGTCCTGGGCACCGGGGTCACCCTCCTCGGCAGACTTTTCAAACAGCTCGATGCTGGGGTACTGATACTGGAAGGTCTCCACCACCTCCGGCTCCTCGGCCGGGGCGGTGGCGGCAGCCTGCTCGCCTGCGGCGGGTTTTTCCATGGCAGCCGCCACCAGCGTGTTCAGGTCTTTTTCCTCCACCGGTTCGCTGGTAATGCTGATCCAGCCGTCCTCGTCCGGTTCACTGCGCATGGCCACCGCGTTTTCCGCGCTGACCCGCACCGGCACCACCGGCTCGTCCGTAGTGGGCAGGGTGGGGGTCTGGAACACCGGCATCTCAGGCTGCTCGGGCTCTGCCGGTGCAGCCGCAGGGGCTTCCGGGGCCGCAGGCGGCACGGTGGGGTTCACCACCGGGGCCGGAGCAGGCGATCCGGCGGGCGCGAAGAAATCCTCGGCGGCAGTCTCCACGGCATCCGGCACCACCGGTTTGACGATGGCCCGGGGCGGGGCCTTTTGGAGCGGGTCCTGCCCAAAGGTGCCGCCCGGCCCGATGATGATGGGTTCAATGGGCTCGCTGCCGCCCTCGGAAACAGAGGTATCCGGCCCAAGATCAATATCAAACGCCGCGCGGGGATGGTTGGAGGTCACCTTGACCGGCTCAAAGGCTGGGGCAGGCTGGGCGGGAGCCGGTTCCGGCTCCACCGGCGCAGGCGGCTCGTAGCCCAGAGAATCGTCCACGGGAGCAGGTTCCGCTTCGCCTTCCATCTCCTTGGTCACCTTGTGGCCCCAGCTGAACACGCCGGACAGCCACCCGGGCACCGGAATGCCGCCGGGCACGTCTTCCTCATCAAAATTATCATCGTAATCGTCCGCAGGCTCCTCGGCGCAGTACTCCTCTTCCGCCTGCCGGGCCGCAAGGCGCTCAGCACGGCGGGCGGCGTTCTGTTCATAGACCGCCACGCCTTTTTCATGCACACCGCCGCCCACATTGCAGAGCCACTGCCAACACTCGGCAGGGGTGATATCAAAAATATACAGGCTGGCGCACAGGGCCAGCACCGCCATGACCAGATTGGCCGCAGGCCGCCCGCAGAGCAGGAGCAGGTTGCCGCCCAGCAGAGTGCCCAGCACGCCGCCGCCCAGCCAGGCGTTCGCGCCGTTCTGGTAGCAGGCAGCGATCATCTGGGCAGCGGTCAGGTCGGCGGGGATATCCGAAAACACGATGACCGTGCCGCTGGCAAAGATCAGCCCCAGCAGCAGCTTGAACACCTGCATCAGCAGGTCCTGCCCCCGGGTGTAGAGGATGGCCAGATAGCACACCGCCGCACCCAGCACAAAGCTGCCGCAGCCGAACAGCCCGAATAAAATCTGATGGGCGCTCTTCCAGACGGAGTCCCCCTCCACGAACGCCAGCACGATGAGCAGCAGCCCCACAAACAGGGTGCCCAGCCCCGCCGGCATCCGCTCCTCGGCCCGGCTTTTTCTGCGTGCAGACGCGCGCTTTGCAGTTGTTTTTCGCTTTCGTTTTGCCATTTTCTGTTCTGACCCCTGTCCTTTGTTCCCATAGTATTCGATTCTTTCATTATACCACGGGTTGGGTCAAGTGGCAATTATAGAATGCAGACCGGTTTGACCCTTGAATGCCGCGTGCGGCATCCATTCCGCACAGATAAGGCAGCAAGCAAAAATGCAGTACCTTCCATGCGAGAAAGCGCAGAGAAGGTACTGCATTTTTTAATTTCAGCCCCATTCAGGGTGCAAAAACATCCATGACATCGGTACACCACTTCAGCTGCCGGGCAAACTTTTCCCGCAGGACATCGTCACTGCCGCTGCCCTTGAAAAGCCCCTTGTTGTTTTCCACGGCAAAATACATTGAACAGCGCTTTTAATGCTGGATCTGTCCGCCTGCCCGGGTCGCTTTTTTCATCCGTAAATCTGTGAAGGGTGCCAATGCTTCGATCAGTGCGTGATCGTGATTCTGCACCAGACGGCTTTGGGGACCGAAAAGCATGGTCTGTTCCATATCCTCCGTACTGGCAGCCCAGCCCGGCGCACCGGTACGGGCAAACTGCATCACAGCGCCAAAAATTTCCGCTTCCAGCCGCTTTGCTCCCTCAAAGGCACACACCGGCACAAGCTCTGTGTTGTGGAACACAAATGGGATATCCGCACAGTGCCACGGGGTGCTTTTTCCCATCAGAGGGAAATCCTGATCAAACAGATAACTGTACACCTTTCCGCCCGCCTTGGCACGCTCCCGGACATATTTGATCGTGGGGGCGCGGAAGCTGGTATCTGCCAGCAGCAGGTCTTCCTCCGGGCGGTGCGGGTAGGCAGTGCGGAACTGCTCCCGCAGGGTCTCTGCGGCAGACAGGCCCACTGCTTCTTCCGGGCCGACTCCTTTCAGACCATCAAAGAAACCGTAGAACTCCGAATAAACCGTACCGATCAACACCGGGATGTCTGCGGTCTCGGGCCGAAACCCACTGCCGTTTTGGAGCGGATCTCCAAGATAGAAGCGGTTCGGGTGGGGACTTTGGCCCACATTCGCGCCTTTTGCTTTCAGAGCCGGGCTGACGTTCCGGTAAGCCTGCGCCAGCTGGTGGTAGGGCACAGTTTCCAGCTGCTGTGCTGTCTGCACGCCAAGCTCCTGCATCAGCGCCTGCACACAGTCCCTGCCGCTGCCGACACTGTCGTTCAGCAAACCTTCCAGCACACCACTCATTATCATCGCCCTGTGGTACAGGCCATCTGCTGCCGGGGTCTGCAGCAGCGTTGTCACTTTGGCACCGCCGCCGGACTGGCCGAATACCGTCACGCAGCCGGGATCGCCGCCAAACGCTGCAATATTGTCCCGCACCCACTGCAGTGCCAGGATGATATCATCCCCACCCGCATTGCCGGAGTTTGCGTACTCCTCCCCAAAATCGGAGAGATCCAAGTAGCCCAGGATGTTCAGCCGGTGGTTCAGTGACACCACCACGCAGTCCCCTTCCCGCGCCATGTTTCCGCCCTCGTAGGCCACCTGCTCAATGGACGAGCCGGCAAAAAATCCGCCGCCATGGAGCCAGACCATCACCGGCCGCTTTTGAGCATCGCAGGCCGGAGTCCAGATGTTCAGGTTCAGGCAGTCCTCATCCTGCACCCAGTAGCGGTGGGGCACACGCAGTTCGCCGCTGGGCTTGTCGATGCTCAGCAGAGGGCAGACGCAGCCGTAACTGGAAGCGTCCAGCGGCTCTGCCCAAGGCTGGGGCGGCTGGGGTGCATGGAAGCGCACCGCCCGCCCATACGGGATGCCCTTGAAGCTGCTGATCTCCCGGAAGCGATATCCCCGCACCGGACCGTAATTTGTCTGAACCACCGGAAAATCCGGCGCACAGCAAAATGCCTTTTCCATAAATGACCTCCTTCTTTCAAAAAGACAGACCCCCGGTACTGCAAACATGGCACCCGGAGGTCTGTTTTTGTTATCCTAAATCTTCGCCGTTGGTAGCAATGACCTTCTGATACCAGTAGAAGCTGTCCTTCTTTTCGCGGCTCAGATCACCCGTGCCGTCGTCAAACTTGTTGACGTAGATGAAGCCGTAGCGCTTTGCCATCTCACCGGTGGAGGCACTCACCAGATCGATGCAGCCCCAGGGGGTGTAGCCCATCAGGTCCACGCCGTCCTTTACAGCCTCGGCCATCTGCTCGATGTGGGCACGCAGGTAGTCGATGCGGTAGCTGTCGTGGATCTTTCCGTCGGCATCCTTCTTGTCGTAAGCGCCCAGGCCGTTTTCCACCACCATCAGGGGAATGCGGTAGCGGTCGTAGATCGCGTTGAGGGTGTAGCGCAGACCAATGGGATCGATCTGCCAGCCCCAGTCGGAGGCTTTCAGGTAAGGATTCTTCTTACCAGCAATGATGTTGCCGCCCACATCATCGGCATCCTTGTGGGTGGTGATGCAGTTGGACATATAGTAGCTGAAGGTGTAGAAATCGACAGTACCGGCCTTCAGGATGGCAGCATCCTCCGGCTCCTGCCGGATGGTGATGTTATTCTCGGCAAAATAGCGCTTCATGTAAGAAGGATACTCGCCGCGGACATGCATATCAGAGCAGAACCAGTTGCTGATCTGCATGGCCTTCTGGTTGGCGATCTCGTCGGCCGGGTCGCAGGTCAGTGCGTAGCTGGTGATAAAGCAGATCATGCAGCCCATCTTAAACTGAGGGTAGTGGTCATGGGCATACCGAACAGCCTCTGCACTGGCCACAAACTGGTGATGCAGCGCCTGAAAGCGCTCCTGCTTGTTGTCCGGCACCTTGTCGGTAGGGCCTTCAAAGCCCCGGATGGTGCCGGTTTCCAGGATCGCACCCATGGGCATGGTACCGCAGTTGATCTCGTTGAAGGTCAGCCAGTACTTGACCTTATCCTTGTACCGCTCAAAAATAGCCTTGCAGTAGTTCATATAGAACTCGATGAGTTCCCGGCTGGCCCAGCCGTTGTACTTTTCCACCAGCGCATAGGGCAGTTCATAGTGGCTGATGGTAACCAGCGGCTCGATGCCGTGCTTCTTGCAGCAGTCAAAGACCTTGTCATAGAATTCAAGGCCCTTCTCGTTCGGCTCCGTCTCCATGCCGGTGGGGAAAATGCGGGTCCAGTTGATGGAGGTGCGGAAGGTCTTGAAGCCCATCTCGGCGAAGAGAGCGATGTCCTCCTCGTAGTGGTGGTAGAAGTCGATGGCCTCATGGCTGGGATACAGCCGGTCGGAGCGGACAGCAGTTGTCACCCATTTCGGACTGGTGTGAGAGCCATTGGTGCACAGGTCAGGGACGCTGGGGCCTTTGCCATCCACGTCCCATGCGCCCTCGAACTGGTTGGCTGCACAGGCACCGCCCCACAGGAAATCATCACGGAAAACGCTCATAAGTTTCTACTCCTATCCTATTTTGTTCTGGTTCAGGCGGGGTTCTGTTCAAAGAACAGCTTCAGGGCACCGATCAGGTTGGCATCGTTGCCATAGTGGCAGCGCACCAGCTCCGGCTTGACCGTCGGCATGACTGTGCAGCGCTCAAACAACCAATCCAACTCGGCCTGAATCGCAGGCAGCAGAGCCTCCGCTGCGCTGATACCGCCGCCGATGGCCACCTTTTCCACATCCAGCACATTCTGCAGGCTCAGGATGCCAACGGCCACCCGCCGGGCAAAGATCTTGAGAGCCTTCTGCGCTTCCGGCTCCCCGGCATTGTAAGCCGCAAAGATTTCTTCCCCGGTGGGCATGGGGCTGCCCGTCGGCAGATGCTTCTGCCGGGCATACTCGAAGATCAGGCCACTTGCCGAGGCCATTCCCGCCCAGAGGGGTGCTTCGGAATACCGCTCTACCGAGGTCAGTTTGAAATCATCGTCGGCCATCTTTGAAATATCCGAGACAAGGCCGCTAACCTCGCCTGCGGCAGCGTGAGCGCCCATCAGCACCTTCCCGTTCAGGATGATGCCGCCGCCGATGCCGGTGCCCAGCACCAGCACAAGACCATTTTCCACACCGGCCAGCGCACCGGTCCAGCCCTCCGCTGCTGCGGCACACTTGCCATCGTTGGCGATGGTCACCGGCACGCCCAGCCGTGCCTCCACCTGCGCAGCAAATGGCTGCTCCCACATAAAGGCACTGAGCATTCCACCGGTATGGGCGATGCCGTTTCTGGTATCGATGCGGCCCGGCATAGAGATGGCGCAGCCCACGAACTGTCCCTGAAGGGGAGCGGCAAAGCCCTCGATGACCGCCAGAAGGTCATCCATATTCGTCAGCGGTGTCGGAACCTTTCCGCCGGAGATTTTCCGGGCCTGTTCATCGGCCAGGCTGTACTTGATGAAGGTTCCGCCGATGTCGATCAAAAGATACTGTTTCATCTTATCTCCTGCTTTCTGTTGGTTGTTTTCAGACTCATGCAAAGCCCAACGCGGCAGCCAGGCTGAGCATCACTGGCAGCGTGATCAGTGACAGCAGAGTGCTCAGACAGACCATCTGCACAGCGTAGGAAGAATCCAGCCCCAGACGCTGGGCATATACCGCGATGTTACTGCCGATGGGGGCCGCATTCACAATGATGAGCACCGTGCCGATCTGCCGCCATCCGGCTGGAAGAAGCATCAGACAGACGATCGTCAGCAGTGGGATCACCACCAGCCGTACTGCCGAAAGGGCGTAGAGCCGGGGGCGGGTAAAGATGGCCTTGAGGTCGGTCCTGGCCAGATAGACACCCAGCACGATCATGGCAAGCGGAGCGTTCATGCCTGCAATGGCCCCCATGGGGGTGCGGAGGAACTGTGGCACCGGGATGCGGCAGAAGTAGATCATCACACCGCCCAGCAGGGAAAGCACCAGCGGATTTTTGAGCACTGCCCCCAGCTGGATGTACTTTTTGTCCCCGGAAAGCTTTGCCTGGCCGTAGGTCCACTGCAAAGCATTCAGCAGGGCCACAAAGCCTGCTGCGTAGAACACAGCTTCTCCACCCAGCACTGCTGTGACCAGCGGAAATCCCATGAACCCGGCATTGGAAAAAGCCACACCGATCTGCGCCATGGGGTCTTTGCGGAAAAAGAGCCACGACACCGCCATGGAGAGCAGCAGCACCCCGGCACCTGCCGCAATGCTGACAGCCAATTCCACAGCTCCCTTTGCCGAATACTCAATACAAAATGATTTTAGCACAACACAGGGCAGCACACAATATAACAGCAGGTGAGCCAGTGCCTTGCTGCCCTCCTGGGTGATCAGTCCGGTACGGTAAAGCACATAGCCTATGATGAGATAGAGGAACATCAGAAGGATCTGACCCAGAACAACACCAAAGACTCCGGTCATTGCTTTCCTCCCTGTTCTTCTCCGATTTTGCGCAGCAGCGGCAGCAAAGCATCCATCACAGGGCGGTAGCCGTTGGCATACAGGTGCATTCCCTCAATGGTGTACTCCGCTTTCAGATTTCCGGCAGCATCGTACAGGTCCTTGTTCAGGTCGAGGAATTCCGCCCCGTATTTCCGGGCCAATGCCTGCACGCCCTCGCTTGCCTCCCGGATACGCTCATTGGTGCGCCAGCGGAAGCATTCGATTAGGCCCGGGTCTTCGGCCACGGTGGGGTTTACCGGATAATAGGCCAGCAGGTAGAGCTTTGTTTCGGGCAGTTTTTTCCGGATCTGCTGCACGATCTCCTCATACCGGCCCAGCATGGCGGCGCGGTCGTAGTCCGGGCCGTTCAGGTCATTGGTGCCGATGTTCAGAAACAGGTGCGCAGGATGCAGCTCAAGGATGCACTCGTCCATGGCCTCCAGCAGCTCGGTGGTGGTAAAGCCGCCGATGCCCCGGTTGTACAAGGTGCAGTGCAGATCATCGTCCTGCAAAAACTCATACAGCGGAAACTGTTCCATCAGGCTGGAACCGGCAAACACCACCGCTCCTTTCTTTGCATAAGGATTCAGACGACGGAACCGCTCCCGCTTGATCTGCTTTTCCCTCTGGCTCTCCTGCTGCCGCAGTTCGTTCAGAAGGACATTTCGTTCCTGTTCCGTCATGGTCTTGGTTCCTTTCTCTCAGTTCTCATGCAGGGGCAGTTCTACAAAGCTGCCCTCCCCCAGCAAGATCTTCTGGTGGGCGATGCGGGTCTTTTCCTGTTCAGACCAGACTCCTGCGTAATTGCTGTGAACGGCGTACTGCGGGAAGTCGGAAGAAGAGACATCCAGCCGCAGGCAGCTGCCGGGCTGTACCGTCCAGTTCATATCCCACATCTCCACACAGACCTTTGCTGTCTGGCCGGGAGTATAGGTCTGCCCCTCCGGCAAATCTGCTGCAATGGTGGTGATGCCGCCCCGGATGTTATAGGCCCTGCCATCCGGGAACACCTCCATCAGCTTGGCAGTGAAGGCAGTATCATCCACATCGGTCGAGACATTCAGGTGCACCTTGATTTGCCCACAAATGGGCAGTGCTTTTTCCAGCGGAGCGCTGACGAAGCTGACCACATCGGGCCGATAGTCCGGCTCCGGCTGCAGCAGGCTGCCTGCCTCGGCAATGGTGGTCAGAACGCTTTCTGCACCATGGCTGGGCACGGGGTTCTCCGGGTCATACACAAAGGCACGCTCTCCTTCTGCCGGCTCGGCATTCAGAGTTGTTTCACCCAGATAAAGCTTTTCAGTCCGGCTCACGGGGGCGGGCCATGCCTCCAGCGTTTTCCAGCGGTCCTCCCGCATTACATAGGTGCGCACCCGCTTTTCCGGCTGTTTTTTCTGCTTCAGCAGCAGGTCGAACCATTCCAGCATCCGGTGGATGTCGCCGTTTTCCAGATTGTGCTGTTCGCCCCACGCAATGCATGGCTGGGACATATGATTCCAGCAGCCGATATCCAGCCAGCTATGGGCCTTTGTTTCCTCGCTGAGGGAGGCATAAGTGTTGATGGCACTGCCAAAATGGTGATCGTACCATGCATCGATGATATACACCGGAACCTTGGTATTTCCGGGCACATCGGCTAACAGCTTCCACCAGCCCTGCTGCCAGTAGGCATCTGTGCGGCGGGTGGCATGGATCCAGTCCTGATACCAGTCCAGCGTTCCACCCCATAGCGCTTCATCCACCTTGTCGTGGGGACGGAAGCGGCAGCTTTCCAGATAGTCCGCTGTGACCGGATGGCCTGCATTCTGCATTGCCCAGCCGGTCAGCACGTCGTGGCGGAACAGCCCCTTTTCATAAGCCGATTTGAAACGGTCGGTGCCATAGACCGTCAGCATCATTCCCTTGACCTTGGGTGGAACGATATCTGCAATGGCCCAGCCGGTCAGGGCCAGATAGCTGGCTCCGAAATAGCCGATGCTCTCTGCCCAGGGCTGGTCGTTGAGCCACTGCAGGGTATCGCGGCCATCCGGGCGCTCATTGACGTTGGGTTCCCAATGTCCCTCGCTCTTGCCCGTGCCGCGGCAGGTCTGGACCACATAGCCGTAGCCCCGGCGGGTCAGTTCTACACCGTTGATCTCATACAGCGGCTGCTGATTGGGATAGCAGCTGCGCTGGATCAGCACAGGGAACTGTGCAAGCCCCTCCGGTTTGAAGATCTCGGTATAGAGCCTCACTCCGTCCTGCATGGGCAGCATCAGCTCCTCCCGGCGGCAGCCATAGACCGGGCCGTCGTAGGGTATACTGGCATATTCCTGCCGGTAGCTCTCCTGCGCCTGCCGCATCATCTCTTCCATCTCACGCTGCTTCTGCTCGGCAGCTGTCTTTTTTTCTTCCTCTGTCATTGATTTTCCCGCCTTTCCGTGTTCTCAAAAGCGTGTACAGCTAACAAAGTGGCCGGGTTCCACTTCCTTCAAGGGGATATCCCTGCCGCGGCAGGCATCTGTTGCATAGGGGCAGCGGGCCGCAAAACGGCAGCCGGGAGCCGGGTCCACAGGGCTGGTCAGTTCGCCGCGCATGACCTCGGTGGAAAGCTTTTTGGCCTTCAGGCTGGGGATGGGCACAGCATCCAGCAGACCCTTGGTATAGGGGTGGAGCGGATTCTTGAACAGATCCTCGGTCTTGGCATATTCCACACACTGGCCCAGATACATGACCATGATCTCGTGGCTGATGTGCTTGACCACGCTCAGATCGTGGGTGATAAAGACATAGGTCAGCTTTTTCTCATCCTGCAGATCCATCAGCAGGTTCAATATCTGTGCCTGAATGGAAACATCCAGTGCCGAAACCGGCTCATCACACACAATGAACTTGGGGTTGATTGCCAGCGCTCTGGCGATGCAGATACGCTGGCGGCGGCCGCCGTCCAACTCGTGGGGATAGGCATCATATAGCCGCTCAGCCAGACCAACGGTATCCATCAGCTCACGCACACGCTTTTGCAGCGAGGCACGATCCTTGCATATGTGATTGACCTTCAGCGGCGTGGCAATGATCTCCGCCACGGATTTGCGGGGGTTCAGGCTGGAGTAGGGATCCTGAAAGATGATCTGCATGGACTGGCGGTATTTGCGCATCTCACGCTCACTGACATGGGTGATATCCTGTCCGTCAAAGATGATCTGTCCGTCAGTAGGCTCCAGCAGCCGCAACACGGTACGGCCCAGCGTACTCTTTCCGCAGCCGGATTCACCCACAACACCCAGCGTTTTTCCTTGCTGGATGGTTACGCTGATATCGTCCACCGCATGGAGCACACGATCCTTTTTCCCGAAGTACTTCTTCAGATTACGCACTTCCAGCAACGGGGTATTTTCCGTATGGCTCACGTTGTCTCCTCCTTTTTTCCATCCCACCCGTCATACAGATGACAGGCGATGCAGTGGGTCCCGTTTGAATAGATGGCCGGTTCCTGTTCCCGGCAGATATCCATACAATGGGGGCATCTGTCATGGAAATGGCAGCCGGAAGGGAGATTCGACGGGTCGGGCATCAAACCTTCGATAGGTGACAGGCGGCGGGCATCCACCTTCAGGTTAGGAATCGCGCCGAACAGGCCCTTTGTGTAGGGATGGTGCTCCTCAGAGGTGAAAATATCCTCCAATGTACCGCTTTCGATGATTTGACCGGCGTACATCACCGCCACCTTATCGCATACCTGCGCCACGATACCCAGGTCGTGGGTGATCATGATCATCGCTGTTCCCAGCTTGTCGCGCAGATCACTCATCATGGACAGCACCTGCGCCTGAATCGTCACATCCAGTGCGGTAGTAGGTTCATCTGCAATCAGCAGGTCCGGCTGGCAGGACAGCGCCATGGCAATCACCACACGCTGCTTCATGCCGCCAGAGAACTGGTGAGGATACTCGTTTTTACGGGCAGCCGGAATGCCTACCATTTCCAGCACCTCGCCCACACGCTGGTCAATCTGCTCCTGCGACACTTTCTGCCCGTTGCTGTGGTATATGATGGCCTCCGCGATTTGATCGCCCACCGTGGCAACGGGGTTCAGGGAGGTCATAGGATCCTGAAAGATCATGGAAATTTTCTCACCGCGGATCTGGGTACGCATTTCCTCCTCCGACAGCGTCAGCAGATCGCAGCCCTCGAAGAGGATCTGTCCCTGATTGATGCAGCCGGTGCGCTCCGGCAACAGCCGAAGGATAGCAAGCGCCGTAGTGGTTTTGCCGGCGCCGGTTTCGCCCACCAGACCCAGTGTCTCACCTTTATTCAGTGTCAGAGAAATGCCGTTCACCGCATGAACCGGATTCTTTCCGGATTTATACAGGACTTCCAGATCTTTGATCTCAAGCAATTTATCCGCCATATCCAGTCCTCCTCATCAGTCCTTCAGTCTCGGATCCATCGCGTCACGCAGTCCGTCACCCAGAAGATTGAACGAAAGCGCTGTCAGCACGATAACGATACCGGGAATAATACAGGTATAGGGTGCGCTGCGCAGAAATTCACGGGCTTCGGAGATCATGGCGCCCCACTCCGGGTTAGGCGGCTGAATGCCCATTCCCAGATAGCTGAGGCTGGAAGCCGTCAGCATAATGCCGGCAATGCCCTGAGTAGAAACAACGATGATCGGGCCAAGGCAGTTAGGAATGATCTCCTTGACAATGATCTGCAAATCGCTCATACCGCAGGCGCGAGCCGCTTCTACATACTCTGCGTCCACGATGCTCAGCACCGTAGAGCGCACGAGCCGACAGTTGCCCGGTACGCAAGCTACCGTCATTGCAACGATCAGACTGACAGCGCTGGCACCCATGGCCGCCACCACGCAAAGCGCCAGCAGCGTTTCGGGGATTGCCATAAACATATCCGTCAAGCGCATGATAATGCTGTCAGTTGCCTTTCCGAAATAGGCCGCCACCGCGCCCAGCAGACCGCCGATGACCATGCTGGCCACCATGGTCACAATACCGATAAGCAGCGATACACGAGAGCCGAACACCATACGGATGAAAATATCACGGCCGTAAAGATCCGTTCCAAACCAGTGCTCCCACGAAGGAGGACAGTTGCGAAGCTCGATGTTCTGGGTTGTTATCGCAGATTTATCGAACAGCACATCGGCAAAAATGGCCAGCAGGATAATGATTCCCAGCAGCACCAAACTAACCACTGCGCTCTTGTCTCGTACCAGACGGAGCCAAATATCTGCAGCGCGGCTGTGGCGACGCGTGCCCGACACGGCAATGTTGTCCAACTGTTTCTTTTTTTCTGTAGCAAAGGATTTCATGTAGGTCTCCTCCCTCCACCGTTACTTGGCATACTTTGCCTTGATGCGCGGGTCAATAAATGCATAGACCAGATCGACGATCAGCATGATGAGCGCAAAGAACACCGCCAACAGAAGAACACTGGCCAGTACGCTGGGCGTGTCCTTCGCCTTGATGGACAGCACGATCAGTGAGCCCAGTCCCGGCAGGTTAAACACACTTTCCGCAATGACCGAGCCGCCCAGAATGGCGCCGAAGGCGGAACCGATCGTGGTAATAACCGGCAGCAATGCGTTTTTCAAGGCATGGCCATAAATGACCTTCTTTTCCGGCACACCCTTGGAGCGAGCCGTACGAACGTAATCCTGACGAATCTCCTCCAGCATGGTGGAGCGGGTCATACGAAGTACCTTTGAACCGTAGGGAACTCCGACGGTGATGGTGGGCAGGATATAACTCTGCCACGTTAGAGCACCGCCCGCCGGCAGCCACCCCAGATATAGGGCAAACACCAGTATCAGCAGCATCGCCAGCCAGAATGTTGGCATCGCCACTAGGACTGTAGAGGCCACGCGCAGGAAGCTGTCTGCCGGTGAATACTGCTTTACTGCCGAGAGTACCCCTAGCGGCAGACCCATCACAGTAGCCAGCAGCATTCCCAGAAAGGCCACTTTGATACTGACCGGTAGCCTCATGAAAATGTCATCAAACACCGGCTTTCCCGTTCTGTAGGAATTGCCGAAGTCCAGTTTGAGAAACACATCCTTCACATAGTCAAAGAATCTTACCCAAAACGGCTGGTTTAATCCCAATTCCTCTCGCAGCTGTTCCCTCGCCTCAATGGAGGATTCCGGGCCAAGGATACGTACTGCAGGGTCACCCGGCGTAAAATCCATAATTGTGAAGATGATAAGCGTTACTCCCAGCAAAATTGGTATCAGAACCAAAAGACGTTTGACGATGTATTTTGTCATCTGCTGCTCCCCCTTTAAGGTTGTCTCCTGCGTATGTGCTGCATTATAATTATGCAACTCTGGATTTGAATTTCGTCTTCATTATTGTATACACTATGCCCATAGATGTCAACTACCTTTTTATTTTTGCACAATTCGACCAAACAATTTCTTCATCCTTTGTCATAAATATACAACTCCTTCTTACGCATCGTAGCGGCTGTGTGCGCCACATGGGACACAACCTGACTGGACTCTTGTAAAGCAATATATTGATGAGGGCATTACGGGCACATCAGCAGAAAAAAGACCGCAATTCATAAAAATGATCCGAGATACCAAGGGGATGAATAAATCATCCCCCCGGTTTTGTTTACACTTCGCCCATTAAATAACTTACTTTGCAGTCGTAATATAGCAATTGAAGATGCCTGTTTATTCCGCGACTTAGTAGCCACTACACAGGCCGCCATCCGCAAACAGCGCCAATAAAAAGTTGACGCAGCAGCGTAGGCAAAACAACTGATATAAATACGGTCACACAGTCCCTTTGGATTGTGTGACCGTTATTTTTTGCCCATTTTCAGCTGAATACACCGCAAATCAAGCCACTGGTTTCACTACGAAATCAGTGGCTTTTTTCGGCTTTCCTCTTGGGCAAGGGTCGCCATGATCGTCAGCCGCAACTCACCATCGCTGTCCATTGTCCAGATATTCTCCTCGACGAAATAATTTTCAATTATGCAGCTTTCTCGTTGCAAACATCGCAGAATTATGGTAAAATGGGCGGATAAAAATACCCAAGATAAAGCAGGGATTATAGTGAAACGAATCAGAAACGGATTTACATTGATGGAAATGCTGATCGTCATCGCGATCATCGCTGTATTGATTGCGATTGCGATCCGTTATTTTCATCACAGCTTGAAAAAGCCAGAGAAGCGACGGACCTTACAAATGTACGCTCTGCTTATGCACAGGTATCCGCAGAGGCACTGCTCGGAAATTCGGAGATTACCGTGACGGTTGACCTGACGCAGAAGCAGGCCGACTGGCAATCATTGGACCCCGTGAATATCGGCGGTATCGTCCACTACAAAAAGCAAGGGGACACAGATAATTGGAAAGGCGTTGCTGCGCCGAACGGAACCTGCGTTGTGTCATATCAAGAAGATTACGGAATCATTCTCACCTGGAGTGGAAAGGCCGACCCGACTACACCTGCATACCCGTTTAATACAAGCGTAACGGATTTCTTCTCACTTCTATATGATACAGCTTTCTGGAAAAACGGCAGCATAAAGAACAATACAAATTTTGAGTTTGACTCCAGATGTCCAGATTCGAAATATGTCCCGGCTATTTCCGAAGCGATCGAAAAGCTGGACAACAGCCTTTTACAGCAGCCGGACTGCACCTGGGCCTATCTTGGCAACGGGAAAGACGGGCAAGAGGCAAAGCGGTATCTCTTCTGGACCTCTCTGAACACTGACAAAGTCGGCGCCGGAAAGAGCATCCCCGTAATCATCCAAACCGGTGACGGAAAATATTATGTTTCCGAAACCACGACCGGCAAGCGGAATGGCAAAAACTATGTCACCATCTCGGAATCGCTTACGCCGAACCAGTATACGCAAACCCTGAAAAAAGGAAAAGAATATTCCTCCTTGGAAGCAGCCTATGATGCCTATCTCAAGGCCTTGGAGCAATATGATTCGGTTCGCCAGCCTTAAGGTGCTTTGTTCCGCTATAACCGCTGATGCGGGGAAACGTCGTATTTCAAATCGAAGCTGCTGAATTGACGTGAGGTCATTTTCATGTGGCTGTTCTATAAAACAGGATTCCAGAAGCAACTGGTATGTCAGTTATCGGGCCGGATGGTTTACAAATGGGGATGTGCCGTTAAGACACATCCCCATTTGTTTTTGTGTCCGCTTTGCAGATAGATCCTACTTGTGTGTTACAGGTTTTCTGTCTGAAACGTCGTATACCCCTTATAATAATAGCTGTGGTCAATACCCTTTATAAAGATCTCGCAGCTATGCCGTGTGCCGATAAGACAGTAATCTGAGAAAACTACAAAATCGGCATCTGCCAAGCAGGATTGGACAACAAAACAGGCGGTACTCAACTTCGGTTGGGTGCTGCCTGTTTTTGTACAGCTAAGAGCTGAAAATCAGCTTATATTCGTGGAAAAGTTATATTTTAGGGCGATAAATTCCGAGTATTCTATTGAAAACAGAGCTATCCTTGTGATATCCACGCGGTAGAAGCGCTCGAAATCTCTCTGCCGATCCTCCGGCGCGATGCCGATTCCGGTGTCGGAAACGGTCAGCACCGCTCCGTCGTCCGAAGCCTTCACATCTACGCTGACGCTTCCGCCGTCGCGGTTATACTTTATTGCGTTGTCGCACAGATTGAACACGATCTCGTGAAGCAGGCGGCTGACGCCGTTCACAATCGCAACCTCACCGGTCAGATTCAGCTTAACGTTTTTCTTTTCGGCTTCGTCACGCAGGCGCGAAACCTCCTCCTCTGCAATCTCGTAAAGATCAGCCGTATCCTTCGGCATCTCGCCTCCCTCGTCAAGCTGCGACAGTCTTATGATATCGTCGATCAGTGAAACGAGGCGGGCTGCCTCGGCGCGAATGCGTCCGACGAAGCGCGGCACATCCGCATCGGCGACCATGCCGTTTTCAAGAAGCTCCGCGCTTCCCATTATCGAATGAAGCGGTGTCTTCAGCTCATGCGAAACATTCGCGGTGAACTCGCGGCGGTTTCTCTCGGCAAATACCCGATCGGTGACATCAAAGATAAGCAGTGCAAGTCCGACCGCGCCCTCTCCGGAATCGATCCTGCTTATGTTCAGGCGGTATTCTCTTCCGTCTCTGCCGAGGGAAAGCTCCGTATGTCCGGATTCCGACGCGAGGTCAATCGCGCGTTCGATATCGCGTCCCCTCTCAATCTCGATGAAGTTGCGTCCGACGCATGAGCCGTCCGTTCCGAAAAATTTTTCGGCTGCGGGATTTATGCTGAGCACGGTCTTTTTCGTGCTGAGGAGCACAAGCCCTTCGCTCATGTTTTCTATGACCGCGTAGAACTCGCGCCGTCTGTTTTCAAGCTCCGCCTTCTGCGAATTTATCTTCTTCTGCTGGCGCTCGATATGCGTGAGCAGCGGCGAAAGCTCATCATATACGTTGTTTTCAAGCGGGCGGTCGAGGTCGATAGAATTGAGCGGCGCGACCGCCTTTGCGGATACGCGGCGCGCGAGGACCCACGAAAGGATCAGCGCGAAGATAAAGATCAGCGCAAGGGGCTGAAGCATCCCCGCGATCAGAAGCGGAACGGTCGTTCTGCTCACCGACGCACGGAGCACGGTACCGTCCGACAGGCGGTGGGCACGGTATATCCGCTTCTCGGTCATGGTGGAGGAGAAGCGTTCGCTCTCGCCGTCGCCGTATTCAAAAGCGGCTTTTATTTCCGGCGCCCCGGCATGATTCTGCATTTCCGAGGCATCGTTCATCGAATCGAACAGCACCGTTCCGTCACGGTCCACAAGCGTAAGGCGGCAATCCGTCGTGCCGATCGAGCCGAGGTAATCCTTTCCGCCTTTCTCGGTTCCCGCCGACGCAAGGACAAGCTCGCTCTTCAGGCGGCTTTTCTGCATTGAATCGAAATATCCGTAAAGCACGCCTATGATCAGCACAAGGCTTGCAAGAAGCACGGAAGCAGATGCCAAAAATACGGATCGGAATATTTTTTTCGTCATTTCCACAACCATCGCCTTCGGCATGCGAAGGCTTCCTTTCCCAACGGATCAGTCTCTGAAGCGACGCCGCACACGCGGCATTTCA
>ERZ825137.2572-NODE-2572-length-20799-cov-4.116612_pt1 | contig 20799 bp, 16 predicted proteins | sample MGYA00519873_ERZ825137 | MGnify/ENA primary metagenome ERZ825137 (study PRJEB31778, sample SAMEA3449190) | human gut metagenome | biome: human gut; feature: human-associated habitat; material: faeces | place: United Kingdom | collected 2010/2012 ...
TTGGAAACCCCCTTGGTGATCGGGTACAACCGCGTACCAGAACCACCGGCCAATACGATACCTTTCATAGGATGATTAAGTAAAAACGGTTACTGTGTCCGGACGGCCTGCGCCGGATCTCGGCCGCAGGCCGGTCGATTATCGTTTCCATGTTATGCAAATCATTCGTTCTCCGAACAACCGGTTCTCCGCGATATCTCATGGACGAGCAATGCCGTTCGTGAAATGAGCAAAGTATCTCGTTACGCGAATTCTTCTATTTTTTCGCCACGCCATCGTTTGTATGCCTCGGGCGCGAGGACCGGAACCGTCAGCACTTTATGATCGGGATCAACAGTCCGCAGTATGTGTCTCCGGGAGTAGGCCCGCAGCTCGCCGTCCGCAATAGATGCCATGACGACGGGAAAAGGATAAGCTGCGAAATGGAAAACCGCGGTTTCGTTTCGGGGAAACAACCGGCATAGCTGGTAGGCGGATCGTTCGAAAGCCGCCCAGTATCCCCCTGTGCCATACAAGTGGATGAATCGCTCGTTATTTTGTTCCCGAGCGAGCACTTCCGTTCGGTGAGCTGCCAAGAAGGCCATCAGACGGACTCCCGAAGGTTCGGCCTCGGTATTTCGTAGCGGTCCTCCAGCCATGATTTCTGCGTTTTCCACGGGTTGTCGCATACTGACTTCTCTGACTTAAAGTGATGTTTTGATCGAGTTTAGCTACCGATTTATTCCGTATTCGTTTTCCAAGCGAGTCCGAGAACCATACCTGAAGCAGGGATTCGGAAAATCAAGCATATACAAGCGTATAAAAGCGTGCAGCATTCAGTGGCCCAGCCAGCGGTCGTAATCGTCCAGCCACCGGATCAGGCGCGCCTTGCTTTTCTTGGGAGATTCTTCCCTTTTCCATCGTTCGACGATCTCGTGGGCCCGTTCGTAATCAAGACTGCTATCCGCGCATCCGTACAATGTGACGAGCAAATTCGCACGAGCCTGTTCTGCATGGACGAGCGGAAGCAGGTGTCGGATCGTCCCGATCAGCTTTTCGCGCTCTTTCCTCTCCCCGAGCAACGTGTAGGCCGGAAGCAGTATGGAGTAGAGTTTGCTGCGCAACACATCGCTGTCTACTTGCAGTCGGCCGTATTGTCTGATCGTTTCGGCCGCCAAGGCGCGATCTTCGTCCGTCGCGCCTCCCGGGGAGAAGTAGCGCCCCATAGCCTCGTGCAGGCCTTCCTGCAACCGGTCGTTATCCAGCCGGGTATATACGTGTTTTCCGCCCTCGTGCAGAGCGATGATCTCGTACTCTCCCGGACGGACGTGCAGCAGCGGAACCCACATCCAGTTCTCTACGCATACGACGACATCTTTCCGTCCTCCGCCGGGTCGGATCGCTACGCGTGCCTCAGCACCCTTGAATCTCCCCGCGATAATACGGATGCGGTCGCCTTTGGCGAGCCTCTCCGTTTCGGGCATATAGACAGGTAGCTCGTCGCAGTAGGAGCGTGCCACCCATTGCAGGTTGCGCATCGCCTCGTCGGACAGGTAAGGATAGTATCCGCGTAGCCCTTCCCGCACTCGCGGCAGGAAGTTGTATTGAGGCAGTTCCTGCTTCATCCGATATATCTCGCTTTCCGACGAGCGGACAAAAACATAGTTGTAAAGCAACGGACGGCGGGTACGGACGAAATGTCCCTCCTCGTCCTTCACTTCTACGTACGAGGGAGCGAAGAACTCGAATCCCGGCTCGCCGCAACGGAGGCGGCGGTCCAGTTCCCTTTGCAGACCGACGGCCGGTCCCCGGTGACAGGAAGGAAGCGTCAGCACGTACCACCTTACGGCTTGGCTGTTTCTTCTGCTTTCGAAGCGTTCGGCCAATTCGGGAACCCCTGCCAAAGTATCTATATTCGCTTCCAAAAAACAGTCGCTTTTTTCAGTTACAGACACTCCTCCGCCATATCGAACGGTTTGCACAACCATCAATATATCAAAGATTTATACATCAAACACAAAGGGATACTGAAAATTTCAGACTTGCCTTTCGTTTCATTTCGCACTATGCGTTTCCCCTCGTTCGCATCTTGCGATTATGGCATTCGAATGCGGCGACGAGATGATCCCATTTCGCATGGTCTCTATGCAAGAAACCATAGATGTCGATAACCGGCTGGTAATGAATGGGTATATTTTATAAAATGTCTGACGGTCGCATTTATGAAAAATATAAATACAAACCTTTTATACAGTTGATGGACTGGGTGGCAAAACGACCGCTCACCATCAGTAAATAAGCGTTGTATGAATCTACTATTTTCATTTTAAATATGTTATACTGATACAGGCAACCGTTTTTTCGATCCAATAACTTGTGCGTTATCGTTTTTTTATATATGTTTGTAATCGCATTATGTGGTTTCTTGCATAGAGACGTTTTTATTCAAAACAGCCGTAATCTTCTGATTGGCAGCATCTATTGCCGAATTCTCCAGCGAAGCCAGATAGATCAGGGTCGTTCGTTCCGAAGCGTGCCCCATCCCCGCGCTGATAACGGAAAGGGGGATGTTGTGTTTTCGTGCAGCCGTGGCCCAGCTGTGCCGCGCTACATAGGAAGAGAGCGGCTCTTTCAGGTTCAGGCGTTGTGCCAGCTCCTTCAATTGCTGGTTGTAGCGATTCAGTGCTGTCTGATACTGGGAAAAAGCCTTGTCGGGTTCCGTAGTCCGCAGAATCGGGAAAAGGTAAGATGGATAAGTCGCCGCCGCATGCCGGACGATGATCTCGCGCATGCACGGTTCGATGCGAATGCGCAGCGGTTGTCCGGTTTTGCGACGCGTGTAGACGATTTCATTGTCCCGGATATTTTTCGTTTGCAGATAGGCCATGTCGACGAAAGCCATGCCGCGCGCGCAGTAACTGAAAATAAAGAGATCGCGTGCCAGCGAGAGAGAGGGGGCATCGGTCAGATCCAGCCGCCATAGCTTGGCGATGAAACGTTCGTCGATAGCCCGCTGGCGGGTACGGTCGATTCCGGTATAGACATGCCGGAACGGATAGGTCTGCTCGATACCGTACTTGCGGACGGCTTTATTGTAAACGGCTCTGAGAATACGCATGTAAAACGATACGGTATTGCGCACGACGCCCCGCCGGATCAGAAAGCCGTTGTATTCGTCGATCAGGGATTCGGTTACGGCCGAAAAAGGAATGTCTTTTGCCCCGAGAAAACTCATAAAACTGTTCAACGCCCGCCGGTAGTTCCGGGCCGTTCCGAGGCGGTTGCTGTTCGTCAGTTCGTCGATCTCGCGCCGCATCGATTCGGCTACCGTTATGCGCTGTTCCATGATACGGAATCGCATGATGATATCGTCCGGTCCGTAACCGTTCCCTTGCGTGTCCAATTCCCGGACGATACGGTGCAACGATGCGATGTCGTGCTCGATACGGTGCCGTAGCAGACGTCCCTCCGGGGTCTGCGAGATTGCAGGGGCGATGCGTTGCGCCGCCGGCAGCCAGTGTTCGGGTGCGATCCGAAGGCATGTAGCGATCCGGCGTGTCTTACGGCGATGGGTGATTTGATAGTAGATCGTGCCGGCCTTACCCTGTACGCCGGAATGACGCAATTTCACTTGGATGGTTGTCATGATGTGATTTTTTAATATTCCTCCGAAACTTCGGATCGACGCATAAATGAAGTCTCGGTTTGTCGGAAAGTCAGGTTCGTCGATCCGGCGAGCAAGGTAGGGTACGGATCGGCGTGTCCGAAACCTTTTAAGCTATGCCGGCAGCAACCAAACTATCGGAAATCGTCGCGCTGAGAATAGAGGGTAAGAAACAGCATGCAAAGCGTTCGATCTTTTCGACCTGCATGCTTTTGATCGGGAACCACATTTTGCCTTCATCCGGTAAAATGGTGCGGATACTCGTCGGGGGCCGGAATGTGCAAACCTGCTTATTCCGTAAACTCGACGAAGGATTAAGCTAGAAAATCGTCAAGGAGATTTTGATCGTTCTGAAAACGAGGACGCGTTTCAGCATCAAAAACCAAATGACGGAATATCGCCGGATAGATATAAAGTTTCCGACCGAACGCGACAAACAGTCAATAGATATTTTAAGTCGTTCGCATCAAAGGCACATCATGGAATATGTCCAATCTCATCTTACGTTCAAGAATCTGGCAAGTTTTTTCAGAACAAGTCACAAGTTACAGGGCTACAGCCGTAGACGATACTACAATTGCAGCCCTGCAACAAAGGAGGATTACAGTTCTACAGCACACCGGCCGTACCGACGGTATTTTTCCCGATATGCCCGACCGCGAACCGCCCCAACCGGGCTATTTCGCCGGTTATCAAGTTTAGTCGCCCAAAGCCTTATCGGTCAATTATCCACCCTGTAACCCAATCCAGAAAGGTTGAATCTCTTTTATGGACCGAACTTTCCGGCACGCGTCGAGCGTGAGCAAGTTAGGTTTTGGTTAAACCAAAACATTTCGGTTTAACCCGTTAAACCGAAACTCGAAACGCTCCGGTGTCGCATTTTTCAAAACAGGTCAATCTCGGACCGGAAATAGTGGGGATTTGTAGAGACCCCAAACAGCATTCGCATGGTTATGATTTCCGTTCGGCCAATAAAATGTATGTCAATCCGCCCCGGACTTTTCCAGACTATCCAAGAATGTTCACGACAGCAGGAAGGGAAACGGTACACCCTGCCTTAAACGGTTATATATTGCAGGCAAAACCATTATTCGATCGCTTTTACAAGCGGCCGTAAAATGCAACGAACCGATGAGAAACCGAGCGCACCGTATCCGAGACCGATGAGAAAGTCTTGTCGAGCGCCCCATAAGGACCATAAATCATAACCGGCTTCCGTGGGGAAGATAACCCGAACGGAAAACGGTTACTTCGTTAAATTTAAAAACCGAAAAATCGTATGGATAAAATCGTTTGCGTCGGGGAGAGGACATGGATAAGGCTCCTTGCCCGACTGGAAGAATTATCGAACCTCGCCGGAGAGGTCCGGCAGAAATTCGACCCGCAGGTATCGGAGGGATGATTGGACAGCCAGGATGTGTGCCTGCTGCTGAACGTCACCAAACGTACACTTCAAACCTACCGGGACAAGAAGCTACTGCCTTATACTTCGGTAGGCGGTAAGTTCTTCTACCGGGAGAGCGACGTCGCCGAATACCTGAAAAGTAAAACCATTAAAAGTAAGTAGGTCATGTCTTGGGATTTTTTGAACAGCGAAAGCGAAGAGGTAAAGAGAGCCTTTTCGCGGATCAGTGAAACGGAGAAGGCTTTGCGGAAAGTCCTCGACAATTACCGTCCCTCGGTCATGAAAGAACGATACCTCACGGGAGAAGAAGTGTGTATCTACCTCCATATCTCGCCCCGCACGTTGCAGAACCTACGGGACACACGGCAGATCCCTTTCACCGTTATCGGCGGACGAAACATCGTCTATCCCGAATCCGGCATCCGGGAAACACTTCTCGACAACATGCGGCATGTTGAAAAACCGTTCTAATACGGGCAGATTACTCCTATTAAAGATGCGGTTTGAACTATTCAAAATTTCTGAATAGTTCAAATAGAAAGTCTAAAAACAGCCTGACATAACAAACTGAAGATATAAAGAGCAATCCCCGACCTTCGTATCGTAGACTGGGGGATTGCCTTATTATATACTAAGGTAGATAATTCTGTCGGACATATTGAGCGAAAGGCACTCTTTTCGTTTTTTCCATGACTGCTTCATACCCGGCTTCAACGCTGACAGATCCTCCGCATCGAGGGAACAGTTCACTGTTTATACCAACAATATCGAACCTCAGGCCGAATATCTGTGTCGTGGTCAGGAAATAGTTCGGGTAGGTTTTAACAGAGACCAAATATGATATGCATCCGGATAGTTTCTCCAGCCGTTATTGAATGTTTAGGGATTACAGATGTTTTTAGTATCATCATTTAGGTAAAAGTGCTTATTCCGTTTCACCTGTACACGCCATTTGCGCAAGGGTCCGGACAAAAAGCGACCGTTCTCAGAACGGAGGAAGGTATTCCGTGAGGTTGCGATATGGCGGAACGGGTTGTCGTAGGCCTTGTTTGCCCTATGGAAGATTGTGTCAAAAAGACGAGAGGGGCTGTCTGCGTTTGCAGACAGCCCCTCTCGTGCGGAAAGTTCGTCCTTCGTCAAAATGTCGGATCCGGCCGGAGCTACGATTTGAGAATCGTTTCGAGCCAGCGGTCGATCCGATAGCAGTCGTATACCTCGGCAGGTATGTCCCGGTAGGGAGAGGTCGTGAAGCCGGACGGCACGACGGGATTCTGCCGATCCACGATCAGAATGTTGTTCGGGTCGTAGAAGTCGTATTCAGCGATATGTCCGTTCGTGGTTATGAGTTTTCTTTTGGCTCCCATCGTTTCGATGCATCGCATCGTGAGGCCCGTTTGCCGGGGATGCTGAATGTCGATGACCGCCCGCGATTTGCGGTAGAGATCGAGCAAGCCGGCTTTCGGCAGCGGGGCGAAGCGGAAATCCCTGACCGACGTGCCGCGCAGACTCTTGTTCTGCAGCTTCATTTTCCAATACAGCACCCGGCTCTGGAAAAACATGTAGGCGAAGCAGCGTCCGCCGGCCCGCTCGATCTGTCCGGTCACGCGGCGCAGTAGCCCGTACCGGTCGCTGTGAACCGTGCCGACGAACATCAGATCGTAGCGGTAGTCAGGCTCCTGCCGACCGATTTCCTCGTAGTCTCTCAGATAGAACAGCGGCAGGAAGCGAATGCCGAGCTTCTCGCAGTCGGGCTTGTCGAACGAGAAGGCCCGGTCGAACACGGGCAGGATATGCAGTGCGTTGCGGTTGTTGGCAATCGAGTCCCAATGGTAGATAATCAGTTTCGCCTCGGGATGCAGTTCCTTGATTTTATCGAGATTCTCGACGGAAATGGACTCGCCCTTGATGAAAAAGACGTAGTCGTACTTCCGGTTCTTGGTGCGCTCGATGATCCGGGCATGGTAGCGGTCGATGTAGCGGGCCAGCAGATTCCGGTTGATCCGGATCGCGGCCTTGACCGCGAACGAGTTGGCCGGGCGTTCGTCGAAATAGTCCACGCGGGCTCCCATGCGCTCCATCTCCGCGCGGATTTCGTTCTGATAGCCGAACGCTTGCGCGGAGAAGAACAGAATGCTTCTGTTTTCTAAAAACATGATCGGTTATAACAAAATGTCGCAACAGACGGTTTGCGCGCGGGTGCGTTCCGGTTTTCGGAACCGGACTGCGGGCTCCGAAAACCGGTCCGTTTCTCCGGGGGAAAAGTTGCTTTTAAGGACGAGTCGAAAGCTGCTCCGTAGGCATCTATGAGGGGTGTCGTTGCCGTATCGTTTATGGTACGCAGCGAAATAGAGCCGGAAGGACGACTTCGTATCGATCGGGACGGCCCGTACCGCGACCCCGGCTCGTCGTTCAACGGGATTATGACCTGAAAGGCGAACGGACTTCGACGCGCCGGAGAGTTGTCCGGGAGCGAAGCTCGCCGCCAGCGCAGGGCGGCGCGGAATCTTGCGGGCGTCCGCCGCCTGTCCGGATGCACGGGTAAGTCTGGATCCGTCGGGGGTGTCGGGGACGGACTATTTGTACAATCCTTTCCGCTTCATTTCCTCGATCGAGTCTTCGTACCGGTCTGCCTGCACCTGCTGGCCGTCTACCCACCGGGCGAACCGCTCGATGCCGGCGTCGAACGACCAGCGAGGAGAGAATCCGAGCAGCCGCCGGGCTTTCGAGATGTCGGCGAAATTGTGCCGGATGTCGCCCAGCCGATAGTTCCCGCTGACCGTGAGAGGGACCTCGATGCCGTACTTGTCGATCAGCGTGCGCGCGACCGTCATGACGTCGGTCGCTACGCCCGTGCCGACATTGAATGCCTCGCCGTCGGCCGAGGCATTTTCCAGACCGAGAATCGTAGCGTCGGCCACGTCGTCGATATAGACGAAATCGCGCGTCTCGCGGCCGTCCTCGAAGATATTGATTCCGTTTCCGTTTTTAATCCGGGTCGAAAAGATGGACAGGATGCCCGTGTAAGGGTTCGACAGCGACTGGCCGGGTCCGTAGACGTTCTGATAGCGGAAGGCGACCGGGGCGATGCCAATCGCGGGACAGACGGTCATCACGAGCTGTTCTTGCACCTGCTTGGTGATGCCGTAGACGGACGTAGGGTGAATCGCCGAGTCTTCGGTCGTCCCGACCAGCCGTAGCGGCTTCGTGCAGCCGGGGTACTTGCACTCGAAGTCTCCCCGTCTCATGTCCTCGTCGGCGCGCGAGAGCGGATAGACGTATCCCATATCCTCGCTCAGATAGCGTCCCTCGCCGTAGATCGCGCGCGATGCAGCGACGATCACCTTCTCGACCGAATGCTTCGTGTTCGTGAGCAGGTCGAGCATCAGCGAGGTGCCGCCAATGTTGACGGCAGTGTATTTCTCGATCTCGTACATCGACTGTCCGGTTCCGGTTTCGGCGGCCAGATGAATCACGGCATGCTGTCCGTCGAGGGCCCGCAGCCAGTCGTTCCGGTCGGTTACGCTGCCGCGCAGAAAGCGCACGCGGTCGCGGATACTGCGGTATAACGGGGAGGTGTTTTTGGGGTCCTCGCCGTGAATCTGCGGCGACAGGTTATCGAGCACGGTGACTTCGTATCCTTTGTCGGCGAGCTTGAGCGCGACGTGCGAGCCGATAAAACCCGCGCCGCCCGTGATCAGAATATTTTTCATGACGTATCCTTGATAAACAAATTTTATGAGACGAATTCTCCCCGAGGATCGGTCCCGTACCACCCTTTCCGTACCGGGTCGTACCGCTTGACGATCCGGGCCGGAGCGCCCACGATTACGCAGTAGTCCGGAAAGACGCCCCGGACGACCGAGTTGGCTCCGACGACGCACTGACGGCCGAGGACGGTTCCGGCCTGTATGGCAGCTCCGTAGCCGATAAAACAGTTTTCTCCGACATGGGTTTCCGAGACCAAATGAGGTTGCTTGAGAATATGGATTCCTAATTTTTTGTATTCATGATCGATGTTGGTGACGAAAACGTTGCCTAAAATCGTGGTGTTAGCTCCGATGGTCAGTTCTCGCTCGGCACAGGTGATATGGAAATGTTGGCCGATCGACACGTTTTCGCAGATTCTTATTCGTCCTGCCGCATGGGTTTCCATGCGGCAGCCAGGGAAAATGCGGACTTTGCGGGCTATTCGGATACCGTTTCCGTTCAGAATAAAAAGCGGAGAGGCCACATAAGATGAGAAGCCGGTGTGCGGAATTCGGATTCGCAGAAAGGTCTGCGTAAAAAACCACCACCACAGTTTCTGGAGAAGTGCCATGTCTATCCCTTTTTGCGATTTCTGTTGTATACGATAATCACCCTCCGCCAATGCTTCAGTTCGGCGTACAGGCGGAAAAAAACGTATTGAATCGGGCCGATGGCCCGTTCTTTTCTGGCATATTTGAGAATCTGTCGCTGGCCCCTTTGCATGGCGAGCAAATCGGCCGACAGGCCGCTGTCGCCGAAAGTGGGCTTCCCTTCTCCGCAGAAAACGAGATGTTCCGGTGTGAACCAGCAATTTTTCCGCATACAGATGCGCAGCAGGAACTCGCCATCTTCCCCGTGTCTCATGGTTTCGTTGTAGTATCCTGTTTCTTCGATGACCGAGCGTCGGAATACGACCGTAGGTGTCGAAGGATGCCATTTGATAAAAAGTTCCCAAGGCCTAATCGGCAAAAGCCGGTCCTTGAGTCGCCATAAAATACGCGTTTGCTCGTGATTGACGTTCGATCCCAGCAGATCGATCTGAGGATAACGCGAAAGAATGTCCATTTGTATTCTGGTCTTGTCGGGCAGCCATTGGTCGTCGCTGTCAAGCAGCGCGATCCACTGGCCTGTCGCGGCTCTCATGCCCGCGTTTCGGGCCGAGGATACTCCTCCGTTGGATTGGCGGATCAGCCGGATATCGGCCGAAGGATGGGCTTCCGCATAGCGCTCGACAAGTTCGGCGCTGCGGTCCGACGAGCCGTCGTCCACGACGATGATTTGGTAATGTGCTGGATAGGTCTGTCCGACTACCGAATCGAGGGCTTTCTCAATGGTTCGTTCCGAATTGTACATCGGAATGATGACGGAAATTGTAGTCATGAAATACAATATGTTTTTCGGACCGGTCTTTTGTCCGGAAGAAACCGTAGGAATAGGCTTGCAATTCTATTATCGGTTCAGAATACTCTGGTAGGGCGTCAATTTCGGATAACTGTCCACTTGATGGAAATCGAAAGAGAGGGAAGTGTAAAACATGGTAAAATAGTAGACCGTGATGCAGGTACAGGCAACGATCCGCGACCGCATCGCTCCGAACCGCGAAACGATGTTGGCCAGCAGCACGGTTTCAAAAATCCGGAAATAGTACGAGATCCGAGTAACGGCTCCGATGTTTGAGCATATGTTCAGTAGGATCAGTCCCATCGTGACGAGTACCAGCAGCGATCGATCCAATCGGTCCATGCCACGATAGAAAAACAGATAGAGAACGACCGATGCATTGAGAACGAGAAGCTTGGCGAAACTCGTACCTGCGTCTTCAAATCCAGCGTAAAAGACGAATTTGGTACCGCTCAGCAGATGGGAAAGCAAAAATCCTATCAGGTCGATTTTGGATAGGACGAGCGATACGGGAATTCCTATCAAGACGAGCAGTCTGGCATTGTTTTGCAACTTCGGAGCGAGCAAAAAGAAAGGTAGAACGAGTAAACAGGAGTAATGGAACAGGCATCCCATCAGGTAAAATCCCCAGAATGTTCTGTAACGTTTGTTGTATGCGTAGTAAAATGCGTTGAAAACAAGAACTATGGCGACAGCCTGCCGAAGGATCGAAAGCGAATTCAGGAAAAGTCCCGGCGTGAGTAGATAAATCAATAGAGCGATACGCACATTGGAAGTGTACAGTTTGATACCACGGAATGCGAGGCAGACGATTGAAACGCCCACAAGAAAAAACATCCAGTAGGGCCCGGCCTGCAGGATCCGGAGCACTCCGACCAATCCGACGAATCCCCATTCCAGTTTTCGTCCAGCGAGAGAGGAAAAATCGCTTAAGTAAATGTCGACGTAATTCTGGTAGTCGTAGCCTGTTTCGTATCGCATGACAACCAGACAGGTCGTCAGAAACAAAGCGAATAACGTAAGCGGTCCATAGCCATTTTTCCGGTACAGGTAGTCTGCCGACAGTAACAAGATAACGATTCCGATGAATAGCAGATAGATAGTCATGACAATACGCGTTATGCCGGACTCTTCGTTGTTGTCATGCTTAAATTTGCCTTTGGCTAGTCCGGAGGCGAGTCGCTTCCCGGGCATTTTTGAGTGTTCTCAGCCTTTGCAGAGTTTTAGTCCGCAATGCTTTCATCCCCGGTAAAAAACCGACCGCCAGGCCCATCATGGTAAAAAGCGTGTAGTTTGCTTCGACCAGCATACGGTAAATAGCATCGTGCGTCTTTTGATAGTAAATACGGCGCGAGGTGAACATTCTCAGCTCACGATCGAGGCTCTGCGAGGAACTCTTGCCTTCGAGATGAATGATCCGGGCTTGGGGGATGCTAACAATCCGATGGCCTTTGTTTTTGATACGCCATGACAATTCCGTTTCTTCGTAATACATGAAAAAATCGGGATTGAAAGAACCGGTCCGGTCCAGGATATGTTTCGGAACCATCAGGTCGGCACCGCATATATAGCCAACGTCGATCGGCCGGTCTGTATAATTGAACAGGATATTCCTGCCGAATCGGATACGGGACAGTATCCGGCATAAAGCACGATCCGTTTCGTCGAATAGGCCCGGAAGCGTCCGTCCGAACGAGGCGTTGGGCTGCATGTCGGCCGTATACAGATTGCCTCCGACGGCTCCCGTGTCGGGATGGCTGTCGAGATAGTCGCTCAGTATGCGGACGGCGTTGTTTACCAGAATCGTGTCGGGATTCAGGAACAGGATGTTCCGGCCCCGAGCGATCCGGAGCCCTTCGTTGTTCGCCCGGCCGAAACCGACGTTCTCAGCAAGCGGCAGATACGTCACCCGGTTGCCGTAACGCTCGTGGACAACGCGTTCGGAGTCGTCCTGCGAGTGGTTGTCGACGACGATGATCTCGTAGACGATGTCTTCGGTTTTGTTGAGGATCGAATCGATCGCCTGCACGAGTAGCTGCGAGGTCTTGTAATTGACGATGATAACGGAAACATCCATATGATTGTACTTTCTGTTCGTGCCGGATGCGAGGGATGCCAGTCGGTATTCGGACTGCGGTCGTTCGCGCCGGCTTTCGGCCATGCTTGCCGAGCGAGCGGGAAACTCGTCGCGCCACCGATAGTTTCTATTCCGGATTTTCGGGATTTTGAAGCATCGCGTCGAGCTCTCCGATCCGGTCGGCCAGCTCGTGCCGGTCCAGCTCCCACCAGCGGCTGCTTTCCAGCGCGGCGATCTGCCGCTCGTCGAAACGCATGCGGATCGCGCGGGCCGGATTGCCGGCGACGATTTCGTACGGGCCGACATCCTTCGTGACGACGCTGCCCGCCCCGATCACGGCACCGTTGCCGATCCGAGACACGCCGGGCAGAATGATCGCGTTCGCTCCGATCCAAACGTCGTGGCCGATTTCGAGAGGCGGCCTCTCCAGCATGTCCTTTGCGACATATCCCATGGCAGGATTGTACAGAATCGGGTGAGTGGTGAAACGTCCGGACGGGTGATTGGCCCGGAAAATCCGCACGCCGCTGGCGATCGAGCAATAATTGCCGAACGATACGTCCGGCGGGATGTTTTCCGTGTCGAAACAGCCGCCGTAGGTTGCGTATCCGATTCGGATGCGGTGTGTCTCGGCATACAGCTTCCGGACTTCGGACGAAAACGCAAGACCTCCGCCGCTACGGGCGATGATCCGAAGCAGTATTCGACGTTCATGCCTGTTTTTCAGGCATCTATATAAAAAAAGAAAACATGATTGCTATCTTCGGTAATAGCGATAGACAGTACCCAAGGCGGTTCGGAGACCTTTTCTTGTCGGGAAACGCGGAAGTCCGAGATGACGGATTTTCAGAAGACCTCCGGTGACTATCCATGCCGGAACCAGTTTGTAGAAGGCGTTGCGCAGCCGTTGGTACTGATAAGGTTGCATCTGCTCCAGACCGCGTATGTCGAGCGGGCTCAGCGAGAGAATTCCGGCATCTCTTGCTTTTTCGGCGAGTTCCGCGCCCCGCGCGTTGCGGGCAAGCAGGAAACTCCGTCCCTCTTGCTCGGTAAAGTCCGGATATCCGTCTTTCGTATGCCATGCGTCTCCGACAACCAGGTCTGCGTATTGGCCGATGCCGTCCGGACAGATCTTGCACCGGAAACGGACGTCGCGTCCGAGCACTTGTCCCCAGCTTTCGTTATAGGAGCAGCGGAAAATTTTACCGTCTTCAAAGCTGACTTTGAAATCGCCAGGCCAGCCGTCACCCCGGTATCTGAGCGAGACGACGGGAGTCGGATCGGCCGCCCGCGCGATTAATTTTCGGGTAGCGTTATAGCTCGGCATGCCGGCACAGACGAGCGAAACCCAGTATTCGATCCGGGACTTATGTTCCGGATGGAGCTTCGTATATTCGCGCAACGCCATGACGTCGCACGGTTTGCCGATGAACAGATACCGTTCCTCCGAACCGCTCAGCAGTTCGTCGATCCGGTCGAACATGAGGGCCGGAGCGTAACGTGACGAGGCACATGCGCGAACCTCTTCCTCCGTGCGAGACAATTTCAGACCGTTGTACAGATAATGCCCGTCACGGGTCCCTACTTGCAATACCCCGGTCGCCTGTTTCGTACGGAGCAGGTGGAGCGCCAGCGCGGTGACGACTCCGCCCGACGAGCCGGTCCGGCGGATATGCGGATCGCAGGCCCAGCCTTCGTATGCCGCTTTGACCGGACCGCAAAATGTCTCTCGCGTGTCGATGCAGTCGAGGCGGATGCCCGGACAGAGTTTTTTCAATTCGGTCTGTGTCGCTTTGGCGATTCGATTTTGGGAGACAGGTTCGTAGAATCCGTTTTCCGCCAATCTCATGCGCACTCCGTCGCGCCGGGCGAGCGCCTCGCACAGCCCGCAACCCAAACACAGCGACGAGCCGACGATTTTCCGCAGTTTAAAACTCATTCCGCAGGATGTATTCCGATAACTTACCGATCATTCTTTCCTTTTCCGGTCCGACGATCTGCCGATCGATCTGCTCGATCCGTTTTTTCAGGTCGCTTCTTTTTCCGAAAGCGGCGAGCAGGCCGGCCGTGATTTCGTCCGAGTCCATAACCGTCAGGTCTCCCATTTCCGGATAGCCGAGCGTCTCGACGAACAGCCCGTTGAACTTGCGGCTGTAGGCCAGCGGATAGACCGGAACGCCGGACGAGATGGCCGCGATGCACGCGTGCATCCGCGCGCCGGCGAAAAAGTCCATGCCGGCGATGTAGGACTTGGCTTCGACGGGGGTCCGGAATGCCGGCGCGACAATGGCCCGGGGATACCGGGCCCGGAGTTTCCCGACGACGTGCGTGTCTTCGTCGACGAAGTCCGGTCGTCCGATCACATGGGAAATCAGATGCAGTTCCACGTCCTGACGGGACGAAAAGGCATCGAGTATGCCGAGCATTGTCCGGGAGTAATCCGACCGGAGGCCGAACTGGTTGTTCCGCGTGTAGCCGCCATGCCACAGCAGACCCGACACGTTGATCCCTACCTTGGTCTTCTCTCCGTCGAACGCTGTTTTTTCGTAGGGCAGGAAAAATGCCGCGTCGATCGTTCGCTCGACGGGCTTTTGGGGCAGCAGTTCGCGGGCGCAGTCGAAGCTCATTCGGTCCCGGGCGAAAATCAGCCCGGCTGCGCTCATCGACCGGGCGGCTTTTCGGCGGGCTTCCTCGCTGGCGTACGGTCCGAGCGTTTGCGGCAGCAGAATGTATTGCCTGCGCAGCCGTCGCGCCCACGATTTGGTGAAGTCCATATTCCGGAAGCGGGTGATGCCGTAAATGTCCGAATAACTGTCGCCGGCCCCGATGTCGGCGACCAGATCGTACCGCAGAAAATCGAGTGCGAACAGCGGCGTCCCGACCCGGAGCGGGTTGGCGAGACATCCCTTTGCGAATACGGGAAGATCGCCGCCCAGAAACGGCCGTACGGTCCGGACCGGAATCCGTTCCCGTCCCGTGTCGAGCATGCCGCGACCGCAGCGGCTCGCTCCCCACAGCGTGTAGTCGAACCGGATGCCGGTCCGGCGCGATACCTCCTCGAACAGAATGATCGTCGAATAGGAAAGCGCCGCGACGCCCAGATTGCCGCAATAGGGATCGGCCCAGAGAATGCCGAGACGGAGATTTCGTTTATTGTTTTTCATCGTTCGAACGGGTGTGAAGAATTCGACCTATTTCGGGCAGGGATCGTTCGGGCAGGGATCGTTGTTCCCGTCTCCAAAAAAGACAATACCATGGTCTCATCCATCGTCTCAGAGGCGAATGATTTTCGAGACTGAAAAAATCGTTTCGTTTCCCGAATAGCGGGAGAGTGCGATTCGCATATTTTTCCCGTTTGGCCGTAAAATCCGGTTCTTTGAGCGGTGCGGTATGGTACCACAGAAATCCGCCGTAAAGCAATTTGTGCGAGTATATGCTTTTATATATGATGAGAGTTTGGTTCAGGGAAAAGTGCTCGATGATACAGTTCCGGTATTTGTCAGCGGAATGGTAAGGTATGGGCTGCGGTATATAATAGGACATCGGAGATATTTCAAACAGTAAATGATCGTGTATCCCATTGAATGAGGGAAACAGACCGTCGGCATAACTGCCCGTCGGCAGCATCCATTTGCCCGAACGCTCGTACAGGTTGATTCCGGAAAAAGAGACCGGATATTTTTTATTCGCCGCTTTTTTCAGCGTATAGCGGCTGTATCGCGCCACCTGTTTGTCCGACGGAATAAGGAATCGGAACCTTCGCGAGAGCAATTCGGGAAATACGTTCGTCAGGTCTGCGAAAAAATGAATCTGTCGGGCCGCCATGTTTTCCGTGAAAGTTATCCGCTTCTTTTCGGTCGTGCGGAATGCATCGCAGAACTCTTTCAGCTTGTCTGTGAAATAGATCTGGTCGGCGTCTATTTTCAAGGCGTATCGGTACGATGCTTTCGACAACGTGTAGTTGTAATAGTTCGACAGCAGGTGGATCGATGTCTCGGGCAATGCGGACGCGTAGCGGAATTCTTCCTCCGTCAGATGATGCGACAGCACGACGGGACGATAAAAATACGTACGTATCTTATCGGGGTATTGCCGCCTTTTGCTTTCGATGATTCGGGGCGAGTCGTCGTCGCACGGCTGATAGACGATAACCAGTTCGTCGAGCGCTTCGATGCACGAGTCGATACAAAGAGCCAAAAACTCCGCATCGTTCTTAACTCTTAGCAGCCCTGTCACGCCGACGGGTCTCGGGCGATTCAGGTGCGATCGGTCGACGAAATATTCCGAGTTGTCGTAGTCGATGTCCCGGCAATATTCACACGTACATCTCATAGCTTGAAAATAAGAAATGACAAGTCAAACGGATTTAGCCGACAAGAGGCGGACACGGAAAATATGATGTCGAAAAACGTCTCGGTGCAGAATCGGTTCATCCGATTGGGAATCCATCATTTATCGTTCAGCGTGCGCAGTAGGTTTCAAAGTCGGGTAACTTTTCCGGAAACTTCGACTTGTCGCTTTCGAAAAAGGCTGCGAAATAAGGTTTCATAACAGGTAGCAGACCGCGCTTGTCCAACGCAGGAAACGTGCTGCGCAGAAATTGTCTCCACGGAATCGTATGGCCTCGATAAAGTTGCTTGTTTTTAGTTCGTATCGATTCTCTCATCGCGGCGAGATGATACCATAAAAATCCGCCGTATAGCATACGTTGCGCCGGTTTGCGCATGATCTCGATGTAACTCGACGCGTAGCGATTGTCAGCTCCTGCGTGAGGGAGTTCAAAAGGAACGAAATAGGTTTGAGGCGATATTTCGAAAAAAACGGTATCCCCCACTCCGTTGAAAGGAGGCAATACGCCGTCTCGGTCTCCCAGACAAACGCTCCATTCGTTACCATCATGAAAAAGATTGATGCCCGAGACGGTCAACATCGGCTTTTCATTGGACAACAGACGGAATACGTATCGTTCGTAGGCCCGCACGATTTTTTTTGAAAGGTTGTGTGTCCAAAACGCGGTAGGGAATAGCTTGGGAAAACGTGCCGAGAGCCGGTTGTATGTTTGTAGCGCGTAGCTGACGGCCGCGTCGGAGAACCGGCCGTGTTCTTTTTGTTCGTTCCGGTACGCGTCGCAAATGCGCTGAAGTTTTTCGGGAAAATATATTTGATCGGCGTCGATTTTCACGGCGTATCGATACGACGCCTTCGAAAGCGTGTAGTTGTAATAGTTGGCGAGCAGATGGATTGAGTCGGACGGCAATTTCTTGGCGTATTCGAGTTCCTCGACGGAAAGATTGTGGGATAGAACCCGTGGCCGGTAAAAATACGCCCTGATCTTGTCCGGATATTGTCTGCGTTTGGTTTCAACGATCTGCTGGGTCCGGTCATCGCTCGGTTGGCATACGATGATTAGTTCATCAAGCGGTCCGATACATGAATCGATACATGCCGACAGAAAGTCTTCATCATTTTTTACCCGAAGCAGCCCGCTTACGCCTATCGGCCTTTCTTTACTCAGATTTGCGGTCAGATCAATGAAAAAGTCGGAACTGTCATAATCTGCGCCGCTGCAATATTCGCAGGTGCACTTCATTGGGCTGATTTTCTTTTTATCCAGTTTTTTGCTTCGTTTACTTCATGGAACCGGAACAATGTGGCTCCTCCGAGGTAACATATAAGGCCGGCCGTCGTACATAAAATCAATTGAGCCCATGCGCTTGATACGATAATTTTGCAACTTAGCATGGCCAAGGCGGTTCCTGCAGAAAGCGAAATGACGGGCGTCAAATGACGAAGTTGCAGCATGTATCCGATAGGCATTACTTTTTTTACGTAATGGATCATCACCACCAAGTCGATCACTCCAGAGGCGACCATACCCCAGCAGATAGCGATCAACCCCCATGGCAGTGTCGTGACCAGAATGACGAACGCGATTGATTTACCCCATAATTCCGATTTCAGTGCCAGACCGCTTCTCCCTTTTACATTGACCAGTTGCCAGTTCAGAGCCATAAGCGGGTAAGGAAGATAAGCTATGCAAAGAATCGAAAGGATTTTTGCCGAATCTATCCACTTATCGGTCAGCACGATCCGAATCAGCGGTTCCGCCAATATGCTCAGGCCGACCATTAGCGGAAATATAACGAAGGCCGATGTGCGCAACGAGTTCAGAAACGATTGTTTCAGCGTTTCTTCGTCGTCCTGAATGGAACATTGGGCCGGATAAAGGGCGCGAGTGATGATGGAAGATATATTTACGGATGGAAACATCGCCAATGTCTGCGCCCTGTTGAAATACCCTACGTCCGAGGCGCTGAACTTTTTGCCGATGATCAGCGTGTAGACATTGCTGTAAAGAACGTGCAGTATGCCGACCGCCAACAGCTTCGATCCGAACGAAAAAAGCGAACGGAAAGAGGTCCATGAAAAAACCGGCCGCAACCTCCATCGGGCGAAAATCCATAACAATAGGGAGTTCAGAAAGTTGTTCGCAAGCGTCTGAACGACCAGCGCCCAAACTCCGTAGCCTTGCCATGCGAGCACGACACCGCACAGGCCGCTTGCCGTGACCGATACGAACGACAACTTGGCCTGTGTCTTGAAGTCGAGTTCGATGGTGAGTTTAGCCCGTTGGACGATCGAGAAAGCCATCAGTACGACCGTCAGGCCGATCCAGCGGGTAACGGGCGTCAGCTTGGGCTCCGAATAGAAATCGGCTATCCACGGGGCGGCGGCATAAAGCGCCGCATACACTACGGCTGCAATAGCGAGGTTCGAGTAGAAAACCGTCGAGAAATCGACGTCGCTCCGATCCTTCTTCTGTACCAGCGCGTTCGAAAACCCGCTGTCGATAAATTGCTGCGCAACAGCCAGAAAAATGCCGAGCATGGCGATCAGACCGTAATCCGACGGCGAAATCAGCCGAGCAATGACGATGCTCAGCAGAAACTGTACGCCCTGTACGGAAAATCGTTCGACAGCGCTCCATATAATTCCGTTGGCGACCCGGTTCTGTTGCGGTTTCGTCATGAAGCAGCGTTACCTGTTTTGATACGTCTCCTCGTAGTATTTTGCATACTCCCCCGAGGTCACGTTATCGATCCATTTTTGGTTATCGAGATACCAGCGGACGGTTTTTTCGATACCCTCCTCGAACTGGAGGGTCGGTTCCCAGCCGAGTTCGTTTTTTAGTTTGGAGGAGTCTATCGCATAGCGCAGGTCGTGCCCGGCCCGGTCAGCGACATAGGTAATCAGTTTTTCGCTCGCGCCTTCCGGCCTTCCCAAGAGTCGGTCGACGGTTTTTTCATGAAGGACGGACTGGCCATTGATGATCCGGGCACAGGATACGATGAAAGCGGATTTACGGAGGTCGTTAATCCGTGCAACGATAGAAAACGTACCGATAAGAATATCTTTACGATGTATGCCGACAGAGAACCTCGTTTCTATGCTGCTGTCACTTATGAGGGGAAAAGCTGGCATATACAGCCACGTTTCAATTATGACTGGGGAGCCGGTTTTGCAAAAGGGGAAGGAAGCGACAACTCGGTTGGCGATTATCCTCGAAACGGATATTTGCTTTATAAGTTCAAGAATCGTCAGATTATGTACACCGGTGATTATATCAAGAAATGGGCACGTCCGTCCATCCTGTTCCGTTTGGCGGATTTTTATCTTTATTATGCGGAAGTCTGCAATGAAATTGATCCCGAAGACGAATGTGTCATTGATTATTTGGATAAGATACGCGAGCGTGCCGGGTTGCCTGGATATCGTGAGCTGGCAGCCACCGGGAAAAAGAATATCATAGGCGACCGGAAATTACAACGCAGGGCTATTCAGCAAGAGCGCAGGGTAGAGCTTTTTGCTGAGGGACAACGTTTCTTCGACATTCGCCGCTGGATGATTTGCGGAGAAGGGGAGGATGCCGACCAGCGATTTGTACATGGGATGAATATGAACGGAGAAAGAAATCGCCCTTTGGGTACAGACCAATCTTTTTATCGCCGGACACTGATTGAAAACCGCCCCTGGAAACGGGCGATGTATCTACATCCAATACCCTTCGACGAACTTCAGGTAAATAAGAAAATCGTACAGAATCCTCTTTGGTAGGACTTCGGTATAATAAAATATGATTGATATTAAATGGTTTATAGAGATAAATATCTACTTTTGTGAGTTGATAAAGCAAGCGGACTATGAGCGAAAGTCAGAACATAGAATATAAGGAGTCGTGGCGTGACGAATATTTGAAGTGGATATGCGGCTTTGCCAATGCGCAAGGTGGTCGTATTTATATTGGCATAAGCGATAACCGATTCTAAGAAGTTGATGGAAGATATTCCTAATAAGATTGTCAATTACTTGGGTATTGTGGCAGATGTTAATCTGATGCAATCTGATGAAGGAAAGGATTATATAGAAATAGTTGTGGAACTAAGCAATATCCCCATTGCCTATCATGGGCAATATCATTTTCGTAGTGGATCTACTAAACAGGAGCTGAAAGGGGTGGCACTTCAA
>ERZ825137.2576-NODE-2576-length-20781-cov-4.376966_pt1 | contig 20781 bp, 18 predicted proteins | sample MGYA00519873_ERZ825137 | MGnify/ENA primary metagenome ERZ825137 (study PRJEB31778, sample SAMEA3449190) | human gut metagenome | biome: human gut; feature: human-associated habitat; material: faeces | place: United Kingdom | collected 2010/2012 ...
CGTCCATTTCGTCGGACAAACGCTTCAGCGCACCCGCATCCGGATTCTCCTGCTGCATCAGCTGCTGAATGCCGGCGCGCTTTTCGAGCAGATCGCTCATCAGCCCCGCCGCCTCCGCGTTCTGCATCGCCTTATCCTCGGCAGCCTTCATGCGCTGATAGGTTTCGCTCGCAAGCAGCGCCTCGCCCAGCTCGCGGGTCTTCTGAAATACGTTATCCATGTTGTTTCCTCCTTAAACGATCTCGCCGCGCAGGGTATTGCGTCCGGCGGAAGTGATTTTCACATTGACGGTTTCCCCGATCAGACTTTCGTCTCCCGGAAAATTGACCATGATTGCTCGCGGCGTTTTGCCGCCGACGATGAACGGCACGGTCTCCACGACGAGCGAGGATGTGTCCAGCCCGTACCAGCGCACCTTGGAGCCGGCAACGCGCCGGACGGCATACTTCGTGTTGAGCACCAGCTCGTCAAGGAAGGAAAGCTCCGACTTGGACGGCACGGCCTTGTGCAGGAAAACGAATTTAAAAGAGCCTACGTCCGACTTGCCGTAGATCGAGTATTTCCGTTCCTGCGGCGGCAGCTCGCCGCTCTCGATGAGATCGCGCACGATCTGCCGGAGGTACACGTTCACGCGCTGGTGGCACTTGAACCCGAGATCGAGCCGGACGCGGAAGATGTAGTCCGTGCCGTAGGTCTCGACGCTGTAGCGCCTCGTGTCCGGCTCGTCGGTGACGGTCATGCTGATGAACCAGTACGCCGCGGCCCGCTTGGGATCCTTGTCGAGGATGGAGTAGAGAATGTCGCGGTCGATGGTATCCATGTCCCCGGCCTTATCGAGAAAGACGAGGTTGTCCGCGAGCGGCGGGAGCGAAGTATCCTTATGGAGCGTATCGAGATTCGGGAGATAATCGCCGACCGGCAGGCGTGTGGCGTACTCCTGCTCGAGCTGCGTGCCGCGCCGCCATACGACCATGATGAGAAAGCGCACGAGCGCCATGAGCACCGCGACATACCCGCCGAGGGCGAATTTGCTCAGCGACGAGAGGAAGAACACCGCCTCGATCGCGCCGAACACGAGCGCGATGCCGACCGCGAGTGCCTGCTTTTTCTGGATGCTCCAGAGATACACCGCGAGAAGGAGCGTCGTCATAAGCATCGTCACGGTGATGGCAAGACCGTAAGCCGCCTCCATGCGCGCGCTCGTCCGGAAGTAGAGCACTACCGCCGCGCAGCCGAGATACAGCACCGTGTTGACCGCGCCGATGTAGATCTGCCCCTTCGTGTCCGAGGGGTAGCGCACCTCAAGGTGCGGCATGAGATCGAGCCGGATGGCCTCGGACACGAGCGTGTACGAGCCCGTGATGAGCGCCTGCGATGCGATGATCGCCGCGAGCGTGCCGAGCGCGACGGCAGGGGCGCGCAGCGCCTCCGGCAGCATCTGGAAGAACGGGTTCATGTCGGGAATGGCGGCGAGCGTGCCGGAAGCCGTGTGCGTCAGTATCCACGCGCCCTGGCCGAGATAGTTCAGGATCAGGCACGCCTTCACAAACGGCCAGCTCGCATAAATGTTCCCGCGGCCGACGTGGCCCATATCGGAATAGAGCGCCTCCGCGCCGGTCGTGGCGAGGAACACGCTGCCGAGGATCATAAAGCCCGCCTTGTTATAGGGCGAAACCAAAATGCGCGCCGCGTACACCGGGTTGAACGCGCGCAGCACGCCGGGGCGGTCGAAAACGTGCAGCAGACCCATGATGCCGAGGAACGAGAACCACACGAGCATCACCGGGCCGAACGTCTTGCCGATCTTGCTCGTGCCCGCCCACTGCACGGCGAAGAGCGTGCTGATGATGACGAGGGTGATAAGGACGACGCGCGCCTGCCCGCTGCCGAGAAAGCGGTTCATCGCCGGGATGCTGCGCAGGCCCTCCACCGCCGTCGTCACCGTGACCGCCGGGGTGAGAACGCCGTCGGCAAGGAGCGCCGCGCCGCCGATCATTGCCGGGAAGATGAGCCAGGGCGCTACCTTTTTCACCAGCGCGTACAGCGAGAATATGCCGCCCTCGCCGTTATTGTCCGCGCGCATGGCGATGAGCACATACTTGACGGTCGTGAGCAGCGTGATCGTCCAGATGATGAGCGAGAGCGCACCGAGGATAAAGTCCTCGTTCACGTGCGCGATGCCGCCGTTGCCCTTGAGGATCGATTTCATCACGTACAGCGGCGATGTGCCGATGTCGCCGTACACAATGCCGATCGTCACAAGGAACATACCGAAGCTGACTCTTTTCTTTTTCTCCATGGCTATCCCGACTCTCTCCTTTGGGGATAAAAACGCCGCGGCGGCACAGGCCGGCGCGGCGCGCAGTATTTCTGCCTTGTGCAAAAATGCTTTAGCATTTTCTTTACACGATATCAAGAAAAATTAACGGGGGATTTATACACATTCACACTCTTCTGCGTATCAGCCCGTGCCGGGTGCAGAAGCGTACAGCCATCCGCTGCCGGGCGGATCGGGCGCACTGGTAATCGAGATTTTTTTCTCTCCGCGCAGAAAGCGCCGGAGCGCGGCAATGCCGCGCTCCGGCGTTCGTTTTTCTTCATTCCGTTCGTCAATCGCGCAGGTCGGTGCGGCCCAGGATCTCGTAGCCCGGCGGCGTGACGCGCGAAAACTCTATGCCCACGATCCCGGCGGTAAACGGCGCGAAGTCCGCCGCCATTTTGCGGCACACGGCAGGCAGATCCGCCTTCGGATCATACAGCAGCGTTGTATGCGGCAGCCACACTTCGTCCGAGCCGGTCCATTCGTTCAGACTGCTGCCATAGACCTCCGCGATGCGCCGGTGGAGCGCTGCGAGCGTGCCGGTCTTCTCCGCGAGCGCCGCCACGATGGACGTTTCTTCCAATACCGCGAGATGCGTATAGTTCACCGCGAACCGTGAAACGTCTTTCAGCAGCGCGGCGCAGAACGCCATGAACCCGGCCTCGTCCTCGCCCATATACGTGGCGAGCGTGATATGCCCGTGCAGCGGTTTCCCATCGGCATCGGGCGCGGCCGCCTTTTGTATGGCCGTCAGCTTTTCTGTGGAGCGCTTATCCAGTTTTGCAATAACGCACAGCATAAAGCATCAGTACACGACCACGAGCGTGCCGACGGTGATGTTGTTGTAGATCGTCGCAATGGCGTCGAGCGGCGTGTTGACGCAGCCGTGCGAGCCGTCGGTCAGGTAAATGTCCCCGCCGTACTCGGTGCGCCACGAGGAATCGTGCAGGCCGATCTGGTCGTCAAACGGCATCCAGTATTCCACATGGTCGTTCCACGTCGGGCCGACGAGGTAGGTGTCCGTCGTCATGCTCGCAATGCGGAAGCAGCCGCGGCGCGTATCGTCCCCGGCGGCGATGTTGCCGGTGACGACCGGCGTTTCCACGAGCAGCTTGCCGTCTACATAGTACCACATGTACTGGTTATCCAGGCTGATCTCCACGAAGGTGTCCGTGAAATTATAAAACCAGTACTCCTGCTTCCAGTACCACGAGGTATCGTAGCTCGGTGTAACGGTCGCGTCGGTTTCGGTCTCCAGCGCCGCGGCGATGTCGGAAGCGAGCGCGTCACGATCGAGGATCCAGCCGGTATCGCCGACGCGGTAGTAGATATACGGGCGGGTCTTTTCGGCGTTGTGGAATTTGGCGTAAACGCCGTCGAGCGCGTATTCGTCCGCGAGCGCGTCCGAAAGCGCCTTTACCTTCTCCGGCACCGGGGCGCACACCGTCTGCCCCTCGGCGTCCGAGAGCGTCACATCGCTCATGCGCCAGATATCCTGCGGCGTGAGCGTATAGGTGTTCCCGTCCTGAAAATCAAGCGTCACTTCCGTGGCGAGATAGGCGTCGATCGCGGCGCGCTGCGCGAGAAGCTCCGGGCTCTCCGCCGTAACGTTCTGCCGGATGACGGCGTTTTTCGCCTCGATCACGGGGCTTTCCTCGCGCAGATCGCGCACCGCGGGCAGCTGCTCCGCAATGGCGGAAACGCAGTTTGCGAGATTTACGAGATTGCCCTTTGAACCGGGATCGACCGTGTAGCCGTCCTCGCCGAGAACGATGCGCGCGTCCACCGGCGCCTGCCGGGGCGTTTCGTCATAAAGGACACGGGAGAGGAGCTCGCTCGCCGCGGCGGTGTCCGAAACGGCGTAAACGTCCGTCTCCAGATTCCGCTCGCCCTTCGTCATCCAGCCGAAGAGACCGGCCTCGGCATGCTGCGCGTCAAAATACTCCTCCAGCGCGGCGGTGAAGCCGTCGGTGTCCACGAAGCTCTCGAGCGGCAGCGCGACGACGGCATCGCCCTGTGCGTCGCGCAGCTGCGCCGTGTGCGACTTTGCCGTGCCGAGCAGAAACTCCGCCGCCCCCGCTTCGGACACGCCGCCGCAGTCGTACCCGTTGATGACCGTGCCCGGCAGAAACGCCGAGCGGTAATACACCGATACACCGCCGAGCGCGATGACCGCGAGCAGCACGAGCGAGAGCGCGATCACGAGCGCTATGCGCGTTTTTTTGTTTCCCCGTTTTTTCGTTGCCGTTTCTTCCATTGGAACCGTAAACCCCTCCGAAGCGTTTTCATCCTGTAAGACGGCGCAGCGCTGCCGAAAGTTCTCTTTCTGATTTTCTGTTTCGTTCATTTTTCTCCGCTCCGATTCTCCGCCGCGGCGCTCTTTGCGAGCGCGGCGGTATTGATGAGCCGCACACTGTCGCGGCAGCAGTCGATCCAGCCCTCGGCGCGCAGCCGCGAAAGCTCACGGCAGAGGGCACTCCGGTTCGCGCCGAGATAGGCGGCAAGGTCCTCCCGGCGCATGCCGAGCGAGAACGTGTTTCCCCCGGCGTCCGCGGCGGCGTCAAGAAGAAACGCCGCGATCCGTGCCCGGAGCGAATGCCGCGCGAGATATTCCGCCCGGCGGCGCAGCCGCCAGTACTTTTCCGCGATCTCCGCGAGCAGGTTTTCCCGCAGCAGCGCGTGGTGCTCGCACGCGTGCGCGCACGACGCCATCATTGCCCGGTACGGCAGGAAAAGCGCCGCGGTATTTTGCGCGGCGATCACGTCTACGGGGCTTTTCGTATCGCGCGTCGCCATGAGCACGTCGCCGACGAGCGCGCCGGGGCCGTGCACCGCCGTGAGGCTCCGCTCGCCGGACGGCAGAAGGCTCTCCGCCCGCACGCCGCCCGAGAGGACCACCGCGCATGCGCTCACCGCGTCGCCCGTGAGCCAGAGCGCCTCGCCGCGCTCATACCGCCGCTCGGCCGCGCCCAGACATTCTGTCAGCGCAAAAACGTCGTTGGGAGCGATGCGCGCGAACAGCGGGCAGCGCAAAAGCGCCGATCTTTCCGTATCTGTCGTGCGTCTCACCCCGCTTTGTTGCCGCAGCAACTTACAATTCGGGTATACTATACTATACTGTCAGCGAAATGTCAAAAGCGGAGGAACCCGATCTATGAAAATCAAAAAACTTACCGCGCTCGCCCTTGCGCTGGCGCTCCTCTTCTCTCTTGCCGCCTGCGGCGCACCCGCCGCGGAAGCGCCCGTTGAGGCCACGGAAGCCCCGGCGGAGCCGACCGAAGCGCCGGTCGCGGCAGCGGAAGAGGCGGCCGAGGCCGTCACGGTACGCCTTGCCGCGCTCACCGGCCCCACAGCCATGGGCATGGCGAAGATCTTTTCGGACGCCGACGCCGGCAAGGCGGCGAACAACTACGAATACGCGCTCTACGGCGCGGCGGACGAGCTGACGCCGCAGCTTCTGCAGGGCGGCGTGGACATCGCCGCGGTGCCGCTCAATCTTGCGAGCGTACTTTATAATAAGACCTCCGGCGGCGTGAAGCTCTGCGCCGTGGGCGTGCTGGGCGTGCTGTATATCACGGAGTTCAACGGCGAGACCGTGCAGTCTCTTGCCGATCTCAAGGGAAAAACGGTCTACGCGACCGGCAAGGGCAGCACGCCGGAATATTTCCTGCGGTATCTGCTCGCCGAGAACGGGCTCGATCTCGACACCGACGTGACCGTGGAATGGAAGAGCGAGCCGAGCGAGGTCGTCGCGCTCCTCAAGGCCGAAAACGGCGGCATTGCGATGCTGCCGCAGCCCTATGTCACCGCCGCTGCCGCGCAGCTCGGTGAGGGCTTCCGCACCGCGGTGAGCCTTTCCGAGGCGTGGGATGCGCTCGATAACGGCAGCCGCTGCGTGACGGCGGGCGTCGTTGTCCGCACCGAGTTTGCCGAGGCGCACCCCGAGGCGGTCGAGGCGTTCCTCGCGGAGATGGCGGAGAGCGTCGATTGGGTCAACGCCAATCCCGCGGACGCCGGCGAAATCTGCGGCGCGCTCAACATCGTCAAGGCGCCCATTGCGGCGAAAGCCATCCCGAACTGCAATCTGGTGTGTCTGACCGGCGAGGAAATGATCTCCGCGGCCACTGGCACGCTGGAAACGCTCTTCGCGCTCAACCCTTCCGCCGTCGGCGGCGCGCTGCCGGGCGAGGACTTCTGGTTCGGTGCGTAAGGGCGCGAAAAAATTCAGCTCCGACAGCGCCGCGGCGAGATTTTTCGCCGCGGCTCTCGCACTTTGCGTCTGGCAGGCGGGCGCCATGGCGCTCGGGAACGATCTGCTGCTCGTAACGCCCATTGCCGTCGCGCGGCGGCTCGGTGAGCTTATCGTAACGGCGGACTTCTGGGCGACGCTCGGCTTCACGTTTTCGCGCATTTCGCTCGGCTTTCTGCTCGCGCTCGCGCTCGCGGGGATCCTCGCGGCGCTCTCCGCCGCCGTGCCGTTTATCGAAACACTGCTGCGGCCCTACGTCGCGGCGATCCAGTCGGTGCCGGTCGCGTCGTTCATCGTGATCGCCTTTCTGTGGCTCTCGGCGCGGCGGCTTTCGACGTTTATCGCCTTTTTGATGGTCTTTCCGGTATTGTATACAAATCTGCTGCAGGGTATCCGCGCCGCCGACCGAAACCTTCTGGAAATGGCGGACGTGTTCCGTCTCTCTCCGGGCCGGCGCGTCCGGTGCATTTTCCTTCCGGCGCTGCGCCCCGCCCTGTTCGCGGGCTGCCGCGTCGCGCTCGGGCTCTGCTGGAAAGCGGGCGTCGCGGCGGAGGTCATCGGCGTTGTGGCGCGAAGCGTCGGCGGCAAGCTCTACGACGCCAAAGCGTATCTGGAGATCGCCGATCTTTTCGCGTGGACGGTCGTGATCGTCGCGGTGAGCGCTCTTTTTGAGCGCGTATTTCTCTTTCTTCTCGGTAAAATCTTTGACGCTCTGGAGCACGCGGTATGACGAACGCCATTTTGATAACAAATCTTTCAAAAAGCTACGGCGAAACGGTCGTTTTCCGCAATTTTTCGGCCAGGCTCCCGCTCGGCGAAACGACCGTCATCACCGGCGTTTCCGGCGGCGGGAAAACGACGCTGCTGCGGCTCATCCTCGGTCTTGAAACGCCGGACGGAGGCGAGATCGCCGGTGTTCCGGCGCGCCGCGCCGCGGTATTTCAGGAGGATCGGCTCTGCCCGCAGCTCACGGCGCTCGAAAACGTTCTGCTCACCGCCGGACGAAAAAAGGAGCGCGAGGCGCGCGATCTACTGGCGCGGCTCGGCCTTGGCGAGAGTCTTGCCGTTCCCGCCGCGGAGCTCTCCGGCGGGATGCGGCGGCGGTGCGCGCTCGCGCGCTCTCTCTGCGCGGAGTTTGATCTGCTTGTGCTCGATGAGCCGTTCAAGGGGCTGGACGAGGCAAACCGCCGCGCCGCCATGGACGCGGTGTGCGCCGTCTCCGATGACAAAACCGTTTTACTTGTCACCCACGACGCCGCCGAAGCCGAATTTTTCGGCGGAAACCGGCTTTCTGTCCCTTGACAGCGCGCCGTTTCCACGATAGAATACAGGCACTCCGAGGGGGAGTAGTCTGCCGCCATGCGCGGCTGCAAGTCAACAGTACTCGGCGGGTCTCCCGCCTGGTTTGCATGAAATGACCAGACCCGCGGACAGAACCGTGTTATCGCTTCTGTCCGCGGGTCTTTTCATCATTTGAAAAACACATCCGAACATTCATCAAGGAGGGGTTTTCTTTGAGATTCTATTGCGAAGAAGCCGAAGCCGTACTGCGCGACGTGGACAGCACATCCGAAGGTCTCACGAGCGCCGAGGCGGAAAAACGTCTCGCGGCCTACGGCAAAAACAAGCTGGCCGAGGGCAAGAAGGACTCGCTCATCAAGCGGTTCTTCCAGCAGATGGGCGACCCGATGATCATCATCCTGCTCGTCGCCGCGGCGATCAGCGGCGTGCTGGCCGTTGTGCAGGGCGAGAGCTTTGCCGACGTCATCATCATCCTCGCCGTTGTCATCATCAACGCGGTGCTCGGCGTCTATCAGGAAAGCAAGGCGGAAAAGGCCATCGAAGCATTGCAGCAGATGTCCGCCGCCACATCCAAGGTGCTGCGCGACGGGAAGATGGTCACCATCCACAGCGAGGATCTCGTCGTGGGCGACGTGGTGATCCTCGAGGCCGGCGACGCGATCCCGGCGGACGGCCGCATTCTCACAAGCGCCAGCATGAAGATCGAGGAAGCCGCCCTCACCGGCGAGAGCGTCCCCGTGAGCAAGTTTATCGACATCATCAACCTTGCGCCCGACACGAAGGATGTCCCGCTCGGCGACCGCAAGAACATGGTGTATATGGGCTCCACGGTCGTTTACGGCCGCGGCACCGCCGTCATCACCGCCACCGGCATGGACACCGAGATGGGCAAGATCGCGGACGCCCTCTCCAATGCCGAACAGGGCCAGACCCCGCTGCAGATCAAGCTCAGCCAGCTCTCGAAGATCCTCACCTGGCTCGTGCTCGGCATCTGCGTCATCATTTTCGCGGTGCAGCTCCTGCGCGCGGGCGGCTTCAGCTTTGAAGTCATTCTCAACTCCTTTATGATCGCGGTCTCGCTCGCCGTGGCTGCCATCCCGGAGGGTCTCGCCGCGGTCGTTACGGTCGTCCTTTCCATCGGCGTTACGAACATGTCCCGCCGCAACGCGATCATCCGCCGTCTGACGGCGGTCGAAACGCTCGGCTGCGCGCAGATCATCTGCTCGGACAAGACCGGCACGCTCACGCAGAACCGCATGACCGTCACCGACACATGGACAGACGACCCCGTCCTGCTCGCCAAGGCCATGGCGCTCTGCAGCGACGCGAAGCGAGGTCTCGGCATGCACTCCGCTGAGGGCGAGCCGACAGAGGCCGCGCTCGTTAACCACGCGCACGATCTCCGGCTCTACAAGGATGAGCTGGACGAGAAATACCCCCGCATCGGCGAAGCGCCGTTCGATTCCGGCCGTAAAATGATGTCCACCGTCCACAACGAGAACGGCAGGACCGTGCAGTACACCAAGGGCGCGACGGAAATGCTGCTCGAGCGCTGCTCCGGCTACTGGTACGAGGGCAAGATCCTCCCGATCACGGAGGAATATAAGGAGAACGTCCGCCGCCATGCCAAGGAGTTTGCCGACCGCGCGCTGCGCGTTCTCGGCGCGGCGTTCCGCCCCTGGGACGGCGTTCCGGCGGATTACGAGGCCGAAACGCTTGAGCACGATCTCGTGTTCATCGGCTTCCTCGGCATGATCGACCCCTGCCGCCCGGAGGTCTACGGCGCGATCCGCGAATGCCGCGAGGCCGGCATCCGCCCGATCATGATCACCGGCGACCACATCGACACCGCCGTCGCCATCGCGCGCGATCTCGGCATTCTCACAGACGATACCCGCGCCATCACCGGCTCGCAGCTCAGCGAGATGAGCGACGAGGAGTTCGCGAAGGTCTTTAAGGAAATTTCCGTTTACGCCCGCGTGCAGCCCGAGCACAAAACGCGCATCGTCAACGCCTGGCGCAACGCCGGGTATGTCACCGCCATGACCGGCGACGGCGTGAACGACGCGCCCTCCATCAAGTCCGCCGACATCGGCGTGGGCATGGGCATCACCGGCACGGACGTGACGAAGAACGTGGCGGACATGGTGCTCAGCGACGATAACTTCGCCACCATCGTCTCCGCCGTGGGCGAGGGACGGCGTATCTACGACAACATCCGCAAGGCCATCCAGTTCCTGCTGGCCAGCAACATGAGCGAGGTGCTGGGCGTGTTCTTTGCCACGCTGCTGGGCTTCACGCTGCTGAACCCGGTACACCTGCTGTTCATCAACCTTATCACCGACTGCTTCCCGGCGCTGGCGCTGGGTCTGGAAAAGGGCGAGCCGGACACCATGACCCGCCCGCCCCGTGACAGCAAGGACGGCATTTTCGCCGGCGGTCTGGGCTTCGACATTCTCTATCAGGGCGTGCTGATCACCGTCATTACGCTGGTCTCCTATATCATCGGCCACTGCATGGAGGTGGGGTATTTCGAGATGCCCAAGGGCGTGTCCGACGACGGCATGACCATGGCCTTCCTGACCATGAGCATGTGCGAGATCTTCCACAGCTTCAACATGCGCTCCCAGCGCAGGAGCATATTTACGCTCCACGGGCATAACAAGCTCCTCTGGGTCGCGATGCTCGCGGCGCTCGCGCTGACGACAATAGTCCTTGAAGTCCCGGCGATTGCCGCGGCCTTTGGCTTCACGCCCGTCGACTGGAACGAGTACGCTGTCGCTCTCGGGCTCGCCATACTCGTGGTACCGATAGTCGAGCTCGTGAAGCTCTTCCAGCGCCGCGCCGGTAAGTGAGCAAACAATAAAATATACAAAGCGTCTGAACCGTCGCTCCCGGCGGTACAGACGCTTTTATTATGCCGAAGGCCTATTGACAAAAGCTTCCCGTCTGAGTATAATTACATTGTAATCAATTACAGTGTAATTACAAGTGAGGTGAGCAGATGGCGCTGAAGGATCATTCGCTGGACGATAAAATTACTGCCGCCGCAATGAAGGAGTTTTCCGCCAAGGGCTACAACGGCGCGTCGCTGCGGAAGATTGCGGAGGGCGCGGGCGTCACTGTCGGCGCGATACAGACACGCTATAAGTCAAAAGACGAGCTGTTCGCAGGGCTGCTGAAGCCGCTTCTGGACGATATCGGCACGACGTTCCAAAGCGTCAAGGCCGACTACTATTCCGGTGCAGGTAATGATCTGGCGGCACAGCTCAAGGTCTCGATGCTGCATGAGTCCAAGGCGATACTGCACCTGATCTTCGCGCACTATGATGAGGCGCTGCTGCTCTTCTGCCGCAGCGCGGGCAGCAGCATGGAGCATTATTTTGACGCGGTCGTGAAGAGCAAGATCGACGAGAGCATAGCTTTTTTTCACAGTGCGGGTTATACCGGCGTGGATGAAAGGCTGCTTGGGCTCCTTATCTCCGCGCAGTTTGATTCCTACCGCCGCATCGTCATCGGCTGCCTCGACCGGGAGAGCGCCGAGAAATATATGAGCGCGCTGATGACCTATCACTTCGGCGGCTGGACGGCATTATTCGATTCGACAAGGAAAGCACGGGAGGATAATTGAGATGAAATATAACGGCTTCTATTTCTGGATGTTCAAAGGCTCTATGAAGAAAGTCCTGACGGAGAAGTACGGCAAGCAGTACGCTTCCGAGATAATGAAGAAGAGCAAGCGCATCTACCGCGAGCTTGTGGAGCAGGCGGACGATATCGGCGACGATAACCCAATGGCGTATAACGAGCTGTTCGCGCTCTCATTCGTCGCGCCATATGTGGCAAGCGACAAGAATATCCCGCCCGAGACCGTGCAGGAAATGATGCGCCGCGCGCTCTACCACATCAAGTGGTACTTTGCAAAGACTGACCTCAACACCGATAAGGGCAAGGCCGAGAACAAAAAGAGCATCGTCAAATATGTCAAGTGGTACACGCCCGAGAAAGAGGCGCAGTACCCTACCTCCTTCAAGGTCGACTTTGTCGGTCAGCCACATGAGGGTGCGTGCTACTACCGCATCACCCGCTGCCCGATCTGCGCGTATGCTGACAAGCTCGGCGTGCGGGAGCTGATGCCGCTCTTCTGCGAGCTGGACAAGGTAATGATAACGCTCCAGCACGGCGTGCTGCACCGCGAGCATACCCTCGCTGACGGCGGAGAATACTGCGACTATTACATAACCGGAAATAAAGAATAATATATGGCAGCCGCCGGCTTTCATGCCGGCGGCTGCCATATACTCATTTCTTTATCGCTCTGCGCAGCGGCTTATAGAGCAGCACTGTCAGCGCTATTTTTATCGCGTCGCCCGGCAGATAGACCAGCATCCCGGCCTTTACCGCCGTCCACACGGTGATGGACTTGTGCAGATAAAGCTTCATTATCAGGTACATATACGGCAGGCCGATCAGGTACAGCACCGCAAGCCCCGCAAGGCAGGCAAGCGCAATGCGCCAGTGCCCGTTTTCCTTTTCGGTCAGGCGGCCTATCACCCACGCCGTGGGTATGAGCCCCAGCAGGAAGCCGAAGCTCGGCTGCATGACATAGCCGATACCGCCGCCCATCGTGAACACCGGCAGCCCGACAAGCCCGAGCACGACATACACAGTCTGCGACACCGCGCCCCATTTCGCGCCGAGCAGCACACCGGCCATAGCAGTGAACATGAATTGCAGCGTCACCGACATTGTCCCGAGCGGGAAACGGATGAACGCGCCGACCGCGGTAAGCGCCGCGAACAGCGCCGCGAGGATCATCATACGGGTCTTATTCTTCATTGCAGCCACTCCCTTCAGACGCAGACGATTTTATCACGCAGCGCCGCGAAAGTGAATTGTAATTGTCTACAAAAAAGAATCTCTGCAGAAAGCTGAAACATATTTTGCTTTTCTGCGTCAATATATTAAGATTGCAAAATGAGTGCAAAATCGTGGCTTCCCGGCTTGCAGGGAAAATACCGCTGTGCTATAATATTTTTAAGACAAAAAGAAAACGGAGAATGAAAAAGATGAAAAGTAAAACCATGAAGCTTCTGCTTTCGCTCACGCTTGTGCTCTGCGTGGCGCTTGCCCTGCCGGGGCTGAGTGCGGGCGCGGACTATGTCAACAGCTTTGAAGTCGGTACAGACATCGGCAGCATCCAGGTGTTCAGCAGCAACCTTGTCATAAAGTCCTATGAAAAATACGCGGGTTCCCTTCCCGCGGGGCTGAGCCTGTCATGGGACGATTACGGCATCTACATGGCCGGAACGCCCACCACTGCCGGCAACTATTCCAGCAGCTACAATGTCGTCACTGAGAACGGCACCTATTCCTTTATAATCAACCTCTCCATCACCGGCGGCACGACACCTACCAAGGCTCCCGCGACCGGCAACCCGCCGCACATCACAAAGCACCCCACGGGTGAGACAGTCGAGCCCGGCGGCAGCGCGCAGTTCGTCGCCCGCGCGGACGACGCAACGAAGATAACCTGGCGTCTCGTCAGCAAGGACACGACCGTTACATATAACGCCGCCGACGGCCCGGATTATTTCCGCGGACTCAGCGTTGACGGTCTCGGCACCGAGCGTCTGACGCTCGAAAACATCCCGTCCTCGCTCAATGAATGGTGCGTGGAGGCCAAGTTTGAGAACGAGAACGGTGCTTCCTACTCCAACGGCGCGCGCATAACCGTCAAAGCCACGAATAACAATACGAATAATAACAATAGCGCCAACAACAGCAGCAATAATAACAGCAATAACAATACGAACAACAACACGAATAATTCCACGGGTGGTAATAACGACCAGAACTCCGGAACCGACCTCGGCAACAACGGCCTCACCACAAAGACGCCGAACATCAATTCTGCTCCTCAGAGCACCCGTCTCAAGAAGGGCGAGACCTGCACACTGACCGTTCAGGCCACCTCCCCCAACAACGGCGAGCTGAGCTATCAGTGGTACAGCACGAATGTGAACAACCGCGGCATGGCTACCCCCATTGACGGCGCGACTGAAGCAAGCTATACCCCGACCCAGACCGAGGGCACGATGTACTACTGTGTCGCCGTGATGAACACCCGCGAGGGCGTCACGAGTGACCCTGTCTATACCGATCTTGCCGAGGTCAGCTTTGAACCGGAGACAACGCCTACCCCGTCCCCGACGGCGACACCCACCCGCACGAGCTCCGACAACGGCAGCTATGACCGCGGCAATAATACCCAGCTCATATTCTTCGGCATCGTCGGCTTCCTCGCTCTGGCCGCTCTGGTCGGCGTGGTCGTCTACCTGCGCATAGACTCTAAGCGCAGCAAGGACGAATAAGTCTGTACTAATCTGCAACATTAAAGTGCTAAATCCGGCGTGACTTACAGGTTCACGCCGGATTTTCTGCCCGTTTCATGCCATAAAGTTGTATACTCTATGAAGCGGTTTCGAGCCGGTTTTGGCTATTTCGATGATTTTTGAGCTGCCGGATTGCTTTTTACATATCTTGCTCGTATACTTGCTCTTAACGCGAATCTTCAGAATCGGAGGGAACGCTTTGGAAAACTTTATCGTATGCCTGAACGCAATTGCTCCGATATTCATTATCATCGCTCTCGGCTACATGGCGCGCCGATTGGGCGATATAAAGCGTGAGGATGTTTTCCGCTTTAACCGATTGATCTTCCGGTATTTTATACCGGTCATGGTCTTTTATAATATATATGTATCCGACCTTGCAGCCTCGTTCAATGTAAAGCTCCTGTGCTTTGCGCTGCTCGGAGTGCTGGCAGAATGGTTTGTCAGCATGCAGATAGTCAAGCGGACAGAGCGACGACCTGAGCGCCGCGGCGTTATTATTCAGGCGCTCTACCGCAGCAACTTCGTCATCATCGGTCTGCCGCTGGCGCAGCAGCTCATGCCCGCCGGGTCGGATTTCGGCTGCGTCGTTGTGCTGCTGGCAACGGTTATCCCGCTCTATAACATCCTTGCTGTCATTACGCTCGAACACTTCGGCGGCGCGAAGAAAAGCAGGCTCGGTCTTGTCGTTGACATTCTCAAAAACCCCATGATAGTCGGAACCTTCATCGGCATCGCCTTCCAGCTGCTGAAGCTGCGGCTCCCCTCCGGGCTTGAGCATGCAGCCGCACAGCTCGCAAACGCGACTTCTCCCATTATGCTGTTTCTGCTCGGCGGTTTCTTCGAGTTCAGCGACCTGCGGGACGATCTCAAAACCGTGTCCGCAATAGTGATAGGCAGACTTATCATCATCCCGGCAGTCGTGCTGGGGCTTGCATGTATGATCGGTTTCCGCGGCGTGGAGTTTGCTTCGCTCCTCGGAGCTTTTGCCTCCTCCACAGCGATCGCCTCATTCACAATGGCGCAGCAGATGGGCGGCGACGCAAAGCTTGCGGGCAACGCCGTTGTCGCGACAAGCGCGCTGTGCTCACTGACGCTTTTCCTGTGGGCAATGATCTTCAAAACTGTTGGTGTAATATAGGTGATAAAAATGAATAGTTCAAAATATAACGGGATCACCGAGGGTGTTATCTGGAAGCAGCTGATGCTGTTCTTCCTCCCGGTGCTCCTCGGCACGTTTTTCCAGCAGCTTTACAACACTGTTGACGCGGTCATAGTCGGCCGCTTCGTCGGCAAGGAGGCGCTGGCCGCAGTCGGCGGCTCGTCCTCGCAGATACTCAATCTGCTTATCGGCTTCTTCACCGGCGTCACCTCTGGCGCGGCCGTCATCGTCGCGCAGTATTACGGCGCGCGCGACATGGAGGACTCCTCGCGCTCGGTGCACACGGCGATGATCCTCGCCATCGCGTGCGGCGCCATAATGACCGTTGTTGGTATCCTCACAGCGCCTGCGCTGCTGCGCATCATGGAAACGCCTGAGGACACGATGGCCGACTCCATCGTGTATATGCGCTGGGTGTACATGGCGATGATCCCCGGCATGGTCTACAACATGGGCTCCGCTATCCTGCGCGCGGTCGGTGATTCCAAGCACCCGCTGTATTTTCTCATTGCCTGCTGCCTTATAAATGTGGTGCTCGACCTGCTGTTCGTCGTCACATTCAAAATGGGCGTCGCGGGCGCAGCGATCGCGACGGCGCTCTCGCAGCTGCTGAGCGCAGTGATGATATGCTGGTTTCTCGCCCGGCCGAAGACCGAGGAGAGCGTCAGGCTTGAGCTTTCCAAGCTGCGCACGGACTGGCGGATCATGCGCCGCACCGTGCACATCGGCCTGCCCTCTGGGCTTCAGGCCGTGCTCTACTCTATCTCCAACATGATAATCCTCACCGCCATCAACCGCTTCGGTACGGACACTGCCGCGGCATGGGTCGCCATGGGCAAGGTCGACGCCTTCACATGGCTGGTGCTCAGCGCGATGGGGCTTGCGGTCATGACCTTTGTAGGGCAGAACTTCGGCGCGAACAGCATGCAGCGTGTGCGTGAAAGCATACGCGACTGCATGATAATGACCTCGGTCTTTGCCGTTCTGATAAGTGCGCTGTTCCTGACGCTCGGCAAATACCTCCTTGTGATCTTCACGACCGACCAGAACGTTATAGCGCTCGCCATGCGCATAATCTATTACATCATGCCGTGGTACCTGCTGTATGTCCCGGTCGAGGTATACAGCGGCAGCCTGCGCGGCATCGGCGATACGCTCGTGCCGTTTATCATCACCGCCGTCGGCATCTGCATCGCGCGCGTTGTGTGGATATTCACCATCGTGCCGCTGCATAACGATATCTCCACCGTCGCCGTGGCCTACCCCATCACCTGGGGTCTGACCTCGCTTGCGTATATGATCTACTTCCGCTATGTCAAGAAGCACAAAATAGGCAAAATTGAACAGGCCGCATAATATAGTCTACTCCCGCTGGTTTTCCCGGCGGGAGTTTTTTCAAAAATTTTCCCATTCCTTGAAACATTTTCCGCTCCCGATGCGTTTATATAAACAGAAAGAAAAATACACAAAGGAGCGTACTTACTATGAAACGGGTATCCATCATCGCGCTTGCCCTTGCGCTGCTGCTTTCCGGCTGCGCAGGCGATGCCGCGCAGGATCAGGGCGGCTTTGCCCCGCCGGAGGATAAGCGCCTTGTGATATACACCTCGCACCGAGCGGAGGTATACGAGCCGATAGTCAAGGAATTCGAGCAGCGCACAGGCGTATGGGTCGAGGTCAAGACCGGGGACGCCGCGGTGCTGCTCGACGCGATCGCCGCGGGCGGCACGGACTGCGACCTTATGCTCGGCGGCGGGGTCGACAACATCAGCGCATATTCGGATTGTTTCAGCCCTTATACCAGCGTTTATAACGACAGGATACTCCCTGAGTACCGCAGCGCGGACGGCAGCTATACGCCGTTTTCGGTGCTGCCGGTCGTGCTTATATATAGCACAAAGCTTGTGCGCCGCAACATGCCATCGGGCTGGGACAGCCTGCTCGACGATGCTTGGCGCGGCAGGATAGCTTTTGCCGATCCCAATGTCTCGGGTTCGAGCTACACAGCCCTATGTACGATGCTTCAGGCTCTCGGCGGCGGGGATGAACTGCTGCCGGAGTTCAGACAGAATCTTGAGGGGAAAATTCTCCCGAGCTCGGGGGACGTCGTGAGTACCGTGGCCGAGGGCAAATGCTACATCGGCGTGACGGTGGAGGACATAGCTCTCAGCGGCATTGCCGAGGGCTACAACATTGCGATAGTCTACCCCAAGGAGGGAACAAGCGCGATACCCGACGGCGCGGCGATCGTCAATAACTGCGCCCACCGAAAAAATGCCGAGGCGTTCATAGACTTTCTGCTATCCCCGGATATGCAGCGTCTGCTGCCGGAGCTTATGCACCGCCGCAGCGTCTGCACCGACGCGGATATCACGAAAGCCGACGGCAGCGCGGTCATGCTTATCGACTATGACCTTGCCGCGGCGAGTGCCGGGCGGGGCGAGACACTGCGCCTCTGGAACGGAGGTGCGGCGGGATGAAAGACTGGATAAAGAGCTCATTCCGGAACCGTATATTCGTGACCGTCCTGCTCGTCACCTTGCTGCCGATGCTGCTGTGCGATATCTTCATCATGCAGATCGCCATGAGCCAGAGCCGCCGCCAGCTGCGCGAGCAGGCGCTTGAGGAGCTCAGCGGGATAGAGCGGCAGTTCGACGGATTATATGACGAGGTCGATTCCGTGACCGTGGGGCTTGCCGACAGCATCGTCGTGCGCAGTGCGCTGCGGCGCGGCGGCAGCGACTCAAAGCTGCTGTATCAGGTGCTGTACCTTGCGACGAGCGGGCTGCGCGGCTCCGTGGACTTTAACGTATACGACAGCGACGGCAGCCGCCGCTATACGAGCGCGGTCAGCCTGACGGATGAAAAGCTCCCCCTGCACTGGGGCGCGCTGCGCCTTGCGGAGGAGAGCGATGGACTGAGCTGTCAGGCGGACGAGGGCGGCGGCCTTGTTATGGCGCGCGCCGTGCGTACACACAGCGGGACGGTGCTGGGCTATATACTCGCGCATGTGTCACAGGAGAGCTTCAACGCCATTCTCGGCAATGAATTTGTCCGCGAGAACGACGTGCTCCTGCTCGACGGGACATGGCGGCAGGTGTATTCCTCGGACAGCATCGGCTCTTCGGAGAAGATCGACGCACTGCGCGGCCAGCTGCTCAAAACCGGCTCCCTGAACGGGGCGGGGGAGTATAACTTCTACCTGCGCGCCCTGCCCGACACGGGCTTCACCTTAGTGCTCCAGCAGCCGAAGGTCTACACCTCGCAGGTGACGGACACGATATACCGGACCTGCTTCATGATGGGACTGCTGTGCCTTGTGCTGAGTTTGCTGTGCGCATGGCTCATAAGCCGCTACCTTTCAAAGCCGGTGAACGAGCTTGACAGCGCCATGGGCAGGGTCGAAAAGGGCGAATACGACACCGAGCTTGTCAGCGACCGCAGCGACGAGATGGGCAGACTCACCGCGAGCTTCAACCGCATGACGCGTGAGTACTGCCAGAACCTTGAGCACTCGGTGCAGCGCGAGCGCGAGATAAACGAATTGCAGCTATCCATGATGCAGGCGCAGCTCAACCCGCATTTTCTGTATAACACGCTCGACAGCGTGAAGTGGCTCGGCGTGACGAACCACGTCCCGCAGGTTGCCTCGATGGCGACGAACCTTGCCGCGCTCCTGCGTGCGGGGATATCCGGGGATAAGTTCATCACGCTCGAAGAGGAGCTTGAGCTGCTGGAAAAGTACCTCGATATCCAGTCGCTGCGCTTTGAGGACCGCTTCGCGTGGGAGACGGATGTGGACGAGCGCTTCCAGCACTGCATCGTGCCGAAGTTGATAACCCAGCCGCTTGTGGAAAACGCGATAATCCACGGCGTCGCGGACATGGACGACGGTTATGTGAAGCTCACCGCGCGTGAGGAGAACGGCACACTCGTGCTGAGCGTGCAGGATAACGGCGAGGGTATCCCTCAGGAGATACTTGATCGGCTCAACAGCCCCGACCGCGAAATGCCCGCCGGGCACTTGGGGCTGAGAAACGTCGACAGGATAGTGCGCCTGTATTACGGCGAGGAATACGGCATATCGGCAAGCGCCGCGCCCGGGGAGGGAAGCTGCGTCGAGCTGAGGCTGCCGATGAAGATGAAGGAGAAAACGGACAATGCTGAAGGTTCTGATCGTTGACGACGAGGCGGTCGTGCGCCGCGGGATAGTCCTCGGCGTGGACTGGGCTTCGATGGGCTGCGTCGTTGTGGGCGAGGCGTCGAACGGCGAAGAGGGCATAGCCGCCGCCGAGCAGTACAGCCCGAATCTTATAATCACCGATGTGCGCATGCCGAAGATGGACGGCATCGCCATGATGCAGGAGCTGCGCCGCCGCGGCAGCCGCGCGCACGTCATCATGCTCACGGCGTACAGCGACTTTGATTATGCGCGCTCCGCGCTCCAGTTCGGCGCGGACGACTACCTGCTCAAGCCCTTTCAGGATAAGGAGCTTGTCGCCGCTATCGAGCGCATCCACCGCAAGGAGCAGGAGAAAAGCGGCCTGAGCGTCTCCGATGAACTGCCGCTTGCCAAGGGCGACAAGAGCCGCTACGTGCTCGAAGCGATGGAATATATCTCTGAGCACTATACCGAGAGTTCCATAAACATAACCGAGATCGCCCAGCACCTCGGCGTGAGCGAGGGGCACTTGAGCCATGTGTTTAAGAAGGAGACGAAGTACACCGTCGTCGGCTATCTCACGCAGTACCGCATACACATGGCGATGAAGCTTCTGCGCGACAGCCGCTGCAAGGTATACGAGGTGGCGGGCATGGTGGGGTATAAGGACGTTGCCTATTTCGGCAGCACCTTCAAGAAGCTCACCGGGCTTGCCCCGTCCGAGTATCAGGATAGATGCAGGTGAACTCGTCGAAATCCAAGGATTTCGACGAAGGGGATTGCGCTACGTTCTGCCCCTCGTCTGCCGCTTGCAGCGACAGACTCGACACTCACTACGCGAGAAGTATTTTTGCCGAGGTACACGCCCTCGGCAAAAATGTATCTAAATTATTTTTCGCCGTGCGCGGCGAAAAACTCTGCGAGGCTGAGCAAAGTCGAATGATGGGCAATACGGCCAGAATGTACCGAAACTGTTGAATGTGCACAAAAACGGCCTCGAAATTTCGTTGCGCCGGGAGCGGGTGCGGACAGAATTCGCGGTGTTATCGCAGTTTTGTCCCGTCCCTTTTTGGGACAAAAGCCTTTATAATAGTATCAGCTTGTCACATATTCGCAGTGACAAAAAGCTGAAATTTTAAAAAGGAGATCTACACGATGAAAAAACCATTGCAAGCGCGAGGATCAGTGCAA
>ERZ825137.2577-NODE-2577-length-20780-cov-6.874113_pt1 | contig 20780 bp, 18 predicted proteins | sample MGYA00519873_ERZ825137 | MGnify/ENA primary metagenome ERZ825137 (study PRJEB31778, sample SAMEA3449190) | human gut metagenome | biome: human gut; feature: human-associated habitat; material: faeces | place: United Kingdom | collected 2010/2012 ...
AGCCGGCTTCAAATGTTTAACTTTTAGCGCGGTAAATTTTTACCGAAGTATTGGTATGTATGAAAAGAGAGTATATTTCCCATCAGCAGTAGCCTTTTTATCCAAAGTATTGGTAGTCATACTTCCCAATGCATCATAGAAGAAGTCTTCATAGCCTTTGTTATGGTCAAGATTCAACGTTTTGTATTCATCGTTCCAGAGATACATTTCCCTCAGATATTCATCAACTTTTGCGTTAATCTCCATATCTTCAGTGGTTTGGGGAACACTGGTCCCCTTTTGTGTAACTTCAAAACTTGCAGGAGAATAGCCGTCTATATTAATGGAAATTCTGGCTGTCCGGTTGGTGGTGGAACTTGTACTTACAGATAATTTCAAGGTGCTTTGTCCTTTTGTACCCGAGGTCGTATTCAGTTTGCACCAATCCGCTCCTGAGGTGACGGAAGCTACCCATTTGGCTGCAGCATTGAAGCTTACAGACAACTCATTATCCTGGCTGATCTCCAGGAATTTTCCCTCTGTCCAACTCTGATTGGTTATGCCGGTATTAAGTTTATTATCGTCATCGTCACTACATGAGATAAAACTTATACTGAACAATGTGAGTAGAAAGAAACTAAGATAATTTACATGTTTCATACCTTTTAAATTTAGAACTCTCCAAAAATACGTTTTTAATTACTAAATTAAAATGTTTTTAAGAAATACTTTAAGTTTACCGGTCAAAAAAATATTTCAGTGCTATTTAAGTGTTTCCGATATAAAAATTACGTAGGTTCGTTTTGTTTTTACAGAAGTAAAAGTAATTTTGCAGGAAATATGAGAAAGAGAGATAAAACGTGTGCGAAAGCAACGCCCGAAGAACCGAAACGCGAGCAGCGCATGGTATGCCTGATGAGCGAGGAAGAGCAGCGGATTGTGGACCGTTATCTGGAGAAATACAAGATAACGAACAAGTCGCGTTGGCTGCGGGAGACTATTCTCATGTTTATCCATAAGAATATGGAAGAGGATTATCCTACTTTGTTCGGTGAGCACGACATGAGGAGGTGAAAATTAAAAATTAAAGGGGGTGGCGTTGGACGATAGCTATTATATGAAGCAGGCGCTTTTGGAAGCCCATAAGGCCGGTGAACGGGGAGAAGTTCCCGTAGGTGCAGTTGTGGTGTGCAAGGACCGTATCATAGCTCGTGCCCATAATCTGACGGAGACTTTGACGGATGTCACCGCCCATGCCGAGATGCAAGCCATTACCGCTGCCGCTGCAACTCTTGGCGGCAAATATCTGAATGAATGTACTCTCTATGTCACAGTGGAACCCTGCGTGATGTGTGCCGGTGCCATTGCCTGGGCACAGATGGGGCGTCTGGTGTTTGGCGCCGAAGATGAGAAAAGAGGGTATCAGCGCTATGCCTCGCAGGCATTGCATCCCAAAACACAAGTAGTAAAAGGAATTCTGGCAGATGAATGTGCCGCCCTGATGAAAGAGTTCTTTGCCGCCAAGCGCAAATAATCTCTAATCCTTTATCCCTAATCCCTACTCCTTGATTTCTTCAAAATCCACATACTCTCCCTCGTCTTTGGAGAACAGTTTCTTGTGGCGGGGACGTATTTCACCTTCTTCAGTTTGTGCCTCCTCAGACGATTGTCTATTATCATTGTAGGAATACCCTCCCGGCTGGTAATTACCATTTCCTTTTTGGTAGGGACCGGAGTTGGAGGAAGTACGGCGTCCGCCCAATCCGAATATGTTCCGGATGACAGTACCGATAATGCTGAGGCCAATGAGCAGAATGGCAATTATGATGATGAATAAAAATCCTAAAATATGAAACATGGGCTAATGTCTTTTTATGTGTTCGTTTTCTGCGAACTTCAATACAACAACCGTGCCAAAGATTTGTTTATTTACTTTTCCTTGTAATAAGCGAAAGCAGTATATACCAGACGATGATTGCAGAAAAGCTGCAGATTCCCAAGAAGATGAGGAACGGAATGCAGACAAGCAGGAAAATGAAGCTTGTTTTATTGTCTTTCCATGACAGATTCTTGAATTTGAGTGAGAACATTGGAATCTCCGATACAAGCAGCCATGAGAAAAGGCAGACCAGCAGCAACAGATAAACCGGATGGAAATTGCTGCTCACCAGCCAGTCGTGAGCGCCCGTCACCAATGAAGCCCAGAACAAGGCGTTTGCCGGGACGGGAAGTCCTACGAAAGAGCTCGTCTGGCGGGTGTCGTTGTTGAACTTGGCAAGCCGCAGTGCAGAGAATACGGACAAAAGAAATGCGAGATAGGGGAAAACGCCGGCCAAGCTTTCCATTGCGCCCGAATAGTCCATTTCCTTGAACAAGGAAAATACAATCAGGGAAGGGGCCACTCCGAAACTGACATCATCTGCCAGAGAATCCAAATCCTTGCCGATAATGGAGTGTGCGTCCAGTGCACGTGCCATCATGCCATCGAAGAAATCGAATACGGCACTGAAGATAATGAAAGCGAGTGCCCATTCATATCTGGCTTCGAATGCCATGACACAAGCAATACACCCGGAGAATAGGTTCAGGCAGGTCAGAGTATTTGGAATATGGCGGGTAATGCAGTTTGCCATTGTTGTTCTTTTATTATTTAAGTTTGGCTATCACAGTCTGATTGCCGGTAGTCAGTTGTCCTAGTTTAACGAATACTTCGGTGCCCAACGGTAGAAAGACATCCACGCGGGAGCCGAATTTGATGAAACCCATATGTTCGTCAATATAGCATTCCTCGCCCGGTTCGGCATAGGTCACGATGCGGCGCGCCATGGCTCCGGCTATCTGTCGTGCCATAATCTCCACGCCTTCCGGAGTTTCTATTACTACGGTGGAACGCTCGTTGTCGGTGCTGGCTTTGGGCAGCCAGGCTTTCATGAACTTCCCGTTTTTGTGCCATACCTTCTTTACCGTACCATCTACCGGATACCAGTTGGCGTGTACATTAACCAGACTCATGAATATAGATACCATGATACGGCGGTCGTGGAAGTATTCGTTTTCCTCCACTTCTTCCACCACTACGATTTTACCGTCGGCAGGAGCTACCACGACTTTCTCCGTTTCTTGTCCGAACAAACGGATGGGGCAGCGGAAGAAGTTCACGAGTATGCCATATACTATGAGGCTGATGACCGCTACTACGTAAAAAGGAACTTTGCATTCCAATCCGAAGTAAAGGGCAGTGTTGACAGCCAGAATCAGAACCAGGCTGCCTGCCAATGTATGTGTTCCTTCACGGTGTATGCGTATCTTTTTTAATCTTTTTAATCGACCCATGTATATCGTATTTGCTAATTTAGATAGAAATTATCTGCAAAAATAGGCTTATTTTGAAAATCTAACAAGGATTTGGAGAGAGAAATGTGCATGTTGATAACTTTTTGGGAAATATTTTTGTTAGCTGTGATAGAGGTTGTAATTTTAGGCTCTCAATAGAAAGGATATATATGCAAGATTTTGTTCATTTACATGTCCATACCCAATACTCTCTTCTGGATGGTCAGGCAAGTGTCAGCAGGCTGGTTGACAAGGCCATGAAGGATGGTATGAAAGGCATTGCCGTGACCGACCATGGAAATATGTTCGGTATCAAGGAGTTCACCAACTATGTCAACAAGAAGAACAGCGGGCCAAAGGGGGAGATAAAGGACCTCAAGAAAAGGATTGCCGGTATTGAAAGCGGTGAGATAGAGTGTGAAGACAAGGAAGCGGAGATTGCCGATTGTCGTGCCAAGATGGCAGAAGCGGAAAGCAAGCTGTTCAAGCCGATTGTAGGCTGTGAAATGTATGTGGCCCGCCGAACCATGGATAAGAAGGAGGGGAAGCCGGACCAGAGTGGCTATCACCTGATTGTGCTGGCAAAGAATGAGAAGGGGTATCACAATCTGATAAAACTTGTATCGCATGCCTGGACAAGGGGATACTATATGCGTCCGCGTACAGACCGCAGTGAACTGGAAAAGTACCATGAGGGGCTGATTGTCTGCTCGGCTTGTATCGGTGGCGAGGTTCCTAAGAAGATTATCAATGACCAGCTGGAAGAGGCAGAAGAAGCTGTACGCTGGTATAAGAATCTGTTTGGCGATGATTACTATCTGGAGCTTCAGCGCCATAAAGCCACTGTTCCCCGTGCCAACCACGAAGCCTATCCGCTTCAGCAGAAGGCGAATGCCAAGTTGCTGGAGCTTGCCCGGAAATATGACATTAAGGTTATCTGCTCCAATGACGTCCACTTTGTGGATGAAGAGAATGCAGAAGCGCACGACCGCCTGATTTGTCTGAGCACGGGTAAAGATCTGGATGACCCTACCCGAATGCTTTATACCAAGCAGGAATGGATGAAGACAAAGGCTGAGATGAACGCCTTGTTTGAGGATGTTCCCGAAGCCTTGTCCAATACCTTGGAGATTTTGGACAAGGTGGAATATTATTCCATCGACCACGCTCCTATTATGCCTACGTTTGCTATTCCGGAAGATTTCGGAACGGAAGAGGGCTATCGGCAGAAATATACCGAAAAGGACTTATTTGATGAGTTTACCCAGGATGAAAACGGCAAGGTGGTGCTGGATGAGGATGCCGCCAATGCCAAGATAAAGCGTCTGGGGGGCTACGACAAGCTGTACCGTATCAAGCTGGAAGCCGACTATCTGGCAAAATTGGCATTCGACGGTGCTAAAAAACTGTACGGTGATCCCTTGTCCGACGAGGTGAAGGAACGTCTGGTCTTTGAGCTGTACATCATGAAGACGATGGGTTTCCCGGGATACTTCTTGATTGTGCAGGACTTTATCAATGCCGCCCGCACACAGCTGGGCGTTTCGGTAGGACCGGGACGTGGTTCGGCTGCCGGCTCGGCGGTGGCCTATTGCTTGGGCATCACGAAAATAGACCCGATTCAATACGACCTTCTGTTCGAGCGTTTCTTGAATCCCGACCGTATCTCTTTGCCTGATATCGATGTGGACTTCGATGATGACGGGCGTGGAGAAGTGCTCCGCTGGGTGACGGAGAAGTACGGGCAAGAGAAGGTGGCGCACATCATTACATATGGCACGATGGCGACCAAGATGGCCATCAAGGACGTGGCGCGCGTGCAGAAACTGCCTTTGAGCGAATCGGACCGTCTGTGCAAGCTCGTGCCGGATAAGATTCCCGACAAGAAACTCAACCTGCCCAATGCCATTGCCTACGTGCCCGAATTGCAGGCTGCGGAGGCTTCGCCCGATCCCCTGGTGCGCGATACGATGAAATATGCCAAGATGCTGGAAGGTAATGTACGCGGTACGGGTGTGCATGCCTGCGGTACTATTATTTGCCGTGACGACATCACGGATTGGGTACCCGTCAGCACGGCGGATGATAAGGAGACGGGCGAGAAGATGCTCGTTACCCAATACGAAGGTTCCGTCATCGAAGATACGGGACTTATCAAGATGGACTTCCTCGGACTGAAAACCTTGTCCATCATTAAGGAAGCCGTTGCCAATGTACGTCTGCACCGCGGCTTGGAACTCGACATCGACAAGATATCCATTTCCGACCCTGCTACCTATAAACTCTATTGCGACGGCCGCACCATCGGTACGTTCCAGTTTGAATCGGCCGGTATGCAGAAATATCTGCGTGAGTTGCAACCGAGCACTTTCGAGGACTTGATTGCCATGAACGCCCTCTACCGTCCGGGACCTATGGATTATATCCCCGACTTCATCGACCGTAAGTGGGGACGCAAGCCCATCGAGTATGACATCCCCATCATGGAGAAGTATCTGAAGGATACTTACGGCATTACGGTCTACCAGGAGCAGGTCATGCTTCTGTCGCGTTTGCTGGCAGACTTCACCCGTGGTGAGTCCGATGCCTTACGTAAGGCGATGGGTAAGAAACTGCGTGACAAGCTGGACCACATGAAGCCGAAATTCATTTCGGGTGGACAAAAGAACGGCCACGACCCGAAAGTGCTTGAGAAAATCTGGGCCGACTGGGAAAAGTTTGCGTCCTATGCCTTCAACAAGTCACATGCCACTTGCTATTCGTGGGTGGCCTATCAGACGGCTTTCCTCAAGGCCAACTATCCGGCCGAATACATGGCGGCGGTCATGAGCCGAAGTTTGGCGAATATTACCGATATAACCAAACTGATGGACGAATGCAAGGCAATGGGCATCAATACATTGGGGCCGGATGTGAATGAAAGTAACCTGAAGTTCACCGTGAACAAGGAAGGCAATATCCGTTTTGGTCTTGGCGCGGTGAAAGGGGTAGGCGAGGGTGCTGTGCAGAGCATCATGGAGGAACGCGAGAAGAATGGTCCTTTCAAGGGTATATTTGATTTTGTGCAGCGTGTCAATCTGACAGCCTGCAACAAGAAGAATCTGGAATGTCTTGCTTTGGCGGGCGGGTTCGACAGCTTCCCGGAGCTGAAGCGAGAGCAGTATTTTGCCGTAAATTCCAAGAACGAGGTCTTCCTCGAAACCTTGGTGCGGTATGGTAACCGTTACCAGGCCGACCAGGCTGCGGCTGCAAACTCCTTGTTCGGCGGTGAGAATGTGGTGGATATCGCCACTCCGGAAATACCGGTAGCGGAACGTTGGAGCGACCTCGACCGTTTGAACCGGGAGCGCGATTTGGTAGGTATCTATCTGTCCGCACACCCGTTGGATGAGTATTCCGTAGTTCTGGAGCATGTTTGCAACACTCACATGGCAGAGCTGGAAGATAAGACGGCACTTGTGGGACGCGAAATAACAATGGGTGGCATCGTGACCGCCGTGCGTCGCGGTATCAGTAAAAATGGAAATCCTTACGGCATAGCCAAGATTGAAGACTATTCCGGTTCGGCAGAGCTTCCTTTCTTCGGAAATGATTGGGTGACCTATCAGGGGTATCTGGGTGAACGTACCTTCTTGTTCATCAAAGCCCGTTGCCAGCCCAAGCAATGGCGGCAGGATGAGTTGGAGCTGAAGATAACCTCCATGGAACTGTTGCCTGACGTCAAGGAGAAACTGATTGAGAAGATAACCATTCTCATTCCGCTGAGTGTGCTGAACAAGGCTTTGATAACTGAACTGGCAGAACTGACCAAGGAACGTCCGGGCAGTACGGAGCTTTATTTCAAAGTCAGAGATGAGGATAGCAAGATGACGGTCGATTTGATTTCCCGTCCCGTGAAGCTTTCCGTGGGGCGTGAACTGATTACTTATTTAAAAGAGCGTCCGGACCTTGAGTTCAGGATTAATTAGTTATCTTTGTTGGAAAACGAAGATAGGTTGCACCTCGGCATAAAAAATGAACAAGTTCATTTTGTTTTGCATTCGGTTTGCACTATCTTTGCTTCGAAAGCGAAGGTTGATAAAACGCAATTGACAGTAAATTAATAATTATAGTTGACATTTAATATTAAAAGAAATGGCTTTAGAAATTACAGACAGCAATTTTCAAGAAATCTTGGCAGAGGGAAAACCTGTAGTTATGGATTTCTGGGCGCCTTGGTGCGGCCCTTGTAAGATGGTGGGACCAATCATCGATGAATTGGCTACTGAATATGAAGGAAAGGTGATTATTGGCAAATGTGACGTGGATGAGAACGGTGATGTGGCTGCCGAATATGGTATACGCAACATCCCTACAGTCTTGTTCTTCAAGAATGGAGAGCTGGTGGACAAGCAGGTAGGTTCTGCTCCGAAATCTGCTTACGTGGCCAAGATAGAAGCGATATTATAAGGTACTATTTGACGATTTACTATTTACGATTTACCCTTTTGGCATCATGGCGCCGCCAAATAGTAAATAGTAAATCGTCAAATAGTCAATAACATTAACCCTTTAAGCAATAGTAAGTATGGGAATGGAAGACGATTTTTTGCAGAATGATGTCGATGATGAAAAGACCATCGAGTACATCAAGAATTATTTGCCGCAGGAGTTGAAAGAGAAGTTCTCTGACGACGAGTTCTATTATTTTCTCGATTTGATTGACGAGTACTATTCCGAGAGCGGCATCCTTGATGCACAGCCGGATGCGGATGGGTACATCGAGATTGATTTGGGGAAAATCGTGGACTATATTGTCAAGGAAGCCCATAAGGATGAGATGGGTGACTATGATCCGGAAGAAATCCTTTTCATCGTACAAGGTGAGATGGAATATACGGAATCTTTGGACGAAGAATAGTCTGTATCAAAAGTATAGGAAAATCGCGGATGGGCATGGCTTCATCCGCGATTTTTTGTTTTTATGTGACCGGTGGCGTATTCAGAAAAAAGAAGATGGACGTGCCGATGAGAATGACACCCAATACACCGTAGAACAGGCGGGCTTGTCGCCGCCCTACATTTTGTACGATAAACTGGGTGTTTCGGGCAGTAAAGAACCAGTTCCAGTCCAATATGGCTGCCAGCAAGGCGATGATGCCTGCGACGGCGAAAATCCCTTGAACGATGTATTGGCTCATCAGAAATAAGAATTAAGAATTAAAAATTAAAGCGGGGGAAAAGCATGCCTTATTATTCAAAGCTCTCTAACGTGACTTCCCGCTCTCCGTTCTCCACTTCTTCGATGGTGACCTTGATGGTGTTGCCCGGCAAGAGTTCCTCTACCAGCTCCGGCCATTCTATGAAGCAGAGGGCGCCGCTGTAGAAGTAATCTTCGTAACCCATGTCATACACTTCTTCCAGTTTCTTGATGCGGTAGAAGTCGAAATGGTAAATCAGTTCGCCGGCAGTGTCGGAACGGTATTCGTTGACAATGGCGAAGGTAGGGGAGGTGATGACGTCGGAAACGCCCAACTCCTCGCAAACGGCTTTGATGAAAGTTGTCTTGCCCGCCCCCATTTTTCCGTAAAAAGCGAAGACGGTATTATCACCCATTTCAGCGATGAACTGGCGGGCGGCTTCGTGAATCTGGTCTAATGACTGAATTTTGATTTCCATTGTGTCTTTTGATTTAGCGTTGCAAATATAGCCAAAAACTTTTTCCTGTCTTGCAAATGGCATAGATAATGATGGAAAAGAATATGATGGATGCACCCGAGGGGACATTCAAGTAGAAAGAAATCATCAGCCCGCCCAGGCAACTGAGGTAACCGATGCCGATGGAAAGCCAGATGATGCGGTGGAACCGGTGCGAGAACAAGTTGGCGGTCATCTGCGGAACGGTGAGCAGCGAAATGACCAGCACGATGCCCACCATGCGCAGGCATGCCACGATGGTCAGCGCAATGAACATCATCAGTACATATTCGAATACCTGCACCGGAATACCTTGCGAGCGGGCAAACTCCCGGTCGAAGGCTACGTAGATGATGGGATGGAGATACAGCGCGAAAAACAGTATCAGCAGCAGGGCAAGCCCTCCCAATAGAGCGATGTCGCTCCAGGTAATCGTGAGAATGTTGCCGAAGAGATAGGCGGACAAGTCGGGTGCGAATCCCGGCGAGAGGAAAGTGAACATGATGCCCAGTGCCATGCCCAATGTCCAGAATACGGCAATGGCGGAGTCTTCCCGCATGTCCTTCCGTTTGCTGAGCCACTCTACACCGAAAGCGGACAAGACTGCAAACAAGGCTGCCGACAGAATGGGGGAAATGCCGGTATACAATCCCAGGCCGATACCGCCAAAAGATGCATGCGTCAATCCGCCGCTGATGAACACTAGTCTCCGGGTAACGATGTACGTGCCTATCAGCCCGCAAGCAATGCTTGCCAGCAGACTGCCGATGAGGGCATGTTGGAAAAAAGTGTATTGCAGTAGCTCCATTTATTCAATTAAAAATTAAGAATTAAAAATTAAAAGTTGGATGTGGAGTGTTAGGAATGGGGGGTGAGACGGCGTTCGCCGATGATGAGGAACACTTCATCCTTGATGTTGTCCGGCAAGGCTATGCCACGCAGTTGCAGGCTGCGCACCCATCCGGCTACGTCCGTGTCTTGCATGGTGTAGAACACGTCGCGGAACTCGTCTTCCTGCTCGGGAGTATAGGCATCGGGAGCGGTGCCGATGTATTTGTCCAGTTCTTCGTCATCGTAATATTCTATTTGCTTGCTGACGGCTGCCAGCAGGCTGTCACGTTCGCAGATTTCATGCTGTCCGCAGCACTCGGCATCCACTTCCTGCACTTCGGGCATGGCGTCCAGTTCGCCGCGGTCTATCTTCTTCTGCAGTTTCCGGTTGCGTATAATTCCGGCTGTGGCTGCCACGAGGGCAAGGGCAATCAGGCTAATAATCAATATCCACATGGGCTTCCTTTTCTTGAAAAACATGTTCCATTAATAGAACGGACAAAGATACATATTGTTTTGTACACGACAAAATAATGCTTCAGATTGCAGGTAGGTAGATTACTTCCACCCGACGCAGGCATTACTTGCTTGGAACGTAGTGTAAAACTACTTTGGATACATCCTAATCTTAGAATGTATCCTTTATTTCTAAGAATAAAGGTTATATTCTTAAGAATAAAGGCTGTATTTCTAAGAATAAAAGCTTTATTCTAAGATTGCATTGCATCTTGGCAGACTTTAAATCCCGCCTTTTGCAAGTCTTCCCAGTAAGCAGGGTAAGATTTGGTAACGACCTGTGGTTCATTTATCCGTATTTGGGGCAGTACAAGGCAGGCGGGGGCAAATGCCATGGCCATACGGTGGTCTTCGTAGGTGGCGATGACGGGGTCAGCGTCTGCCGGGCAGCGTTCGCCATCCCACAACAAGATGCTGTCTTGCTCGGAGCGCACGACGTAACCCAGTTTACGCAGTTCCGTAATGAGGGCGGTGATACGGTCGGTCTCCTTTATTTTGAGGCTTTGCAGTCCGGTGAAGCGGAAAGGGATGTCCATCAAGCAGCAGGTGACAACAAAGGTCTGCGCCAGGTCCGGGATGTCCACCATGTCTTCGTCGAGACGGGTGGCGGGAGTACCCTTCCGGGTCAGTTTTACTCCCCGGTCTGTATATTCGGTATGGACGCCGAGGCGGGTAAAGACTTCCGCGCCGCGGCTGTCGCCTTGATAGCTGTGGGCGAAGAGACCGAGTAGTTCGATTTCTGCCGTGTGCGCTTCTTCCTTCGTGCTGTCTTCACTTTCTTTTGCGCTACTTCTGTCTCCCCCTTTTATTTTTTCATTTTTAATTCCTTCTATTGCCATCATCTGATACCAGTAAGAGGCGGCGCTCCAATCGCTTTCTACGGTGAAAGGGGTATCCGTGTATCCGCCGGGGCTGACGGTGATGCAATCTTCGGAGACCCAGTCGGCTTGGGCGCCGAAGTCGCGCATCAGTTGCAGGGTCAGGTTGATGTAGGGGCGGGAGATGATGTCACCCGTCAAGTGCAGGCGCAGGCCTTTGGGAAGGACGGTACCAATCATCAGCAGGGCGGATATGTATTGTGAGCTGACATTGCCGGCGAGGGATATTTCGCTGCCGGTCAGTTCTGTTCCGGTGATGCGCAAGGGAGGGAACCCTTCGTTTCCGACGTATTCTATGCGGGCGCCGAGCTCTCGCAGGGCGTCTACCAGTATGCGGATGGGGCGTTGCTGCATGCGTTGCGTACCGGTGATGATTCGGGTGCCAGGAGTTACGCTGAGGTAGGCGGTGAGGAAACGCATGGCGGTGCCGGCGGCAAGGATATCTATATGTCCGGGATTTCCGTCGAGGGCGCGAGTCATCACTATGGTGTCGTCACAATCGCTCAGATTGCGGGGCAGGATATTGCCGTGGGCAAGGGAGTGGAGGATGAGTGCCCGGTTACTGATACTTTTGGATGCCGGGAGCTGTATGGCTGCGTGCAGTGAGGCAGGAGCGGAAACGGTATATCGCATGGTCGTATTTGTTAAGTTACGGTGGTAAGGAGTTTTTTTATTGTCACTGCAAAAGTAGGATAAATCTTTGGGAAATGGAAAAAAGGAAACTTGTTTCTGTGGTTTCAATCTTTCGTTTATCTTTGCGGAGGTAAGTCCTGCTATCGGGACGGATAGATATAATTAAGCATCATTCTTATGGAAATAGATTTAACCACCCCCGCCTTGCTGTTTTCGGCCATATCGCTGATTATGCTGGCCTATACCAACCGTTTCTTGTCCTATGCCCAACTGGTGCGCACCTTGAAGGAACAGTACATGGAGAACCCGTCTTCGGTGAAGGCGGCGCAGATTGCCAACCTGAGGAAGCGGCTCTACCTGACGCGTGCCATGCAGGTGGCGGGCATCGGCAGCCTGCTGCTGTGCGTGGTCAGCATGTTCTTTGTCTATATCCGTCTCCATCTGCTTTCGGCCTATATCTTCGGTTTGGCGCTGATATTGCTGATTATTTCGCTGGCCATATCGGTGTACGAAATATATATATCGGTGAAGTCTTTGGAGATACATCTCAACGATATGCACGAGTAGAGGCTCTACGGGATGATGTTCCGTACGGGGAGTTCCAGTTCTCCCCAGTCAATCATGGCATTGAACAGCCTGACAGTAGAGAATGAAGGCAAGTCTTCCGGTCTGATATCTTTTTCCTGCAAGATTCCTTCTTCCAGCAAGGCTGCCCGTTTGGTCCCTTTCAGCAGGGGATGTGCCGGCGTGTACCAGTGGGTACCGTCGGAAAGGGCGATGTTGGCGATGGAGGTGTCTGTCAGCAGGCCTTGTTTCACAATCAGAATGTCGTCGCATGCGCCGCGCAGGGCAAAGAGGCAGTTCAGCGGTTCGCGTCCGGCGCTTTTGTAGGTGTAGTCGATGGTATCGGCCTGCATCAGTGCCAGCGAATGCACGTGCCGCACGGCGTAGGGGGAGTAGCTGAGGTCTTCAATACCTTTTTCACCATACACTACGCGTGCCTTGACGATGCCCGCCCCGGTGATGCCTGCTCCACAGCCGGGAGACGACAGATAATCGGACAGTTGCAGCGGTGTGCTTTCCGGCCAGAAGTGGGCGCGGGTATCGTTCAGCCTCCGGTTGTGGCGGGAAAGGTTGCAGACCCTTCCGTGGTCGATGCGTATGGTTTCAATAAATAGGCACATATATTTTCTGTATTACTTCGTTGTATTCGCTTTCCCACCGGCTTTTGGCGGTGATGCCGCCTCCTGCCTTGAAGTGGAGCTGGCCGTTTTCCTGCTCGATGAAGCGTATCATGACAGCGCTGTCCAGCTGTCCGTCGGCATAATGCCCCATGATGCCGGTGTAGAAGCCCCGGCGGTAGTCTTCGGCCTGGGCGATGATTTCTACGGTTTTGGGCTTGGGGGCGCCGGTGATGGAGCCGGCAGGAAGCAGGCGGAAGATGATGTCGCCCAGGTGTGCGGTGTAGTCTTCGGGCAGGGTGCCGCATATCTCGGAGCTGGTCTGGAGGATGGGGCCCTTATTGGTTTGCAGGCGGTCTATATAGCGGTAGGAGGTCACTTCGACGTGTTCCGAAACCATGCTGAGGTCGTTGCGTATCAGGTCGACGATGGTGGCGTGCTCGGCTGCCTCTTTGGTGTCCTGCATCAAGAGCTGTTCCGCATCGGGCAGGGTAGCGTCGATGGTGCCTTTCATGGGGAAGGACTTTATCTTGCCCTTCTCTATGCGGACAAAGATTTCGGGGGAGAAGCAGACGAACCGGTCTTTCAGCCACAGCTTGTACAAGGCTTCGGAGTGGAGGAATATTTCTTCCAGTGTCAGATTGGTGGTGACGGGTACCCGGCAAGTGAGGTTCGTCAGGTAGCTGTTGCCTGCCAGCAGGTTTTGCTTCACGAGGTCGAACGAATGTCTGTATGCGGCGGGGGAAGGGGGAGTGATGTCCCACTGGATAGGGCCGGCGCATCGGGCGGCTGTGCTTCTGGCAAGGGCTGTTGCAGCCGTCTCCGTGTTGCCTGCCTTCGGGAATTGGAAAAGGCAGGTGGCGGGGTCTATCCGGTCGAGGGGCTCAATGTGCGACTGCTCTTGCGCGTAGTCTACGATGAAGAGGAAGGGCACATTGGCTCCGGCCAGTGCGTTCATGCGGGCGATGGTTTCTGTCCGGCTGTACGTCTTCATGCGTCAATAGACTGCGGAGGCTATCACCTGGATTATCAGAATGAGGAACACCATGGCAATGGGATATACCGTGGCATAGGCCACGCTCGGTATGTTGCTGTCCGTCATGGAGTCGGCGGCGGCAAGGCCGGGCGTACTGGTCATGCCGCCGGTGATGGTGCCCAGCAGGTCGAGAATGTTTATCTTGAACACGAACAGGCCTACGCATACTGCCACCAGCATGGGCACCAGCGTGATGGCGGCGCCTACGCCGAACAAGAGCCAGCCGCTTTCCTGGAACGTGGCCATCAGATTCCGTCCTGCCGATGTCCCTACTTCGGCAAGGAAGAGCAGCAGTCCCAGCTGGCGCAGCAGTTGGTTGGCAGGGCCGGACATGGACCACAGAATGGGGCCGGTCTTTCCGATGGCGCTCAGGAACAAGGCGACCATCAGGATGCCTCCCGTCAGTCCCGGAGAGAACGACAGACTGTCCGAGAAGGAGATGTTGAGCTTGCCGAAGAGCACGCCCAGCACGATGCCCAGGGCGATGGGGAAGAAGTCGGTGTCGGACAGTTGCTTGGTGTCGTTGCCCAGCAGGCGTGCCACTCCCTTGATGCCGTCCTTCTCGCCCACCACCATCAGCTTGTCGCCGAATTTCAGGGCGAGGTCGGGCGAGGGGGAGAGGTCGATGCCGCTTCGGCGGATGCGGGTGACGGTGCAGCCGAAGTTCTTCATCAGGTTGAGGTCGCCCAGCTGCTTGTTTATCATATCCTTCTTGGTGAGCAGCAGGGATTCAATCTCCTGCATGTCTACGAGTGGCAGTTCGCCTTCTTCGCGTTCGCCCACGAGGACGGCGAGCTGGTTTAAGGCCTCTTCGCTACCCACGGCTTGTATGTAGTCTCCCTCGTGCAGGATGGTCTGGGCGGTGGGGATGGCTATCTGCTCGTTGTGCTTGTGGCGTGAGATGACGGCTCCGGTCATGGCGCGCGCATTGATTTGCATCAGGCTCCGGCCGAAGACGGCGGGGTTGGTCACGCGGAACAGGCAGGTTGTCAGTTCCGGGAACTGGCTGCGGCGTTCCTTCTCCAACCGGCGCGCCTCCTTGTCGAGGTCGATGCGCATGATACGGGGCAGCAGCTTGACGAAGAGAATCACGCCGATAACGCCGAAAGGATAGGCAATACCGTAAGCGATGGATGCCAGTGGGGAATGGGTGCTGTCAATGGCTACGGCAAGTCCCGGTGTACTGGTCAGGGCGCCGGCTATGAGGCCCACCACGCTGGGGGTGTCTATGTCGAAGGCGTACTTCAATCCTACGGCTGTGAGGGCGGCGGAGCAGATGATGAGCAGGGTGATGATGATAAGCGTCTTGCCCTTGCTCCGGAAGGAGTCGAAAAATCCGGGACCGGCCTGGATGCCGATGGTGAAGATGAAGAGCACCAGTCCGAAGTTTCCTAACTCTTTGGGGATGATGACACCGAAGTGTCCGAACAGTAGGGCAATGAAGATGACGGCGGAGACGTCCAGCGAAAGCCCTTTAATCTTGATTCTTCCCAACATGAAGCCTAAAGCCACAATGAGAAAGAGCGCGAAATAGGAGGAGTTTAACAAGTCAGCAAACATAATCAGTTAAAGAGTTAGGAATTTATGTCACAAAGATAGTGCAAAAAAGTGAGATAGAAAAAGTCTTGCTTCCTTGTGGCATATAAAAAAAGATGATGTGCCATCAACCGTTTTGACACATCATCTTAATATATATATCGGCCTATATGACCGGTATTCCTGCGTGGGGCAGGGCGGTACTTATTTTTCGAGTTCCTTCAGCAGTTCCTCTACGGCAGCTTTCAGCTGTGTGTCTTCTCCCTTCACGATGGTCTCGGGTGAATTGGCTACTTTGATGTCCGGCTCCAGCTGCGAGTTCTCCAGATAGCTGCCGTCCGACAGGCGGTAGCCCACGACGGGGATGCCGAATACCAATGACGGGTCTTGCAGGCGTTCCCACGACACGCTGGTCATGGTTCCCGGCACGGGCATGCCTACCAGCTTGCCCAGTCCGCGGTGGCTGTAAACCCACGGCGTGCCGTGCGCATTGGAGTAGTTGGCCTCGCACATCATCATGATGGAGGGTTTGTTCCAGCGGCGGCTGGGCATGTCGCACGTCTCGCGACCGCGCACCACTTGGGTGAAGTATTTTTGTCCACTGAAAAGTATTTCTATATCCTCGTGCAAGCGTCCACCGCCATTGAAACGGGTGTCGATGACGATGCCTTCGCGGTTGTTGTATTTTCCCAGGATGTCCGAGTAGACGGAACGGAAACTGTCGTCTCCCATAGACTCGATGTGCACGTAACCCAATCGGCCACCCGACCATCGGTCAACGTCTGCCGCACGCTGTTTCACCCAGCGGCTGTAGAGTAAATCGCTGAACGCACCGTTCGTAATGGGGATAATGACCTCTTCCCAGCGCTCCTTGGTCTGCGGGTTGAAGAGAGAAACAAGTGTTTTCTTCCGTGCCTTGTTGTTGAGCAGCGTGTAATAGTCCGCATCGGGGGTGATTTCCACGCCGTCTATCTTTTCGATGACTGTGCCGGCTTTCACCCGGGTGTTGGCTGTGTCGAAGGGGCCTTTCTCCACTACTTCGGCAATGAGCATGCCCTTGCCCGTGTAGTTCCAGTCGAAGAACAGTCCCAGGCTGGCAGTAGGTTCGGATTGCCCTTTGGGATAGAAACGGCCGCCGGTGTGAGATACGTTCAGCTCGCCCAGCCATTCGCTCAGCAGTTCGGCAAAGTCATAATTGTTGTCGATATGGGGCAGGAAGCGGCGATAGGCGGCGGTCATCTTGTCCCAGTCCACTCCGTGCATATTGGTATTGTAGAATCGCTTCTGCTGTTGGCGGTACACGTGGTCGAACATGTATTCGCGCTCCGCAGCCAGGTCCATCTTGGCATCTACCTGGAAGGTGATGGGGGTCAGCGCGTCGGATGAAGTGTCCATTTTCTGCATCTTGTGGCTACCCAGCAGGAAGAGGCTCTTGCCGTCCTTGTCCAGCTGCATGTCCGCCCATCCGGCATCCATCTTGTGTAGCAGGCGGGTCTCTTTCTTGCGCAGATTCATCTTCCAGAGGTCGTAGCCGCCTTCGAAGGCTGCCAGGTAGTAGAGTGTCTCGCCATCCTTGGAGATGATGGTGCTGCCCATGTCGGAAGAATTCGGGGTGAGGCGCACCACACGGTCTTCGATGCCTTTCAGCTCTACGACGATGTCTTTCGGCTGGTCATCTTTTTCGTCAGCATTGCTGTCTTTCTTGTCGTCTTTCTTCTTTTTATCCTTGTTTTTGTCTTGGGGGGTGTCTTTTCCGGCAGACTTCTTTTGTTCCTTCTCCAGCTCCTTGCGCAGTTCGTAGTCTTCTTTGCTCAGGCAGTATTTGTCGTAGGCGTCTTGGTTGAGGAAGACGAGCATGGCGTCGTTCAGCGAGCCCCATGAGGCATGGGCACGCATGCCGTAGCGTTCGGTGGTGAAGAGGATGGCGTTGCCGTCCAGCGCAAAGCGGGGATAGCCGCTCATGTAGCCGCTATTGGTGAGGTTGATGATGTCTTTGCCTCCCTCTGCGCTGACCAGGCCGATGTCGGAGTAGGGGTCGTGCTTGTTGCCGATGAACTCAAGTGTAAACCACTTGCCGTCCGGCGACCATGCGTAGTCAAATCCTCCACCGGTGCTGTACCAGGTGGAGCCGTCCGTAATCTGGCGCACCTTCTTCGTCTCCAGATTGAGTACCATCAGCCGGATGCGGTCTTCGATGAAGGCGAGTTCCTTGCCGTCGGGCGAGAATTGCGGATAGGCACGTTCTACGGTGGTGGAGGGCAGCAGCACTTCTTCTTCAATCAGCGTGGCGTTCGGGAAGTTAGGGTCTTCCTTGCGGGCTATCTTGGCAAGGTAGAGCTGCCAGTTGCCACCTCGCTCGCTGGCGTAGGCCAGGGTGCGGTTGTCCGGCGCAAAGGAGAGGCCCGCTTCGCGTGCCGGTGTGTGCGTCACCTGCTTGGTAGTGGCATAGTCTGCCGAAGTGACAAAGACTTCTCCGCGCAGCGTGAAGGCAATCTGTTTTCCGTCCGGGGACACAACGGCAGAGGTGGCTCCGTCGGAAGACTGCAGGTTGGCGAATTGCGGCCGGTCATCGCGCACCAGTTCTATGGCGACTTTCTTCGGGGTGGCATCCGGCTGCTGGGTATAGATTTCGCCGTCGTAACTGTAGCACAACGTCCCGCCGTCACTCATGGAGAGGAAGCGCACGGGATGTGTCTTGAAGCTGGTGATGGGCTTCACCTCTCGGGGCTGTGCCAGCGGGAAGGCATACACGTTGAATGAGCCGCCGTTTCTCTCACTCAGAAAGTAAACCGTTCTTCCATCGGGTGACAACACCGGGTTGCGGTCTTCGCCCGCGCGGTCGGTGAGGTTGGTATGGGCGCCCGTCTTTGCATCATACAGCCAGATGTCGCGGGTGATGGAGGAGATGTGATGCTTTCTCCATTCATCTTCAAATCCCTTGCGGTCTTGGTAGAGGAACTGATGGCCCGCCTTGTCGAAGCAGACCGCTTCGGCAGGGGTGCCCAGCACTTGCTCCGTACGCCCTCCCGTTGCAGGTACTTTGTAAAGCTCGGTCATGGCCGAAGTGGGGAAAAGAGCGCTGCTTGCCGGGTCCTGGATGGAGGCGGAAAACAAGATATACTTTCCGTCCGGAGTGAATGTGGAGGGTATCTCACCGGTGGAGTGGGTAGTGAGCCGTTGGGCGGTTCCGCCGTCTGCCGGCATCACGAATACGTCGAAGTTGCCGTATCTGTCGCTGGCAAAGGCTATTTGTTTGCCGTCCGGCGACCATATGGGGGTACATTCGTAGCTCTCTTGGGTAGTAAGCTGTGTGGCGGTTCCACCTTTGGCCGGCACCTTGTAGATGTCTCCTTTGTAGCAGAATGCGATTTCCGTACCGTCGGGAGAGATTTGCACATCGCGCATCCAGAGCGGCGTGGCGGCATGTCCGGCAATGGCAGTAAGGCCTAGTGCAAGGATTGCAAGGGTTTTCTTCATAAGTGTGTGGGTTGATGTTAATATAGAATGTTTATAAACGTCATGATGCTGTCCACAAGGCAAGGAGCGAGGTACGTCATTTCATACCTCGTGCCTTGTATATCTGTTCTTTGGCATTGTTGATGCTTTGGAACTTCTCTTCTGCGGCTTTCTTGATGTCTTCGCCCAGCGTTGCCACCCGGTCGGGATGGTGTTTCAAGGCTAGGCGGCGGTAAGCGGCACGCACTTCGTCATTGGTGGCAGTGGGTTCAATTTCAAGTACTTTGTAGGCCTCGTTCAGTGAGCTACCGCCTAGGTTAAGCATGGATTCCACTTCCTTGACGGATAGTCCCATGTACATGGCCACTTCTTTCAAGGCTTCTATCTCCTCGTTGCAGACGTGTCCGTCGCTTTTGGCAATTTCTACCAAGAATACCAGCAGTTGCAAGCGTTCCTCGTATGTCAGGTTGGCGGCAATCTGCGTTCCACAGTCACGGATGGTGTTTTTAAATGCCAGTGGGTTTTGTCTGTCCATCTGCTTGCGCTGTTCGAAGAGGTTGAGCAGTATCCGTTCTCCCTCGCCCACGGCAGCCTCACCGAATGTGCTTCTCAGAAAGCGGCGGACGAATTCCATTTCACTATGCATGATGCGCCCGTCTGCACGGATAATGTACGAAGCCATCACGAGCATGGAGAAGAGGAAACTGTTCCGTTGCCCGGTATAGGTAGTGCCGTGCGTTGGTTCTTCTCCATAATAACTGCCTGCGTCACTTGAATCGGTGTCGAACAGTGAACCGAATACAAAACCTGCCAAGGCTCCCAGCGGTCCTCCGGCCATGAAGCCGATGATGCCGCCTATCCATTTAGCTGCTCCCATAATTTTTCTTGTTTAAAGTGCAAAAATAGAGATTTCTTACGAGAATTCCAGTAAAAGTGGATGAAGTATTGGGAGATGGGGGAAGATATTGCATTGGCAGACGGAGTGCTCGAAGAAGAAAAAGATATTATCAATTAGTCGGCAGATGTATTGAATATTCCCGAACGCACTGCTATTCCGATTCGGTGTAACCATCCTTCTGTACCATTAGCGTTGCCCGGCATGTCGATATCTGCATCATCAGGGCGTCCTGGTGTCGTAATATCCTCCGCATCAAGGTCTTCGGGAAGTGTTTCCGGAATATGTCTGCAGTATGACGGAGATCGGAGAGCAGACAGGACGCCTTGATGAAGTTATGGATGGTCTGGCGCTTCACTATGAGAGGGAAAAGGATCTGGCAGAGAGCATCAAAAGTGCACTGTTGTATCCGGCGGTTATGCTTGGAATGCTCACGGTCGTCATACTGATCCTGGTGGTCAAAGTCATGCCGGTATTCCATGAAGTGCTCCAACAGCTTGGCGGTGGACTGACTGGTGTCTCAGCAGGAATTCTGAAGATTGGAACAGTACTAAGTCGGTACAGCCTGGCTTTTGTGTTGATTTTGGCAGCGCTGGTGGCAGTAATGGCATATCTGGTGCTTTCTGACAAAGGAAGAGAAGCTTTTCGCGGCTGGCTGGAAAGATCCAGACTGACTGGAAAGACAGCAGAGAAGATTGCATGCTCCCGTGTGGCAGAAGGGCTGAGTCTGTGCATTTTCAGCGGTCTTGATATGGATCAGAGCCTGGAGATGACGGAAAAACTGGTGACACACAGTGAGATGAAGCAGCGGATCAGCAAATGCCGGGAAC
>ERZ825137.2579-NODE-2579-length-20761-cov-39.638704_pt1 | contig 20761 bp, 14 predicted proteins | sample MGYA00519873_ERZ825137 | MGnify/ENA primary metagenome ERZ825137 (study PRJEB31778, sample SAMEA3449190) | human gut metagenome | biome: human gut; feature: human-associated habitat; material: faeces | place: United Kingdom | collected 2010/2012 ...
TGAGGTCTTTTTCGGTGTTGCACTTGCTTGACAATCTACCATTGCCCCTTGACCCCTTTTTTGTCGCCCGGCTTGGTCGCTTTTCCCTACCTCCTTGGGTGAAGCGGCTTTTTTATTTGCCCGTTCCATGCTCCGGGACGACGGCGTAAATCACCAAATCTTCATCGCCCTCACAGTAGGTCGCGTGCCGATGTCCCTTCGGGCAATAGTGCGTCTGTCCGGCATGGACAATCTCTTCCCCATCATCCATCATAATCCGTGCCGTCCCCGACAGCACATACACAATCTCACTATTCGTCTCATGTGTATGCATCCCAATCGACGAACCGGGCGTAATCCGCGCCAGCATGATGCGGTTCAAATCGTCCGAATACATCCGCGTATACACCATGCCGTCGCCGCCCTTGAAGTTGTGAATCGGCGTTTCGGAAATATGCTGCAAATCAAGAATCATAGTTTTTCTCTCCTTTTTCAATCTTTCATCAGAAAAGCGCCTGCAAGCAGGTCAGCCGAACCGACTGCCTCCTTGCAGGCACTTTTTGCTGCACACCGGAACGGCAGTCATTCCAGCGCACATCGGATTCACTTAATCAATCTTCACGCCGTAGAGGAAACTCGTTCCCTTGCCGGTCGTGCCGATGACGAGCATGTTCTGGTAGACGGCGGGGGACGCTTCAATCGTGCCGTTGAGCTGCAGGGTGTTGATGGTTTCGCCCGTCAAGCCGTCCAGCAGCATGAGCACGCCATCGCTCGTCGCCTGAATAATCCATCCCTTGCCGTTCTCGTTGTAGACTGCAACAGGCGACGAGTAGCAGTAGCCGCCCAGCGACTTCGCCCAGACGACTTTGCCCGTCTGCTTGTTCAGCGCCACCAGCACGCCTTCCTGCGCCTTCGCGCCGCTGCCTAACAGCTTTTCACTGCCGGAAGCGGAAATGTAGGACAGCGTGTAGTACACCAAGTCACCCAGCTGATATTGCCCGATGACGGGGGACGCCATCGCGCCCGCGGTGTAGTCCTTTTTCTTCGTCGCGTTCAGGGCAAGCGACCAATCCTCCGCGCCCGTCGTCGCGTCGTAGCGGCGGATGGTAACGTCGCCCTTGGAGCGGTTCAGCAGCGTGTTCGCCGTGTAGAGCCAGAGGCGTCCGTCGTCGTCAAAATCCAGCGCAACGGCAGACTTCACCGCGTCGCCCGTTTCGACTGCCCAGACGGTGGTCATCGTCGTCGTGTCAACGCAGCGCAGCACGCCCTCCACATCCGCATAGAACACATAGCTGCCGTACATTGCAATGGGTGCTTCCACCGCCGTGTAGGCATCCTTCTGTTTCTTCGTGCGGCTCTTCATCATCGTGATGGTCGGGCTGACTTTCAGGTTGCCGGATTCATCCGTCGGCGTTTCGTAGACCGTGTTCATATGCACGGTGTAGAGCATACCGTTCGTGCCGGCGGTGATGTATGTATCGCTGTTGCGGTCATAGAGCGCCGAGCCGTCGAACGCGCCAACATCGTTGTACGCGCGGTCTTTCTTGCTGCCGCCGTCCAGACCGTCGATGGTCAGGTTCTTCTTGTTCGTCAGCAGATCATAGAAGTGCTGACCGATGCTGCCCGTCTTGTTGGCGAGGAAGCGCGCGTACTGCCCGACGGACATCTGCGGATACGCCAGCGTACTGAGGCTGGGCGTGGAGCGCATCGGATAGCCGAGTTCAATCGGTTCGCGGGTCTTGCTGCCGTCTTCAAGGTCAAGGAAGTAGATTTTACCGTCCAAGCTGGCGGCGATAACTTCCTTCAATGCAGTCTTGTCGTTCTTGCCGTCCAGCAGGGGCATATCATGGCGCACGCGGCGCGCCCACTGCTCAATCACAGGCTGATTCGCCCACGAGAAGCCGTAGTAGGTTCGGCTCTTGCCCTTCAGACTGCCGGTTTCGACCGCCCACACCTGCGTCAGCTGCGTCGCGTCTTCCACTGTGCCGACAGCGGCGTTCTGGCGGAATGCCGTGCCGCGGTAGGTCAGCACACCGATTTTGCGCGTCGTGTAGTCGTCCCCTGCGGGCATGTCGATGATTTCCTTCTCGTCGCGGGTGTATTCCTTCACGGCGGTGCGGCTGTCATCCCGATAGACCACGGTATCGGCAATCAGCGACGGATCAGCGCTTGCGTCCGCCGAGAAAGTCAGCACAGGGCGCGGGGTAGCAGTCGGTTCGGTGGTCGGCTCTTCGGTCGGCACTTCCGTGGGATCGGGTTCAGGCGTTTCCGTCGTTTCCTCTTCGGGCAGGATGATTTCTTCCGTTTCCTGCGGCGCAGGGGCCATCGTCGGGGTAACGGTCGGCACTTCCGTCGGCGCGAGCGTCACCAGCACGGGCGCCTGCGTCGGGGCTTCCGTCGGCATCTCCGTCGGAATTTCCGTCGGCACTGTGGTCGGCATCAGCGTCGGCGCTTCGGTCGGCGCTTCCGTCGAAATCGTCAGCGCCAAATTTTGCGTATTCTCCGCCATTGCAGGGCTGACCGTCGGTTCCGTGGTGGAATCGGCGGTCAGTTCGTGAGCATCCGGCTGAGCCGGATTGTTTGCGGCTGTGGAGAAATTCGTCGGCAGGTTGGAAATGGACGCAGGGCTATTTCCGCCCAGCGAAACCGTCTGCCGGAACCCGGTCGGAATCCACGCTTCATTGCTGAGCATTTCTGCCTCAATCACGCCGGAGTAAGCGTCAGCGGTCGTCAGCGTGAAAATCCAGACGACGGTGTTATCGGTGTTGGACTGGCTCATCAGCGTCACCGTGTCAAAGGGATTTCCGTTTTCATCCACCACGCGCACGTCCGTGACATTGTTGCTGGTGACGAGGTTGAAGGTAATCTGATACGGCGCGGTGGACGAGGTAATCGACGCGGTGAAGCTCGATGCCGTCGGTGCGACGGCCTGCGTCTGCGTGCGGCCGGTCAGCGGCGCGGTAATCGTGCGCTTCAGGTTGCCCAGGAAGCCGGTATTGCTGTCCGGAATCAGCAGAAGCCCCACCACAAGCAGGCCAATCACCAGCACGATGGCAATCACCACCGCCAGCGCGCTCTTCTTGCCGCGCGGCGCTTCCTCTTCCATGTCCTCCTGCGGGCGCACGAACTCGTTTTGCAAATGATTCCGACGTGAGGACGCGCCTGCGTGCTCCATGTTCAGGTTTGTGCGATGGCGGGCTTCCTCCTGCCGTTCCGCGGCGGATTTCACCTCGCCCATGCCGTCCAGCTTAACCGGGCGGCGGATGACATTCTGCGGTTGACGCATCGGCGGCAGGCTCGTGCGCGAGGCATCCGGGCGCGGCACACCGGGCGTCGGGATATTCGCACTCCGATTCTGCCCAAACGGCGCGTTGGGCTTTTCCGCTGCCGGTGCGACCGGTGCGACCGGTGCGACCGGCGCGACCGGCGCGACCGGCTTCACCTGTTTCGTCTCCCCAGCCTCCGCATTGCGCTGGAAGGTGCTGCGAATCGGCGGCATCTTCTGCGTCGTGCCCGACACATCTTCCACGGCGGGCTTCGCCGTTTCCGTGTTCGTCACATTTGCCGCGTTCCCCTGCTGCTGGTACATATCTGCGCGGCGGCGGCGCGGCGTGGTCTTTTCTTCGGCAGCTGGCTGCTGCACGGATCTATCCTGATAATTATTCTGATCCAAAGCGTCTTTACTCCTTTGCTCCGTTAGTTGCGCTCAGGCATACCCCCATTATACCCTAAACGGCGGATAATCTCAACCCCTGAAAGCCTGTCAATTGTAAAAATTGCAAGCAAAAATCAGGATTGCACCCAGAAAAGCGTGGATTTTTCTTTTTCCGCGGTGTATAATGAGGGCAATGCTTTTCATCAAGGAGGATTTTGCGCATGGAGAAGCATCCCGTCGCGCTGATTCCGATTGCCACTTATGATCAAGCTGCGGTGGATACCGCTGTTTTGCAGGGCGTTGATTTGCTCGGCGGCATTGCCCGCTTTGTGCAGCCGGAAGAGCGCGTTCTGCTCAAGCCGAATCTGCTCTCCCGTGCCCTGCCGCAGAAGGCGATTACGACGCACCCGGCTGTCTTCTCCGCCGTCTGCCGCCTGCTGCGCGAAAGCGGCTATACGCATTTGTCTTACGGCGACAGCCCTGGCAACCCGACCACCTCGCCCGACAAGGCGGCGCAGGCATCCGGCATTGCGGAGGCCGCCAAGCGCTACGGCGTAGAAATGGCGGATTTCTTCTCCGGCAGTGTCGTTCCCTTCCCCGACGGGCACACGGCAAAGTCGTTTTACCTCTGCAAGGGCGTGCAGGATGCCGACGCGATGATCAACATCTGCAAGATGAAAACCCACGCGCTGGAGCGCATCACGGGCGCGGTCAAGAACTTGTACGGCTGCATCACCGGGGTCAACAAGGCAGCCGGACACGCCGCGTACCCCGACAGCTGGGTTTTCGCGGATATGCTGACCGACCTGCACCGCTGCGTCCGCCCGCGCCTGCACATCATGGACGGCATCATCGCGATGGAAGGCAACGGCCCGACCTCCGGCACGCCGATTGCGATGAATGTGCTGCTCTTCTCCGCCGACCCCGTTGCGCTGGACACGGTGTATGCCGCGCTCATCCACCTCGACCCGGCGACTGTCCCCACCTGCGTGCGCGGCGCGAAGGGCGGCATCGGCGTGATGGACGAAGGGCTGATTGATGTGCTCACGCCGGACGGGGTGCTGACGGTATCGCAGGCGCGGGAAAAGTACGGCAATGCGCAGTTTGACGTGTTCCGCGGCACGATGAAGAAGGGCCTATTGCCGAAGCTGATGCCGCTGCTGCCGTTTTTGCAGCACCGCCCGAAGGTGGATTTGAAGAAGTGCATTGGCTGCGGGGTGTGTCAGGAGGCATGCCCTGTGCCGGAGAAGGCGGTGCACAGCGGGCATGGGAAGAAAGCGAAATACGACTACAAAAAGTGTATTCGGTGCTATTGCTGTCAGGAGATGTGCCCGGCAAAGGCGATTTCGGTGTATCGCAGCCCGCTGAATAAATTGCTGGGTGGAAAATAAAAAGCCACTTAACCCAAGGTGAAGGGAAAAGCGACCAAGTATGGCTGCAAAAAAAGGGTCAAGGGGGGGACTTCGTCCCTTTTCGTCTGCCCCTTGCGGGGTCAAGGGGCGGAGCTCCCTTGTGGGGTTTGGGGCAACGCCCCAACTGTTTTTCGTGCGCTCAACTCAAAGGGAACAGTCAACAAAGGCGCAGGCAGCGAAGCGTCCCTGCCAGTAACTAAGAAACCTTCCAAGTACAGTTCAAGTAACATGGGAGGCGACCGCCGAAGGAGTCCAGAGGGCGATCGGAAAGCCCTCTGGAACTATGCTAACGACCAGTTTGATAGAAAAATCAACTCTGGCTATTCAAAAAAGCTGACATTTTTCATTCTTGCAGGGGATTTCGCCTCTGCGGAGGCGACCAAAGGGCTTTCCGATCGCCCTTTGGAAACCTTCGGGTGCACACTCCTGTTTATTGGTTTTTATCGGAAGTTTTTTAGTTTGTGTACTGTTAGTATACCAAATAAAAACAACTGACATAATAGCCAAGTAACTTCCGGAGGGCGCCGAAGCAGTCCAGAGGGCGAGCGGAAAGCCCTCTGGTCGCGCCCGCAGGCGCGAAATCCCTGCAACATCAAAAACACTGTATATTAGGAAGAACTACCGCCACAAGGCGAATCCCCCTCGCGCGCATCAGCGCGAATGATACCCCCACCGGGAGGTGACTTGCGATGATTCTGCTCTCCTTGCAGGGCATTCAGAAAAGTTTCGGTACAAATGAAGTCCTCCGCGACGCATCCCTCGTGCTGCAGGATGGTCAGCGCATGGGGCTTGTCGGCGTCAACGGCTGCGGAAAATCCACCCTCATGAAGATTATTGCCGGCATTGAAACCGCGGACGGCGGCACGATGACCATGCAGAAGGGGCTGAAGCTCGGGTACCTCGCCCAGCAGGGGCAGGTTGGCGAAGGGCGGACAGTGCTGGAAGAGCTGGAAAGCGTCTTTGAGCCGGTGCAGCGCATGGAACAGCAGCTGCGCGACTTGGAGCATCAGATGGCGGATGCGCACGATGAAGCATCCCTTCATCGCCTCGGCAGCCAGTACGACCAGCTTACCCGCCGCTTTGAGGAAAGCAACGGCTATGGCTGGCGCTCGACGGTGCAGGGCGTGCTGGCGGGTCTGGGCTTCCGCAAGGAGCAGCAGGGACAGATGGCTTCGCTGCTCTCCGGCGGCGAACGGACGCGCCTTTGCCTTGGGCGGATGCTGCTGACTGAGCCGGATGTGCTGCTGCTGGACGAACCCACGAACCACCTTGACCTCAAGTCCATCGCCTGGCTGGAGGATTATCTGCGCACCTACCGCGGCGCGGTGCTGCTCATCAGCCATGACCGCTATTTCATGGATCACGTTTGCGACCGTATGTGCGAGCTGCTCCTTGGCGTGACGGAGTGTTATGACGGCAATTATTCCGCCTACATGGTGCAGCGCACGGAGCGGTTCGAGATTCGCATGAAGGCGTATGAACTGCAGCAGAAGGAAATCGCCCGGCAGGAAGCCATTATCGCGCGCTATCGGCAGTTCAACCGCGAGAAGTCCATCCGTCTGGCGGAAAGCCGGGAGAAGCGGTTGGAGAAAGTCGAACGCTTGGAGAAACCGAAGGACGAAAGCGCGATTCACTTCCACTTCGACGTTCGCCGCAGAACGGGCGACGACGTGCTGATGATTGACGACCTCGCGAAGGGGTTCAGTGGGCGCACGCTCTTTGAGCATGTGAAGATGCACCTGCGCGCGGGCGACCGCGTGGCGCTCATCGGCGATAACGGCGTGGGCAAATCGACGCTGTTCAAGTGCATCGTCGGCGAAGAAAAGCCTGACTGCGGCACGATTCGCTTCGGTGCGGGCGTGGACATCGGCTACTACGACCAGCATCAGGCGCATCTGCATGAAAACAAGACCGTGCTGGACGAGGTGTGGGACGACTTCCACCGCCTTGACCAGACCGAAGTTCGCGGTGCGCTGGGGCTGTTCCTTTTCACAGGGGATGATGTGCTGATGCCCATTTCGACGCTTTCCGGCGGTGAGAAGGGGCGCGTCGCCCTGACGAAGCTGATGCTGAAGAAGGACAACGTGCTGCTGCTGGACGAACCGACGAACCACCTCGATATGGACAGCCGCGAAGTGCTGGAAGACGCGCTCGAAAATTTCCCCGGCACGATTCTCGCCATCAGCCACGACCGCTACTTCATCAACCGCTTTGCCACGAAGGTGTGCGTGCTGGAAGCAGGCGGCGTGAAAGAGTATTTGGGCAATTACGACGATTATTTTGAGAAAATCAATCGCCAGCAAGCGCCGGACAGCGAAAATGCAGGCATGACGAAAACCGCGATGGATAAGGAAAAGCGCAAGTCGCGGGAGGAAGAGAAGCGCATTCGGGAGAAGAAGAACGCGATTGCCGCGGCGGAAAAGGCGATTGCGACCGCGGAGGAGGAAGCCGCGGAGATGGAGGCGCAGCTTGCTGATCCGGCGACGTATCAGGATGCGGAGAAGGCGGCGCAGCTGGCGAAAGCGTATCAGCTGAAGAAGGACGAGATTGAGCGCCGATACGCGGAGTGGGAAGCGTTATCGGCGGAGGAGTAAACGAGGATAAACACGCGGAAAAATCAGCAGAATAAGCAAAAAGGTTCAAGGAACATCACACCTTGAACCTTTTTTGCTATGATACGATTTATCTGATGAAATTCGTCCCGACCCGTTTCTCCTTCTCCGGCAGCCCCATGGCTTCCTTTCCGAAAGCAATGCTTTTCACCAGAAACGCCACGTTCCGCCCAAGCGTCCGCATGACTTGCAGCCCTTCCGCGTCCTGTGCGGCTTCCTGCGCATTGTTGCCGTGGATGCTGTTCCAGTACTGGCTCGATGCAACTGGCATCCCGGAAATTGTGAAGTACTTGTTCAGCTGGTCAAACGTCGCGCTTGCACCGCCGCGGCGGCAGGAGACAACCGCCGCGCCGACCTTCATCGTCTTGTCGAACGGGGTGGAGTAGAACAGGCGGTCAAGCAGATTCGTCAGCGTGCCGTTCGCGCTGGCGTAGTAGACGGGCGAGCCGACAATCAGCGCATCCGCCGCCTCGAACTTCGGGGCGAGGGCGTTTACGGCATCGTCAAATACGCAATGGTGCAGCACGCCGCAGCGCCCGCAGGCAATGCAGCCGCGGATATCCTGTTGACCGATGTGGACGATTTCAGTCGTCAGCCCGCAATCCTGCAAGGTTTGGGCGACTTCGGTCAGGGCAAGATCAATTGCGCCGTGCGCGTGGGGAGAACCGTTGAGTAAAAGCACGTTTGCCATCAGAAATCCTCCTTGTGTGCGTAAATTTTAGTCCGCGAATGCCATAATGTCCGCATCCTTGCTTGTGCCGCCCGCAACGCGAACCCAGTCATCATCCGGCGAAAGGCGGTAGTACAGCGCAATCGACGGGCCGCCGTCCAGATTGTATGTCCAAAGCGGGTCGAAGGCGGATTGCAGGTAGTCGACGCACTGGCGCATGGTCAGGGCGCTGCTGCCGTCGCGTGTGACTGTCAGCAGGATGAAATTGTGCTCATCGATGCAGTTGATGATGGTGCGCATGGCGGGCGCGGTTGTGAAGCGCCAGTTTGGGTCGAGGATGGACTGATGGTCGCGGATGACCGGACACTCGATGTAAAATGACCACGTCTGCGTGGGATTGGCGGCGAGCACATCCGCCGGGTCATCGCCGACGTGCATATGCAGCCCGTCGCGGGTGAGGGAAAGCCCGTAGTACGGCACGCCGGTCAGGCGGCGGAACAACTGCCCGTCCGTGACGGTGACGCTGCCCAGCGGCGTATAGTAGTAATCCGGGCTGCTGCCGGGGTAATTCGACGGAATTTCGGGAAAAGTGGGGCTGACATAGCCGCTGCCGTTGATGAACAGCGTCGCGTCGGGAATTTTCGCCGCCATGTCGACAGGATACTGGATGTCACGCTCCCAATTCGCGGTGGCTTTGCGAATCTGCGTGCCGGGGTCAAGCAGATAGATTTTTGTGAGATAGCAGACGGCGCCCTCCTGCTCGATGCGCTCAATCCGCCAGTGCATCGTATCCGACTGATGCGACGCGACTTCTATGCCTTGCACAGCATAGGAATCCACGCGGTCGGGCGGTGCGGGCGTCGGCGACGGTACGGGGTTGGGTGTGCGCGAGGAGGTCGCAGTCGGATCATCGGCGGGGGATGTCGCGGGGGACACGAACGGGATGGTGGTCGAGGCAGGCGCAGCGGAGTGCTTTGTCACGCGATATAGCCCCAAGATGGTCAGCGCGAAAATCAGCAGAACAAGCAGCGTGAATAGGCAACGTTCCATATGTTTTTTCTGCATGGGGGAAATTCCTCCTTTGGGAGCACTGGCTTTATTATAGCATAAGGACAGGAAATCTGCAAAGAAAACTTACTGCTTTATTTATATACTGCATGAAAACTGCGAAATTGGACTGGTAGTGTACATTATTAAACAGAATGAGAATAAAAGTGCGCACTGATTTATCGGAAGTAGAAATCTGCTGCCAAAATGCTTGACAAATGGTTGGCAAGTGATAAAATAAAATTGTGGGTCAAAGAAGGCAGAAACGCAGACCATCCTGTTAAAGCGCGGATGGCGGCAGAAGGAGGTGGCGCGTGAACGAGCATCTTGCTTTTGCGCAGTGCCTCCAGCGGGTGCTGAACGAAACGGAACTGACGGCGACAGAGGTTGCACGCCGACTGGAAATGCGCAGCCGGAACAGCATCTTCCGCATCCTCAAGGGGAAAACGTCACCGCAGCTGAACCGCCGCTTTCTGGAGAGCTTCCACAAGCATATGGGGGAGCAGCTGACGGAGGCGCAGTGGGCGGCGCTGAATCGTGCGCTGGAGATGGATGCTGTCGGAGCGGTCGAGTACAAGAGCCGTCAGGCGCTGATGCAGCTCGTCGGCGCATTCAGTGAGCCGATTTCCCCCGCGAAGGTCTGCTATCTGGACGCGCTTGGTGCAGAAAAGGAGGACAGCTTCCTGCATTATCTGCAAGTGCTGTTCTGCGGCGCGCTCAAGGTGAACGCACTGCTTTTCGGCTGCTGTGATTTGGGGCTGTTCCGGCAACTGCAGGAGGCAATCCACCCTGTTGCGCAGCGGGTGATCGTGCGTATCGACCACTTCATCTACGCGGGGGAGGACGAAATTGTATCGAACCTCGTGGGCATTCAGCCGATGGTGGATCAGCCGTGCTATCATGCCTATCTGGTGGATGCGGAAAACTGTCCGCAGGAGCGGCTGGTACATTACAGGACGGGACAGATGACTTTCCATGTGATGCATCAGGATGGCTCGGAAAGCACCGTGGCGCTGTTTCTGCTGGGAAAGAACGAATTTACCGCAACGGTTATGTCGACGCAGGATTTGTGGATGAGCCGGAAAGTGCTTTGCGACCGTGAGCGCTTTTCCCCCATACGCCTGCTATGGCAGCTGAACGATGAAAATTCGGACTTCATTGTCTACACGCAGCAGTATTGCAAAATGGAGCATGGCGCGGCGATTTACTACATTCGCCCGGACGTGCCGTTCCAGTATATCCCGCTGGAGGTGCTCTACCCGGTTGTGCGGGAGGGCTTTGCGCGGATGGGGATGACGCGCGAGGAGTACGAGCCGAATGTGACGGCACTGGCGGAAATCCATCAGGCGCGGATGACGAACATGATGCGCCGCCGCCGCCCGACATACATTGTGCTGAACAAGGCGGCAATGGAGGAGTTTGTCCGCACCGGGCGGCAAAGCGACCACCTGCACTTCCTGCGCAATTTCACGCCGAAGGAACGCAAGCAAATCCTCGATGTGCTGGTGCAGCAGGCGCGCGAGAATCCGTTTTTCCACCTTTATTTTGCGCAGGAGAAGCTGCCGTACACCATGGGTGAAGTCGCGCTGTATGACGGGCGCGCGCTCATCACCATGTCATCCGGCAGCGGATACGACCTGCGCACTGACCACCGGGAAAGCTGCATTACCCATCCGTTTGTTCTGCGTGCATACAAGCAGTTTTACATGAATACCGTTGTTGCCCGACTGGCAGACACGCAGACGGAATCCCTGAATCAGCTGGAAGAACTGGTACGGCGGTGTGAAAAAATGATTCGGGAGGGGCAAAAAGGGAACGCGGGAAACGAACAGGAAAAAATATCAGGACAATAAGAACCAAATACTATTTCCAGATTCACCTGCGCCATCTGCTTGCGCCTTTTCCCTTCTGGCGTCCGCTCATTCCACTTAGCGTAGCGCTGCTACGCTGCGTTTCATTCACGTTAGCCAGAATGAAAAATTCGCGGCGCATCTTGGCGCATTCTTATCTGGAAATAGTATAACAACGGCTGCCTGCAAAGTACAAAAAAAGTACAGGTAAGAATTCGCAAAACACAAAAAAGCGTGTACAACCACGCTTGCACGCTGAAAATAAGTATGCTATTATACAGATGATGAGGGAAAACGAGAAATAGCGGCATCGCGCAACGACATGAAAACGCGGGATGTTTCTTGCGACCCTTCGTTTCAATCGCAAGCGTTTTGTCCTCCGCAAGCTGCAAGGTGTCACTCCCTGTGCGCGGAGCGTGGATTGAATTATCATTTATCCGAGATTCACGAAAACTGGAGGGATTTACGAATGCCAAAGGTCTGGACGGACGATACCGCGCTCATGGAGGGAATGACAGACAATCTCTTCGAGGCGCTCTACAAAATGCCGAAGTATTTCCTGCGCATTGATGACATTGCGCATTCGCTGGAGATGCCGATTTCCAGTCTGCTGGTACTCTGCGTGCTGCGCGAGGGGAAAATCAGCATTGGGGAAATCAGTGAACGGCTGTGCATTGCCAAGCCGAACGTGACGCCGCTGGTGGAAACACTCTGCGCGCGGGGGCTGATTTCACGCCAGCGCAGCGACAAAGACCGGCGCAAGGTGCTTGTCGGGCTGATGCCGGAAGGCGAGGCAATGGTAGAGCGCATTCGTGGCGCAATACGCGACCAAATGATGAGCTGGCCGCGCGACTATAACCTGAGCGAGATGAAGCGCGTCAACAACGCACTGGCGGCAACGCTGGAAGTGGCGGATGATGTGATGCGCCGCCGCCGCTGAGGTTCGCAGAGCAGTCAATGGTATCCGACGGGCAAACTATGCCCAAAACATGAACCGGCACATCCGCATCAAGGGCGGGACATGCCGGTTCTTTTCATGTGGATTTTTTTACTGCGAATCTTTCTCCGCGCGGCAAAACAGCACCGTCAGCACGCCGTTCTGCGCGGATGCGTGAATCTGCACCCCGTAAGGCAGCAGATTCACAAACGTGAAGTCGCTGTAATTGCCCACGGCGGCATCAAAAAACTGCGGCACATACACCGCGCCCTGCTTGCTGTGCAGCGCCCACTCCTCGATTTGCAGCGGCAGCGTTAGCGCGGCGTTGTAGAGCGTCGTCGTCACCTGACACACCCCGCCGCCGTACCCGAAGCCGTCCGTGCTGACATTCGGCGCAAGCTCATAGCCGTTTGAATGGCGGTATGGCGCACAAAGCGCGTTGAAGGAGAATGTTTCCTCGCGCTCCACCGCCACGCCGTCAATGCGCTTGACCCCTTCGCTGATGTTGTGCTCGCGCGCCGCTGCCTTGCCCTGCCCCTGCTGGTCGCCGTAGAAGGTGGTGAAGCCGCCGATGATGTCGCCGGGTTCGGCGGTTTCCCAATCCGCGAAGGGATGATAGGCACCGATTTCGTCCGTCAGCTGCATCTCGCCGCGCCAGACGGGCAGCAGGTACGCGCCGTCCGCTTGTGCTTCCACACAGGCGATTTGCCCGGCGGACGCGGTGCAGCCTTTGAATTTTCCACCCGAAATCAGCGTATCCTGCGAAAATTCTACATATCCGCTCATGCGATGCGGCAGATTTTGCAGGGGATAATGCAGCGCATCCAGCGACTGCACGCGGTACAGCCATTCCGGTTTGGCATACCAGACCTTATTGCCGACCTGCACCTTGCACCACGCGTCGTCCCATTCCAGAATGAGGATTTTTGTCTTCTTCTGCACGCTGCTGCCGCGGTCGCTCTCGCTGGGCGTTCGGCGCAGGCTGAAAATGGTGTAGGAATACGCCTGATACTGCGCTTCGCTGTCCTCGGCGAGGCAAGCGGTGGCGGCAAGGGCGAAAATCAGCAGAGAGGTCAGGAAAAGTTTCAGCATGTGCTGCATGGGGTGATGCTCCTTTTCTCCGGGGTGGATGAGGGCTGGAAAGGTGCGCCCTGCGTATGAAACGAACGAAGGGGGAGGAAAATTCCCGAAAAAGGGAAATTTGAGGGGGATTTCGGTGGTTTTGGCGGAAATGCGGCTGCATGGACAGAAAAAGTTCCAATAGAAGTCAAGAAGTATGGGAATCCGAAGGTGTTCTCAAGTAGGCAAGCGAAAAGCTGCATGGGAGTGTCCGCGCCGAAGGGGTCAAGGGGGCGATCGCAGACATTCGTCTGTTTTCATTGCCCCCTTGTCGCGCCCGCAGGCGCGGTTCCCCCTGCAACAATAAAAATCAAGAAACATGGGTGTGCACTCCGAAGGTTTCCAAAGGGCGATCGCAGACTTCGTCTGTTTTCATTGCCCTTTGGTCGCCTCCGCAGAGGCGAAATCTCCTGCTTGCGGGAAAGAGCGGCTATGTCTGCAAGACCAGCTGCGTGGTCGCGCTCATTTGGCGCGACAATGTGTGAGTAGCTGGTAGAGCAGCTTGGGGGCGCATCTGCGGATGCGCAAAGTTACTGGCAGGGACGCTTCGCTGCCTGCACCTTTGTTGGGGGCTTCCTTGGAGTTGAGCGCCCGAAAAACAGTTGGGGCGTTGCCCCAAACCCCACAAGGGAGCTCCGCCCCTTGACCCCGCAAGGGGGATTCCCCCTTGACCCTTTTTTTGCGCCCCAGCTTGAGTGCATTTCCACAGCTATATGCTTTTGCAGCTTTTTTCCCTTACAGCCAAATCGGTTCATGCCCCAATGTCGGCACGACCTACGTCCAGAAAACCTCCTGCGCAAACACCACCGTCGCCGTATTATCGCACGGATGGAACGCAATCCGTCCTTCCCGCTTCACATCATGGTCAAAGACCAGCTGAATCCGCTTCTCCTCGTCAAACCACAGACCCAGCGGCGACAAGCTCCCTGATTCCAGCCCCAGCATCGTCGGCAGGCACTTTGGCGGCGCAAACGACAATCGCGAGGAATGCAGCAGCTTGCTTGTGTCCGCTGTGCGGAAGGGTTTGTCCGGCAGGGTCACATACAGATAGAACGCCGTCTGCTGGCGGTTGCACAAGAGAATGTTCTTGCAGAAGGTGACATCCGGCGCGGCGTAGGGCAGCGCGAGGCACTCCTCCATGGTGAAAACCGCGGGATGCTCGTAAACTTCGCAGGGAATGCTAAGCGCCTGCAGGTGATTGAGGACGCGCGCTTTGTTCGACATGGGCAAAATCCTCCTTTTTCGGCGTGATGGATGGAGAAAAACGCCGCAATTTGCGTGTGTTTCTAAATTCACCCGGCAGCATTTTCGGCATCTTTTCTTGCACTTCCGCGTCTTCAAACCTCGATTTACCGCCAGTAAACCTTCGGTTTTCATCCTTGAATTGCAAGAAAATCTGCTCGAAACTGCATCGGTCTCATTTTAGAAACACACGCTAGACACAGAACGGGCAATTTCGTCAAAATGACGGTGGAAATTTGCCTGCAACCATGCTATAATACGCTTGAATCCAGCAAAAATCAAGAGGAGGTCAGGTTTGGCAATGAAGAGAAGAATCGGTATTCTGACCAGCGGCGGCGACTGCCCCGGCTTGAACGCGGCAATCCGTGGCGTGACCCGCGCGGCGTATGAATTGTTTGACGCGGAGATTGTCGGCATCCACGACGGCTATCGGGGTCTCATCACGGGCGACTATCAGGAGATGAAGCGCAGCCAGTTCTCCGGCATCCTGACCCTTGGCGGCACGATTCTTGGCACGGCGCGCACGCCCTTCCGCGATATGCGCAAGATTGGCGAGGATAACGTGGACAAGGTTGCTGCCATGAAAAAGACCTACAAGGATTTGAAACTTGACTGCCTTGTCACCCTCGGCGGCAACGGTACGCACAAGACGGCGAACCTCCTTTCCAAGGAAGGGCTGAACGTCATCGGTCTGCCCAAAACGATTGACAACGACCTCTATGGCACGGACTTCACGTTCGGCTTCCACACGGCGATGGACATTGCGACGGAGGTCATCGACCGCATTCACACCACAGCGGCGTCGCACGGGCGCTGCATGGTGGTGGAAATCATGGGCAATAAGGCGGGCTGGCTGACGCTGTATTCCGGCGTGGCGGGCGGCGCGGATGCCATCCTGATTCCCGAAATCCCCTATAAAATCGAGAAGGTTGCCAAGGTCGTCGAGAGCCGCGCCAAGAGCAACAAGGGCTTCACGATTATCGCCGTGGCGGAGGGCGCAATGACCCCCGAAGAAGCGAAAATGGGCAAGAAGGAACGCGAAGCCAAGCGCGCGGCGGAACATTTCTCCTCCAGCGCGTATGTAGCGCAGCAGCTCCGCGACCTCGTGGGCGTGGAAGCGCGCGCGGTTGTGCCGGGTCACATTCAGCGCGGCGGCAGCCCGAATGCCTACGACCGCGTGCTGTCCACGCAGTTTGGCGTGCACGCGGCGGAACTCATCCGCGATGGCGTGTACGGCGTAACCGTGGCGCTGAAGGGCAACGAAATCACCCACAACAAGCTGTCCGACATTGCCGGCGTGCCGAAGCTGGTTCCCCCGGACAACACGATGATTACGACCGCCCGGAATATCGGCATTTCGTTTGGCGACTAATAAATAAGCACAAGCGGCTGCGGAAGGACAAACCGTTCTTTCACAGCCCTTTTTCATGCACGAAAAGCAAAACGGAAAATGAAGTTGACACATTCCTGTATTGTTGTATAATGGAAACAAAAAAGATGCTGACAAGCACGAAAAATGGTGAATTACACGCCGTCAGCAGAAATTCGTAATTTCAAAGGGAGGCAGTCTATGCGCTTTTTCCACCTGTCCGACCTCCATCTGGGCATCAAACTCTACGAGCATGACCTGCTGAAAGATCAGAAGGCCATTCTTGATGAAATCGTCGCGCTGACCCGGCAGTATCAGCCCGACGCCGTTGTTTTCGCGGGAGATATTTACGATCGTTCCGTGCCGCCTGTCGAAGCGGTTGCGCTGTTTGACGACTTCATGACGCAGCTCCGCGCGGCGCTCCCGAACGGCGAAATCATGCTGATTTCCGGCAACCACGACAGCGCGCAGCGGCTCGATGTCTTCCGCAGCGAACTGTCTGACCGCGGCATCCACATGATTGGCAATCCGCCCATGCAGAAGGGCGAAACCATCGAGCGCGTCACCCTGACGGACGATTTCGGTGCGGTGAATTTCTACCTGCTGCCGTTCGTGCGGCCGGGCATGGTGCGCCTTGTGACCGGGACGAAGGAGAACGGCGACAATTTGAGCTATCCCGAAGCATTTTCGCGTCTGTTGGCGCTGTCGCCGCTGAACCCCGACGAGCGGAACGTGCTGGTCAGCCATCAGTTCTTCCTGCCCGATGGCGGCGACGCGGAGAACATCGAGCGCGCGGAGAACGAGGTGAAGCAGGTCGGCAATCTGGATGCAATTCCCGCGTCGCTGATTGCGGATTTTGACTATGGCGCGCTGGGGCACATCCACAAGCCGATGAAGGTCGGCAGTGAAACGCTGCGTTACTGCGGCACGCCGATGCCCTACTCCCTCAGCGAGGAAAACCAGCAGAAGGGCATCTTGATGGTGGAAATGGGCGCGAAAGGCGACGTGCGGACGACGGTTTTGCCGCTGCACCCCGTGCATCAGGTGCGGAAGCTGCGCGCGACGCGGGAAGCGCTGCTGTCCGGCGCGAGCGAGGATTTCGTGTCCATCTGCGTGATAGGCGCGGAGGCGGCGGAGATGGTGGGTCTGCGCGAACTGCTGCGGGAGAGGTACCCGAATCTGCTGGAGCTTCGGCGCGAGGAAAAGGAAACGGTGGAGCTGGCAGCTCTGCAGGAGCGCGCGGAAACGCTCTCCCCCTACGAGCTGTGTCTGCAATTTGCGGGCGAGCGGCTGAACGCCGAGGAAAAGGCGCTGCTGACGGAGGTCATGAACGCCATGAAGGAGGAAAACGCATGAAACCGATTCTTTTGACGATGCAGGCCTTTGGCTCTTACGGCGAAAAAACGGAGATTGACTTCCAAAAGGGCGGCGATTTTTTCCTCATCAGCGGCGACACGGGGTCGGGCAAATCCACCATTTTCGATGCAATGATGTTCGCGCTCTACGGCGAAGTGAGCACAAACGGCAGCGGCAAGGAAAACGAGCTGCTGAGCCAGTTTGTGGACGTGCGGAATGACAAGCCGCTTGTGTCGCTTGTCTTTACGGCGCATCAGCATGGGCAGGAGGAAACGTACAAGATTACGCGCACGCCGCGGCACATCCGCCCCGCCAAGCGAACAGGTGCAAAGCAGCAGGAAGAGGGCGAGACGGCGGAGCTGCTGATGCCGGACGGCTCGCAGTATCCGGGCAAGCTGTCGGACACGAACCGCAAAATCGAAGAGCTTGTGGGCTTGACGGCAGACCAGTTCCGCAAAGTCGTGATGATTGCGCAGGGTGAATTTATGGACTTCCTGCGCGCGGGCAGCAAGGAAAAGACGGAACTGCTGCGCGATTTGCTGAAAACGGACTACTATTATCAGTTGAGCGAACGCCTGAAGACGCTGGCGAAGGAGAAGAACACCGCGGCGAAGACCCAGCGGGCGAATATGTCCTTTTTTGCGGGGAGAGCGGTGACGGAAGGAATGCCGGAGGAAGATGCACAGGCGTTGGAAGCGGCGAAAGGCACGGTTATCACTGCAAAAGAATTGCAGCCCGAACAGGTGGATACGCTGGCGGAAGTGCTGTCCGGCGTGTGTGCACGCTTGCAGCTGCAACAGGGTGAATTGGCGCGGCAGCAGACAGCGGCGCAGAAAGACCGCGACGAGTGCATGAAGCGAATCGAAGCCGCACAGCCACTGATGCAGCGTTTTAAGGAACTGGAGGATGCGAAAAAGACGCTGCAAGAATGCGCGGCACAGGCGGATGAAATCGAGAAAAAGCGCGGGCTGATTGGCAAAATCCGCGATGCGTGGGCAATCGAACCGAAGTATCAGCGCATGAAGGACGCACAGAAGGCATTGACGGATGCACAGCGGGAATTGGCAGCGAAGCAGCAGGAACTTCCGCAGCTGAAGCAGACGGCGGCGGATGCGGCGACGCTTCATCAGCAGATGGAAAAGACGAAGGATGCGGCAACAACGCACTGCGCGGAGGTTGAAACGAAGGTCGAAAAGGCGCTGAAAACCTTTGATGCGCTGGATGAAGCGGAAAAGGCGCTGCGTCAGGCGGAAGAAGCGGATACGAAGGCGAAGGCGGATGCGGAATCAGCCAAGAAAGCACTGGATGGTTTCAAGAATCAGGAAGACGCATGGCGGAAGCAGGAAGCGGAATTGCAGGGCGCAGAAGCCGCTTATGAGGTCTGCAAGCAGCAGAATCAGCAGTATCGCGACCTGAAGAAATCGCTGGAGGACTTGCACGGCAACCAGAAAGACGTGCAGGAGAAAGCAAGGCAAGCAGCGGCAGCGAAGGACGCGTATGCCAGCGCAACGCAAAAATATCAGCGGGCACAGAATGAATATGATGATTATCGCTTGGCGTTCCTGAACGCACAGGCGGGTCTATTGGCGCGTGAACTTGTGTCCGGAAAGCCTTGCCCGGTCTGCGGCGCGCTGGAGCATCCCGCGCCGTGCCAGCTGACGCAGGAAAATCAGCAGCTGAACCGTGGGGAGCTGGATCGGCGGCGTAAGGCGGCGGATGACGCGGCGAAAGCGCAGGAAGAGAAAGCAAAAGAATCGGAATCGGCGCAGGTCAAGCTGACAGAGCGGCAAAAAGCCGCTGAAGAAGCGGAAAAAAAGCTGGTAGAGAACGCGACGAACATCCGCGAAAATGTGCCGATGGCAACGGCGGCGGACGTAGAAGCAATGCTGCAAGCGTGGCTGCCGGAGCTGCAAAGCGCGTCGAAGTCGGTTCAGGCGAAGGTGAAGGCGCTGGACGACGTGCGGAAAAATCTCGAAGGGGCGAAGGCAGAGCGCGACAAGCTGGAAAAGGCAGCATCCGACGCGCAGGAGACGGCAAAATCCACCGCAGTGAAAAAGGCTGAAGCAGAAAAAACGTGGAATCTGCATCAGGAAGAACTGTCCGGCGGGACGTACCGCACGCGCGAGGACGCGGTGGCACAGCGCACACAGGCGAAGGAAGCAAAGCAAAAGGCGGAAGCGGCGGCAAGTCAGGCTGCGGGAAAAGAACGTCAGGCGCAGAAAGCGAAAACAGAATGTACAGCACGGATTCAGCAGCTGGATGCGGAAATGCCGAAGAAACAGGCGGATGTGGAAGAATTTAACCAGCAGTATCAGCAGACGATGGCGGAAAAGTCGCTGGATGAAGCGCAGTGGCAGGCACTGACGGCGAACTATGATGCAGAAGAGCCTGACCGCTTGCAGAAAAAGGTCAACGACTTTGACCAGAAGAAAAACACGGCGGAGACACAGTGCACGACGGCACAGAGCGCGATTGCCGGGCGGGAAAAGCCGGATATGGCGAAGTTGGAGGCGGCATCCAAGGCGGCAGAATCGGCGCTTAAGGAAGTATCGGATGCCCTGGAAGCCGCGAAACACCTGCGTTTGAACAATGAAAAGGTGCTGGAAGATCTGCGCGATGGACGCGAACCGCTGGCGGAGGCGTGCAAGGCAGCAAACACTGCGCAGCACCTTTCGGACGTGATGGCGGGCACCGAAAGCGGCAACCGGATGAATCTGGAGACGTTCGTGCAGCGCAATTATATGGAAAAAATTCTGTGCGACGCGAACCGGCGCTTCCGCGATATGTCGAACGGGCAGTTTGAACTGAAGCTAATTAACGTCGAGGACGCGGGCGAGGGCAAAAACAAAGGGTTAGACTTTGAAGTGTATTCCATCGTAACGGGAAAGACGCGTTCCGTCAACACGCTGTCCGGCGGCGAGTCGTTTATGGCGGCGCTGTCGCTGGCGCTCGGCATGGCTGACCAGATTCAGGCGGCGACGGCGGCGATTCATCTGGATGTGATGTTCATCGACGAGGGCTTTGGCTCGCTGAGCGACAACGCGCGCAACGAGGCAGTCAATATATTGAAGGAAATGGCGGGCAAGCAACGGCAGATTGGCATCATTTCGCACGTTTCGGAGCTGAAGGACGAGATTGAAAATCAGCTGATTGTGAAGAAGGACGACCGCGGCAGCCACATTTCTTGGCGATAATGAGCGGATCGGGCATCCGTAGCAGAGAAAGGCTGCGGATGCCCATACTCTTTTGGCGGACAAAGGGCAAATGATGGACGGGAAAGGTTCGCCCAAATGCGACGAACAATGGACTGCTAAATCAGGCATATTCGTTCGTCTTTCTAAAAAGTCTTGAAAAAAGCCCAAAAACAAAAGAAAAAAGGGTTGACGCAGGGCTGAAATTGTGATAAGATAACAAAGCTGGTTGCGCGAGCCGCTGAAAAGCCGCATGAGCGACCGGTACGAACCTTGAAAACGATACAGAACAATAACAACGCAAACAAGACAGTAATTCCGA
>ERZ825137.2587-NODE-2587-length-20732-cov-3.647434_pt1 | contig 20732 bp, 25 predicted proteins | sample MGYA00519873_ERZ825137 | MGnify/ENA primary metagenome ERZ825137 (study PRJEB31778, sample SAMEA3449190) | human gut metagenome | biome: human gut; feature: human-associated habitat; material: faeces | place: United Kingdom | collected 2010/2012 ...
CGCTCCTGCTCGAAGGTAATACCGAATACCTGCTTGTGCTCCAGCAGTTCCGGCTTGTAGTTTTCATCAATTTTAATGATGTTGTAAGTGCCTTTGCGTTTACCCTTCAGAACAGTAAGAGCTTCTTCGGTATAACCGGGTGCGATAACACCGTCGGAAACCTCGCGTGCCAGCATTTTAGCAGTCTGCACGTCGCAAACATCGGACAAAGCAACAAAGTCGCCATAGGAGCTCATGCGGTCAGCGCCACGGGCACGTGCATAAGCATTTGCCAGTGGAGAAAGCTCCAGATCATCTACATAATAAATTTTCTTCAGAGTATCGCTCAGCGGCAGGCCTACTGCAGCACCTGCAGGGCTTACGTGCTTAAAGGATGCTGCTGCCGGCAGACCGGTTGCTTCCTTCAGTTCTTTTACCAGCTGCCAGCTGTTGAAAGCATCAAGGAAATTGATATAACCAGGACGGCCGTTCAGTACCTCAATCGGCAGCTCGCTGCCATTGTTCATGTAAATACGTGCGCTGCCCTGATTAGGATTGCAGCCATATTTTAATGCTAATTCTTTCACTATAACTCCTCCTCTTTTGTATAGTGCCAGTCACTTAGACAAACAAAAAAACCGACACACTGGCACAAGAAAAAATCTTTGCCCAGACGGTCGGCGTGCTACCGGTCATACTCCCCTGTGGTAACCCACTTCCGTCAGTTATATGACCTAATACTAAAATTATAAGATGCCTCGTTGTTTTTGTCAATAGCGGGCGATTGTGGTAGAATAAGTATATGATGAATTAGAGTATTGCCCCCTTTAGTCTCGCTATCGCTCGACAGTTCCCCCAAGGGGGAACCAAGTATTCTTGTCTATACATATACCGAAAAGGCACGGCAAGCTCTTTTCAAAGGAGGAATTAATATGACTCTCTGTTATGTATGTCCGCATCGCTGCGGTGTAGACCGCCCGGCAAATATGTCTGATACTACAGGCTGCTTCGGCAGCTGCGGCGTAGGCCTCGCTCCGATTGTTGCCCGCGCCGGCCTGCATATGTGGGAAGAGCCCGTCATCAGCGGCACTAGAGGCAGCGGTACTGTTTTCTTTTCCGGCTGTAACCTGCACTGTGTTTTCTGCCAGAACTATGACATCAGCTGCAAAGGCTTCGGCAAGGAAATTACTATTGAACGTCTGAAGGAAATCTATCACGAGCTTATCGCCCAAGGTGCGCACAATATCAATCTGGTTACACCCACCCATTTTACCGAAGCAGTGCTGCAAAGTCTGGACGAGCCGCTGCCGGTGCCTGTTGTTTATAACACCAGCGGCTTTGAAACGCAGGATACACTGCGCCGCCTTAAAGGCAAGGTGCAGATTTATCTGCCAGATTTAAAATACAGTGATGATATGGCTGCTATCAAATACAGCAACGCGCCCTACTACTTCCGCATCACAACCGAAGCTATTAAGGAAATGTATAATCAGGTAGGCGACTACCATATTGACGATAACGGTATCATGACGAAAGGTGTCATCATCCGTCATCTGATTATGCCCGGTATGCCGGACAACACCAAGAGAATTATCGATTGGGTTGCTGCCAACTTCAAGCCGGGACAAGTAATGTTCAGCCTGATGCACCAATACGTTCCCTGCGGCCGCGCCAACGAATATCCTGAAATCAACCGCAAGGTTACGGATGAGGAATACAAGGAGCTGGAAAGCTATCTGCTGCAAAGCACTATCGAAGACGGCTTTGTACAGGAGGGAGATGCAGCCTGCAAGGACTTTATCCCCTGCTTTGACGGCACAGGAGTATAAAAATATATTTGCTTTAAATTTCATAAAATGATATAATTTTCGCATAGAGATAGCCGATGTCGGTTTCCTGCTGGAAAGTGGGGTGATGCTATGACTGTTTTCGAAGCACTTCAGCTTATGATAGGCTTTGCAACTCTCGTAGTTTTGATTTTATCACATCGCTCTAAATAAAGGCATGAAAAAAACCGCCTAGTGTAGAGGCGGCTTCCTTCAAACTCAAACTTTGCAGGGACAGCCGACCTCACACAATCGGTTATCTCTATTCTTATTATAACAGTTTTTTTGTTATTGTCAATTTGCCTCCCGACGCAAAACCTCTGCCAGAACCTCAATGCCACGGCAAATATCCTCAGTGGAGGCGTACTCTGCCGGGTTATGGCTGATGCCTGCGCGGCAGGGAATAAACAGCATTGTAGTGGGGCAGATTTTCGTCATATGCATAGCATCATGGCCGGCGCCGCTGTTCATGTGCAAGAAGCTGAAGCCCTTTTCCGCACATATCGCTTCGCTCTGTGTGGCCAATGCCTCATCCAGCGCCACCGGACTGTCTGCTGTCAGCATTTCAATCTGCACGCCGACGCCGTCGCAGACAGCGACGTTTTCGGCCTGCTCGCGGATGCTTTGCAGCACGCGCTCAATGCTTGTCTTATCAACGCCACGCACATCAACCCACAGCGTAACTGCTCCAGGCACAACGTTAATCGAACCGGGCTCTACGTCAACCACGCCAACGGTACCGACACTGCCGTTGGCTTTTTCTGTTTCCGCAGCCTCGTTCACCGCCAAAATAAGCTTAGCAGCGCTGACGAGCGCATCACGGCGCATGCCCATCGGCGTTGCACCGCTGTGGTCTGCCACGCCTTTAATATGAATCTTAAAGCGTGTCGGTGCCGCAATATTATGCACAATACCAAGCTGATGCTGCGTCTGCTCCAGCACCTTGCCCTGCTCGATATGCAGCTCCGCAAAGCACTTATAGCTGCCGGGAGCAATTACGGCATCACGATAAGCGTCAGGATTGCAGCCCCATTCACGCAAGGCCTCGATAAAGCTGATATCGCCCTTCTTGACGCCTTTGTTCAGTTGCTCCGGCGCTGCACTGCCTGTCAGCAGCTTACTGCCCATAGTTGCAAAGCCGAAGCGACTCGATTCCTCCGCACGGAAGATAATCACCTCAATACTGCGCTCAAGCTCCTCATCCTGCAGCATGTATAATGCCTCCAGAGCACCTACCACACCGCACATGCCGTCATAGGCACCACCATTGATAACAGTGTCCAGATGCGAACCACTAGCCACCGGCGGCAGCTGCGGCTGTTTGCCATCGCGACGCAAGAACACATTACCCACAGCATCGGTGCGGATTTGCAAATGCAAATCCTGCACCTGCTCCAACAGCCAGCTCTGAGCTTTTTTATCCAGCGGACTATAGGCAAGGCGGGTAACGCCCTCTTCACTGTCCGTAAAAGCAGCCAAACCTTGTAAAAGCTTAGCTACACGTTCATGATTTACCTGTAACATTTTTATTCCCCCTTCATTCGGAAATAGCAACAAAAAATATATAATAAAGATGACAGCTTTATTATACTTGCTTCTTAAGCATCACACAAGAGCGGTACTTCATCTGAAAATCCGAGATTATGAAAAGTTTTTTACACTTTTGCTAAAAACTCCTTGCAATTAATGTAAAATCCACGTAAAATTATCATAGCAAAATTTAAGAAAAGAGGTTATTTATTTTGGAACGCAAAGTTATTCAAGTTGAAGAACGTCCGCCATTACTACTTAATATTCCGTTAAGTATCCAGCATCTGTTCGCCATGTTCGGCTCTACCGTGTTGGTTCCCTTTTTATTCAAGGTCAACCCTACCACCTGCCTGTTCATGAACGGCCTGGGTACCCTGCTCTACATCTTCATCACCAAGGGCAAAATTCCTTCCTATCTCGGCTCCAGCTTTGCCTTTATCTCTCCTGTACTGCTGATTATGTCCACCTCTGCCTATAACCATGCACAGTCCGGCTTTATCGTTTTCGGTCTGCTGTTCATGCTTTTCTCGCTGATTATTCACTGCGTAGGCACCAAATGGATTGATGTCATCTTCCCGCCGGCAGCAATGGGCGCAATCATCGCTGTTATCGGTCTGGAGCTGGCACCTGTTGCAGCTAACATGGCAGGTTTGACCGGTGATAACATTAATATGGTCAACGTGGCTATTTCTATGTTCACATTGGCGGTCGGCGTTATCGGCTCTGTTGCCTTCCGCGGCTTCATGAGCATCATCCCGATTCTCTTCGGTGTTGTCTGCGGTTATGTTTTTGCTGCTATCATGGGTATCGTCAACTTCCAGCCGGTAATTGACGCTCCTTGGTTCCAGGTACCGCATTTCTACGCTCCGGTTTTTGATATCAACGCTATTATGATTATAGCTCCGGCCGCACTCGTTGTACTGGCTGAGCATATCGGTCATCTCGTAGTAACCGGCAACATTGTTGACCGCGACCTGATTAAGGATCCGGGCCTGTCCCGTTCTCTGTTTGCTGACGGCCTTTCTAATGTTATCAGCGGCTTTGCCGGCGCAACTCCGAACACTACCTACGGTGAAAACATCGGCGTTATGGCAATCACCAAGGTTTACAGCACCTGGGTTATCGGCGGCGCTGCTGTCATGGCAATCATCCTTTCCTTCTGCGGTAAGCTCAGCGAGCTGATTCACAGTATCCCCGTTCCTGTTATGGGCGGCATCTGCATCCTGCTGTTCGGCGTAATCGCTGCCAGCGGTATCCGCGTACTGGTTGAACGTCAGGTAGATTACAGCAAATCCTCCAACCTCGTAATGACCTCTGTTATTATGATTATCGGCCTTTCCGGTGCGAAGCTCTCCTTCGGTGCCTTTTCCGTACAGGGCATGGTGCTGGCAACTGTTGTTGCTATTATTATGAGCCTTGTCTTCAAGCTCTTTGAATCCCTGCACCTGATGAACGAATAAGACTACTAAAGCACAAAGAGGCTGGGACAAAACCCAGCATTGAACAGAAAAACCAGTGGAAGTTTACCGTCAGGTAAATATCCGCTGGTTTTTTAGTGCAAAAAGAGAACCAGTAAGTGTGCCTACAGAAACAACTTCTGAAGCTATGATTCTGTTCTTAGTATTCAGAGCAAGAACCATAAATACTTCTTTTTCCATATAACGTAGCTCAAACATCAGGTATGCAGCTGCTTTCTTAGGATTACCTAAATACACTTTTTCACAAGTGTGTGAAGCCCCCTTTTCAAAAGCTCCATACAAGCCAAAACCTTTTCTGCCTGCATTCAAGTCAAACCTATTGCATTAAGCTCATCTACAGTTCTGTTCAGCATTTTAAATACTTCATTGTTGTTGTCGCATATCTTGGCAGCCTCCCTTTCATCACCAATAATGCACGCCAACAAATCCTTGATGCTTACTGTTTCCACACCATACACTGCTACAGCTTCTTGAACATTCATAATCTCAATTTCACACTTCCACTCACAGGCCGTCAACCCTGCGAGCATTTTTTATTTGCTTTTCGCAGCATTTATGAAGCAGGGAAAGATTGAAGGCAAGGACAGCTTGCTGCACCGGTTATCCTTGCCGCAAATGCAAGTGAGACGATATAATACGGCTAAGGAAAAGCAATTAAATACATAGTTTTATTTTTATCATAAATTTAATCAGTTGTACTAATCATGTAAATATCAAAAGAATTCTTATGAAAACCAATACCGCTAATGGTATGATAAATTCTTTGAAATTTTTCTTAAATTTTGCAATCTTTATTTCATCACCGCTTTTCTCTAGCTCTTTGTAATTTAAATATTGGAATGACCCTAATGCTCCAATAAAAGAAACCATATATCCATTATCTGCATATATTAAAATATTACGATAGATTTCTTCATTTATAGCAAATACATTTCCGCTTTCCAAAACAGCTAACAATACACCAGAAATAATAAGCAAAGAAAACGGAAGTATATATTTTTTATCTCTATTCTTATATAACAAAATCTTTATTATTTCTATTATAAATGCAATGCTAATACCTAATCCTATAAAAATCCATATCTCTGCAGGAACCCATCCAAACATATTACTCTATACCCCCATTGTTTAAATCATTTATTCTATGTTCTATGACAGAAGAATGTGGTCGTGCTTTCTGCATCATCCCTGGCTCCTACACCAATGTTGGATGTTACACCAGCATCCTTTTTCTCTGCTCCTGCAGATGTGTCAACATTGATGCCAGTGCTGCCAGCTTCATATTCAGCTTTGTTTTTAATATCTTCATAGGTCAGTGTGCCTGTGGAGATTTTATTTTTGTCTTTTTCAGCTTCACTGGAGATAATACCGCCTTTAAGGTCGGTGTTTTCACCTACGTTAATGTCAAAGCCTTCTTTGCCTGCGTAGATACCGCTCTGGTCGGTTACGCTTTCATATTTGCTATCAATTTTACCAACACTTGCACTGCCACTGACAGCTTTATTGCTGCCAAGGCCAACGCTTGCGCCAACTGATTTATTGTTTTCCTTATAGCTGTTGCTGTCCTGCTTGCTTTCGATGTTCAAAAGGTTACCAACGTTACCGGTAACCTTTTCACTGCTCAGCTTGCCGCCTTTAATGTTGGTGTCGTTACCACTTGCAAAACTCAAATCTTTATTGGCGGTTACAGTGCTTTCGTTATAAGTTGTGCCATTTGCAGACACTTCTCCCTTTGACATACTGCCAGAAATGCTGTAGCTTGGGCCTTTACCAAGTTCTAGGCTTGCGCCAACGCTTGCACTGCTAGATTTACTGCTTTGCTCCGTTTTATTCGTATTTTTAGACGCAGTTATATTAAGGTTTTCTTTAGCATCCAGTTTTAAGTTCTATTTTTTATAAAATAGCATATTTTCACCTTCTTATTTTCCGTAGTAGTTTTTATGCCAAAATCTAAGCACTATTTCAGATGAAAAAACTTCTACTTCGCTTCTATATTCTTTTTTTTCAAATAACATTATCACATTCTTAGTTTTTTCCCCTCTTGTATTTTTATTTTCATTTAGAAACAGCCAATCATTCTCAGAAAATCTATTTCGTATTATATTTATTGTATTTTGATAATCCATTCTTGTATCATTTTCAAGAACTATAATATAAGTTTTATTCTTAAAAATTTCCTTTTCTCTTTCTCGAAATTCATTAAGATTTAATAACGAAAATTCTTTATCAAAGTATATTCTTTGTTGATATATCGATGGTGTTCTAGCATTATAATATAACTCAAAAGGATTAAAGGCAAATATCATAAACAAAATCGTAATAATAATCTTTGTATTTTTTTTCATTTACCCATCTCCTTGCTTAAAATATTACCTATATATCTCGCATGACGTCTAGCATACAATGTTGTACCAGCACTACTCTCAACACCAATTTCAACAGTTAAAATATTACTGCCATCTGCAACAGATACACCCGAGCTAGCAACCGATGAAGCTCCAAACCCACTACTATCACCGGCTATAATATCAACAATATTTACTGGTAGTTTGTATAATTCGACACACTTCTTTTTGTACTCATAACTGTATTTCATAAAAACACCCCCAATTCTGAACATCCAGAGTTGGGGGTGCATATCAAGCCTGCACCCGCAGGCTTGTCTTTTTTTATTTTAGAAACGGAAATCTCTTTCTCCCTGAGCAATTTTTTGCAGACGCTCCAGGCAAACCTCACGCACCTTTTCCTGCGGAATGTTCGGCAACTCGGCCTGCACCAGTTTTTCGCCCAAAGCCTTAGTTGCCGGAGAAGCATAATCCTCCAGATATTCCTTCAGCGTCAGCAGCGCATTAGGATGGCAGCAGTTTTGAATCTGCTTGGACTTACACAGCTCCATAAATCTGTCACCTGTACGTCCTGCACGATAGCAGGCAGTACAGAACGAAGGCAGGAAGCCAAGCTCCATCAGCCATTCGATTACTTCATCCAAAGAACGTTGGTCAGAAACGTCAAACTGCTCGGTATCGGTCGGGCGCACATCCTCGGTGTAACCGCCTACGGAAGTACGCGAACCGCCACTGATTTGCGAAATACCAAGATGCAGTGCCTTTTCACGCACAGCCTGATTTTCACGTGTAGAAATAATCATACCTGTATACGGAACAGCAATGCGGATAATAGCAATAATCTTGCAGAAGGTTGCATCATCAATACCGTTGTCAAAAACGCCCGGGTCGATATCATCGGCGCGTTTGATACGCGGTACGCTGATGGTATGCGGACCTACGCCGTGTACTGCCTCCAGATGCTCGGCATGCATCAAAAGGCCGGCCAGTTCGTAACGGTAACGTTCCAAACCGAATAGTACACCCAAGCCTACATCATCAATGCCGCCCTCCATCGCTCTGTCCATCGCCTCCGTATGGTAAGCGTAATTGTGCTTCGGTCCGCGCGGATGCAGGTTCTCATAGCTTTCCTTATGATAGGTTTCCTGGAAGAGGATATAAGTACCAATGCCTGCTTCCTTCAATTTGCGGTAATTTTCTACAGTAGTAGCCGCAATGTTTACGTTTACGCGGCGGATAGCGCCATTTTTATGCTTAATAGAATAGATAGTCTTGATGCATTCCAGAATGTACTCAATCGGATTGTTTACCGGATCCTCGCCGGCCTCCAAAGCAAGACGCTTATGACCCATATCCTGCAGTGCAATAACCTCTGCACGCACCTCATCTTGCGTCAGCTTTTTGCGTCCGATATGCTTGTTTGTAGCATGGTAAGGACAGTAAACGCAGTGATTGATGCAATAATTGGATAAATACAGCGGAGCAAACAGCACTATACGGTTGCCGTAAAAGTCCTTTTTAATCTGCTCAGCCAGAGTAAACATTTCCTGCACCAGCTTTTCGTCCTCGCAGGCAAGCAATACGCTGGCCTCACGATGGCTTAAGCCCTTGCGCAGCTTGGCCTTGGCAATAATCTGCTCCAGCAGCTCCTTGTTGTTTTTGTTGGCCTCAGCATAAGCAAGTGTGTCGAGGATTTCCTCATGACAGATAAATTCTTCGGCCTTCATTGATTTTGCATTATACATTTTGTCTCCTCCTTACAGGTCAGTAGTATCTTTCCCGTCAGATAGTTGATATCCAGCAGTCTATTCCTTGGCAGTTACGTTGGAATAAGCAGTTTTGGCATTCACACCGGCAAGCAGTCCCAGCTTACCGCTCATAGCGCTGATAATATCCTGCGGCGCATCAACGGCAACGCAGATAATATTAACATTCTTCTGGCGATAGGGCAGGCCCATACGACCGATAATATAACTGCTGTAGGTGTGTAAAATTGCGTTAAGCTCTTCCACAGCCTCAGGCTGCGTTACAATAAGAGAGATAACAGCTACTCTTGTTTCCATACTTATCACCCTTCTCTTTTCGGAACTTAGGCAGAATCTAAATCTGCTATATTTTGCTGAATATATCTATAATAGTATACCATATTTCACGAAAATTGTGGTATACTAAACTTATAAATATTTATCTGCTTGTAAACAGCTTATAACAAAAGGAGCCATTATAATGCTGAATATATTTTTCTCTTTATTTCTTTTGGGCATGCTAGTCGTTTTATGCGGCAAGGCAATCCGCCGCGCCATGCACCAGCAGCAGCCATTAAACAGCAAGGAAGCCGCTCTGCTCATAGCGCTTTCGCTTGGCTGTCTTTTCGCCCTAAATGCCGGTGTCAGCGCCGTCTACAAAACCCAGCTGCTTTTCTATTGAAAAGAGCGCAGCCCGGCTGCCGCATTTGCGGCAGCTTTTTTGCTTTACGCAAAAAAGAGGCAGACAGCAGCCTTGCGCCTCGCTGTTTGCCTCTTGTGCTGCTATTTTGTTTTACGTTCTGTCGCAGAAATCCCCATTAAAGCTTCTATAATTAATTCTGCTTCAGCAAATTAATAGTTGGTTACCTTCAGCTCGAAATAGCCTTGAGGATGATCGCATACCGGACATTTTTCCGGAGCCTTTTCAGCAATAACAATCTTGCCGCAGTTAGTGCAGATCCAAACCTTTTTCTCTTCACGCTGGAAGACACGATCATTTTCAATGTTTGCCAAAAGTGCACGATATCTTTCCTCATGCTCTTTTTCAATCTTGCCTACTTCTTCAAACAGGAATGCAATTTTATCAAAGCCTTCCTCTTTGGCAACCTTGGCAAATTCGGCATACATTTCGGTCCACTCATAGTTTTCACCTGCAGCTGCATCCTTCAGATTTTCGATCGTCTTGGGAACAGCGCCGCCATGCAGTGCCTTGAACCACAATTTAGCATGCTCTTTTTCATTACCTGCAGTTTCGGTAAAAATAGCGCCAATCTGATTGTAGCCTTCTTTTTTGGCTGCACTTGCATAATATTGGTACTTAGTATGAGCCTGAGACTCACCCGCAAAAGCGGTCTGCAAATTTTTTTCAGTCTTGCTGCCTTTTAAATCCATTTTCAATTCCTCCTCTTGAAAACGACGCAACAGCCTTCCTAAAACAAAGCTTATACAGCTTTAATATCAGTTTTGGTCATCACCCAAAACTTCTTCGCTTACAGGGTGCTCTGCCATTTCCTTTTGGCATTCAGGGCAGATACCGCTGAAAACAATGTCATGGTGATTCATTTTGTAGCCGGTTACAGCAGCTACCTTTTCATCCATATCCGGAATATAATCAAAGTTTTCTACGTTCATGAACTTACCGCATTCAGTGCATTTGATGTGGTAATGTCTTGCGAGGATATGATCAAAACGATCGGCACCGCTCGGAACGGAAACCTTGCTCAGCAAACCGCTTTCAACCAGAGAATTAAGGTTGCGGTAAACGGTACCTTTGCTGATATCAGGATACTCCATAGTAATGCGATCATATACTTCTTCAGCAGTAGGGTGATCTGCTAAAAAACGTACAGCCGCGATAACAAGTTGTCTTTGAATAGTGTTTCTTTTAGCCATTTTCATCATCCTTTATCAAAAATAATTCTCATTTAGAATTATACACCCTACGTCAAAATTGTCAAGTATTTTTAGTACCAATCTACAAAATAATCACAAATAAATTTCTACTTTTTTTGCTGTTGTCTAGCAGATAATCAATTCATTCTTAATTCTAAAATTACTCAATAGGAAAAATATAACAAAGAATAGAAAATGCTTCTCATTAACACTTTATTCAAGACATGAAAAAAATACTGTCAGAACTTAGTCCGACAGTATTAGTTAACCTATCTCATTTATTCGGTTTTTTCCCAGATGAGCTGTACAGGCAGATTAGATGCACCGGGAGGTGACCAGATAAAGCTGTATTCGCCTGCTTTCAGCTGAGCAAGCTCAATCGCTTCCTCTATTTTCGAGCCTAAGCACACCGTGCGTTCAGGCAACGCCAACAGCTGACGCTCGCCCTTGGTTTTGTTTTCCAGTACACCGTAGCCTGCAAACGGTCCGCCAATCGGATTTAAAATAAAGCTGACAGGCTTTTTGCCTGCAACGGTAAAGTTCACCTTATAGATAACGCCGTAGTTGCCGTAATTTTCCGCAGGCAGTCCGGTAGTAGCATCAACGCCCTTGGCATAGCCCTCCTGCGAGGTTGCCAGCTCCAGCATGAGCGGTTTTTCCGGCGCATTGACAGGCTTTTTCAGCGTATAGTTCCAGTCTGCAGCCTCAAAGGTTCCGCGCAGCGGATGCTCGTCCATCGGCTGAATTGCGGCAGCTTCGTTAAACAGCTCCAAATCACTCTTCGTTTCACACATCAGCACACTCACCTCAACCGGCTTGTCAAAGTGCAGGTCAACAGTTGCCGTGTACAGCTTATCCGTCGGCAGAATAATGCCGCGTCCGCTGAGCAACTCGCGGCTGCCGCCAAAGCCCAGCTTGCCCTCCTGCGGCTTTTGGCTGCTGTCATCAAAATATTCCTTCTGGGAATTCTTGCCGTCGCGCATATAATCATAAGCAAAGCCGGCTGCGCCACTGCGTGTTACCTTGTAATGCACCGGGCGCAGATTATCCGTATTCTTCAGCATTACCGCCAGCTTTTTCTTACCGGTAACACCATTGACATGATGCAGGAATAAGCGCACATCACCCTCGACCTTATCACGATAAAGTATACCGTTACGATAAACAGTTTCCGGACTGTCGCTGAAAAGCAGCTTCGGACCGTTGGCGACAAAATCCGCCTGCGCCTGCTCTGTAACATAATCCTCAGGAATAAACACCGGTCGTTGCTGTGCGCCTGCCACGTTCAGCATGCCACAGGATATAGTAACAAGAAAAGCCTGCAAGGCCTTTTTGAAATTCATCAAATCACTCCCTCGAACACACAAAAAAACTTTCCGCAGCCAAAATTATTCCCTATAATTAAGGCTGCGGACTAAGTAACAATATTCTAAGACTTTTACTTCAGGCTGTTTTGATAATCAGCCATAAACTGCGCCAAACCTTTATCTGTCAGCGGATGGACAATCATCTGCTCTAGCACCTTAGTAGGAATAGTTGCAATCTGACAACCGGTCAGCATAACCTTTTCCACGTGCTCCAGATTACGGATGCTGGCAGCAATTACCTCGGTAGTAATGCCATACAGCTTAAAGGCTTTGACAATGTTTTCTACCAGCTGTACGCCGTCTTCACCGATATCATCCAAACGGCCGATAAACGGGCTGACATAGCTGGCACCTGCGCGTGCGGCCAGCAAAGCCTGAGCCATGCTGAATACCAGCGTTACATTAGTTTTAATGCCTTCTGCGCTCAGAATTTTTACTGCCTTCAGGCCTTCCGGAATGCAGGGGATTTTGATAACGATGTTATCCGCAATCTTTACCAGCTTGCGTGCTTCCTCTACCATGCCGTCACATTCGGTGCTGATAACCTCAGCGCTGACAGGACCGGCAACCAGCTTGGCAATTTCCGGGATAACCTCAGCCTGTGTACGACCGCTTTTGGCAATCAGGCTCGGATTGGTTGTAACACCATACACAACGCCCCAATCGACAAATTTGGCAATCTCCTCTACATTAGCAGTATCCATAAAAATCTTCATTTTTAACTAACCCTCTTTACAAATCAAATTCATATTTTTGTTATTTATTATTGTGCTTTATCGCGCGTCCTTACAGTACTTTTCCTTCTCCTTCGCCAGACGCGGGAAAAAGTATCAGAGGCGACGCGACGGCGACAACGGCGTACGCCCTTGTACTCCTAGGAGCCGTCGCAAAGCTCGCCGCAAGCGGCATTAGCACGCCCAAACAGCTTCTCACTTCGCTTCACTCGTGACAAGCTGGTGCTTTGCGTCTATGATGCTTTATCGCGCGTCCTTACGGAAGTACGACTACCTTCTCAGCATGAGTCTGCGCCGGCAAGCTCATGGTCATCATGCTGCTCCAAACCAGCAGCTTATCACCTTTTTTAATCTTAGCGAAGTCTGCGCACGCATTTGCATCAATCGTCGCAATAACGTCATTATTGGCATTAAGTACGGTTACATAACTTCCATCCTTAGCAAGGCTTGCCTGTGCTACCTCAAAAAAACTTGCAGGCTCTTCGCTGTCTTCGATAACAATCGCCAGAGCATGGCTTTGCGGCGGCATGCTGCGAGTCATAGTTGCGGAATAATAAGCAGTAACCTTCTGGCCTTCCTTTAAAGCATAGGGCAGACGCAGCTTACCGCTGGCACCCTCCACAACGTAGGTATCACGGTCAACAATGGCTGCAACCATATTTCTGCTGCCCTCACCCTTAATAATGTACATGCCATTCTCTACAGCAACTATTTCGCCACGGGTAACATAGGTTCCCGGTGCGCGCATTACCTCAGGATTTGCCTGCACCTCGTCCAGGGGAGAGGATTGAGCCGCATCAGCGGCGAAAGCACTGCCGGCACCCAACAGCGCCATGCAGGAAAATACTAAAGCGATTTTTTTAAGTGATTTCATAATATATACCTCCAAGATATTGCTTTTGTTTATGTTTATAAGTATAGCATAAGATTATGGCAAAATCATGGCAGTTTTAATTAATTCTTTACTTGTTGCTGAAATGTACAGCGATTTCCGTAACGGTAGCAGCAGCCTTCCACAGGCAATCCTCATTGAAATCGAAGTGACTGTTGTGATGACCTGCCGCAATCTTAGTGCCGTACATCATGTACAGGGCACGGCCGCCGTGTTGCTGTACGCGCTCCATGAAGTAACCGCAGTCCTCGCTGCCGCCCATGTCCACATATTCAACAACCTCGTCATAATGACATTTTTCCTCAATCAGCTCTGCTACCTCATGCCCCAGCTCCTTGTCAGCAAAGCAAGCAGGTGCAGCACCGGCCATAGTGATTTTTACCTTAACGTCATACATAGCGGCGCAGGCATTAAGAATGCGTTTAGCCTCGGTAACCATGTATTCATCAATTTCGGTAGTAGCACCGCGTGTTTCCAGCTTAATAGCAGCGATATCAGGCACAACATTGCGTCCTGTGCCAGCGTTGAGTACGCCTACGTTGATACGGCTGGAGCCCTTGCTGTGACGGGGAATGGTATTCAGGGAAATTGCAACCTGTGCCGCTGCCAGCAAAGCATTCTTTCCCTGCTCCGGAGCAGCGCCTGCGTGTGCAGATACACCGGTAAATTCCGCATCCAGCTTCGTAGTTGCCAGAAAACCATCAGTCATCGTTACTAAGCAGTTGTCGGCAGTAGCCTTGAAGCCAATATGACCACCGAACAGGTAATCGACATCATCAACTACACCGGCGTTCATCATAGCGAAGGCCCCGCGTACGCCTTCCTCCGCCGGTTGGAAAATCAATTTAACAGTGCCTGCCAAACGTGCTTTATTAGCAGCAAGCAGCTTTGCTGCCGACAGGCCGATAGTTACGTGACCGTCATGACCGCAGGCGTGCATAGCCTTTTTATGTTCGGAAGCAAAGCCTTCCTTTGCCGGGCGATGCTCGTCGCAGCGCTCCTCTTCTACATCGTTGCAGTCCATATCAAAGCGGAAGGCAACTGTTTTACCCGGTTTATCTGTTTTAAGAGTTGCCACGATACCGGTCTTGCCGCCTGCCATCTTCTTTACCAGCTCCGGATCCGCACCTTCGTTGATTGCTCTTTGCATATAATCAGCCAGCTCTGCCTCGCTCGGCACGCCCATCATAGATTTTTCGTCAATAACGTCAGCGCCGAATTTAACATCATAGCCAAGCTTTTTCAGCTCACCGATAATCATACTTGCCGTACGGAATTCAGTCCAGCCTGTTTCCGGATGTCTATGCAAATCTCTGCGGCGTTCGACCATTTCATCTTTTAATTCTTCAGCCTGTTGCCAAATTGTTGCCATGTTTCTTACCCCCATTAAAAAAGTACAGTCTGCTCACTGTCTAAAGGCAGATAAACCTCACTCTTATCTTTTAAACGATTGTTATTATCCACCCACTGTCCGCACGGACATTGTATTACAGCGGTAGGCAGCGCCCAAGCCAAATGTTTGCCGCAATCAGGACAGATATATTCTACCTGCAGCCTGTCACGCTCTTTTTTCTTCATAACCACAGCGCACCTCCTGCTTCTTATTGCGGTTTTTATTATAGCACATTTGTACCATTAAGAAAATGCTTTGACGGCAGTAAGTGTTAAAAGTAAGTAAGTTAAGCAACTGCTTCATTTTATTTATCGCCGTCCTGCTCCTAGCGGTTCGTGTTTTTTCTGTGTCTTTCAGGTTTAACTTGTATTTATGTGCTATAATTAAGCTGATTCAATAACAGTCAGGAGGTTATATTATGACTAAGATAAAACAAATGCTTTGTGCTCTGCTTACTGTCTGCCTGCTGCTTATCGGCAGTGCCAATGCTATGGCTGCGCAGCCTGATACACCGAGCATCAGTGTCAGCGCCAACGCAACTATCGAGGTCGCACCGGATACCGCCGTTATCAGCTTCGATGTCAACGGCAAGGGCCGTACCGCTGCCGAAGCAACAAGTGCATCTGCCGCCAAAATGGATAGTGTTAAGCGTAATCTGCTTGGCTGCAATATTCTGGGTAATGATATTACTACAACAAGCTATACTCTTTATCCAGATACCGATATCAAGGGTAAAATCACCGGTTATACCGCCAGCAACAGTGTGCGCATCAAGCTCAAGGATATCGGCAAGCTTGGTCCTGTAATTGATAAAATCAGTGCAGCCGGCGTTGATACAATCAATAATATTTCCTTCAGCGTCAGCAACAGAGAGCTTTACCGCAACAAACTGCTGGCTCAGGCTGTAGAAAATGCACGCCAGCAGGCTGCAGTTGTGGCCAATGCCGGTGGCCGCACGCTCGGCAAGCTGCTGAGCGCCAACATCAGCAGCTACAGCGGCGGCATGGAGCGCTCCTATGGCAACATGAAGCTGATGGCTGCTGCCGACAGAGCTGCTGCCCCCGAAACAAGCATCGCTGCGCAGGAAATTACGATAAAAGCCAGCGTTGATACTGTTTTTGCTATGGAATAAATTGCTGCACGCTAAAAACTGCTGCCTAACGTCACAGACGCAGGACAGCAGTTTTTTCTTTGGCAGAACAGGCCTGCCTTATTGCGCTGTTTTATTTTTTCTTCGGCAGCTTATAATCCTTCAGCGCTTGAAAAAGCTCCGCACTTCCGGGTGCATATTGAGCACACAGCTCCTTGAGCGCAGCAAAGTTTTTCAGCTCTACGCCCCACAAAAAGCAGTCAGCATCATCATAGGCAGCAACAACGATAAACTTTTTGGCGTCCAGCGGTGTTTTGCCCAAATCATCCGTCAGCATAATATAATCCGTGCCAAAATCCATACCGTACACCGTAATATTTTCTTCCGGAGTAGCATCCTCCCAAAATCCCAACTTATCAAAATCAGCAGCAGTAAGCATAATACACCTCGTTTTCATATAATCTAGCCTTAATATAACACGTTGCGCTGTCATTTGCAACTTTAGCTGTTGCGGCATACAACTTAAATTAAAGCTTCACCTTACTGCTATTCCTATAGCAAATGTGTCGTACACCATTTTTTACTATAAGTTAACAAGAAAATATCAAGCATAAAATACATTTTGTAAATAAAATTAGCGTCTTTTTCATAAAATTCTGGCCTATCCTACCCGAAATTGCCATTTAGGGTAGGGACATTTTCGCATAAACATGTCATAATATACTTAAAGAACGAAACAACTGCTTCCGTTCATGTAGAGGACTATAAAATGTTCTATTGTTGAATAACATCTGGAGGTGTAATTTATGACAAGCTTAACCGTAAACCCCGACTATAAGCTTATCGGCAACAATATCAAACAGATGCGTACCAAATCGCAGGTATCTCAACAAAGTCTGGCAAAGGCAATTAATATTTCGCAAACACACATGAGTAATCTGGAAAACGGCAAAACTGGCGTAAGCCTGGCAATTGCCATCCGTATATCCCAACATCTTAAATGCAGCCTGGATGAGCTGATTTTCGGCACTGATAAAAAGTCTTACCCGGCAGCAGGCAAGCCATTAAGCGACCACACTGTTGATGAATTCAACCAGCTTTTGAAGCGCTCTCTGGCAGAAATGATGTTTCAATGCCTGCAGCACCTGGAAGGCAAACTGGCAAAATAAGAAAGCAGCTTTACTGCACTTCTAAGCTGAATTTTTTCAAAAATCACTTTAAAAGTCTTTACTAAATGAGAAAAAACAGTTATGATTATATATAAGGCTTTTAAGCTATCTATAATTGGAGGTAATGTAAATGAAAAAATTAGTGTTAGTCTTAACTATGCTGCTTGCTTTTGCCTGCAGCAGTCTGGCTTTTGCTGCTGACGGCGGCGACCTGAACAAGGAACAAAAGGCTGCTGAAAAAATGATGACCTCTCTGGCTGGCGACGCTGCTACTGAATATGCAGCTCTTGCTCCTTCCATGAGCGCTGAACTGGGCAAAACCATGGACCAGAAAAACTTTGCTGCTATCCAAAAACAGGTTAAACAACAATTCGGTTCTTTGAAAGAAACCAAATTCCATAGCTTTGAGCGTTTTGACCAAGGCGACAGAGTAACCTATATTGCAGCCTTCTCTAAAGAAAATGTTGTTATCATGACCTTCATGTTTGGCAAGGATGCCAAACTGCAAAACTTCAGCTTCTCTCCGTACAAAGCTCCGGAAAAATCTCCTGCTGAAAAGAAATAATTCTCTTTGAACTGCATCCTGCCAAAGTGTGGGATGCAGTTTTTTTATTGCTTATAACCAACCTTTCGCTTATAATTAAATTATCCAAAATTTTTTAGGGAGTAGGTATATATTTATGGAAAGAGAAAGCTTTTCCTCACGCCTTGGCTTTATTTTAATATCTGCCGGCTGTGCAATCGGCTTAGGCAATGTCTGGCGTTTCCCGTTTATTACGGGCTTATACGGAGGTGCATCCTTCGTTTTAATTTATCTTTGCTTTTTGCTGCTTTTGGGCCTGCCCATCATGGTAGCGGAATTCGCTGTCGGCCGTGCGAGTGTACGCAGTGCAGCAAAATCCTTCGACGTACTGGAGCCTGCAGGCACCAAGTGGCATCTTTATAAATACGGTGCTATTGCCGGCAACGTTCTCCTGATGATGTTCTACACCACTGTTTCCGGCTGGATGCTGTATTATTTCTACAAAATGGCTGTCGGCGGCTTCGTGGGACTGGACGCAAAAGGTGTCGGCAACGTGTTCGGCAGTCTTCTGAGCGACCCTGTAACCATGGCAGGCAATATGATTATCATCGTTCTCTCCTGCTTCGGTGTCTGCTATTTGGGCGTCAAGGCCGGCGTTGAGCGCATCACCAAAAACATGATGGCATGCCTGCTACTGCTCATGCTGATTTTGGCAGTAAACTCCATTACTCTGCCCAACAGCGCCGCAGGTCTCAAATATTATCTCTATCCTGACTTCAACAGAGTTCTGGAGCACGGTATCCGTGAGGTAGTCTTCGCCGCTATGGGACAGGCCTTCTTTACGCTGAGCCTTGGCATCGGAGCACTGGCTATCTTCGGCAGCTACATCGGCAAGGAACAGCGCCTGACGGGTGAAGCAATGTGGATTATGGCACTTGATACCTTTGTAGCAATTGTTTCCGGCCTGATTATCTTCCCGGCCTGCTTCAGCTTCGGCATCAATCCCGACAGCGGTCCGAACCTGCTGTTCATCACCCTCCCCAATGTGTTCAACGCTATGAGCGGCGGCCGTATCTGGGGTACTCTGTTCTTCCTGTTCATGCTTTTCGCAGCCATGTCTACAGTAATCGCTGTATTCGAAAACATTACCTCCTGCATCTGCGATTTAACCGGTTGGGAGCGCAAAAAAACTATTCGCTTTAACATTATTGCGATTATCCTGCTTTCCCTGCCCTGCGTGCTGGGTTTCAACCTGTGGGGCCACATTCAGCCTTTGGGCAAAGGCACCTGCATTCTTGACCTCGAAGACTTCCTTGTCAGCAACAATTTGCTGCCCTTAGGCAGTCTGATTTACCTCAGCTTCTGCACCAGCCGTTACGGTTGGGGCTGGAATAACTTTATTGCAGAGGCAGATACCGGTAAGGGTATCCCCTTCCCCAAATGGATTCGCTTCTATGCTACCTACATTCTGCCGCTGATAGTGCTGTATATCTTCTTCAACGGATACTATGCTATGTTCGTAAAATAAGCTTGCGTTGACAGTTTACGTCAGTGCATTTATAATTATTATATAAATATAAGAACAAAAAGAGGTAAGACTAATATGAGTAAAATTATCCTGACCGGCGACCGTCCTACCGGACGTCTGCATGTAGGCCACTATGTAGGCTCTCTGCGCCAGCGTGTACAGCTGCAAAATTCTGGTGCATACGATAAGGTATATATCATGATTGCTGATGCCCAGGCGCTTACAGACAACGCTGAACATCCGGAAAAGGTACGTAAGAACATCATCGAGGTAGCGCTGGATTATCTGGCCTGCGGCCTTGATCCTGCTAAATCTACCCTTTTCATTCAATCCATGGTACCGCAGCTTACCGAGCTGACCTTCTACTATATGAACCTGGTAACTGTATCCCGTCTGCAGCGTAACCCGACCGTCAAGAACGAAATCAAAATGCGTAACTTCGAAGCAAGCATTCCTACCGGTTTCTTCTGCTATCCTATCAGCCAGGCTGCAGATATCACCGCTTTCCGCGCTACTGTAGTCCCTGTAGGCGAGGACCAGCTGCCGATGCTGGAGCAATGCAAGGAAATCGTGCACAAGTTCAATTCCGTTTACGGCGAAACACTGGTTGACCCGGACATCATGCTGCCGCAAAATGACGCCTGCCTGCGTCTGCCCGGCATTGACGGCAAAGCCAAGATGAGTAAATCCTTGGGCAACTGCATTTATCTTTCCGATGAACCGGAGGTTATCAAAAAGAAGGTTATGTCCATGTACACCGATCCTGACCATGTACGCGTAGAGGATCCCGGTAAGATTGAAGGCAACACTGTTTTCACCTATCTGGATGCTTTCAGCACCGAAGAGCACTTTGCCAAATTCCTTCCGGACTACGCTAACCTGGACGAGCTGAAGGCTCACTACAAACGCGGTGGCCTGGGTGACGTAAAGGTTAAGAAGTTCCTCAACAGCGTGCTGCAGGACGTTCTGGAGCCCATTCGTGAGCGCCGTCACTATTGGGAGCAACGCATTCCTGATGTTTACGAAATTCTGCGTGCAGGCAGCAAGGAAGCTGAAGCTGCAGCTGCTGCAACACTGCATGACGTACGCGAGGCAATGCGCATCAACTACTTTGATGACGAAGCTTTGATGAACCAGCCCTACGAAAAACAACACTAAGCAATAAACTGCAATCCCCTCTTTCCGAAATGATATGTACCCCCAATACTGGACACCCAGTATTGGGGGTATTTTAATGAAA
>ERZ825137.2589-NODE-2589-length-20716-cov-6.566284_pt1 | contig 20716 bp, 20 predicted proteins | sample MGYA00519873_ERZ825137 | MGnify/ENA primary metagenome ERZ825137 (study PRJEB31778, sample SAMEA3449190) | human gut metagenome | biome: human gut; feature: human-associated habitat; material: faeces | place: United Kingdom | collected 2010/2012 ...
TTGGTTCCTCGGCAATGGCGTATAAGAGAAATCCGATGAGAAGTGAGAGAATTGCTTCTTTATCCCGTTTCGTTATGATCGATGCGATGAATCCGGCAATTACATCCGCTACACAGTGGTTTGAGAGAACTTTAGATGACTCTGCAAACAAACGTCTTTCTGTTCCGGAAGGTTTCCTTGCAATTGATGGAATCCTTGATTTATGCTTAAACGTAGTAGACGGACTGGTTGTATATCCAAAAGTAATTGAAAAACGTTTAAGAAGCGAGCTTCCGTTTATGGCAACAGAAAATATTATGATGGATGCGGTAAAAGCAGGCGGAGACCGTCAGGAATTACATGAAAGAATCCGTGAACTTTCCATGGAAGCAGGAAAGAATGTTAAAGTAGAAGGAAAAGAAAATAATCTGCTTGAACTGATTGCTGCTGACCCGGCATTTAACATGACATTAGAAGATTTACAGAAAACAATGGATCCATCCAAATATACCGGAAGAGCCGAAGTACAGGTTAATGCGTTTTTGAAAAATGTAGTACAGCCGGTTCTTGATGACAACAAAGAAATTCTTGGTATGACAGCAGAAATTAATGTTTAAATTAATGTTTTGATAAGAAAGATAAGAGGGGTCTTATAGGTAACTTTTACTTATAAGGCGCCCTTTTTTTGGACAAAAACACTAAAAATAAAAAAAACAATGCTTTTTTTAAAATAGAACTTTATTTATCAAAAGAAATGTAGTATGATACATGGGTACAAATAAGCACTTTTAGGAGGAATGCAAAATGGTAAAAGCAGTAGTAGGGGCTAACTGGGGAGATGAAGGGAAAGGTAAAATTACCGATATGCTGGCTCAGGAATCCGATATTATCGTAAGATTCCAGGGTGGTGCCAATGCTGGCCATACAATTGTAAACAATTACGGAAAGTTTGCACTTCATACTCTTCCGTCAGGTGTGTTTTATGACCACACCACCAGCGTCATCGGTAACGGTGTAGCGCTTAACATCCCAGTACTGTTTAAAGAGATTCAGTCAATTGTGGAAAAGGGTGTTCCGATGCCGAAGATTAAAGTATCTGACCGCGCACAGATGGTAATGTCCTATCACATCAAATTTGATGAGTATGAGGAAGAACGTCTGGCAGGAAAATCTTTTGGTTCTACAAAGTCAGGAATCGCGCCGTTTTATTCAGATAAATACGCAAAAATAGGTTTTCAGGTAAGTGAGCTTTTTGAAGATGAAGCAGTACTCAGGGAAAAAGTAGAACGTGTCTGTGTAACAAAAAACGTACTTCTTGAGAATCTGTATCATAAACCGGCTTTAAACCCTGATGATATCGTGGAAGAATTAAAACAGTACAAAGAAATGATAGCACCTTATGTGTGTGATGTTTCTTTATACCTTTGGAATTCATTAAAAGAAGGAAAAGAGATTCTTTTAGAGGGACAGTTAGGTTCATTAAAAGACCCAGACCATGGAATTTATCCGATGGTTACTTCCTCTTCTACACTCGCAGCTTACGGTGCAGTAGGAGCAGGTATCCCGCCTTATGAAATCAAAAAAATTATTACAGTCTGCAAAGCATATTCCAGTGCAGTAGGAGCAGGCGCATTTGTATCTGAAATCTTCGGAGATGAGGCAGATGAATTAAGAAGACGCGGCGGTGATGGCGGAGAATTTGGTGCTACAACAGGACGTCCAAGACGTATGGGATGGTTTGACTGTGTAGCTTCTAAATACGGATGCCGTATGCAGGGAACAACAGACGTAGCATTTACAGTTTTAGATGTACTTGGATACCTTGATGAGATTCCGGTTTGCGTAGCTTACGATATTGATGGAAAAATCACAACAGAATTCCCGACAACCGCATTACTTGAAAAAGCAAAACCGGTAATCGAAACATTACCAGGCTGGAAATGCGATATTCGTGGAATTAAAAACTACGAAGACCTTCCGGAGAATTGTAGAAAATACATTGAATTTGTGGAAGAAAAGATTGGATTCCCGATTACAATGGTTTCTAACGGACCGAGCAGAGATGATATTATTTACAGAAATAAATAAGATTTAATTAAAAACAGGACAGAGGACCCCTAAGTCGTTACGAAAGAATGACTCAGGGGTTTTTGTCTGGAAAAAGTAAAAACAAAGTAGAGTATAGGAGATTTAAGTTTATGAAATATGATGTAATCATTATTGGTGCAGGTCCGGGTGGGATTTTCTCTGCTTATGAACTGCTTGAGCAGAATAAAGACTTAAAAATTGCAGTATTTGAAGCAGGTGCACCGCTTGAAAAACGCCGCTGTCCGATTGATGGTGATAAAGTAAAAACCTGTATTAAATGTAAAACGTGTGCAATTATGAGTGGATTTGGAGGAGCAGGTGCATTTTCTGATGGAAAATATAACATCACAAATGATTTCGGTGGTACTCTCTACGAACACATTGGAAAGAAAAAATCACTGGAATTAATGCATTACGTGGATGATTTGAATGTAAAATTCGGTGGCGGAGAAACAAAGATGTATTCTACTGCAGGAACAAAATTCAAAAAACTTTGTCTGCAAAATAAATTAAACCTGTTAGATGCATCGGTACGTCACTTAGGAACAGATATCAACTATATCGTACTGGAGAACATTTATCAGGAATTAAAAGACAAAGTAGAATTCCGTTTCTTCTATCCGGTCAGCCGTCTGGAAATGTTAGAAGATGGATATCGTGTGTTCCACGAAGAAGAATATGATGATTGTGATAAATGTATCGTTTCTGTTGGACGAAGCGGAAGTAAGTGGATGGAATCTGTCTGTAAAGACCTTGAGATTCCGACAAAATCAAATCGTGTAGACTTAGGTGTCCGTGTAGAACTTCCGGCAGTTATCTTCTCTCATCTGACTGACGAACTTTACGAGAGCAAGATCGTATACCGTACAGAAAAATTTGAGGATAATGTGCGTACCTTCTGTATGAATCCGTACGGAATCGTTGTAAATGAAAATACCAACGGAATCGTTACCGCAAATGGTCACAGCTATGAAGACCCTGAAAAACAGACTGAAAATACCAACTTTGCCCTTTTAGTATCCAAACATTTTTCAGAGCCGTTCAAAGACAGTAATGGATATGGCGAAAGTATCGCAAGACTCTCCAACATGCTTGGAGGCGGTGTTATCGTACAGCGTTTTGGAGACTTAGTAAGAGGACGAAGAAGTACTGTGACACGTGTGGAAGAAGGACTGGTACGCCCGACTCTTGCAGCAACACCTGGAGATTTGAGCCTTGTGCTTCCAAAACGTATCTTAGATGGTATTATCGAAATGATTTATGCATTAGATAAGATTGCGCCAGGTACTGCAAATGATGATACTCTGCTTTACGGTGTAGAAGTAAAATTCTATAACATGGAAGTCGATATTGATGAAAATCTGGAAACCAAATATAAAGGTCTGTATGTGATTGGAGATGGTAGTGGTGTCACTCATTCTCTTTCCCATGCATCCGCAAGTGGTATCTATGTTGCAAGACATATTACAGAAGAATGAAATAAAAATCAGGTTTCAAGAATATCAAGAATACTTTCTTCAAAAACAAATTGATTTTCTTTACGGATTTTTTTATAGGCAGATGGCGGAAGTGGAGACTCCGCCCTGCCTATTTCTATTGTCAGACTTGGAATATTCTGCTTTAAAAGTGCCCAGTCTTTATAGCCTGCCGGGTCAAGTTCCTCATAATTGTCATCGGGAGTATAGCCGGTAATGTCAGAAATTCTTTTGGCGAAGGACTGTGTTTTTTTTGCCAGTTCTCCACGCTGTCCAAATGACCAGTAAATCACAGCACCGGAAGAGTGATAACTGATCGTGCGATCAAATTTTTCTTTTAACGTTAATTGAATCAAAGTATCTGCTTCTAAGGTACATCCGGCTGACGGACCTTTATAATGTTCACTTGCCGGTTTTTGGACTCCATCATAATAACTTTCCCAGAGCGCATCAAAGTTTCGGTTTACATCAATGCCTTCTGCATTGGATTTCCAGTATTTAAAATACTGTTTCCAGGGCATTCTTGCCCCTTCTTTGCGTGCAATTTCCCATATCCTCCTTCGGTTTTCCTCTTTGTTAAGAGCATCGGGTCCCATCTGGCTGATAGTGACACCATCAGGGTTGACCATGGGAAGAAGAAAGAGCGAACAGGTATCAAAAAAAGTCTGATAAGAATATCCACGATAAGTCTGTTTTTCTAAAATGGCTCTTGCAAATGAGGCAGTTAAATCCATGAGAAGCTGGCAGGTCATATATTCTCTTCCGTGAATCCCCGCAAAAATTAGAATTTTGTGTCTGGCATCGGGATTTCCGATTCGTGCCTGAAAAATTTCCCGACCGTCGATTGTACGTGCAAGAGTGGTAATTTGTACAATTTTCTCAAAAATTCTTGAATAAATATGTAAATCATTTTTTAAGTCTTGATAAGAATAGCCGGAAAATTGTAGAATCTGTCGATTTTCTCTGACATTTCGAGCATTAATGTCCATTGACGGAAACTCCTGAACTCTTTATAATTAAAGATATTCAAAAAAGGGAGGTTTCAGACGTGAAGAAGCTAAAACAATTGCTTGCTCTTTTAGTCGTCATACTGCTTCTTGGTTTATATGCACTTACCCTTGTATTTGCTCTGATGAAAAGCCCTGCGGCACAGGATTTACTTCTGGCATCTTTGTACGCAACCGTAATTCTTCCGGTTCTTATCTATGCCATTTTGCTCGTCTATAAATGGAGAAAACCGGATGATAAAATACCAAAGATTGACGAAAAACATGCCAAAGTAAATACCATTATTTTTGATTTGGGAAAGGTTCTTGTTGATTATGACTGGCAGGATTATTTAAAATCCATGGCATTCGATGATGATGCGATTGAGGCAGTTGGAGATGCGATGTTTGCCAGCGATGACTGGGTAGAAGCAGATCGTGGAGTACGCACAGAAGAAGAAATTTTACAATCTTTTATTGATAACGACCCGGAATATGAAAAGCAGATTCGTGATGCGTTTGATGATATGGGCTTTACGATTCATACATTTTCGTATACAAAAACCTGGCTGAAATACCTGAAACGACGAGGATATAAACTTTATTATCTCTCGAATTTTTCAAAACCTCTTTTTGAACGGTGCACGCAGGAGATGGAATTTTTAAATCTGATGGATGGCGGTTATATGTCATGGGAAGTGCAGATGATAAAACCGGACGCACAGTTTTATCAGAAACTGTTGAAAGATTTTAAGATTGAGCCATCTAAGGCAGTATTTTTGGATGATGTGATGGAAAATATTGCAGAAGCAAGAGCACAGGGGTTAAATGCAGTTCATTTTACAAATAAGAAAGAAGCAATTCGTGCCTTGAAAGACGACTTTGGGGTAGAATAACAAAAAAGCAATCCGAAAACTCGGATTGCTTTTTATTTGCTCTAAAAAGGAGGGAGCTGTGTTTCATTTATCGAATGGAAAATGCAGAAGCCGGAGAGTAAGAACCACTCTGCTGTCTGTCATTTGAGTTTTCATTTCTTTCTGGCTGGCTGTTGCTGTCAGAAGAAGTAGCGGATTTGCTTCCTAAAGTGATAGAAACCGTTTTTTCTTTGTAGCTGTCACTGTCCGGTACTTGAAGAGTTAACTCAACCGTTTCACCGGCTTTATAATACTGCAGTAAATCCTGAAGGCTTTCGATATCAGTGACGGACTTTCCATCGAATTTTGTGATGACAGAACCGGAAGTAATGCCGGCTTTTTCAGCTGCGCTGCCAGAAGTTACTTCAGATACATAGATACCTTCCGGAAGATTATATTTCTCCTGAACATCACTGGTTACATTGATTCCTTTGATACCGATTGTTCCCTGTTTGTCAGAGTCTACTTTGGTTCTGGTTGTCTGGTTCATCAGATTATCAATGATATCAGAAACTCTGGAAATCGGGATTGCATAGCCCATACCTTCTACTTCTGTGGAAGCAAGTTTTGCAGAGTTGATACCGATGACTTCACCATTCATATTTAAAAGCGCACCACCGCTGTTACCTGGGTTAATAGCGGCATCTGTCTGAATATAAGTTGCAGAACTGCTGTCATCAGAAGAGTTGCTGTCCTGTGTATCAGAAGAATCACTGCTTAAAGTACGATTTACGGCACTTACAATACCGGTTGTAACGGACTGACCGTATCCTAATGCATTACCGATTGCAACAACCTGTTCGCCGACTTTTAAAGAATCAGAATCACCGATAGAAGCAACAGCAATCTTAGACATCGTGTCATCGGAAATGCTGTCAAGTGGTACTGCAATTACTGCAAGATCATTTTCAGGATCGGTTCCTTTTATCGCTGCCTCATATACCTGGTTGTCAATAAAGCAAACCGAAAGGGTATCTGCACCTTCGACTACGTGGTTGTTCGTAACCATCAAAAGTTCGGAATCATTCTTACCGATAATAATACCGGAGCCTTGACTTTCGGTTTCTTGTGTCTGAGGCTGACCTTGACCGCCAAATCCGAATTGGCTGAAGTAATCCTGGACTTCCTGAACAGATTTATTTGTGATTGCTACGATAGATGGCATTGCAGATGTTGTGATATCAGAGACATCTAAACTGCCGGTGTTTGAACTTCCTGAAACAGCAGTTGTTTTTAATAAACTGGTGCTTGAACTGTTGTTTGATGCAGTTGAACCGGAGCTGCCTGTTGTTTTTGAAAATGGTGAAAAATAATTAACAGCCTGAAAAGAACCGGCAGCAACAGAACCAAATAAAACAGCACTTAGAGTGATAGCACCGATTTTTTTTGCAAGTTTCTTAGAATTTTTAGGATTCTTTTTATTGTTATTATGACTGCCGGATGGTGTCAGTGGCTGATAAGTATTGGTTTCATTTTCCATTTCATTATTATTTTCTGTATGATTAAAATCGTAATTGTTTAACATCATCAATTCCTCCTTGTTGTTCCCTTTGATGCTTCTAAGAATACAGGAAGAGTGTGACGAAAATGTCGAGATTCTGTGATGAAAATAAGGTAAAAGTGTGTAAATTTGGTGAACACGAAAGACTGGACAATAGAGAAAATGGGATTTACATTCTGAAATCCATGTTTTGGTAAAAGAAAGCCTCTAAAACTTGACAAAAAAGTACAAATGGTGGTACTGTTATTGCAACCGCAGTAACAGCGGGATGCAACGAAATAAAAGAATATAATAATATTGAGGTGCGAAAAAATGCAGGAATTGAAACCAATCAAAGAAGGTAAAGTACGTGAGATTTATGACAACGGTGATAGTCTGATCATGGTAGCAACCGACAGAATCAGTTGTTTTGATGTGATTTTAAAAAATGAAGTTACAAAAAAAGGAACCGTTCTGACACAGATGTCCAAATTTTGGTTTGACTTAACAGAGGACATTCTTCCAAATCATATGATTTCTGTAGATGTAAAAGACATGCCGGAATTTTTCCAGCAGGACAGATTTGATGGAAATAGTATGATGTGCCGTAAATTGGAAATGCTTCCTATTGAATGTATTGTACGTGGTTACATTACAGGAAGTGGATGGGCAAGCTATCAGGAAACAGGTAAAGTATGCGGAATTGAACTTCCGGAAGGCTTAAAAGAATCCGACAAATTACCGGAACCAATCTATACACCATCTACAAAAGCTGAGATTGGAGACCATGATGAAAATATTTCTTATGAAGAAAGTATTGCTCATCTGGAAAAATATTTCCCGGGAAAAGGCGAAGAATACGCTCAGAAACTTCGTGATTACACCATTGCACTGTACAAAAAATGTGCAGAATACGCACTGAGCAAAGGTATTATTATTGCAGATACAAAATTTGAATTCGGACTCGATGAAAATGGAAACATTGTAATCGGAGACGAAATGCTGACACCAGACAGTTCACGTTTCTGGCCGGCAGAAGGCTATGAACCGGGACATGGACAGCCGTCTTTTGATAAACAGTTCGCACGTGACTGGTTAAGAGCAAATCCGGATAATAACTGGACACTTCCACAGGATATCGTGGATAAAACAATTGAAAAATATCTTCAGGGATATGAGATGCTGACAGGTAAAAAATTAGTTTAATTTTGACTTGATCAATGCAAAAGGGCAGGTTCTTAGTGAACCTGCTTTTTTTGTACAAAATTATAAAAAGTATCCCCCGGATAGGGTTCTGGCATAGTAGCGAAGTAGTGTAAAAATAGGGAAAAATTAAAGGAAAATTATATCCGCGCAGGGGGCTTACGAAGTGTAATAAAGTTAGCTATAATGAGGAAAACACAGAAAACCACAGGAGGAATGTATGAAAAAGAAAGTAGTAAGTATTTTATGTCTGACGACTATGCTCATGACTGTTTTTGCAGGTTGCGGAGCTGACCAGGGTGAAGAGACAAAGAAGACAGATGAAGTTAAAGAGACAAAACAAACAGACGATGGAGTGCGGGCGTATGTTGGGGGAACCATTTTTGAAAGTAGTCTTGACCCAATAAAGGGTGCGATGAGTTATGGATATCCTTTTATCAATGAGGCATTGCTGGAAGTAAATCCAGATTCGGAATATGTTGGAGATTTGGCAACAGATTGGAAAGTAAGTGATGATGCACTGACTTATACATTTAATTTAAAAGAAAATGTAAAATTTAGTGACGGAAGTGATTTTGATGCTGAAGATGTAGTATTTACATATAAGACGGTGAAAGAAAATCAGGCAAATAATGAAAACGTTGATTTAACTCGTCTTGATAAAGTGACAGCCTTAGATAATCACACGGTTGAATTTAAATTAAGTGAAGCATATTCTCCGTTTTTGGATACCACTGCAATGTTACAGATTGTTCCTTCTGATGCTTATGACAGCGAATTGTTTGATACACAGCCAATTGGAACAGGTGCTTATAAGGTGTCTCAATACGATGCAAATCAGCAGATTATTTTAGAAGCTAATGATCAGTATTATGGAGATGCGCCGGAAATTAAGAAAGTAACACTGGTTGCAATGGAACAGGAGGCAGCTTTTTCAGCAGCAAAATCCGGAGAGCTGGATATAGTAATGGTAGGTGCGAACTATTCAAAAGAAAAAGTAGATGGTATGACTGCCACTAATTTTGAAACAATGGATGTAAGAAATATTTCGCTTCCGGTTAATCCGACGATGACAGCAAAAGATTCAGAAGGAAATGAAGTGGTTGTTGGCAACGATGTTACTTCTGATAAAGCAGTCCGTGAAGCATTATCTATCGGTATCAATCGTCAGGAGATTATAGACAATGCATTTAACGGGGTTGGAAAACCAGCTGTGAATTTTACGGATAATTTAGTATGGGCTTCTACAGAAACTTATGAAGATGGAAGAGTGGATGAAGCAATCAAATTATTGGAAGATGCCGGCTGGGAAGATTCTGATAATGATGGAATCAGAGAAAAAGGTGATTTAAAGTGTACGTTTGATGTGTATTCTCCGGGTGGAGATCAGGATAGATACAATTTAGCAGTTGCATTGGCTGAAAATGCAAAAAATTTGGGAATTGATATTCAGGTAAAGACTGCTACCTGGGATGAAGTTACCACACTTCAGAATACAGCGGGCATTGTATGGGGCTGGGGTCAGTATTCACCTACTGTATTATATTCGCTGTTTAAATCAGATTTATTTTTAACAGGTGGGTATGACAATGTAGTTGGATATAAAAATGATGTTGTAGACCAGAAAATTGATGAGGCTCTTGCAGCGAATAATCAGGAAGACGCAATTGCAGCATGGAAAGAAGTTCAGAAAATTGCAGATGCAGATTATCCGGAACTGTACTTAGTAAATATTGAACATTGCTTTTTTATCAATGATAACTTAGACATATCAATGGATACCCAGATTCCGCATCCACACGGACATGGAAGTCCGATTGTATGTAATATGAAAGATTGGAAGTATAAGTAAAAAATAAAGATACGGTTTTTAGGTGACCTGTCTGAGATAGGTCACCTATTTTGGGAGAAAGGGATAAATGAAAAGCGTAAAAAAAATTTTATCGGAAGCGATTAGGATGCTTTTGTTATTGATAGCAGTAAGTTTGGTGGCATTTATTCTTATTACAAAAGCACCAATTGACCCTCTTGTATCTTACATAGGGACAAATTCTACGTTGTCAAATGAAGCAAAGGAAGAAATATCGGAATATTGGGGATTGAACGACCCATTGCCGGAACGATTTGTTACGTGGGCAAATCATGCATTACATGGAGATTTTGGAGAGTCTATCACGTATAAAAAGCCGGTAATACAGATTATTAAAACAAGGTTTTTATATTCAATTGTATTGATGCTACTGGCTTGGTTTTTTTCTGGAATTTTAGGATTTGTTCTTGGAATATTATGTGGAATACATCAAGGTGGTATTTTTGACAGGTTTATGAAACTATTTTGTTTGATTACAAAGTCTGCGCCAACTTTTTGGTTGGGCTTGTTAATTTTATCGTTGTTTGCAGTTCAATTAGGATGGTTTCCAATGGGGATGGCTGTGCCAGCGGGTAAATTAGCCAGTGAGGTCACAATCTGGGACAGAATTTATCACTTGATTTTACCGGTGCTTACGTTAACGATTGTAAGTATGAGTGATGTAATCCTGTACACAAGGCAAAAAATTGTAGAGATTATGAATAGTGATTTTATTTTATATGCGAAAGCGCGAGGAGAATCTCAAAAACAATTAATAACAAGACACATTTTGAGAAATGTTATTTTACCGGCTGTTACTGTCCAGTTTGCATCATTTAGTGAACTTTTTGGAGGAATGGCATTGGCAGAGAATGTATTTTCCTATCCAGGAATAGGAACGGCAACTACGGCAGCAGCTTTAAATGCAGATGTTCCTTTGTTACTGGGGATTGCATTATGCAGTGCAATGTTTGTATTTGCAGGAAATTTAATGGCAAATATTTTATATGGCGTATTCGACCCGCGAATCAGAGAGGGGGAAGAGTATGTCTGATAAAAAAATTGTATGGAATAGAAAGACCAAAATTGTTGTATTAATGGTAATCGCAGTTGTTTACCTGGCAGGGATTTTTATATGGGGAATATTTATGAATCCTGAAAAATATGCAGTAAACTATGCAAATAAATTCTTGAGTCCAAGTTTAAAACATCCTTTTGGAACAGATTTTGTTGGAAGAGATATGTTTTATCGATGTGTTAAAGGACTGTCAAATAGTATTGTGATAGGAATTCTTGCTTCAATTGTCAGCTCAATAGTTGCGTTAATATTTGGAATAGCTGCTGCTGTTTTTGGAAAATGGGTAGATAAAGTGGTTAATTGGGGAGTGGATTTGTGTATGGGGCTTCCTCATTTGGTACTGTTAATGTTGATTTCCTTTATGTTGGGAAAAGGAGTAAAAGGAGTAACAATTGCAGTTGCATTAACACATTGGCCGTCACTGACTCGAATTGTGAGGTCTGAAGTTATGCAAATTCGTTCTTCTCAGTATGTTCAAGCTGCTTATAAAATGGGAATTTCAAAATGGAAAGTGGCAGTTACTCATATTGTTCCACATGTGTTGCCATCTTATTTGATTGGTTTAGTGTTATTGTTTCCTCATGCGATTATGCATGAAGCATCTATTACATTCTTAGGATTTGGACTTCCGGCAGAGATGCCTGCAATTGGTGTCATTTTATCTGAAGCAATGAAACATTTAGCTACAGGAAAATGGTGGCTGGCTTTATTTCCAGGTCTATTATTGCTAATTGCAGTTGTTTTATTTGATGTTATGGGAGATAATCTGAAAAAATTATGGAATCCTGGAAGTGGTAACGAATAGAGGTAAAAATGGATAATAGAAAAACAGTTTTAGAAGTAAATGATTTGGTTGTTTCTTTTAGCATGTATAAAAAAGGATTTAGAAAAGAAAATCTGGAAGTAATTCATTCCTTGTCTATAGATGTAAAAGAAAAAGAAATTGTGGCTATTGTAGGTTCAAGTGGTTCAGGAAAAAGTCTTTTAGCATCGGCGATATTAGGGTTATTGCCTGGCAATGCAAGCACAAGTGGAAGTGTCTGCTATATGGGGAAACAGTTGGATGATAAATTAAGAAAGCAGTATCTTGGTAGAGAGATTGCATATATTCCACAGTCGGTAGACCATTTGGACCCCGTTATGAAAGTTGGACCACAGGTAGTAGGGGTATATTCTACAGAAGAAAAACAACGCAAAATGTTTCAAAAATATCAGTTAGATAAAAGTGTAGAAGAAATGTATCCGTTTCAATTATCCGGAGGGATGGCCAGGCGTGTACTGATTTCAGCGGCGGTGTTGGAAACTCCTAAATTAATTGTTGCAGATGAGCCGACACCAGGACTTAGTGTTGATATGGCTATGGATACATTAAAACATTTTAGAGAAATAGCAAATACAGGTACGGGAATTCTACTAATTACTCATGATATTGATTTGGCATTTGAGGTTGCAGATCGAATTGCAGTATTTTACGCTGGTACAGTTGTAGAAATTTCACCAACGGAAGATTTTAAAAAGGGAAAAGAATACTTACGACATCCCTACAGCAAGGCATTTCTGAGAGCATTGCCACAAAATGAATTCCAGCCGATTCCCGGAATACAGCCTTATGCTGGAAATTTGCCAGAAGGTTGTTTATTTGCAAATCGTTGTCCCGATGTATCTGAAAAATGTACGGGACAAATACCAATGAGGGAGTTGCGAGGGGGAAAGGTCAGGTGTGTAAATGCAACTTAAATTAGAACATATTGATTTTAGATATACAGATAAATCTCCTTGGATTTTAAAAGATGTTTCTTTGACAATAGAAGCAGGAGAACGTGTTGGAATTGTAGGACCATCCGGTTATGGAAAAAGCACGTTATCTAAAATTATTGCAGGGTATATGAATCCGACTTCCGGAAGCGTGATGATTGACGAAAAACCGCTGCCTAAAAAGGGAATGTGTCCTGTACAAATGATATATCAACATCCGGAATATGCAGTTAATCCAAGATGGAAAATGAAAAAAATCCTGAATGAATGTTGGACTCCTGGAGAAGAAGTATTAGCTCGGATGGGAATTGAAAAAGATTGGCTGAACCGTTGGCCGTCAGAATTATCAGGTGGAGAACTGCAGCGTTTTTGTATTGCACGAATATTAAGTCCGGATGTGAAATTCCTTCTATGCGATGAGATTACTACGATGCTGGATGTGATCACGCAGGCTCAGATATGGCAGGTACTTTTGGATATTGCGAAAAAGAACGGTTATGGAATGTTAATTATTACCCATAACATGGCGCTGGCTGAAAAAGTATGTACAAGGATAGTAGACCTTAGAGATATTAATCATATCAAACAGATTGACGTATGATAATTAATCCTGAATTATTCATGGAACAACCATGAATAATTCAGGATTAGATTTATCGAAAAATTCAGCTATAGATTTCCGACCAGTTTATCTTTCCAGATACCAAGACATTCTCGCACCAGATAATTTAGCTGTAAAAATTTGTTACTTTTTGCCGGAACACCTTCTATCTGTCGGCATCCCATCTTTTTTCCAATCGAAGTTCCCCGAAATACGTGAAAGCCGTTGGTTACGATCCCAATTCGTAGATCTTCTGGTTTTTTATTTGATTTTTCTTCTAAAAGTGCAAGTGAATATTTTAGGTTTTCATTTGTATTAGTAGAACGATCTTCTTTTATCAGACGTGTCTCATCGATTCCTTGTGAGACCAGATATTCATACATTGCTTCTGCCTCGGAAATCTCCTCTCCTGAACCTTTTCCACCAGAGACAACCGCTATTGTTTCTGGATTTTCGTCGAGATATTCTTTTGCCCGCTCCAGGCGAAGCTTCAATGAATTGCTTAATTTCGTTCCGTTGACCTGTGCCCCTAATACAATCAGCGTGTCCAGATCTCTAGATGGTTTCTGAAGCATTCCCGAAAAAATCAGACCTTCTGTTATCAAAAATGCAAGGATCACCAAAATCGCCAGAGTAAGGCATACTGCTTTTACAGGTTTTGGAAATATACTTAAAATATTCCAGTGATGCGTTGTTTCTAATCGCAACAAAATTGCGATTGCATAACACACAATACCTGCAGCTGCCCAGATACAAGGAAATAAGGAAGAAAGTCCTGCATATAATACGATTCCGATAAAATAAAGAATACTAAAACTTCCTAATAGAATAAATAATATTCTCATAAATAAAATCCTTTCGTTTGTAGTTTTTCCTGATAGCAAAAGAAGGCGGGAAAATTCCGCCTTCTACTTTTTTATAATTATTTGTTTTTTCCACAGCAGTGTTTGTATTTTTTACCACTTCCACATGGACACGGATCGTTACGTCCGATTTTCGGTCCTTTTACAACTGTACCGGATTTTTTCTGTTCTACATATAATTCTTTTTTCTTTTCTTCTGTAAAGATTTCATCCCACTGAGGAAGATTGTACAGCCAGTCTGCTTTTGCGTCTACCATGTTTTTGTAGAGCATTTCTGTATCAAATCCGAGATTTACTACAGTGTCTTCTTCCATTTCTTCGATTGGATTCTGTACTTTTAAGCTGTCATTGATTCCATCAAGGAAACCAACCATTGTCATAACGTCTACGTCAAATTTTTCAGCAAGTTCTTTTACAGTTCCTCTTTCTACATTTGTCGGGTCTGCAAGAAGTTTTTCATAAATTCCTTTTTCGATTAAGAAATAGTTTGTCCAGAATTTCTGAAGCTGTGCTCTGTCTGCTTCCTGAGAATATGCAATCTCTCTCCATTCCTGTAATAATGCCATGTATTTTACCACCTTTTACTTAATATTCATATTTTGGGCGCAAAGCACCTATACGTAACAGTATATACGATATGCATAGATTTTTCAATGTTTTTTATGGATTCCAGGCAGATTATGCGTTGCAAGCGAAAAAAAACAGGTCTATAATGAGAAGCGCAAATGAATAAATGAAAAGGAAGAAAGAGAAATGAATGATTCAAAACTTACAATCCGTGGAGAACTTACTCTTATTTTGGTTGTCATTATCAATAGCCTCGGCGTCGTTTTGATGCTTCACTCCGGCTCAGGCATATCAGCCATTTCAAGTGTGCCGTATGCTTTCTCGGAAGTATTTCCGAAACTCACTCTTGGAACCTGGACTTACATTTTTCAAAGTCTGCTTATCTTAACTTTAATGGTACTGCGGAAAAAATTTGTTCCGGAATACTTATTTAGCTTTGTTATCGGATTTTTCTTTGGAAAAATGGTAGATATCCATCAGGCATGGGTCAGCCAGCTTCCATACACGATTCCATTGCGCGTATTATACTTTGTTTTAAGTTACCTCATCATCTGTTTTGGAATCGCACTTTCAAACCGCTGTAAAATGCCGATTATCCCGACAGACCTCTTCCCAAGAGAACTTGCAGATATCTTAAAACGGGAATATTCCAAAATCAAAGTTCCTTTTGATGTTACCTGCCTGTTTATTACCGGCTTTATGACTTTCTTATGTCTGGGACGTATTATGGGACTTGGTGTTGGAACGGTACTTGCCGCATTTACTATGGGAAAAGTAATTGGAATGATTGGAAAAGAAATGGATAAAAAAGTTCAGTTTGTTTCGATTATGAAGTCTTAAATAAAAGATGCAGATGTATCGCAAGAACGCTTATACATCTGCATTTTTTGTGTTTATTAATCAAAAATAATTAATGCCATAAATACTAAATCAGTATCTCCAGTATTTTTCAGTCCATGTCCATGATTATCCGGTGTGAATGTAACATCGCCTGCTTTTACTGGACGGACAGTACCGTTGTCATCGTAATCGCCCTGACCGGATAAAATATAATAAGTCTCGCTTTCGTTATGGTGCTCATGGTAGCCCAGTGAACATCCTGGTTCAATTGTAACCTGTGCGTACAGACCACATTTTCCATTTAACTCTTTTTCTCCAAGGATATGTTTGATGATTACATGTCCTTCTCCACCACACATATTTTCAACTTTTTCTGTCTTTAATTCCATGGCAGCCTCACTTTCCGAGAAATTATTTTTTCTCTTAACTATTTTTTCTTTCATCCTAGTATTTTTTAAATTATTTGTCAATCCCATTGTATATTTTAATAAAAACTGCTCATACTATAAGTAGTCCACGGAGGGAAGGCACAAATACGTGACGCTCTTCTTGGAAGAACAAAAGAAAAAGTAGAAATACTTATCCTCCCCTTTGAAAAGCCCCTGCACTTAGAAGAAGCCCACTAAGTACAGGGGTTTTGTTAATTTTTTTGAATTAATTTTACAAAAATAAAAATTCCTGCAAATAAGCCTGCAATCGAAAGAGAAATGATATACCAGCTGTATTTATTTTTTACAACAACGATATCCTCTGACATGGTATCTTCTTTTGGTATTTTATTTACAATATCCTTCATCTGTTCAAAACGATAGATACCCTCCTCATCATTTAACTTAATGATGTTACATTCGTCATCTTTAAAGATTACTCCAAAAGGCAGTCTTATTTTTGGTGTCCCGCCAAGCAGATACACAACATCTGAATCTGCTTCGTTATAAGATTCACTAAGCGCAGACTCTAATCTTCCAATATAATCTGATTTTGTTTCATCATAACTAGCTCTTGCAATGGTCCAGTTGCCTGTTTTTTCAAGTTCTATTTCCAGTTCTTTCTGTGTATAAGTGCCATTTTCAAGGAGCTCCTGCTGAAGTTCTTCATCAATTGGCAACGACCTGCTTACGGTTACAATCACATATTTGTTTTCTGAAACTTCTACAGGCACTTCCCAAATATAAACTGCCCCATTTAAGATAGTTTGTAAAATTTTAGGGGTCAATTCTTCATTTTCAAAAATATTTGTATATATATATATTTTTACCGCACGAGAATACTCAATTTGTAAATCAGCATTTTGATTTTCAGATTCAAGTGCACCTTGCGCCCATCGAAAGATTTCCTCTTCCATTTGAGAAATTTCCTGAAAATCAGAACTATTGTTTAATGTTTCTATGGAATAGGCATATACATCCCAAACATTAAAAGAAAGAAAAATCAGAACAGTGATTAAAAACTTTTGGATTCTTTTCATACAAAGTTCCCCTTTTTATAAGAGTGTCGTTGAAGCGACTATTTGTTGCAAAAATATTTATCTTTAATTTAGAAATAATATGTTATACTGTTGCTTAAAGGAAGTGAATCTAAATGTCATTAAAAACAATCTTATGGATTGAAGATAAAAAAGGAAAAGCAAGCTATCGCTTTTGGAATTGCTTCTTGCAGCAGTTATTTCCAGATGTCGAATTGGAAAGTAAACGAAATAATAGTGAGCTTGTAAAGGCAGTCAAAAATCTAAATGATACTTCTAATAAATATATCATTGTCTTTGACAATTCATTTGATAATCTTCAAGTTGTAATGGAACAAAAAATGTTAAAACAGTATGCACAAACAAAGACAAACATTATTTTATTGGATATTATTTGTTTTGAATATATTTTGTTAGAATTCAAATATTTGCTTAACTGGATTTATGCCCCAGATGATGAATTTCTACAAAAAAGAGCAACTGCAATAATCGCAAGAACAAAATTAATTGAGTTATTACACGCACATAACACGGATTACAAAGCCTTGCGAGAATTAGTTAATTATGATTCACATTTGGATGAACATAACATAGAACAGCTCACCGCCAAACTTTTATTTGATTTAACAAGAAATACTGGTTTTGAAATTTCTAAAGGTACTATTGGAGAATGTTGGATAAATTCATGTTGCGAATGGAATGAGCGACAAGACGATGATATTTGTGGTTTAGACTCTGAACGACTATCATTGTATGATAAAATGAAAATCATATATGAAAATACCTGCCTAAAAGAACAGTTTAAAACAGCAGGTTTGGAGGTAACCTTATGATTACTATTTTTAAAAGCAAAAAAGATATTCCTCAGTCTATGGAATATATTGAATTAAACGATTTATTTTTTAATCAAAACACTGCTATTTTAATCGACGAAAAAGCAGAGCAGATTATTGAAACAATTGATGATGCAAAGTTAATTAGCAAATATAAAATCTGTTCAAAATTTAATGATGTCATATTAGACATTGACAAGCTTTCAACAGGATGTAAAACTGTTTTAAATGTACTTTATCACCCAGATAAAGTATTTTGTCTCAAGGAATGTGGCAATAATGCCTTAGAAATTCTATATAATCTTGAAAAAGGGTATGTATACAGTGATTATGCATTAATTCCGTTTAATATAAATTCTGTCTTTGTCGAAGAAAAAAACTCAAAAAAGCAAATAAATGATTATGAAAGTTTAAAGGAGTGGTGGGAAAATGAAGAGTAAACCTGTAGTCATGGAGCATTTTTCAACAATTCATACTTCTTTTATTGTTGATTTTACTTTTACAAATAATTTGACAATTCTGATGGGAGACTCTGGAACTGGAAAAACAGCAACTACTTCTTTTATTAGAGAATGTATGGCTATCAATCCCAAGATTTTGTGTTTCAATTATCTGGATTATCAAAAAAATATTAAAGATATCATAAGTCAGGAAAATGGAAAACTGATTGTAATTGATAATGCCGATATTCTCTTAGATGATGATACTAGAAAATATATCTCTCTTGATGATAAAAACCAATATTTAATTATTGGCAGAAATCCAAAAAACTTTTTTGCCACAAAAGAAAATTTATTTGAACTTGTCAGTACAAAAATTGGAGAGCAAACGAAATTTACAATTCAAAATTATCTATGAGCATATAAAAAATTACTGCATAAAAAATTTCTTTCTACACATACTGTTCTTGGTAAACGTACTCTCAGAGTATGAAAATTAAGGAGGAAATAATTATGCCGTTATTAAATTGTACAGCAAGAACCTGTGTCTACAACAAAGAGGAATACTGCTCTAAAGGAGATATCGTAGTAGATGGAAGCAATGCAAAAGTTGCAGACGAAACCTGCTGCAGCAGTTTTGTGGAACGAAGCGGAAGTGCGATGAACAGTGTTGGCGAAGAATGTGGATGCAAAACAATTGACGTAAACTGCAAAGCCTGCCAGTGTACATTTAACAATCAGGAGAAATGCAGTGCAGATAAAATTACAATTACAGGTGCAAGTGCCTGTCATTGTGATGAAACAAAATGCGGAAGCTTTGAGCTGAATTAAGTTACAGAAAAAGAATCCCGGAAAACGGGATTCTTTTTACATAAAACCCTTGACATTGTAGTTTGTTTATGATATTGTAATACAGTCTGAAGAAAAAGAAAGCAGAGTAATTGCTCTCACCTTAGCACGAGTAAGTGACTATGGTTCATATTTGAAATAATTGATGCGCTTTTGCGTTTTCTTTATGGGAATATGTTGTGGAGAGCTTATGCTGTCCACTTTTTATTTATTTCATAGAAAATTCTTTCTTATTTTTTTCAGAATGTTATGAGGTGGCTGACGGAAAGTCAGGTGAGTGTTTTATCAATATTATGGAGGTGCACAACAATTAGCGAATTAATGATTAATGAACAAATCAGAGACAGAGAGGTCCGTCTCATTGGCGCAAACGGAGAACAGCTTGGTATTATGTCTGCCAGAGATGCGCAGAAACATGCTCAGGAAGCAGGATTAGACCTGGTAAAGGTTGCTCCTACAGCAAAACCGCCAGTTTGTAAAATTATTGATTATGGTAAGTATAAGTACGAATTAGCGAGAAAAGAAAAGGAAGCTAAAAAGAAACAGAAAACCATCGAGGTTAAGGAAGTGCGTTTGTCTCCAAATATTGAAGAAAACGATTTAAACACCAAGGTCAACAATGCCAGAAAATTCCTTACTAAAGGAAATAAAGTACTAATTGATGATGGTAAAGTATCATTAGAAGTAATAGAAACAAATGATACTGATATCAAATGTAAAGTGTTAGTTGGTGGAGAAATCTCTAACCATAAAGGAATTAACATTCCTAATGTTCATCTTGATTTTGATTATTTAAGTGAACAAGATAAATTAGATTTACAATTTGGTGTAAAAGAAGATGTTGATTTCGTTGCGGCATCATTTGTTAGATCAAAAGATGATGTTGTAAAATTAAGAAATTACTTAGATTACATTGGTGGCAATAATATTAAAATAATTTCTAAAATAGAAAATATTGAAGGTGTTGAAAATGCTTTAAAAGAGGTATTAAAAGGTACAAATCTTGAAGCAGTAATCAAAGATAATACAATTATTATCAAAAAAATTGAGGGTAAAGGTACAGTATTAGAACCAATTTCAGTTAATGAATCTTACCAAAATGGTTCGAATTCTTATACTGTAAAAGATACAAGTAGTGCAACAAAACTTGATCTTTCTTTAAAAGAAACTCCTCAATCAGTTTCTGTTATTACTCAAAAGCAAATTGAAGATCAAAACTTACATGATACAAATGATGTACTTATTCAAACTCCTGGAGTTTCAGTAAGACAATTAGGGCAAAAATCTGCAGGTCATAGTACATATTTTGCAAGAGGAATGGAAATTACAAATATCCAAAGAGATGGTATTCCTACATTGTATGGTTCTAGTTCGAATTTTATATCTTTAGAAAACTCTGGAATATATGAAAGAATTGAAGTTACAAGAGGTTCAACTGGACTTACAAATGG
>ERZ825137.2599-NODE-2599-length-20657-cov-4.170275_pt1 | contig 20657 bp, 27 predicted proteins | sample MGYA00519873_ERZ825137 | MGnify/ENA primary metagenome ERZ825137 (study PRJEB31778, sample SAMEA3449190) | human gut metagenome | biome: human gut; feature: human-associated habitat; material: faeces | place: United Kingdom | collected 2010/2012 ...
GAACCTGTACCTGATAATGATACTGATAGTGATAGTGAGGGGACTACGTCCCCTACCCGCGCGCGCGTAACGCAGCAAAGCAAGCTTGCATCACAGAAAGTCCAATGGGCGGACAACGTGACCATGACCAACGCCGAACACCAGAAGCTGCTCGACGCTCATGGCCCCGCCGACACAGCACTGATGATCGAGCACCTGAGCCATTACAAAGCAGCGAATGGGAAGCACTATGACAGCGATTACCGGGCGATCTTGGCTTGGGTGACAAAGTGGCTGTCAGAACAGAAGGGGACGAAGACCGGTGCGGCACAGCGGCCCAGCAAGGCGCCGACTCCAATGCCGCCGACACAGGAGAGCCTGGCAGAGCAGGAGCAGAGGATCCTCGCAAATGAACGCTGGATGCGAGATTTTTTGGAAAGCCAACGGGAGGACGAACAGAATGAATGAACAGAACAGAAGCGACAGTCTGTTGGAGATGGCCAGAGGCGCCATCCTCGAACGGGTAGACTATGAGGCGGCACGGGATCGCCCAGCAGTGGGGGCGGATGGCGCACTGCGTTTACTACGGGCGCCTGATCCTGATGGGGCACACGCCTGGGCTGCTGCCCTTGTGGGTCAGGACGGCGACACCACCGGAGGAGGATGAGACATGACGGGAGCGGAAATCAAAGCATTCCGGGCGCAGAAGCAGATGTCGCAGTACCAGCTTGCCCAGTTGGTCGGCACGACGCAAAACGCTGTGAGCAAGTGGGAACGCAACCAAATCAGGCCGTCAGACGCATACAAAGCCCGGTTGGAGTGGCTCGTGCACGCCGCTCCGGATGAACTGCAAGCCAGACGGGACGAAGTCCGACAAGAACAGGCGGAAGAACGGCGCAAACGGCACTGCGCAAACCCCGTGAAGCCGAAGAAGCCGGCAAAAAAGAAACCGCCAAGATCTGTAGCTGCACGAGCCGCCAACCCTTGCAAGGGCTGCCCCCACTGGCAGCACATGGACAGTGCGAAAAGCAAGACCATGTACTGTGCCTGCATCCAGGAGACCGGCCATGCCCGCACCTGCGGTGTAGAGCGTACATACCAGCGGCATAGGGAACTGAGTCCGCTGTCTCTGGACGCTGCTAGGGCGGCGGAGTTGGGGTTGAGCTATGGGCAGTACAAGGCAAGAGAGGTGGTGCGATGAATCGACAACAACGACGGGCGAAGGCGAGGCGGAAGCCGGACAAGCCGAAGCCTGCGTCACGGGCAGACATGGTCAATCTGGCCTACGATGTGGTCTTGCTGTTTGCCATGACCACGCTGCACGACAAGTATGGGTTTGGCAAGACCATACTTGCAGACTTTAGACGCCACATCCAGGGTCTGATGGACACGGTCGTCGGGAACTTTGCCAGCGTGATTGACCTGAACGAGACACTGCACGAGGAGACTGGCCTCTGGGTCATCGAGCCGGAGCAGTATAAGAGGCGGGTGAACCGATGAGCAAGCCCAGATACCGCTGGTGGGGCTACGTCAAGGCTGTGATCCGGGCGTATCCGGCGCTCGACAAGGTGATGCGGGAGCCAATCTACACCCCGACCACAGCACGATACAGCACACAGCCGCCGCAAGCCGGAGATGGTCGGGGAGTAGAGTGCGCAGTGATTAAGAAGTTGACCAAGCGGGATATGGAGGAGTACGAGGCGGTATCGGCTGCTATCAGGGAGACGGAGCGGCTACCCAACGGTAAGGCACGCCTGAAGATTATCGACCTGGTCTATTGGCAAGGGACGCACACCTTGGCGGGTGCTGGCTTGCAGGTGGGGTATAGCTATCGACGTGCAAGAGATTTGCACCAGCAATTTGTATGCGCAGTGGCAGAGAATTTGGGATTGAAAGAAAAGATGGGCTCCAAGAGCCAAAAGAACGTGGTAAAGTAGCATCATCCCGAAGTGGCAAGCGGTGAACAGTGCCACCAAGGGGCACCTCCTGTGGTATACGGGGAGGCTGGCGGTTGTCGGCCTCCCTTACCCAGGGCTCATTTTGAATCCCTCCCCATTGACGGCTGGAAAGACAGCCCCGGACCGGCGGGTTATCCGGCACCAATCAGGCGTGAGCTTTGCGGGGCTTGCGCCATTTTTCTACCCCGAAGGAAGGTGGTTGTTTTGTCAGAGCTGAAAAATAAGCAGCACGAGTTGTTTTGCCTAGAGATAGCTTCGGGGCAAAACAACACACAGGCCGCAATAAATGCTGGGTATAGCGAAAAGTCAGCGCGCAAAACAGGGAATCGTTTGCGGACAAATGCGGACATTTCAGCGCGTATTGACGAGCTTATGGCAGAGATAGCGTCCGAAAAAGTTGCTGACGCTCAAGAAGTCATGGAATACCTGACAAGTGTCCTCCGGGGCAAATCGACGTCCAGCGTCCTCGCCCGTGACGAGATCGGCGCCGAGCGCGTGATCGAAAAGCCGCCGGATGAGAAAGAGCGCCTAAAGGCTGCCGAGCTCCTGGGCAAGCGTTATGGTCTATACACCGACAAGGTCGACCTGGACGCGGACGCAGAGCTGCATATCTGCATCGACTATGGGGAGAGTTCTGAATGAAGATTTCGGTCCAGATGAACCCCTGCTTCCGGGAAGTCGACCGCAGCACAAAACGATACATCATCATGAAGGGCAGTGCTGGCTCCGGCAAGAGCGTGGACACTGCCCAGCATTATATCCTGCGGCTGATGCAAGACCCAGGCCGGAACCTGGTGTGCATCCGCAAGTCGGACATCACCAACCGTGACAGCACCTATGCAGAGCTGACTGGCGCGATCTACCGGATGTTCGGTGACCGCTACGGGCGCTACTGGAAGATCAACGCCTCGCCGCTGTCCCTGGAATGCCTGGTCAACGGGAATCAGATCATCTTCCGGGGTGTCAACGATGAGCGCCAGCGGGAGAAGCTGAAGTCCATCACCTTCAAGCGAGGGAAGCTGACGGACGTCTGGATCGAAGAAGCTACGGAGATCACCCAGCAGGATTTTGAGATCATCGACGACCGTCTTCGTGGCGCGCTGCCGGAAGGGCAGTTCTACCAGATCAGGTGCACCTTCAATCCGGTCAGCTCGCAGCACTGGATCAAGCGGGTCTTCTTCGACATTCAAGACCCCAACGTTCTGACCCATCACAGCACCTACCTGCACAACCGCTTCATTGACGATGCCTACCGGCAGCGCATGGAGCGGCGCAAGCTGGTGGATCCAGACGGCTATCGCATCTACGGCCTAGGCGAGTGGGGCGAGGTGGGCGGTCTGATTCTGACCAACTACCTCATCGAGGATTTTGACCGGTCGCCGGAGCGGTTTGACTACATGGTCAACGCCCAGGACTTCGGTTTTAATCACGCCAACTGCATCGGTGAGGTGGGGTTCAAAGACAGCGAGCTTTACCTGTGCCAGGAGCTGTATGTATTCGGCAAGGACACGGATGAGATCATCCAGTTGGCGGAGGGACGGTTCCAGAAGCGCCTGACCATGTACTGCGACAGCGCCGAGCCGGATCGCATCCGAATGTGGCGCAAGGCCGGATACCGGGCGGTGCCGGTCAAGAAGGAGCCGGGCAGCGTTCGCGCCCAGATCGACCACCTGAAGCAGCACAAGATTCACCTCCACCCCAGCTGCGTAAACACCATCAAGGAGATCCAGCAGTGGAAATGGCGCAGGGACGAAAAGAGCGGCCAGTATCTGGACGAGCCAGTGAACTTCTTCGATGACGCCATGGCCATGCTGCGGTACTCCATTGAGCAGGAGCGCCGGGCAAAACCGAAACTCAACAGAAATATCAAGGGGGGCTTATAGTTGTTCCGCATTCCAAAAGAGACCGAACTGACGCTTGTGCTGCTGCAGGAGTTCCTGGACAAGCACCGGCGGGAAGTCAATGACAGATACCAACGATTGCAGGATGCCTACACCAGCAATCATGAGATTTTGCGCCAGCGGGCAAAGCCGGAATACAAGCCGGACAACCGGATCGTTGTGAATTTTCCCAAATACATCGTGGACACCATGAATGGGTTCTTTTTAGGCAATCCCATCAAGGTGATCTCAGATGACGACAACGTGTCGGAATTTGTGGAGTACCTGGACCAGTACAACGACCAGGACGACAACAACGCCGAGCTGTCCAAGCTGTGCAGCATCTTCGGGCACGGCTTCGAGATGTACTACACAGATGAGAACGCCGAGCTGTGCATCACCTACCTGTCTCCGATGGAGGCGTTCATGATCTATGACGAGTCCATCATCGAAAGACCGCTGTTCTTCGTGCGGCGGTATACGGACCGGCAGAATATCGAATACGGCAGCGTTTCCGACGGCTGCGGGGTGCGGAACTTTAGGGTGACCGGCGGCCTGCAGTGGCTGGATGACGATTGGATCCCGCACCACTTTGAGGGTGTGCCGGCGGTAGAGTACATCGAGAACGCAGAGCGGCAAGGCATTTTCGAGCCGGTGCTGTCCATGGTCAACGCCTACAACAAAGCTGTTTCCGAGAAAGCCAACGACGTGGATTATTTTGCGGACGCATATCTGAAGATCCTCGGCGCTCGGCTGGAGGAAGAGGATATTGCGTGTATCCGTGACACAAGGGTCATCAATCTTCCGGGGGAAGACTCCGAGAAGATCATTGTCGAGTTCATGGACAAGCCATCCAACGATGCGACACAGGAGAACCTGTTGACGCGGCTGGAAAAACTCATCTTCCACATCTCCATGGTGGCCAATATCTCGGATGAGAATTTCGGCGCGTCCTCTGGCATTGCCCTGAAGTACAAGCTGCAGGCCATGTCAAACCTGGAAAAGACGAAGGAACGCAAATTCACCAGCGGCATGAACCGCCGGTATAAACTGCTGTTCTCCCATCCGGCGTCTAAAGTGAGCAAGGATGCCTGGGTAAATCTGCACTATCAGTTTTCCCCCAATTTCCCCGCGAACCTGTTGGAAGAGGCGCAGATCGCCGCGCAGATGGAAGGAGTCGTGTCCAAGGAGACACAGTTGAAAGTGCTCTCTGTGGTCGATAACGTGAAGGACGAGATGGAAAAGCTCGACGAGGAAAACGCGCCCAGCACCCATCCCGTGACGGAACCGGTGTTCGGCGATGAGCAGTAAGACCTACTGGGAGAAGCGGGAGGCGGAAGCCCTGAAGCACTATCTCCAGGAGGAGCAGGAGTACCAGGCGCAGCTGCGGGCGATCTATCAGAATATGCTGGACGCCGCCCAGAAGGAGATTGACGCCTTCTATGGCCGCTACGCGGACAAGGAACAGATCACCCTGGCCGAGGCCAAGCGGCGGGTGTCCAAGCTGGACATTGCGGCCTACCAGCGCAAGGCCAAACGCTATGTGGCGGACAAGGATTTCTCCAAGCAAGCCAATGAGGAAATGCGGCTGTATAACCTGACCATGAAGGTCAACCGGCTGGAGATGCTAAAGGCCAACATCGGCCTGGAGCTGGTCGCTGGCCACGATGAGCAAGAGAAGTTCATGTCTAAAATCCTGCGAGGGCGCACGGAGGAGGAACTACAGCGGCAGGCGGGCATCCTGGGCAAGACCGTCCGGAACAACGCCAAGCTGGCGGAGACCATCCCCAATGCGTCCTTCCATGGTGCCACTTTTTCCGAGCGCATCTGGGGCAACCAGGCAGCGCTGAAGGCGGAGCTGTCCAAGCAACTACAGGTGGGAATGATTCAAGGTAAAAACCCTCGTGTCCTGGCCAGGGAGATTCAAAAGACCTTCGGCACCAGCACGAGCAATGCCGAACGGCTCATGCGGACAGAGCTGGCCAGGGTACAGACGGAGGCACAGCGGCAGTCCTTCCTGGCCAACGGCTTCGAGATGTACACCTTCCATGTGAACCACGGCTGCTGCGCCGCCTGCTCCGACCTGGACGGTAAACACTTCAAGATCAAGGACATGATGCCGGGCAAGAACGCCCCGCCCATGCACCCGAATTGCCGGTGCTCCGCCAGCGCCTATGAGGATGACGCTGAGTATGAAGCCTGGCTGGACTTTTTGGATAAGGGCGGTACCACGGAGGAGTGGGAAGCGCTGCAATCGTCTGCGATACCGCAAGACCGTGAGGGCAGTGCTGGGGGTCTCAACTTGTTCCGTGCAGTGTCAGGAGACTTGAAAGAAGCAACTGTTCAGTTGAACAGCCTGCTGAATGGATATTCGAAGCGCAAAAGTAAATGGAGTGGGAATGTTGAAGTCTTGCCACGAGAAAAAATGCCGGGTGTGGTCGGTAGAAAGAATTGGGATTGTTCGATTTCTCTACGTGAGGATGCAAATACAAAAACAGTTATCCACGAGCTTTTGCACGCTAGATCTGTAAGCTATTATAATGTGAAAGCTTTTCAGATATGGAGAGAAATCGAAGAAGGAACGGTGGAGCTTTATGCTCAGGAGATTTGCGAAAAGAACAGAATCGCATGGAAGGGAAGTTACCTGAACATCGTAAAAAAACTTAGAGCTATCAACAAAATCCTTGGAATATGCGAGAATGATTATGATTTCGCTAAACAACTATTTGACATAGAAATGCCGAATAGGTATAATTGGCTTATAAGCAAATATAGAGAAAAAGAAGGCAATATTAGCGAGAAGCAAAAAAGAAACTTCGAGAAATTGGTAGAATATTTCAGGAGGGAGGAGCATCTATGAATGAATATGAAAACATGAATCCTAGACTGAAGCGTTTTATTGATGCGGTTGAAAGCAAAAAAGCACTATCTGAAAAAGAGTGGCTTGCGCTAGAAGCAGATTTGAAAGAGTGCTTGAAAACGGTGTCGGACGAAGAAGAACTTGAATTTGCTGAAAGTGGATACGGCGAAACCATCTCTATGATTTGCGATGGAATTCGCTTAGGGAAATGAACCACCAATCTTCGGAGCGGTGGTTTTCTCATACCCAAAAACAGGAGGATAATATGCTGACGTGTATTTTGCTTTTCATGGTCGGATTGAAATTAGAGATGGGCACAGCGTATTTTATTGTGCTCGCTATTGCGGCGATTCTTTGTTGCATCAAGCTCGGCATGAGCATTGCAGGCAAGTGAAGTGATTGACAGCATCCGAAAAGGGTGCTTTTTTGATACCCATTTTCAGGAGGCAAGGCCATGATTCAGGTAATCATCCGACAAGGCTCTATCCAGGTCGCCGGTCACGCTGGCGCAGGACCGCCCGGCCATGATCTGGTCTGTGCGGCGGTATCCACGCTGGTGCAGACCTTTGTTCGGTCAGCGGAGGAGCTGACGGACGTACAATTACACAGCGACATTGCGCCCGGCGGGGCGTTTGTCAGATATGAGGGATCGCCGCAGGTGCAGCTGCTGGCCGATTCCTTTTTTGTTGGCGTGCAGGGGGTGGCGGAGGCTTATCCCCAGTGCGTACAAGTCTTAGATCGCCGGGAACGGCGCGCCGAAGCCCTGACGGCGGAAAAACAGGGGAGGCACTCGCCCAACGAATAATGGCGGAAAACTTTTTGAACGGAGGAACCACAATGAACGATCACGATATCTGGAAGTTCGACCTACAGCTGTTTGCAGACGACCCCGCGCCTGACACGGGCAGTGATGAGGGCGCGGAAGCTCCGGAGGGCAAGCCCCCGGAGGATAAGCCCGAAAAGCCGGAACAGGGGAAGAAGCGGTACACGGATGAAGATGTGGACGACATCATCAACCGGAAGTTCGCCGAATGGCAGAAGAAGCAGCAGAAGGCCGTCAACGAGGCCAAGAAGCTGGCGGAGATGAACGCCCAGCAGAAGGCGGAGTATGAGCGTGACCAGCTCCAGAAGGAACTGGACGACTACAAGCGCAAGGACTCGCTGGCCGAGATGACCAAGACAGCCCGAAAAATGCTCTCCGAGAGCGGCATCACCGCCTCCGACGACATCCTGTCCGTCCTGGTCACGACCGACGCCGAGCAGACCAAAGCGGCCATTGACAGCTTCTCCAAGGCGTTCCAGGCGGCGGTGGAAGCAGCTGTGAAGGAACGGCTGAGAGGGGAACCGCCTCGCAGAGGTTCGGGCGGCGGCGCCACTCCCATGACCAAAGAGCAGATCATGAAGATTCGGGATCCCGAGCTCCGGCAGAAGAAGATGCTGGAGAACAAAGAACTTTTCAATTTTTAAGGAGGAAGTGTTATGAACAGATTTGACTTGCAGCTGTTTGCGGTCGATACCAAAACCGTAAAGTCTGCCGACCTGGCAAAGGTGCGTGACGTGGACTTTACCGAGCAGTTTGTCGCCGGTATCCAGACCCTGATGACCATGCTGGGCGTCACCCGCAAGCTGGAGAAGAAGGCGGGGGAGACTCTGAAAGTGTATAAGGTCACTGGCACGCTGGAGAGCGGCACGGTGGCAGAAGGTGAGGTCATCCCCCTCTCTAAGTACACCACCAGCTATACCCCCATCGGCGAAGCGACCCTGAAGAAGTGGCGCAAGGTGACCACCGCCGAGGCGATTTCCGAAAAGGGCTATGGCCAGGCGGTGAACGACACCAACGCCAAAATGCTCAAAGACATCCAGAAGGGCATCCGGGGTGACTTTGTCAAGTTCCTGGCCACCGGCACCGGCGCAGCCAACGGCGTGGGTCTCCAGGCCGCCATGGCGCAGGTCTGGGGTCAGATGCAGGTGCTCTTCGAGGACACCTCCATCGAGACGGTGTACTTTATGAATCCGTTGGATGTGGCCGATTACCTGGGCAGTGCGCAGATCAGCACCCAGACCGCCTTCGGTATGTCCTACATCCAGAACTTCCTGGGCATGGGCACGGCCATCCTGGCATCTGATGTCCCTAAGGGCAAGATCTACGCGACTGCGGCGGAAAACATCGTGCTGTACTACATCCCGGTAACCGGCGCAGATATGGGCCAGGCGTTCGCGCTGACCGCCGACGCCACCGGCCTGATCGGCATCCACACTGGCCCGACCTACAACAACTTGTCCGCTGAAACGGTGGCTGCATCCGGCGTCGGCCTGTTTGCGGAAAAGCTGGACGGCATTGTGGTCGCCACCATCAATGGTGCGACCGACGACGGCCTGGACAACCTGACCGTCACCAGCGCCGCCAGCTCCACCACCTCCGGCAAGACCAAGCTCACCGTCTCCCCCGCGCTGACCTCCGGCAACAGCTACAAGTACAAGGTGGCGGACAACGCCGTCCTGCCTGCCGCCGGCCAGAGTGTCAAGGGCTGGACTGCCTGGAACGGCACCGATGAGATCACCGCCGCCACTGGCAAGGAGATCTGCGTGGTCGAGTGCGACAGCGCCTATCGTGCTCTCAAGGCTGGCGTGGCCACCGTGACCGCCAAGGCGTAAGAGGAGCCGGACGATGCCTGAGAGCACATTGATGACCTTGCGGACTCTCCTGGGCATCCCAGACGACAGTCGGGACGCGCTGCTGACCACCATCGTCAGCGCCGTCCAGGCGCGTCTGCTTCTGCTGCTGGGCGGCGCCAGCGAGGTGCCGGAGAGCCTGGCGTATATCGTGCCGGAGGTGGCGGTCATCCGCTATAATCGCATCGGCTCTGAGGGGATGAGTTCCCACTCTGTAGAGGGGGAGACCGTCGCTTATGCCGACAACGATTTCGCCGGTTACATGAGCGAGATCGATGCCTACCTGGACGAGCAGCAGACCACAAAACGGGGGAGGGTGCGATTCCTGTGAGGTACGACACGCCAATCTACTTTCAATCGGTGTCCGCTGGCGCATACGACCCGGAAACCGGGGACTACGGCAGCGACACCGTCACGGAGGCTGCCCGATACGCCGCTGTCATGGACACCCGCACGGAGACCATGCAGCTGGTGTACGGCGAGCTCAAGCAGGGCAGCCTGACCGTGCATATCCAGAACCACTATACAGACCCCTTTGACCGCATCCGCATCGGAGAGAAGCACTATCGGGTGGATCTCCGCCGCCGGCTGCGGGTGAAGGAGTCTTTCGTTTTGTCGGAGGTGCCGTAATGTCTGACATGAAAATCGTGGGAATGCAAGAACTGAAAAAGAAGTTGAAGAAGAACATGCGGATGGAAGCTGTGAAGAAGACCATTCGCCTCAACGGCAGCCAGTTACAGGATAAGGCACAGCGCAATGCCGACTTCAAGGGGCATTATGAATGGAAGAAAGGCGTGGGAAAGGTGAAAGTTCCGCCGACCGGAGATACCAAGGGCGGTATCCGCTTAGACCTCTTGGACGGCGGCCTGACGGCAGAGGTGGGGCCAATCACGCATTATGCACCCTACCTGGAATATGGCACTCGACGCATGGACGCCCAGCCCTTCCTGAAGCCCGCGTTCGATGACCAGAAGAAGCAGTTCGAGCGCGACATGAAACGACTGACAGAGTGAGGTGAAGCCGTATGGATCCACAGCAAGAGCTGTTCACGGCGCTGCTCCTGGCGCTGCGCAAACAGGGATATGACGTGTACGACGGGGCGTTGCCGCCGGAGGATACGCCCTATCCCTTCATCTATTTGGGGGACAGCCGCCAGACGGACGAGCCCAACAAGTCCCTCCTGTTTGGCGTGGTCTATCAGACCATCCACGTTTGGCACGACAACCCCAAGCAGCGGGGCACGGTGTCCGCCATGCTCAGCGCCGTCAAGACCACGTGCCGGACGCTGGGGACGACGGCGCACTTTGCATGGTTTGTGCGGGACGTAGACCAGCGCATCCTGCCAGACAATACGACCAAGACGCCGCTTCTGCACGGAGTGCTGGACGTGGCCATTCAATTTAGTACGAGGTGATTTTATGAAGAAATTTGATTTGCAGCTGTTCGCGTCTGCCGTGCCCGGCAAGCGGATTGTGTACCTGTTCCGCCGTCTGTCCAAGCAGGCGGAGGAAGGAGCCTGGAATCTGGCCTTTGTGACCGAGAACGGTCGCACCCTGTCTGTGGACGCCGACTCCACCGCCACCAAGGATGGTTCTATCCGCACCCCCGGCGTGCCCGAGCAGGAGGTCACTGTGACCTGTGTGCTGAGCAAGGGAGATACCAGAGTGGACGAGACGGAGGACGCTATCCTGGACGGTGAGAAGTTCGAGATTTGGGAAGCCAACCTGGAGGAAGCTGTAACCGGCAGTGGCAACGAAAACAAATTCAAGGGTATCTACTTTCAGGGCTACGGCACCGAGTTCGAGAAGAACTCCAACGCGGAGGACATGACCGAGATCAGCCTGACCTTTGGCCTGGAGGGCAAGGGTGCCCGGGGCAACGTGACCGTGACCGCAAATCAGCAGCAGCAGGCGGCCTACGTCTTTACCGACACGCCCAAAGCATCCAGCTGAACAGCACAATAGACCGAGTAGAGCCGCCCAGGCCGGGCGGCTCGTATGTTAAGGAGGCAATATCATGTTTGAACTGACCATCAACGATAAAGTATACCCCTTCCGCTTTGGCATGGGCTTCTTACGGGAGATCAACAAGCGGGTGGAGATGACCTTTGACGAGGACACCGGCGCAAAGCGCAACATCGGCCTGTACTACACCATTATCGACCTGATGGACGGCGTCCTGGAGACCCTGGAGGATGTGCTGCTGGCGGCCAACCAGAGCGAGCACCCCCGCTTGCAGCGGACAGCCCTGGACGCCTACCTGGAGGACGAGAACACGGACGTAGACCAGCTGTTTGCAGACGTGCTGGATTTTTTCGAGAGAGCGAACTGTACCAAGAGCACCCTGACAAAAGTGCGGGAGTTCGTGGAGAAGCGGCAGGCGGCACAGGCGGCACAGAACTGAGCATTGAGGAGATGTACCAGGAAGCGGCGCTGAGCTGCTTCCGCTTCCTGGGCTTTACGTCTTTCGACCAGGTGGATCGGCTGACCATCCCGGAGTACAACCTGCTCATGCAGGCGGTGCGGCTGCGGCAGGTGGATCTGGACTATCGGAACCACCTGCAGGCGTTCCTCTCCTTCGCCGTGCAGGCGGAGAAGCGGGTGGGCAAGCACAAGTCCCGACCGGTCTACCGGACGTTTCGGAAGTTCTATGACTACGATGCAGAGTTGCAGAAGGTTTTGAGCGATAGAGAACCAGAAGACCGGTTTGCCGGTCTGAAACAATTCTTGCGGGAAGGAGGTGGAGAGAGTGGCTGACAGCTTCAGCATTAAAGCAATTTTGTCGGCGCAGGTTGCCGGATTTGTTAACAGCATGAAAGGGGCGACAAAACCGCTGGAAGGTTTTTCGAGCGCCTATGCACAGTTGGAGGCATCTGGCGTCAGCAGCATGAAATCCCTTGCGGGAGGCACAACGGGTCTCATAAAAGGTCTCAGTGGCCTTGCGACAGCGGCAGAAAATCCGAGCAAAGCGATGCAGTCGTTGGCGCAACAGGCAACGAAAATGGCAGAAAGCCCTACCGTTGCGTGGAAAGATTTCAAGACCGTGTTGGAGCAGTCTCCGGCGGGGATGGAAGCAGTCGCAAAATCGATGGGGAAGAGCCTTTCCGAGTTGATTTCTGAAATCAAAAACGGAACGGTCAAGACAGAAGATTTCTTCGCAGCTGTCGAGAAAGTCGGCGGAAGCAAGGAATTTAAGAAGATGGCGGCGCAGGCCAAAATTGCAGGTCAGGGAATAAACTCTCTGCAAGAAGTGGCCACGAAAATTAAAGGCGGCTTCGCGTTCGGCGTCATGGCCAAGGCGGGCTCCAGCGCGTTTTCTGCGATTTCCGGAAGTGTGTCCGGACTGGCGAAAGAGGCTGTTGAAACATCCGACGCCATGCAGAAACTGCAGCAGGCCATGAAGTTTTCGGGAGACTATTCCGACAAGGAAATTGAGAAGATTGCGGGTCTGAACGGCACATTGAAAAAATATGCCGATGAGACGGTGTTCGATTTAAATGACGTCATGAGCACGTTTGGCGCCCTCTCTGCCAACGGCATCAAGGACGCAGATAACCTGACGAAGTCTGTGGGCAACGCCGTTGCAGTGTTCGGCGGCGGGGCGCAAGAGTATTCCAGTGTAGCACTGGCCTTTTCACAGGCGATGGCGTCCGGTAAGCTCCAAGCAGAAGACTGGAACCAGATTCTGAACGCAAGCCCCCAGCTTGCTGGTGGTCTGCGAAAAGAGCTGATGAAGCTGAATCCCAAATTGAAGAAGGACTTCAAGGGCGCGATGGCAGATGGCGCAATATCAGCTGACCTGTTGGGCAAAGCCATGAACAATATCGGCATGACCAAAATGGCAAAAGAAGCGGCGACTTCCGTGACGACCTTTGAAGGTGCCATGGGCAACCTAGAGGCAACGGTGTCTGGCGGTTTGCTGACGTTTTATGACAGCTTTGCCAAAGCGGGGCTTATCAGTACGATCAATACGCTGAACGGTAAGCTGGAAAAAGGCTTCGATTGGGTAGCAAGCAATATTTCCAAGGCACAAAGAATCTTATCGCCCTACATCCTGAACCTAAAGCTGTTTGCTGCTGATGTTGGAAAAGCGTTTGGAGAAGCATTTTCGGCTGTCGGCAGTGCAATGGGATCCATTTTTTCTGAACTTAGTTCTACAGATGCTCAGTTAAGTTTCATTGATACCATGCGGGGGATTACCGGAGTTTTGAAAGCCTTTGCCGGTTTCATAAAAAAACACGCGGATACGATTGCTGCCATTGCCCCCAAACTGGTTAAGCTCAAAATGGCCTACAAAGGCTTCAAGATCGTCAAGACCCTCGTCCCTGGCGTGAAAGCGTTCAGCGGCGCCATCGTCAAAATGGCCGGAAAGGGCATCGGGGCGATCGCAGGGAAGCTGTTCGGCATCGCCGCCGGAGAAGAAGCCACCGGAGCTGCCTCCAGCGCCAGCGCAAAACAGGTGCTGACCAGCGCGGTGGCGTTTATCGCCCTGGGTGCCGGGGTCGCCCTGGCGGGGGTGGGGCTTGCGTTGATAGCGCAGGCGGCCATCGCCCTGGCGGATCAGGGCGCGTTGGCCGTCGGCGTCATGGGCGGCCTGGTGGTTGCTCTGGCCGGTTTGGCTTTTGGCGCATCCATCATCGGACCGGCGCTGACGGCGGGCGCAGTGGGCTTCGTGGCCTTCGGTGCTGCTATGGTGCTGGTGGGTGCTGGCATGGCGCTGGCCGCTGGATTCGTCAAGAATCTTGTCCCACTGGTCAAGCAGGTGGGTGACACCGCCGCCCAAATGGCCGGTGCCTTCGCGGCGGCAGCTGCTGCCGTCATCGGCTCGGTGGGCGAGCTGGTGGGCAACATCGCCGACGGGGTGAGCCAGATCGTCACCTGCATCGGTGAGGAGCTGTGCAACGTCTTTGAGACGGCAGGCAACGCTATCAGCGGGGTGGTGGACTCCATCAGCGGCGGCATTGCCACCGTGGTGGACGCCATCAGCGGTGGCTTTCGGTCGGTGCTGGACGGTATCGCCGGGGTCATCGAGTCCATCGGCACCAGCGCCCGCAACGCCGGACAGGGCTTCGAGCTCGTGGCCGAAGGTATCTCCCTCATTGCGGGTCTGTCCCTGCTGGACATCGCTAAGTCTCTGGGGGCTGTGGCCGTCGGCATCGGGGAAATCTCCCTGGCCGGTGAGGGCATGGGCGTCATCGGCGAAGGCGTGCAGAGCATTGCCACCGCCATCCAAGCCCTGTCGGTGGGGCAGGTCATCCTGGCCAGCATGACCCAGTCCGGGGACATGGCGTCTCAGGCGGCGGTGGGGTACTTTACCCTGGCGGGGGCGATCCAGGAGATTGCCACGGTTTCTGCCGGTGTCTTGGCGGCTGCGGTCAGTTTGCAGAGCTTGATGTCCGCCGCAATCACGTCTAGCACAGCGATTGTCGCCCTCGGCACGGCGCTCATGACCGCCAGCGGGGCAGCTCGGAGCGCCAGCGCTGGCGTACTGTCGGTGTCGGGAGCGCTCAACGGCGTCGCCCGTTCCGGCGGCGCAGCGGTGGGAGCTGTCCGCCGGTTGGCTGGTGCAGCTCGTAACGCAGCAGCGGCCATCCATCCCATCGGGGCGGCGGCGCAGCAGGCGGCGAGTGCCCTCATCCGGAGCTTTTCCGCCGCGGCGACCAAGGCCAAAGCAGTGGGGAACGCCATCGGGAAGGGTGTCCTGACCAGCGTCCGGCAGGGGATGAAGCCGTTGCCCAAGATTGCTGACCAGGCCATGAACAGCCTGGTGGGCGCCATCAAGTCCGGCGGCAGCCGAGCCACGGCAAGTGCCCGCTCTGCGGCATCGTCCATCGTCAGCACGTTGCGGCACGCCGCACCTGGCGCCACCAGTGCTGGGCGTTACATCGGCATGGGGCTGGCCAACGGCATGGCGTCCCAGCTGGGCAGAGTGCGCAGCGTGGCGGCACAGCTGGCATCTGCGGCGGAACGTGCCATCCGTGCCAAGGCCAGGATCCACAGTCCGTCTAAGGTGTCCCAGGCGCTAGGTGAATACTGGGGCACTGGCTACGCCCTGGGCATCAGCAGCATGGTGCAGTCTACCCGCAAGGCGGCAGAACGGCTGGTGACCGTGCCCACCCTGGCGGCAGGGCCTGACCTGTCCTATCACGGCAGACTAGAGCAAGACTTTGACTACTACCGCAACGCCCAGTACACCATCCAGGTGCCGGTGACGGTGGATGGTCGGGAGTTTGCCCGCGCCACAGCCACCTACACTCAGGAGGAACTGAACAAGCGACAGACCAGAGACAGCCGCAAGCGCGGCATCCTGTAAGGAGGGCAGAAATGTATAACTTTGTGGATACCAACGGGTATGCCGAGGGCACATCTCTGCCCTCGGAAGCCCTGAAGATCAACGGGGTCTATCTCGAGAACACAGTGACCGGCTACCGTACCCTGTATGTGAAGGGGCGGGAGATGCTGGCACCGGACATCGAGACCTACGAGACCGGCGTCCGGGACGGCTCCACCCTCCAGTCCAAGCGGTTCCCCGCCCGAACCATCACGGTGGGGTATCAGCTCATTGCCTCCTCTGCCGAGGCGTTCCGGGCGGCGTTCAACGCTCTGAATGCGGCCTTAGACGTGGAGGAAGCGGAGCTGATCTTCGCGGACGAGCTGGACAAGTTCTTCATCGGCACGCCCTCCGGTCGAGGGGACGTCCCAGCGGGGCGGAACGCCATCACCGGGGAGTTTGACATCCTCTGCGTGGATCCCTTCAAGTATTCCGTGCAGGAGTACGAGGTGACACCAACCCTGGATGACGGCACCGCCTTCACCATCCAGTACAACGGCACCTATCGGAGCTATCCCACCCTGGTGGCGGAGTTTGCAGACGAGGACGACGACACCACCGGCGGCCTGACCGGCAACGGAGACTGCGGCTATGTGGCCTTTTTGAGCGATGACGCCGCCATCATCCAGCTGGGCGACCCGGACGAGCCGGACACGGAGGACTATGCCAAGTCCCAGACATTGACCAACCAGAAATTCAGCACCTACAGCGCCGCAGTGGCTTCCAAGTGGCCTATCAACGCTGGACGAACCTCCTCATCTGCCGTCACAGCCACGGGCACGGTGGTGGTGGGCAAGGACGCCGAGAGCGCCAAGCTGCTGGTGGCCAACAGCTATGGCACCGGCACCAAGTGGCATGGGCCGTCCATCACCCGCACCATCCCGGCAGACGCTTCCGGCCACGTCGGCGCAAAGAACTTCCGCCTGTCCTACAAGCAGCGGATGTGCATGGGGAAGGGGAAGAAGGACAGCAAGCAGCGGGGCGTGTTCCAGTGCCTGCTGGTCAATGTGAACGGGACAGAGCGCACCATTGTGGCGGGGCTTTCCGTCTACAAGAGCAAGACCGGCAAAAAGGCAGAACTGAAACTGTATGTGAACGGGAAGACCGTTCACACCCAGAACATCGACCTGACCTACTACAACAAGTGCTTCGGCTACAAGAAGACCATCACGGAGGTGGTCAAGAAGAAGGGCAAGCGCATCAAGAAGAAGCGCACCATCCAGCCGGTACTGACCTCTACTATCGAGAAATCCGGCAAGACGGTGACCTTTAACATTGGCGGCATCAAGAAGGCGTTCAAGGACAAGGGCATCACCAGTACCGAAGTCCATGAAATCACCTTCCTGATGGGCAAGTACGCCTCTGTCACGCCGCTGTCCTACAACGGCTTGTTTTCCGCCAAGTTCATCGCCGACGCCTGCGAGACCTTCCGAGACATCCCCAACAAGTTTTCCGCGGGGGACGTAGTGGAGGCGGACTGTGAGGACGGAGAGATTTACCTTAACGACGCCAGAGCGCCGGAGCTGGGTGCGCTGGGCAACGACTGGGAGACCTTTTACCTGGAGCCTGGAACCAACCAAATCGGCGTGGTCTGGTCGGATTGGGTGCCAGCCGGGAGCGCACCCAACTGCAAAATCCGTTATAGAGAGGTGTTTTTGTGATTATTTATTTTGCCAATCGCAGCATGGAAATCCAGGGCAGTGCCTCCACCGGCCTGCCTGGCGGGTTCACCATCGTGGAGGATACCAAGACGGAGGAGATCGAGACCGGAGTGGCCGTGTTCGAGTGCCGGGTGAAATTCGACGAGGAAAACCGCTTGCAGCTGGAGGCCATGTGCGAGGCAGGGAACTACCTGCTGCGCAGCGACGGCGACTTGAACGAGTTCTACACCATCATCGAGGTTGAAGTGGACACAAAAGAGCAGACCGTGTACCTGTACGCCGAGGACGCTGGTATGGACTTGCTCAACGAGGTCTGCCCAGCCTATGAGGCCACGGCCAACCACGACGTGGCCTGGTACATCAAGCGCTATACGGCGGACAGCGGCTTTGAGATTGGCATCAACGAGGTGCCCGACCTGGTGAAGAAGCTCAAGTTTGCGTCCGAGCAGACAGCAACAGCACGGCTGACGGAGATCGCGGAGGGATTTGGCGGCTTTGAAATCTCCTATTCCTTTGCGATTTCCGGGATGGAAGTGACCCACAAGTACATCAACATCTACCAGGAGCGCGGGAAGGACGTGGCGGATCAGCTGCGGCTGAACCAGGACATCGACCGCATCACAACCAAGAAGTCGGTGGCCAACCTGGCAACCGCCCTCTCCTGCACCGGCGGCACGCCCAAAGGCAAAAAAGACCCCATCACCTTGCAGGGCTACACCTACGATGACGGGGATTTCTTTGTGGACGGGAAGCTGCTGAAATCCCGGCAGGCAGTGGCGCAGTGGAGCCGATATGCCTGGGAGGTTGCGGATGCGTCCGACTGGCAAGGGTACCACATCCGGCAGTACACCTATGACACCACCAGCCAGGCAACCTTGTGCAGCAAGGCCGTCAAAGAGCTGAAAAAGCTCCGGCAGATGGAGGTCAACTATGAGGTGGAGATCAACAACCTGCCGGAGGGCATCCGGATCGGCGACCGCATCAACATCGTGGACGATGGCGGGGCGCTGTACCTGTCCGCCCGTATCCTGAAGCTGGAGACCTCCATCTGTGACCAGAAGCAGACCGCCACCCTGGGGGAATACCTGCTGAAGGGGAGCGGCATCTCTGCCGCCGGCATCTCTGCCGCCGGCGCGGCATTTTATCGCGGATTTAAGGTTGTTGCAGTCGTATCTCATTCTGCACAGCTGAGCGAGCGGACGGGACGCTGTATACCTGGATCGCCTACGCCGACGACGCCCAAGGGAACGGCGTCAGCCTGGATCCGGAAGGCAAGCCCTACCTGGGCACGGCAGTCAACCAGACGGAGGAGGCGGTGGATATCTCTGACCCATCGGTGTTTGCCTGGTCGAAGGTGCAAGGGCCGAAAGGAGAAACCGGTGAGACTGGCGCACAAGGGGCGCAAGGAGAGCAAGGTCCTCCGGGGGAACCCGGAGACACCGGCGCACAGGGTCCGCAGGGAGAACCAGGGGCGCAAGGTCCGCAAGGGGAAAAGGGAGTGGATGTGACAGTGACCTGTCGCTACTACCTGCTCCAGGCATCCAACTTGGATGCGCCAGACCAGCCTACTCTGAATCCGCCCGGCGGCAGCTGGAGCGAAACGGAACCCAGCTACACCAGTGGAAGCACTAACACCCTGTACTTTGTGGACTTGACCATCTTCTCGGACGGGACTTGGTCTTACTCTGCTGCCTCTAAATCCAGCGCTTACGAGGCAGCGAAGGAGGCGTACAACAAGGCACAGCAGGTGACGGATACGCTGAATGGGCTGACGGTAGTGGATGCCAACGGTGTGACCAAGGTCAACGGCGGGCGTATCGACACGGATGCCCTCTTTGCCCAGGACATCACTGCCACCGGCACCATCACCGGCGCCCAACTCATCGGTGCGATTTTGAGCGGGGAGAACATCAATATCGTATCAGAGCGTGTATACGACGACACGGACGAAGATGGGCTGCTGTATCAGCGGATATACACCCAAACTGTCATCAAAACAGTGCAAGAACAAAACGGGGTTGATTACCTCCTCTTGAAGCAGGCATCGGTAACAGATGATTATAACGACAATCCGCCAGTAGCGGCGAACACGCCGTATCGGACGAACGTCCAATACGGAGATGGAAGTTATATCAAACTGACGAATGACGAAATGTTTATCCATACGCCGCAACTCACAGACATCAACTACAGCACTGACACCTACACCAGCTTTTCCGGCAATGTGGTATCGGATGGCACAGCGGTGGTAACCAAAAGGTTAGGGATGTGCTTTATCAACGCTGGCATAACTTTGAATGGGCCGGTCAGCAGCTGGACGACATTGTTAGACAGTAGTAAGGTGCCGGGGCCGCAAAACGGTCAACCCATCTATGCAACGCTACCATCCTGGAAGGCTCCCACTACCAATCCTGCCAGACTGCGTATCCCTGCTGACGGTGGATTACAGATCAATCGTGGCTCGGCCAATGCGTTTTGGATTAACTTGGCCTATCCCATCAACTAAGGAGACCATATGGAGAGTATCATCGTAGCGCTGATCACCGGCGGCCTGTCGCTGATCGGCGTCATCATCACCAACCGAGGCAGCGCCCGGAAGGTACAGCACCAGTTGGAGATTGCGCAGGCGGTCACAGACACCAAGATTGAGGAGCTGACCAGGGAAGTCAGGTATCACAATGGTTTCGCTGACCGAGTGCCGGTGTTGGAGGAAAAAATGAAGGTCGCCAACCACAGAATTGACGACTTGGAACGTAGAAAGGAGCATATCCATGAAGAATAAAAATTGGTGGAAAGCAGCAGGCTGGCGGGCTCTGCGCACGGTAGCCCAGACTGCCCTGGCGACCATTGGCACGACCTACGTGCTGACCGACGTAGACTGGCTGCTGGTGCTCAACACGACTGCCCTGGCGGGCATTTTGAGCGTGCTGACCAGTATCATCAAGGGCATCCCGGAAGCGGATGAGGAGGAATAAAAATGGATTTGAACAAGAAGACTGGCATGACCTTCCAAGAAGCGTGGTTTGCAATGCTCAACGGCAAAAAAGTGAAGCTGCCCTCCTGGGCAGGTTACTGGGCATTTGAGTCCAACACCATCATGATGCACTGTAAGGATGGGGCTGTGATCGACATTAGATCCACCGAAAACGTTGCCTACACGATGAGCAATGTTGCATCTAACGACTGGATGATCGCAAACGAGTAAACCGGTCGAAATCGACCAGGTTGGAAAGGGGCGAATGACATGAAAATCAGTGAAAAAGGCTTGTCCATGATCGAGCGCTTTGAAGGCTGTTTGCTGAAAGCGTCTAACAAG
>ERZ825137.2606-NODE-2606-length-20615-cov-4.509533_pt1 | contig 20615 bp, 21 predicted proteins | sample MGYA00519873_ERZ825137 | MGnify/ENA primary metagenome ERZ825137 (study PRJEB31778, sample SAMEA3449190) | human gut metagenome | biome: human gut; feature: human-associated habitat; material: faeces | place: United Kingdom | collected 2010/2012 ...
GGGGTCACAAAATAGAATAGCGCAGAGCAGCCCCGGAGCTTTTTTGATATGCTCCGGGGCTGCCTGCATCCGTATCAACTTACTCGTAAACGGTGGTCCAGATCTCGCCGTTCTCGCAGTCGAAGGTCACGGCGTCGGAATAGGCGTCGTTGCCCATGGCATCCCGCATCACGAAGACCATGGCGTAGCTGCCGTCGGGCAGCTCGGCTTCGCCGAAGCTGGTGCTGTCGGTGACGGTCAGCTCCTCGGCGGTGTACATCTCAAAGTCGTCGTCGCCGCTGTAGGAGGCCGCCATCCAGATGGTGGTGATCTTGTCCCCGGCTTCCAGGAGGCGCAGTTCCTTGCTGGCCATGCCGGAGTCCGCGTCCAGGCCCTTGGCCGCACCCAGGATGCTCCAGGCCTCGTCGGTGAAGTTGTAGGCCACTTGCAGGTTGTACTCCTCGTCGTTGAGCAGGATGGGCACGGAGTAGAGGTTGTAGTCGTCGCCCTCATAGGACAGCTCCATGTAAACGATGTGCCCGTCGATGGCGCCCCAGACGCCGCGGAAGTTGTCGTAGAAGACGCCGTTGTCCCAGTCGGCGGTCATGTCGTTGTCGGTGCCCAGCAGCAGCATGGTGTCCTGCTCCGCGTCCACGTAAAGCAGCGTGAAGCCGATGTTGGTCAGAATGCTGTCCGCCTTGGGGCCAAGCGTCATGGTGGCCACACCGTCGTCGTCCACCGTCAGGCCGATGCCGTCCCAGCCCATGGCGGTCAGATCCTCCACCTCCGGAAGCTCCTCAACATTCATGTCCGCCACGTACTCCATGCCCTCCTGGCTCAGACCACCGGTCAGCTCATAGGAATAGAAATACTTGAACGCCGTGCCTGCGCCCTGGTCGATATAGCCGTTCAGATCGTCCACATCGCCGTTATAGGAATAGTAGCAGGACAGGCCCGTGGCCTCGGTACGGTACACGCCGTTGACGCGGTACAGCACGCACTGATCCAGCGCGTCCAGCACAGCCTGAGCGCTGGGCAGCAGGTCGGTGCTGCACCGGGCCATATGGCCCAGATCCACCATGTTGGTATAGCCCTGCTCACGGGTGTTGCCGCCGTAGTTCTCGCTCTGGGACGCGGCGCGGCCCAGCTCGGCGAAGAAGGCGGGGTCCTGGGCGGCCACGGTGAGGGCCTCCTGGCCGAAGGCCTCATAGGCGTCCAGCAGAGGGGTGAGCTGGGTCAGGTCGGTGAGGGACAGGGTGGTCTGGTCCTCGGTGCCGGCCTCCTGGCAGCCCTCATAATACGTGTCGCAGATGACGGTGCCCAGCTCCTGGCCGTCCATGGCGGGGTTCTCGGCCAGAGCGCCCGCCCAGCCGGAGTAGAGCCAGCCGTTGCCCGGCTCGGTCTCTTCCGAGGCCACCAGATACTTGGCAAAGTTCTGGAAGGTGGCGGCCACGTCCACGGTGGCCATCAGGCAGGTGTCAAAGCCCACCAGCTCCAACGGCTGCTGCCCCGCCTCCAGCGACGGCTCCCACACCTGAGAAAACGCGGCGTACATCTCGTCCAGCGTCAGGGAGTCGTAGTCGTACAGCTCATCAAAAGCCGCGCCGGACACCGAGCCGCCGCCGTGGTTCCAGAACACCACCGCCGTCTTGTCGGCGGGATAGCTGTCCTTGGCAAACTGCAGAAACGCCGCCAGCGTCTCGCTGTCGCCCATACTGGCCGAGGGCTGCTCGTCCACCAGCTGCAATCCCTCGCTGTTGTACACGAAGCGCTGCAGCTTGGAGGCATCCACCACGTCGTTCTGCCACTCGGCAGCGCCGCCGGTCTGGATGACCACCGTCACGTTCTCCGGCAGCTCCACCTCCATCAGCTCGCTGAGGTCCGCGGTGGCGCAGCCGCCCTCGGTCTCCAGATCGCTGCCGCAGAGGTACCAGTATACCGCCCAGCTGCTGCCGTCGTCTGCCGCCGTATTGTTGTCCGGCGTACCGGGCTCATCGCCGCAGGCGGCCAGCGGCAGGGCCATGACCAGCGCCATCATCAGCGCGAAAATTTTCTTCTTCATATTCAGATCCCCAGCAGCTGCTTCTTCTTGGCAGCAAACTCCTCCTCGGTGATGACGCCGGTGTCCAACAGCATCTTGTACTTCTGCAGCTCCGCCACCGTGTCCACGACAGGAGCCGTGGCCTGAACGGGCTGGGCCGCTTGAGCGGCCGGCGCGGCGGCGGTCTCGCAGTCCCACAGCTCTCTGGCGCCGGGATTCATCACATGAGCCAGCGCCGTGGCCATGCGGTGCAGCTCCTCCACCTTTTCATCGTACTCATTGAGATAGTCGATGATGCTGGGGTTCGTGGAGCTGAAGGACGGCGCGCTGATCTCATTCCGGAAAGACTTCCAGTACGGGTCATTGAGGATGACCTCCACGCTGAACTTATGCACCGGCGCGTCCGCCTCGAAGCGGGGCTCCGGTATATCGAACCGGCGGTCGTCCGGCTCCCCGGGACGGCGGTCGCGGTCACGCATGCGCTCCATCCGCTCCATGCGCTCGTACTCCTCTTTCTGCATCTGGAAGCGGTCCACCCGCATCTGCATGGCCCGCGCCCGCTCCGGCACGTCGCTCTCATGGCAGTGCAGACCGTCGGCCTTGCCCTCGAACAGGGTCTTGCCGTCCTCCAGGAAGCGGAAAGATACCAGGGCCGATGCCGGAAATACCAGTGCGCCGTCGTATCCCTTCAGCCGCAGCAGACGGTGCTCCGTGTCCGCCAGCAGCTCGCCGCTCAGAAAGCCGAAGCTCATGCGGTCCGTCTCCTTGAACGCATCCCGCAGCGCCTGGTTTTCGTCATAGTAAGCGATGTATTTCTTGAACTGATCCAGCGACATGCGCTCCAGCACGCCGTCCGGCAGATCCACCTTACCGGCGCACTCCTTGCACAAAGGCATATCCTCCACCTTGGTGGGCAGCAGCCGCGGGGTAGGGCTGCCGCAGATGGGGCAGAGCTTTTTATTGTTACTGAATAATCCCATAGGACCCTCCTGTATTCTCCGTTTGTTCCGGCGGTCTGAACCGCCCACTCTCCGTTTCGGCAGTATAGCATGTTTTTCGACAGCGATACAGGCTCCGCCTGAAATGTATGTTTTTTCGGCGCGAAATGTCGGCATCGTGCTGTCGAGACTTCTGACGCAGCATGGCGCGTTTCGATCGGCGGAACTGTGTTTGCCCTTGTTGCCTGACGCCGTCTTCAGCAGATATTACCAGCCCTCGCCGCCGCATATTCACCGTCCCTCGGGAAAAGCTATGACTGCGATACCCAATCAGAGTTTATCGCTCAACAACAGGAAAGGAGATTTTTCAATATGTCCAGTAAGAACAGCAGCAAGCTGAACGTTCCCGAGGCCAAGGCCGCTATGGATAAGTTTAAGATGGAGGCCGCCTCCGAGGTGGGCGTCAACCTGAAGAACGGCTATAACGGCGACCTGACCAGCCGCGAGGCCGGCTCTGTCGGCGGCCAGATGGTCAAGAAGATGATGCTCATACGAACGATGAGTTTTGTGAGGGCTAATCGGACGAAGTTGGGACACAGGGCTAAGGTGCGGTACATAGTAGGCATCACAATATAGAGAAACGCACGAGCCAAATTGTGGCTCGTGCGTTTCTCTATGCACATGCAGAAGGATGAGCATACAGATAGGCAATTTGACTGACAACAATGCAAAATATCACCTTACTGTTATATATGCAATCAAAAAATCAGCATTTTACTATTTTGCAAATGCATGCTATAAAATGATTATGGGAGAGGCTATAGAATCTTGATTTTTGGCATTGCCTGCAGGCTCTCGCGTATAGCTGACAGCATATCATCTCTGGCGCTGCTTTCTTTGTGGTGCATATACAAGGCATAGCAAATACGATCCGGCGGTGCATCAGCCAACAGATGAACATCTGCACCTGTGTTTTTTTGAATATGCTCTGCACTGGATTCTGGAATAACGATCCAAAAATCCTGCAAATTCCCGAAATACTCCACCATGCTTCCGATTTTAATCCGCAGATATGAAGCGGATAAGGTTTTTCCAAACCAATATTCAAACCACGCTTGAAAATCTGGGCTCCATCCCGTTGATATTGACAATGATCGGTCTAATTGTGATGGATGAATGGCCCCCTCCGGATACAGACCCTTGCTGCACAACAGAACGACCCGTTCGCTGAATAGAGGCACACTGACAACGGACGGTTCTACAATATGAGAATTTACAAGCACCAAGTCAGCCTGCCCTTGGACAAGTTGCCGATATGCCTCCATGGAGTGTACGGCATCTAATTCCACATCCACATCCGGTCGGGCCCTGCGAAAACGGATATATGCGTCCGGCAGAAAAGAGGAGTATAGGGCGGGTGTTGCGGAGATACGCAGCATGGATCTTACCTTGGTTGTCTCCTGGCTTTTTGCCTGCCTGTAAAGACGATTCATATCAACGGCAATAGCGCGAAATCGCTGCCCTTCTTCCGTCAAAACCGCTTGGCGCTGTCCTTTCCCGCGGCGAAACAGCGTATAGCCCAGCTCTGATTCCAACGATTTGATCAGCCGACTCAGGGCGGGCTGTGTGATAAACAAATGCTCCGCGGCCTGAGTGATATTTCCGTACCGGCAAAGTGTGAGAAACGCCTCCAATTGTGTATTCGTCATGGAATCAACCTCCCGTTTTGCTTGAACCAGTATAACCTATTTCGAAAATATAATCAAGAAATGCAAAACGTTTTGTATATATAACAAAAATGTAATAAAGGAGAGATGTAGTCATGCGCATTTTCGATTGCACACTGCGCGATGGTGCTAATGTGGTGGGTAACGGCTTTTCGCCAGAGCTGACGGAAAGCATGATCCGCGGACTTCTTGACTGCGGTATTCAGGACATTGAAATGGGAAATGCCAAGGGCATTGGCAGCTATGACCGCGGTGCGGAAGCGCCGCTGGATGACGAGGGCTACGCCAAGCTGGCATCCCGTTATGCTGGAAAAGGCCGCTTGGGCATGTTTATGCTGGCTGCCTTCGCCGACGCAGACAAGATCAAAATGGTCAAGGACAACGGCCTTGATTTTATTCGGGTAGGAATTGCGGCCGGTGATGGCGCTAAAGCGGCAGAGGCCGTGAAAATGGTCAAAGCAGCCGGCCTGACTTGCCGGTACTCCATGATGAAGGCCTATATCTGCTCCCCGGAACAGCTGGCGGATGAAGCAAAAATGCTGGCAGAGGCCGGCGTCGACATCATTACCATCATGGACTCCGCCGGAACCATGTACCCTCACGAAACAACCGCCTATGTCAAAACATTGAAAGAAAAGGCGGGCATTCCCGTGGGGTTCCACGGCCACAGCAATCTGGGTCTTTCGCAGGCCAATGCGCTGGCAGCGGCGGAAACCGGTGCGGACGAAGTGGATGGCGGCCTGCTGGGTATGGCTCGCAGCGCAGGCAACTGTGCTACGGAGCTGGCCGTGGCAACACTTTCCCATCAGGGGCTGCTGGATGGCGTAGACCTGTACAAACTGCTGCGGTATGAGGCCGAGGAACTGATCCCCGCCATGAAAGCCTATGGCTATCATGTGGCTGTCTGCCCGGAGGATCTGATCCTGGGCTTGTCCGGCTGCCACTCTTCTTTCCTGAAGATGTTCCACCAGGTGGCGCAGGAGGAGCAGGTGGATGTGTACCAGCTGATCGTCCGCGTGTCCGCAATAGACCGCAAGGCTCCCACCGAGGAGCTGCTGCGCCGGACGGCCGCAGCCATTAAGGAAGGACGGTAACATGAAAGTATATCTCAGTGAATATATCCATCCCGCTGCTGTAGAGCATTTGAAAGCGCATGCGGAAATTGTGGACAACTTTGATCATCCGGGGGAACTGGACGGCATGGTGGTCCGCGGCGTAAAGGTGACCCGCGAAATGATTGAAAGAGCCACGAACCTGAAGGTCGTGGGACGCCATGGCGTAGGCTTCGAAGGCGTTGACATTGACGCTGCCAAAGCGCACGGTGTACATGTAGTCAATGCACCGCTGGCAAATGCCACCTCCGTGGCGGAGCTGATCGTAGCACGCTTTCTAGAAATGAGTCGAGACCTCTATCGCGCCAATGTAGGGATGCGTCAGGGAGCGTTTACCCGCATCGCTCCACCGGAAATGCAGGGTACAGAGATCACCGGCAAGACGCTGGGGCTTATCGGCATGGGTAATATCCCCCAGATGGTAGCGCACATGATGACCGCCGCCTTTGGCGTGAAGGTGGTGGGATACGACCCCTTTGTTTCTGCGGAGGAGGCTGCCCGCCGCGGCATCGAGAAGGTGGATACGTTGGAGGCGCTGCTGGAGCAGTCCGATCTGGTGACCATCAGCGTGCATCTGAATCCCCAGACGGAGAATATGATCCACGGCGCACTGTTCGACCATTTCAAGCCATCTGCCATCTTCGTAAACACCTCGCGTGGGAAGATCGTCAACGAGAACGATCTGTATGAGGCGCTGAAGGCTGGGAAGCTGCGCGGCGCAGCCTTTGACGTGTTCGCCACCGATCCCGCCCCCCTGCCCAAGGACAGCCCGCTGCTGACGCTGGACAACTTCTCCGCCACGCCCCATATCGGAGGCAACACACAGGAAGCGCTTTACCGAACTGGTATGACCGTGGTGCAGAATGTGCTGGATGTGCTGGACGGCAAAGCCGTTTCAAGTATGATCGTATAAAATACATATAAAGGAGAGAAAAGCCATGTTTGCTACTATTTTCAACGACCTGATCGTCCTGTTTTGCTTCCTTGTTGTCGGCTTCATTCTGCGCGAGTTGATCAAGCCTTTGCAGAAGCTTTTTATTCCCGCCTCCGTGTTGGGCGGTCTGGTGGCGCTGATCGTTGGCCCGCAGGTGCTTGGGCTGATCGAACTGCCAGAGACACTGTCCGGCATGCCCGGTCCCATGATTGTGCTGGTGCTGACCGCCATGTTCATGGGTATGAAGGTCTCAAAAGCGAGCCTGAAGAACTATGCCGGTGCTACGGACATCAGCTGTATGCTGTATTTTGCGCAGGCTGCCGTGGGTCTGCTGCTGGGTTGCGGCCTGTCTGCCGTCTGGGATACCCTGCCGGAGCACTGGGGCATTATCGGCGTGTTCTCCTTCTTCGGCGGTCACGGTACGGCGGCCAGTGCCGGCGCGATTTTCAGCGAATACGGTATTGAAGGTTCCCTTGATCTGGGTATCATCTTCTCTACGCTGGGGCTTGTTTTGGCCATGGTGGTCGGTGTCATTATTCTGAATATCGGCGCGAAAAAAGGCTACGTTTCCACAGTGACGAAGGACACCGATCCCAGTATGTACGGCGGCCTCATCCCCGAAGGAAAGCGTACGGCCATCGGCATGGAGCGCGTATCCGGCAGCGGCATCAACTCCTTTGCGCTGCAGCTGGGTATCCTGTTTGTATGCATTTGGGTGGGCGACAAGCTCTTTGCGCTGTTGGGCAGCGTTGTTCCCTTTGTCAACAAGTTCCCCTCCTTCCTGCACGGTATGGTGGGCGCCATCATTGTCTGGCTGCTGCTGCAGGCAGTTCATCTGGACGGCTATGTGGACAAAAAAACCGTGGGAACTATCTCCAATGTGGCACTGGACATCTGCGTCACCGCTGCGGTGGCTACGCTGAATCTGAAAATGGTCTCCACCTATCTGCTGCCTATCGTGATCTACACGGTGGTGCTGGTGGCTCTGACCATCTTCGTCTGCTTCTTCTTTGGCAAGCGCTGGGTAGGCAAAGACTGGTTTGAGACTGTCCTGATTATCTTCGGGCAGGGTCTGGGTTCCTCCACCACCGGCATGGCACTGGGCCGCTGCGCCGACCCTGACGGTAAGACCTGCGCCTATGATTCCTTCGGCGTTTCGGCCAGCGTTATGGGCCCCGTGGCATCCTTTATGGTCGCCTTGTTCCCCATGCTCTGTATGCAAAGCGACTGGATCGTTATTGGTATTTCTCTCGCCGTGGTGGTGGCCTGCCTGCTTATCGGTGAACTGACGCTCAGGAGAAAATAAGCCAGGAAAGCATATTTGCCTTGCTAAAAAACCAGGCGGTCATTCGCGTTCCAAATTCCTGCTTGACTATTATTGTAAAAATCCCTGAGGCCTTGCAATTGAAGGCTTCAGGGATTTTTCTGTAGGGAGCACTTTCAACGATTACGCATCTCTTGTGTCGTTCCTGTTCACAATCAAAGCTGCTTCTGCCGCAGCAGAATGGTGGTACACACCCTATCCGTGATAATTCCGCGATCTCGCTGTGGATAGTATTGCAGCATCGGTTCCAGCTTCGCAAAGATATCTTCTCTCGACAGTTTTGGCAAATACAGTTGCTTGCCGTACAGCGCTTGGACTGCTCCTGCCTGCCGGTTAAATGTCGTGCCGAAGGGACGGGCACGCTGTGCCGCGATCAGGCCCTTCGGCTCAATGTCCATGGGGGCTGTCCGCATATTGGAAAGCAAGCCCGCACCGTTATCAAAGATGGGGCAATAGTCATATTTACCGCCACTTTCCAAGACCGCAATATTGTTCAAATGACGGTCATCGTTCAGAAACAGCGCATCTACTTCAAACAACAGCGTCAGATACTGCGGGAACAAATCCAGTCCAGTCAGCTCTGCCGTAGCCTCGGCTAAATAGGCAATGCGTTTCTTGTCGCTGGATTGCCGCGCCAAAAGATTTCGAAGGGATGTTTCGCTTTCCCTTTTATAGAGATGGCTCAGTGTGATGATGGATTGCCCCGGCAGCAGGAAGTTTTCGCTGCTGCATCCCGTCCGTTCGACACCATGTGCGGCGATTCGTTCCATCTGATAGCGGGTAAAGCGAAACGGGTAGTCCTGCTCGCAGTTGCTGCGTTCCAGCATCTGCGAGATCATCGTTTCCGCCAAGGCCTCATACCCAAACTGATCCAGCTTGTACCAGCGATTACCCTCCACCCACTTCTCCTGATTACCCTTTGAAGATGTTTCGGCGATCCTCTCGTTTGTCACAAAATGTATGCTCATTCCGTCACCTCGATCCACTGCTCATCCTCTGCCATACGCCCCTGTGTGCGTTTGACGATCTCCCACGGGTCGTATTCATCCAATCCCATGGCGTCCAGATATTCTCGAATGCCCTCCCGCTGTCGTGGAATACACCGTTCCTCCAGAAAGACCATCAAATCAGTCCATGTAGGGAGTCTGTTCTTCCCAAATGCTGTTTTCACCAGTTGCTTGGTATGGTTCTCTACGCAGAGAGTATGATCTGTAAAATCCACTGCGATGGTAGTACACAGTGTCTTACTATTCCAGAATTTCAGCTTTTTCACGCAGTGGGACTGCGCTTTTTTTTCGCTGATAAACTCCTCTATGGTGACGACTTTTGTGATTACGATTCTGTTTTGGTCAAAGGTCAACTCTACCTCTCGCTCCTCATCGGTAATGCCCATGGCTCGAAGCCAGCGCGATGGGAGCGTGACCTTATGCGTTTTTGCACCGGCACCTGCCGTTCCCCCAGCTGTGCTGCTGTTGATCCGCGCCAATCGTCTTTCCATGTTATCACCTCTTTGCACTTTGAAATATATCATATTCGGTACGAATAGTCAATATACATGTCTTGTAGAACCATATCCGTGCAGGGGGCAAAAAGTCAAACTCACGATAGCGGCAGCCTCTTTACTTTTCGATAAAACGTACTCCTGCTCATTCCTAATTGCCGCACAGCCTCGGCAGCGGTGATTTCCCCACGCCGCCACTTAACCATGACTTTCTCAAGTTCCGGCGGTTGAATGGGCTTACGCCCTTTATAGACACCGTTAGCCTTGGCAATAGCGATGCCTTCCCGTTGGCGCTGAAGGATATACTCTCGTTCCAGTTCTGCCACCGCGCCGAACACTGTCAGCATGAACTTGCCGGTAGGTGTGGTGGTGTCGATAGCCTCCTTCTTGCTGACAAATTCCACGCCTTTGGCGGACAACTTCTCCACCAGTTCCAACAGATCACGGGTATTGCGGGCAAAACGGCTGATGGACTCCACGATCACCGTGTCGCCCCGCCGGACGTATTCCATCATCTTTTTCAGCTCTGGGCGATTGGTATTCTTGCCGCTCATACGGTCAATATAAACCTCATCTACACCAAGTTGCTCCATCAGCAGCTCCTGCCGAGCTGCATTCTGGTCAGTGGTGGATATACGGATGTAACCGATTTTCAATTGCGATACTTCCTTCCCTTGTAAATTCGTATTTATTTTGTTATACTATGCATACAAAATGGCGTTTTGATGGGAGGTGTCCTCGATGAAAACATATACTCTAAGCGAAATTAAGACCATTGTGTCACGTCTTGCCAGGCAATATGGCGCGGAGCGCATCTACCTGTTCGGCTCCTATGCCCGTGGAGATATGACAAGCGGGAGTGATATTGATTTGCGGATTGACAAAGGCAGCATCCGCGGTTTTCAGTTGGCAGGGCTTCTGCTCGACCTGGAGGACTCTCTTGGCGTGCCGGTAGATCTTGTCCCCACCACCAGCCTTGATTCACATTTTCTTGACTCCATACGGAAAGATGAGGTGCTGCTGTATGAAGCCTCTTGACCGCAACATCGGTGCTCTGGAGCATATCGTTGTCTACTGCCAGCAAATCGAGCAGACTGTTGAACGCTTCGGCAACAGCGCTGAGACATTTCAGAACGATCCCATTTACCGCAATGCCGCCGCACTTTGTATTTTGCAGATCGGTGAGTTAGTGGGTAAGCTGACAGACGAATTCCGTGAACAGCACCCCGCCGTGCCTTGGCGTCAAATCAAGGCTATGCGGAATATTGTCGCGCATAGCTACGGCACTGTCGATCCCGAAATCACATGGGAAATCATCACGGATGAAATTCCTCAACTAAAGGCATATTGCGAACAAATCATTGCCGCCGAACAATAACGTAGTCCCAATAGAGTCCCTCCCGCAGATGGCACGTGCCAAAATGCGGGAAGCGACCCTATTGGGACTCTTTTTTCGTGTACCGTTAGGGTACACCCTATTGGCACGGGTCCTCCACCGGGACGCAGATGATCTGACCGTTGACGCTGACGAAGAACTCCGGCTTGGCGAAGCGCTCCAGCCAGTAATCAACCTGCTCGTCCGTCAGAGACGTGAAGTTCTCGCTGTCTGCCGGTGCGCCGCAGATGAAGAATGTGCCCACAATGATGTCGTATATTTCTCCCTCCTCATCCCGCAGGGCGCGGTTCAGGGGCAGGCCCAACAACTTGCCTTCATCGTTGCAGATCAGGGCTGCGTCTCGTCCTCCGGGTTCGTACACAGCTTGAATAAGACCGCCAACAGCACGCTGCATACTTGCAAGGCTATCTTCCAATTCCATTTCACAGGCTTTCCTCCCAACTTCTACCATTACTACTCGCATTTTTTATACCTCCCCGCAGCACATGATCTCCTCTATCTCCTCCGGGCAAAGACCGTAGCTGAGAAACACGTCTATGTCATGGGGCGTGTAGCCGTAGGCGGCCGCCACGGATTTCAGATCATTGATGTACTCGTCCTGTCCGGCGTACACGTCCCAATATGGCCAGCCGAAGTGTGCCGTGCCGTCCCAGAGGTTGCGGGTATCAAAACGTTCAACCGTGTACCGCCCCTGCCGGTCGATCCGCAATATATCCCCCTCCCGGAGCATCACCTCAAAGGGCTGCTCCATGCGTGGCATGCCCTTTTTCAGCCCCTTCTTGAGTATCTGCTCCGTGCTGGCGTAGACATACAAACCCATGCGCGGGAAGTGATACAGTGCCAACGGATTGTTGCCCTTGATGATGTAGAGATTGTCCCTACTGTCCAAAACAGACAGCGTCAGCGTGCCTCTGAGGGGTTCTACGGCACTGCGGATGCTCCGGAAGCTCAGCTCGCCCTGCTGCGCCAGTAACTGCACGGCCACATAGCTGTCTGTCTCGATTCGGGTACGGGGCAGGTTCTTGTCCTTGCGGAGTGCCAGATCGTTATATAGCACACCGTTGTGCGCCAGCGCAAAGGGAATACCCGCTGCGCCCCCGAAGGGGTGATTGTTGTAGTTATGCTTCTCGTTTCCCTGGGTGGTCATGCGCGTATGCCCCATAATGCAGGCAGCATCATCGGGCAGCTTGAACCGCATCAGGTGTGCGGGATAGGGGCGCTTGTAGACCGTCAGGTGTCCGTTGTGGTTATAGGCGATGCCGGTGGCGTCCGTTCCTCTGTCCTCACTGGCAACGGCCAACGCGGAGACAAGACGCTTCTTCTGTGCGGCGGTCAGGCTATGGCCGTAGTCGTAAATTCCAAATAAGCAGCACATCAGACTTCTCCCTCCACTTCCACAGGCTCATTGATATAGAGATTGCGCTCCTTCAGGTACTGCACCAGCTCCGGCTCTTTGATGGCACTGACAAAACTGCTCCAGGACAGGTCGTGCAGCTGGCAGTCCAGCGACATGGGATGTGTGACGATCTCGAAGCCGTCGTCCAGTGAGCCATCGTGCTTGCAGTAGGCCAGCGTTTTGACTGGTTGGCAACATCCATCAGCGCCTCCGCACTGCTGTCGCATTCACCACCGTCATCGATCTCCAGTTCCACGCCGAAGTAGCGTGGGCCGTCGCCATAGAAGATGGGGTAGGGCTTGAAGTAGTAATCGTGTATGGGGCTGTTCTCGATGGTAGAGCAGCAATCGGCACAGTAGGGATCGTCGTTGTCCAGCGGATACCAGCAGTGGTCGGTGTCGATGATGCGCCCGCAGCGGACGCAGCGGGTGTAGTCCCGGTTGTAGCATTCGGGGCAGATGGGAAAGTCATCGTTCTCACTGCGGTTGCGGGTGCGTAGGAAACGGCTGCCACAGTCTGTGCAGACAAGGGTTAGGTCGTCCAAACAGTCGGGGCAGTAGAGCCTGCCGTTGAACTCGGTAAGCTCTCCTTCGGCAGTACCACAGTGGGCGCAGGTGCGGAGTTCGGTCATAGCAAAATTCCTCCAAAATGTAAAATTAGGCCTCTGGGAATTACCCAGAGGCCTTCGTAGTTATAATATATACTTGGAAGATGGGAAAAATCGGAAAGTTAATACATCTGTCTTTTATAAGCGGGTTCCGAAAGATACTTGTTTATCTCGCTGGTTTCTGTATCATACCATGCCCTTTATCGAAACTCCTTATATTGGTCACAGATGGCCTGCATATCATCGTCGAAAGTGGCTTGTTTGCCATAAAACCTTATTTTCGTAGGATCTCCCGCAAGATATCAATTGTCTCCGCAATGCCATCCTTCACACTATAGTGGGGCTTCCAACCGATACTGCGAAGTTTGTTACCGCACATAAGAGCCTTGGTCGCCGTGGAGAAACCAGCCTTCTCCACAGAATCGGGCAGGTCAAAGATGACCTGTTTCCCGGTGTGATCAGCCACCAGCTTTGCCAAGTCCCGCAACAGGATGTCCGAATCAGGATCACCCAGATTGTAGGCCTGACCGCCTTCGCCGCGCAGAAGCACATGAAGCAGGCCGCTGACGGCGTCATAGACATGGGCGTAGGAGAAGAATTGTGTTCCCTCACTCTTCAGAACGATATCCTCACCGCGAACACCGTTCAAAATGAACTGCGCCGCCGCCTTGCTGTCCTCCAACCGCATCGTCGGGCCGTAGATCCGGGGCAGACGGATGATGACCACATCTGCGCCGTGTTCCCGCATATACGCCTGACACAGGGACTCGCTGACGCGCTTCGCTTCCTGATATCCGGCACGCAGCGTATTGCAGTTGATGTAGCCGCAGTAGTCCTCGGTAAAATACTCCGTGTCGCCGCGGTTATTACCGTAAATCTCTACGCTGGAAAGCAACAGGAGCCGCCCATGTCCTTGGCGCGCCATGTACGACAGCAGATTATTGATGCCGAATACATTGGATAAAACGGTGTTTACCGGCTCCCGGGCATAAGCCACAGGATGGGTGGTACTGGCGGCGTGAATGTAGTAATCCGGCTGCAGCGGCAGCACAGGAAGCTCCTGTGTCACATCGCAGGCCAGAAAGCGGAGTCGCTCACTGTCCCGCCACGCCGCAAAGCGCTGCTCTGCGGTGTGCCGGCTGCGGGCGAGCGCGATGACGGTGGTCTGCCGTGCTGCGGGGAGTTGACGGTTGCGTGTCATGAGTACATCCACCAGAAAACTGCCGATCATGCCGGTGGCACCGGTCAACAGAATGGTTTTGCCGTCCAACCGCTGCAGAAGCTGCGTTTCGCCGATAAAACGTGCCAGCAGGCGCTGGTACTCTCTTTGCTCGGTGATGGTCATAAGTTACCCCTTGTTATTTCAGTATGCTGTTTTTTTCCATGTCCAGGTAGGCACGAAACAGCGCAAAATCATCTTTTGTGGTGAGCTTGATATTTTTTTCAGAGCCGGCCGCAAAGTATAGCCGGTGACCCAGCTCTACCATCAGCGTGTTGGCGTAGGTGGCCGACTGGATGCCGACGCCCGTTGCAAACGCCTCTCGATATGCATCCGCAATGATACCGTAGCGGTACGCCTGCGGTGTGGACACTCTGCGCAGGGTGTCACGCGGGATGTATTGCGTGGTGGTGAACTCATCGTCCTTTACGAATATCTGCTCGTTATACGGCAGCGAGGTGACGCCGTTTCCGTACTGGCGGCATTTCACGATCACATCGTCCAGAACAAAATTCTCTACCATGGGGCGTATACCGTCATGGATAACGAGAATATCCTCCGCGCCGCAGACATCGGACAGATTTTCGATGCCGTTGCGAATGGATTCTTGGGCTGTACTACCGCCGGAAATGACCCACTTCAGCTTGTCAATACCAAACTGCTTGGCGTTTGCCCACAGTACCTCGTGCCAGCCGTCAAGGCAAACGACCTCAATGGCGTCGATCTGGGGATTACGCTGAAAGCCTTCCAATGTATAGATAATGACCGGTTTGTCGTGTATGTGCAGAAACTGTTTGGGAATGTCCTGCTGCATTCGCTGCCCGCTGCCGCCGGCAATGATCAATGCTACGTTCATAATGCTCCTCCTTCGCTCAGGCCGTCAGAGCCTGAAAAATTCGCTGTTCGTGTAGAGCCGATGCACACCGCTGCTGGTTTTCTTTACACCGCCGTTGGTATTGACGATCTGCGTGTACACCTTGCGCCATTTGCGGCGCATGCTCTCCAGCAGCGCCTCACGCTGGTAGGTCTGCTGTACCGTCTTGTTGTCCAGCAGCGTATAGAACAATTTCTGCAGCTCGGTCAGGGCCGCCTTTTGATAGGCGGAATTGCCCTTTTTCCAGTTGTTTACCGCCCACGTCACCTCAGTCTGCATAGGAGTCAGCGTAGTTCCCAGATACTTCTGGTAGGACGCTTTCAGCATGTGCCTGCCGATAGAGATATCTCTCTCCAGAAAGACGGCGGATGCGTTTTCCGCCCATCTCCGGTATTCAAACAGACTTGGTTCCCTGATATTCGCCAATTTCGTATCCAAGCTCGCGCGGAAAAAAAAGTCAAAATCTTCCACTCCCTTTAACGACGGGTCATACCGCAGTCCCAACTCGTTGATTCGCTGTGTGCGCATCATTACGGTGGGGTGCTTGAGCGGTACACCAAAGAGGCAGGCAGTCCGAACGGTCTCTGGGTCCGAGGAGTTTTCCAGAATCCAACCCGGAGAGTTCATGACAGACGGGATCACGCCGCAGATATCGACATCGCGGTAGGTGTCCAGATACATGGCCTGCACACGGAAGCGCTCCGGCCCGGAGACATCATCGCCGTCCATGCGGGCGATATATTCGCCGGTGGCATGATCGAGGCCCACGTTCAGCGAAGCCGCAATGCCCAAGCGTGAACCGCTGTTGGAGATGATGCGTATGCGGGGATCACGGGCGGCATACTCCTCCAGCAAACGGTGGCACGCTTCTCCGTTGCCGTATTCTTCAACGATCAGGAACTCGAAATCACCCATCGTTTGCTGCAGGATGCTGTCCATCGCCTCCGGGAGAAACTCCTCACCGTTGTAGATCGGCATCACGGCAGAGATCTTTGGCATATCACTTCACCTCCTCGGACAGCAGGCCCTTGACAAGATCCTCCACAATGCGGCGGCCGCACTGCCCATCAAAGAACGGGACACACTGCGCCGCCGCCTGCCGCCGTGTCTCGCGCTTGTAGTCAAACCCCTTTTCCACCACAAAGTCCAGAAAGAGCTTCATGTCGTAAAATTCGCTGCCCTGATAGTAGCTGTCGAAGATGGGCGCCACCGCGTCCAGCATCCGCTCCTTGTACCACAGATTGGTCATGTACAGCGTGGGCTTATCCAGTACGCAGGACTCGACCATCAGCGCCGAACGGTCGCCGATGATGCAGTCCGCGGAAACGAGCGCGGGCATGTAGTTGGGCTCATCATACATATAGACGTTAGGGCAGTCAGCCAGAAGCTGGAAAAACTCACGGACCTGCTCTCCCATGCCGAATTTTGCGTACTGCTCCTCAAATTTAGGGTGGGGCCGGGCCAGCACAAAGAACCGGTCCTGCAGCTCCGGGAGATACTTTGCAAACTGGATGTAGTCATAAATGCTGGTTTCAGGGATATCGGGCGTACCGTCTTTGGCGGGGAAATGCATCTGCCAGAACACGATCTTCCGTCCTGCAGCCTGCTGACGCAGCGCGGGCGGGAGCAGATCGTCCTCGGAGTGCAGCGCATGGTAAATGATATCGAATTTGGGATAGCCGGTGATCCGGACGGGGGTGGCGCCCTGTGCGGACTTCAGCCGGTGTGCGGTCTTCATCTGGGGCGAGAGCGTGTATACGCGCCACGGTGTTGCCAGAAACTTATTGTTCGAGAATATGTAGTCGCACCACACATCCTGTGAGTATTCAATGCCATAGGGCACATAGGCGATGCGGATGCCCAGACTGCTCATGGCATCGCTTTTGAGGAAGTCGGGGCGGTGCGAATCGTCCCACGGCGTCTGATAGATCATGATATGAGGTTCAAATTCCTCAAAATCAAATTCCTCGGCAACCTCAAAGGGAATACCGGAGGCAACCAGAAATTCCCGCGCGCCCTTCATCTGGTTCTTTTCCCTCTGCTCCCGGTCATACAGAAGGAAACGGACATCAAAGCGCCCGTCATCCTTCAAAATCTCCCAGACGCTCTGGAAGGAGGGCCAGCAGGAGGGGATCTGGAACAGGTAGACCAGTCGGATCTTCTCACCGCTATGATAGGGAATGCGGTTTGCTTTAGCCAGCAGTTCCGTCAGATACCGGTTGGTGCGGGAATTGTCGGAAAGCTTTTTCTCAACGCGTTTGAAACATTCCCACGTCCAGTGTTCCACAGATTTGTCCATGTATTTGTACGCCGTTCGCAGCAGCACCACCATCAGATATTGCAGAGGCAGTGTCACCACATGGGCGCTTTTTTTTATGATTTTTTTGACCCGCGAGCCGGGGGTGGGGTTATTTATAAGAAAGCGGTCCCACCTCTCACGGCAGCGCGCCGCGATGTTTTTCTCTCCAGACATACAGAAACCCCTTACTAACTTTTTTATGGCAGTGCGTTATTTTTTCAGATGATCCTTTCCACACAGATACTTGTAGAACATACTCATCATCAGGTGGTCGAAGATCATGTGGATGTCCTCAGTGACTTGCATGCTCATCACCGGCGCGTGCAGCGAGATGTCGCACAGTTCCTTGAGTTTGCCGCCGGTATAGCCGGTGATGCCGATGACCTTACAGCCCTGGGATTTGGTGTATTCCACAGCGTTGAGCACGTTTTTGGAGTTGCCGCTGCCGGAGATGGCCACCAGCACATCGTTGGGCTCCAGATTGCCCCGGAGCTGGAAGCGGAATACCTCCTCATAGCCAATGTCGTTGGCAATGGCCAGCATGGTGGCCACGTTGTCGTTGAGGCAGTGGAACCGGAACGGCACATCAATGTACTCGGAAACGCCCTTGTTGAAGTCGTTCTGGAAGTGGGAGGCGGTGGCGGCACTGCCGCCGTTGCCGCAGATGTAGATGCGGCCCTTCTTCAGCCGTGTCTCGTCCAGAAAGTTCAGGCACTCGTTGATAGCGTCCACGTCCAGCTGCCCCAGGATCTGCTGCTCCAGCACGATGTACGCGCGAATATCCTTTGTATAGTCCATAATCAACCTCCGATGATCTGTTTCACGACGTCCAGCAGATCTGCGCCGATGCGCTGGGGCTGCACATCATATTTTCCGTCTTTTCCGGCCTCACCCGTGAGGACGAGGGCTGTATGGGTGCCGGCGTTGAGGCCGGTCTGTATATCCACGGTGGTGTCGCCCACCATCCACGACTGCGCCAAATCGATGTTGTACGCCTCTGCGCAGGCGGTGAGCATACCGGTGTCCGGCTTGCGGCAGCGGCAGGGGATCTTGTAGGCGGGGTTCTCCTCCGGATAGCCCTTGTCGGGGTGATGGGGGCAGAACACGATGCCGTCCAGATACGCGCCCTCCTGTCCCAGCAGGGTGGCGAGCTTGCGGTGAATCTCCTCCACATCCGTCATGCCGCACATGCCGCGGGCCACCACCGGCTGGTTGGTGGCCACGATGGCCAGATAGCCGGAGCGGTTCAGCAGGCGGAAGTGTCTGCCGTAGGTGGGCAGGAAGGGCAGGGGGTTGTAGTAACCCACCAGAATGATCTGGGCGTCAGGGTTCAGGGCTCTCAGCTCCTGGAGGATCTGTTCCACGTTGGCCACAGTCTGGTCCCGGGTCTGGTCACAGATCTCCTCCATGCCGGAATCCAGCAGCTTCAGGGCGGCCTTCAGCTCTTCCGGGGTCAGGTCCAGGTTTTCCAGGCCCTTTCTCAGGGTCTGGAGGGTCTGGAGATTCAGCTCCCGCATGGTGCCCGTCAGCAGGGGAATCAGCAGTTTGGTGGCCTTGCCGTTGGTGGCTCTGCCCATGGCCCCCATGAGCTGCAGCACAGTGTCGTTGGAGCCGATAAGCAGGGTGATCAAGTCGGCGTCTGCCAGCTCCTGCCGCAGGGTAGGCAGGTCGTAGTAGGCGACACCGGAGGCGGTGGAGCCGGTCTTGACCAGGTCCAGGATGTTGCTGCTCATGGCAGCAGGCATCCCGTAGTTCACGGCGTGGTCCCGGTCCAGGCCCAGGGCGTCGGCCACCCGGGCCACATAGCAATCCTTGGAGTAGCCCTGGTAGTTGCCGGACACATCGTAGTACCGGCCGTTCCGCTGGTAGACCGCATCCGGCAGGCCGATGCCGGCTACGATGCTGTCGCCCAGGGCAATGTAGGAATACTGGTGCTGGGCTGCTTCCGCAGCTTCCGTCTGGGTCTGCACCGGGGTGGGGTCTGGCTGGGCAGCCCCGGCAGAGACCACCGGCAGCACCAGCAGAGCCAGGGTCAGCAGCAGGCTGACAAGGCGTTTTTTCATAATGCTCCTCCTTTTTGACCAATGGGGTTTTCTTCTATCATAAAAAGAGAACCGGGCAATGTCAAGGCATGTTTTTCAAAAAATGTCGGATAAATCAAAAACGGCCGTGCACAGGGCACGACCGTAACAGGCAGAGCTTAATAATCCCGGGGGCTGATCTCTTCCTCCAGCTTTCGGTAGTCCACCTTACCGATGGGGGTCAGCGGCAGCTCATCGAGGAACTTGTAGCCCACGGGCTGGACGTACTCCGGCAGCTCTTCTTTGCAGATCTGCTGCAGCTCCCGCACGATCTGACGCTTTTTGTGGTCAGCAGCGGGGTTCAGCACGACATACACAAAGGGCAGGCGGCCCTGCACATGGTCCTTGTCGGTGCAGCCCACCACCGAGCACTGCTGCACGGCGGGGTGGCGGCTGATGACGTTCTCGATCATGGAGGGGAACACCTTGAAGCCATCGTGGCGGATGATCAGCCGCTTGATGCGGGAGTCCAGGAACACGAAGCCGTCCTCATCCATATAGCCGACGTCGCCGGTGTGTGCCCAGACGCGGCCATCCGAGTGGTGGCGCAGCAGGGCAGCCGTTTCGGCGGGCTTGCCGTAATAGCCCTTCATGATGGCAGGGCCGGAGATGCAGAGCTCACCGCGCTCGCCGATGGGCAGTTCGGTGTCGGTACCGGGCTCAAACACCGACACAAGGGTGTTCACCAGCGGGATGCCCACACTGCCCACCTTGTTGGCAAGGCCGGAAGCAGCGGTGGCGGCAGAAGAAACCTCGGTCATGCCGTAGCCCTTGGCCAGGCCGTACTCCACGCCGTGAGCGGCCAGGAAGTCGTTCACGCTCTGCTCGGCACCCACCGTGATGGCGTCGCCGCCGGCAGCATAGTTGCGGATGAAGGACAGATCCTTGTTCTTCAGCAGCAGCGAAGAGGCCATCTGCTGGTAGTGGGCCGGCACGCCGAACATGTGCTCCGGCTTGTACTTCCAGATCAGGGCACCCAGCTTTGCAGGGTCCAGATTGGGGATGATGATCACGGTAAGGCCCAGCACCAGCGGCAGGTGCACGCCGCAGGCGTAGCCATAGGCAATGAACGGGGGCATGATGTTCATCAGCTTCTGGCCGCGGCGGAACAGCTTTTCGTAAGCACCGAACTGCTGTGCGATGGAGTTGAAGTCCACATCGGTCAGCATGACGCCCTTGGGCGAGCC
>ERZ825137.2619-NODE-2619-length-20509-cov-14.779896_pt1 | contig 20509 bp, 19 predicted proteins | sample MGYA00519873_ERZ825137 | MGnify/ENA primary metagenome ERZ825137 (study PRJEB31778, sample SAMEA3449190) | human gut metagenome | biome: human gut; feature: human-associated habitat; material: faeces | place: United Kingdom | collected 2010/2012 ...
AGCGGGGGTATTCCTTTGCGGTTAACAGGCGAAAATTCATAGACGTTCCTCCTTCAACAGTCGCTGTATATCCTCCGGCAGGGGCGCGGTCACATCGATGACCGCGCCGGTGAGGGGATGCATCATCCGCAGGTGATAGCTGTGCAGCGCCGGGCGGGCGATCAGGGCCCGGTCCTCTGTACCGTAGAGCCAGTCACCGGTCAGCGGATGGCCGATGGCGGCCATGTGGACCCGCAGCTGATGCGTGCGTCCGGTGGTAGGCGTCAGGCGCAGCAGCGCACGGCCCTGAGAGGCCGCCAGCACCTCATAGTGGGTGTGGGCGGGTTGACCCAGGGGATCAGTCTGCCGCTTCAGCAGCGAGCTCTCAGCGCGTCCTATGGGCAGATCAATGTCGCCCTCTGCCGGGGAGGGGATGCCCTCACACACGGCCCGGTACTCCCGCCGGAAATCGTCCGTGTGCAGCATGGCCATACATCGGGCATGGATGAAGCCGGTCTTTGCCACGGCCATAACGCCGGTAGTGCCGCGGTCCAGCCGGTTCACCGCATGGAAGCAGCTGCTGTGGAGATAGTGTGCCGCGGCGCCGGCAATGGTGGCTGTTTCCTCTGTCAGCGCCGCCGGATGCACGGCAATGCCGGCGGGCTTGTTGATAAGCAGCAGGTCCTCATTCTCGTACAGGATATCCAGAGGGAAGTCCACCGGCCGGATGTGGGGGTGTTCTCCCGGCAGATCGGATACGTCCGCCGCCAGCACATCTCCGGGGCACGGCACGAAGCGTACGGTGACGGGCGCACCATTGACGGTGATGGCCTGCCGGAATTTCAACCGACTGAGAAAGCTGCCGGAGATGCCCCACAGGTGCAGCAGCAACTGTTTTACAGGCTGACCAGCCTCCGCTTCAATGACGGTATGGGTCAGAACACGCATAGACGGCACCTCCTGTTGCTCTTGAATGAAATTAGTATAGCAGAATTTATGGGAATATGGTATACTAACTTCACAAAACGTGAAAGCGAGGGCTTTTTATGGCATCCAAGGTATACTTCGCCGACTTGCGGGCCGACGTGCATGAAAATCTCCAGCAGAAGCTGACCCGTCTGATGAAGACCGCCGGTATGGGCGATATCGACTTTCAGGATAAGTTCGTGGCCATCAAGCTGCACTTCGGCGAGCCGGGAAACCTGGCGTTCCTGCGCCCCAATTGGGCGCGGACCGTGGCGGATTTTGTGAAGGAAAGGGGCGGTAAGCCGTTCCTCACCGACTGCAACACCCTGTATGTGGGCGGGCGCAAGAACGCCCTGGATCACATGGACAGCGCCATGCTCAACGGCTTCAACCCCATGACCACCGGCTGCCAGATCATCATCGGCGACGGGCTGAAGGGCAGCGATGAGGTGGAGGTTCCCGTGGTCGGCGGCGAGTATGTGAAGAACGCCAAGATCGGCCGCGCCGTTATGGACGCCGATGTGTTTATCTCTCTGACCCATTTTAAGGGCCATGAGGAGGCCGGCTTCGGCGGCTGCCTGAAAAATATCGGCATGGGCTGCGGCAGCCGTGCCGGCAAGATGGAACAGCACAATGCCGGCAAGCCCCATGTGGCGCAGAAGCACTGTATCGGCTGTGGTCAGTGCCGGAAGATCTGCGCCTATGGCGCGCCCATCATCGAAAACGGCAAGGCCCATATCGACCACGACAGGTGTGTGGGCTGCGGCCGCTGCATTGCCGTCTGCCCCAAGAACGCGGTGCAGATCAACTGGGACGAGACCACCATTAACCTGAACCGGAAGATCGCCGAGTACACCAAGGCGGTGGTGGACGGCCGACCCTGCTTCCACATCTCGCTGGTCATCGACGTGTCCCCCAACTGCGACTGCCGTCCCGAGAACGACATGGCCATCGTGCCCAACGTGGGCATGTTCGCCTCCTTCGACCCGGTGGCGCTGGACATGGCCTGCGTGGACGCGGTGAACGCCCAGACGCCCCTGCGGGGCTCCGCCGCCGATGACGCGCACGCCAAGGCCCATGTGCATGACCACTTTCAGCGCCTGCACCCGGACACCAACTGGCGCAGCTGTCTGGAGCACGGCGAGAAGATCGGCATCGGCACCCGGGAGTATGAGTTGATCAAGATATAAAAAGCGGAAAGCCACCCGTCCGGGTGGCTTTCCTTATGTATTTATTCCGCATCATCTGCGGACGTTTCCTCTGAGGCGTCCTCGTCCTCCGGGTCATCGATGTGGGCGAACCACTCCCGGTAGCGGTGCATATCCTTGGCGAACAGCTGCCCGTTGCTGGGCGGTGTGTAGGTGATGGCGTTGGCCCCGGCGGCAATGGTGGACAGGATCGTCTCCTCCGTGGGACCGCCGGTGGCGATAACGGGCAGCTCCGGATAGCGGGCCCGGATTTCCGCCACAATGGCGGGCGTCCTGTCCGCACCGGAGACGTTCACAAAATCGATGCCCGCCGCCAGCTTGCTCTCCAGGTCCACTTTTTCCGACACCACCGTATAGACCACCGGGATCTCCACGGTGGCCTTGATAGCCCGGATGGTATCGTCGTCAATGAACGTGTTGCACACCACGCCGAAGGCGCCCTGGTGCTCAGCAAAAGCGGCGATGTGGGCCGAACGCTGGCCCTTGGTCAGACCGCCGCCTACGCCAACGAACACCGGCACATCGGACACGCCGATAATGGCCTGGGTAATGCCTGCCTGGGGCGTAAAGGGATATACGGCGATGACCGCATCGGCGTTGATATTCTTAATGATGGCCACGTCGGTGCTGAATACAAGCGACTTGATACGCCGGCCGAATACGCGGATGCCGCTGCATTTGCTGATACAGTGGGGCACGGTCAACGCGTGCTTACGCAGGGTGCCTTCGTAAGTGGGAACGTACTTCTTCACATTGCCTTCCTTTCCAGTGGGTCGATTTTTCCTTATTAAAAACATTATAGCAGAAAAAGCAACTCATGTAAATAAAAGTGGGCGCATTTTTAACAGTTCGTTAACATTGACTATCGCGGGGAAAAGTGCCGGATAACGACGCTCCGGGACGAAACAGCGGGCCATCCGTCGGATGGCCCGCTGCGCTTATACGTTTGCCAGATAGTCCCGGCACTTGTTGTTGGCTTCCCGGGCCACCAGTTCCTCATCCACAGTGACAAGATGCCCCTGCCGCACGGTGACGCGTCCCTGCACCACGGTGTAGTCCACCGGCCCCCGGACACCCACAGTACCCAGCACAGAGCCGGCGTCCTGATCGCAGCCTACCAACTCCAGCCGGCGGCTGTCGATCATGAACAGATCGGCGCACTTGCCCACGGACAGCTGCCCGATGTCGTCCCGGCCCAGCAGCCGCGCACTGCCCCGGGTGGCCATTTTGAGGATGTCATAGCCGGTGGGAGCCTGACGGCTGGCGTGCAGCCGGTGCAGCAAGAAGGCTACCCGCAGTTCCTCCAGCAGGCTTGAGCCGTCGTTGCTGGCGCTGCCGTCCACCGCCAGTCCTACCGGCACACCCAGGGCCAGCATTTCCGGGATGCGGGCCACACCGCTGGCGAGCTTCATGTTGCTGATGGGGCAGTGCGCCACGCCGGTGCCTGTCCGGGCCAGCAGCCGCAGCTCCTCGTCGTTGAAGTGTATGCCGTGGGCAAACCACACATCGTCGCCCAGCCAGCCCAGCCGCGCCATGTATTCCAAAGGCCGGATGCCCTCACGCTGCAGCATGAAGTTCTCCTCGTCCTTCGTCTCGCACAGGTGGGTGTGCAGCCGAACGTGGTACTGTCGGGCCAGGATAGCGCTCTGACGCAGCAGCTCCGCCGACACGGAGAAAGGAGAGCAGGGGGCCAGTGCCACACGGCACATGGCACCGTAGCTGTCATCGTGGTATTTCTCGATACAGCGGACGCTGTCTGCCATGATCTCGTCTACCGTCTGCACCACGCTATCCGGCGGCAGGCCGCCGTCCTTGACGCTCAGGTCCATGCTGCCCCGGCTCATGTAGAGGCGAATGCCCAGCTCCCGTGCGGCGCTGCGCTGTGCGCCCAACAGGTCACCGCTGTGGGAGGGGAACACATAGTGGTGGTCAAAGCAGGTGGTGCAGCCGTGCTTCATCAGCTCGCCCATGCCGGTCAGGCTGGACAGCCGAATCACATCCTCGTCCAGGTTTTTCCAGATCTCATACAGGGTCTTCAGCCAGTCAAACAGCTCCATGTTCTGCACCTGCGGCAGATTGCGGGAGAATACCTGATAGAGGTGGTGATGGGTGTTGACCAGACCGGGGTAGCACAGCATATGGCTGCCGTCGATGACCTCGTCGGCGCTGATGTCCGGCGCCGTACCGATAGCCTTGATAAAGCCATCCTCACAGTAAAGGTCCGCGTTATGCAGTACGCGGTCTTCGTCGTCGCAGGTGACCAGCTGGTGAATGTTCTTAATGAGCAGGGTGGACACGGTAATTCCTCCTTATGGTGATAGATGGGTAGGAAAAAAGAGCAGGCCGCAAAGCGGCCTACTCTTTTCATTATCAGGTCAGCGTTCCTCGCGGAAGTAGGAGAGACCGAGGGACGCAGGGGGCTGATCCTCCCGCTTCTTGCGCAGGGACACGACGATCAGCACGATCAGCGTGATAACGTAGGGGAGCATCTTGTATAGCTCCTTGATCTCCATATGTGCGCCGGTGGGCAGGTAGATGTTCAGGATATACAGACCGCCGAACAGGATGGAGGCCAGGATGCTGACGTTGGGACGCCAGATGGTGAAGATGACCAGCGCGATGGCCAGCCAGCCGCGGTCGCCGAAGGCGTTGTTCGACCAGACGCCGTTGGCGTAGTCCATGACGTAGTACAGACCGCCGAGGCCCGCGATCATGGAGCCGATGCAGGTGGCCAGATACTTGTAGCGGGTGACGTCGATGCCGGCGGCGTCGGCGGTGGAAGCGCTCTCGCCCACGGCGCGCAGGTGCAGGCCGGGACGGGTGCGGTTCAGGAAGTAGGACGAGCCCAGCGCCACCAGAATGGCCACATAGGCCAGGAAGCCGTAGGACAGGAACAGCTGGCCGAACCAGCCGGTGCTGTGGGCGCCGGGCAGGGTGGTCTTGAAGAACACACTGGTGCTGGACAGGGCGATGGAGGGCACCTCGCTGCCGGTGAGCTTGATGAGGGAGCCGCCGAAGAAGTTGCCCACGCCCACGCCGAAGGTGGTCATGGCCAGACCGGTGACGTTCTGGTTGGCCCGGAGGGTGACAGTGAGGAAGCAGTACAGCAGACCCATCAGCAGAGAGCCCAGCAGCGAGCAGAGGATGGGGATCATAATGGCCAGGAAGCCGTTGAGCTGTCCGGCGGCGGACTGCTCGTAGAAGAACGAGCCGATGACGCCGCTGATGCCGCCCACATACATGATGCCGGGGATACCGAGGTTCAGGTTGCCGGACTTCTCCGTCAGGATCTCGCCGGTGCTGCCGAACAGCAGGGGGATACCCTGCATGACGGCGCGGGGGAAGAAGGATACAAAGTCGAAGCCCATCCGTCACGCCTCCTTTCTGCTGCTCTTGCGCAGGGTGACCTTATAGGTGATGAAGAACTCGGTAGCGATAATGAAGAACAGAATGATACCGGTGAGGATGTCGGCGAAGGAGTGGTTCAGGCTCAGGGTACTGGCCACCTCACTGGCGCCGCGGTCCATGGTCACCAGCAGCAGCGAGGAGGCGATCATGATGAAGGGATTGAACTTGGACATCCAGGACACCATGACGGCGGTAAAGCCGCGGCTGTTCACGATGGTGGTGGTCAGGGTATGGTCGATACCGGCGGTCATTATGAAGCCCATCATGGCGCACAGCGCGCCGGAGAGCACCATGGTGCGGATGATGACCCGATCCACCTTGATGCCGGCGTAGCTGGCGGTGCGCTGGCTCTCGCCGACCACGGCGATCTCGTAGCCGTGCTTGCTGTATTGCAGGTACACATACATCAGCACCGTCATGAGGCCCACGATGAGGATGGGCAGCAGGTAGGCGTTGCCGACCTCCGGCAGCCAGCCGGCGCGGGTGTCCTGATTGATGATGCCGATCTTACCGGCGCCCTTAGGCACCTCCCACACGATGATGAAGTAGGAGGCCAGCTGCATGGCGATGTAGTTCATCATCAGGGTGAACAGCGTCTCGTTGGTGTTCCACTTGGCCTTGAAGAAGGCGGGCAGGAAGCCCCAGATGGCACCGGCCAGCAGCGCGGCCACCAGAGAGATCACGATCAGCAGCGCATGGGGGACCTTGCCGCCCAGCAGGATCATGCAGGTGGTGGTGGCGAGGCAGCCGATGATGGTCTGACCCTCGGCGCCGATGTTCCAGAAGCGCATCTTGAAGGCGGGGGTCACCGCCAGAGAGATACCCAGCAGCACCGCCACATTGCGGAAGGTCACGCCGATGCGGCGGGGGGAGCCGAAGGCGCCCTTGAGGATGGTGCGGTAGACGGCGATGGGATCCTGCCCCGTCAGCAGGGTGGTGATGAGGCCGCAGAAGACCAGCGCCAGCACCAAAATACCGCCACGGATCAGCAGCGCCTTGGGCAGGGGCAGCGTATCCCGCTTGGAGATATGGAAAAGAGAACCTTTTTTATTCATCTGCCTTGCCTCCTCCCGCACGGGTCATCAGTGCGCCCACTTCCATCTTATTGGTGGTGCGTCCGTTCACAACGCCGGACACCTGACCGCCGCAGAGCACCACGATGCGGTCGCACAGCTCCAGCAGTACGTCCAGATCCTCACCGACGTAGACCACGGCGACGCCCTTCATCTTCTGCTCTGTCAGCAGGTTATAAATCGTATACGAGGTATTGATATCCAGACCGCGGACGGCGTAGGCCGTCATCAGCACGGAGGGCTCCTGTGCGATTTCGCGGCCCACCAGCACCTTCTGCACGTTGCCGCCGGACATACGGCGGACGGGGAAGCTGGTGCTGGGCGTGACCACCTCCAGCTCCTGCCAGATGCGCTGGGCCAGCGCCTCCGGATCTTTGCGGTCCAGGAAGATGCTGGCACCCTTACGCCAGGAGCGGAGCATCATGTTGCCGGTCATGCCCATAGAGCCCACCAGGCCCATGCCCAGCCGGTCCTCGGGGACAAAGCTCATGGCCACGCCGTTCCTGCGGATGTCCATGGGGTCCATGCCCACCAGGTTCTTTCCCTCGTTGGTCTTGGGGTCGATGTACGTCACCGTGCCGGAGGCCACGGGGTACAGTCCGGCGATGGACTCCAGCAGCTCGCGCTGGCCGGAGCCGGCGATACCGGCCACACCCAGCACCTCGCCGGCGTTGACATCGAAGGTCACGTTGTCCAGGCGCTTGACGCCCAGCTCATCGTACACGGTCAGGCCCTCCACCTTCAGGCGGGGCGTGACGTTGACGGGCTCGGGACGGTTGATATTCAGAGCCACGCTGTGGCCCACCATCATGTCGGTGAGGGACTGCTGGTCGGCGTCCTTGGTCATCACGTCGCCGATGTACTCGCCCTTACGGAGGACGGCCACGCGGTCGGATACATCCAGCACCTCGTGGAGCTTGTGGGTGATGATGATCAGGGATTTGCCGTCGGCCTTCATGTTGCGCATGACGGCGAACAGCTTATCGGTCTCCTGGGGGGTCAGCACAGCGGTGGGTTCATCCAGGATCAGAATATCCGCGCCGCGGTACAGCACCTTGACGATCTCCACGGTCTGCTTCTGGGACACGGACATGTCGTAGATCTTCATGTCGGGGTCAATGTCGAAGCCGTATTTGTCGCAGATGTCCTTGACCTTCTGACGGGCGTTGTTCAGGTCCAGCTTGCCCTCCAGGCCCAGGATGATGTTCTCCGTGGCGGTGAAGAGGTCCACCAGCTTGAAGTGCTGGTGGATCATGCCGATACCAAGGTCAAAGGCATCCTTGGGAGAGGCAATGGTCACGGGCTTGTCGTGAATGTAGATCTGTCCCTCATCGGGGAAGTAGATGCCGGAGAGCATATTCATCAGCGTGGTCTTGCCGCTGCCGTTTTCACCCAGCAGGGACAGGATCTCACCCTTATAGAGCTCCAGCGTAACGTCCTTGTTGGCCGTCACCTTGCCGAAGCGCTTGGTGATATTCTCCATTTTAACTGCGCATACATTTGCCAAGGCAGTCACCCTTTCTTCTTTCCGCCGGGCCGGGGCGCAGGTGGCCCGCCGGTGTTTTGTTCCATAACCAGCATTTTAGCATAATTCTACAGCGTTGTAAATCGCTAATGGCAAAAAAATGATAATAAATACAAAAAAATTTAGCAGAATACAAAAATAATCAGGCAAAACCAGGAGCAGGCCATGAGTTCCCCCGTTTTTACGCGGCCGAAAATGATCAGCGTTTATTTATTCACAAAGTAAGGGGGCCAATGAAAGAAAAATAGAGCGGATGAGTAGGTAGGTTTTGGTACAATGACCGGACATATTGCAAATTATGCATAAAAAAAGAATGTGAATAAGTTCACATAATGTTAAATTTGCAGAAATTCATGCTAAAACTTTATCAAAATTGTCAATTGTGCAATTGACCGAATAACTGTATACTTTGAATATGCCCAATAGACGCACGCTGCCGGTAAGGCGTGCATCACTCCTCGCTTCGGCGGGTGAACAACAAAAAGGAGAGAAAAAATGGAAGAAAGAAAAGGCTTTGGATCCAATTTCGGATTTCTAATGGCTGCCATCGGCTCGGCAGTCGGCCTGGGCAACATCTGGGGCTTTCCCAACAAGATGGGTGCCAACGGCGGCTTCACATTCCTCATCATCTATCTGATCCTGGCGGCGTGCTGCGGCTTCATCGTCATGATGGGCGAGCTGGCCCTGGGCCGCAAGACCGGCCGGGGCGCCATCGGCGCATACAAAATTCTATCCAAGAAGTTTAAGTGGCTGGGCTGGCTGGGCGTGCTGTCTGCCTTCCTGATCCTGGGCTTCTACTGCGCCCTGGGCGGCTACTGTCTGAAGTATGTGACCCTGAACGTGGGCAATCTGTTCCATGCCGGCTTCGGCACCGGCACCCTGGACGGCGCAGGCGTGTTTGACGCCCTGATGGCCAACCAGGGCGAGTGCGTGATCTACGGTCTGATCTTCGTGGCCATCACCATGGTCATCGTGATGGGCGGCGTCGGCGGCGGCATTGAAAAGGTCTGCTCCGTGGGCATGCCCGCCCTGTTCATCCTGCTGATCATCAGCATCATCCGCGCCTGCACCCTGGACGGCGCAGTGGAAGGCCTGAAGTACATGTTCGTTCCCGGTTGGGCCTTGGACAACGGTATTATCAAGGAAGCACCCTCGTTCTTCTCCGTGCTATCCACAGCGGGCGGCCAGATGTTCTTCTCCCTGTCCCTGGGTATGGCGGCCATGATCACCTACGGCTCCTACATGGACAAGAAAAAGAACCTCCAGAAAAACGCTGTGGTCATCGTAGTCATGGATACCGTAGTGGCCCTGATGGCCGGCCTGTGCGTCATCCCCGGCCGCTTCGCCCTGGACCCCACCGGCAACCTGGGCGGCCCCTCCCTGCTGTTCGTTACCATGCAGAACGTGTTCGACCGCATGGGCTCCGTGGGCCCCATCTTCGGCATCCTGTTCTACCTGCTGGTGGTGTTCGCCGCCATCTCCTCCTCCATCTCCCTGCTGGAGGCTGTTGTGGCCCACTTCGTAGATAAGGCCCGTGAGCAGGGCAAGGGAGACAAGCGGAAGCTGTATTCTGTGCTGGCCGGTATTGCCGCCGGTATCCTGTGCGTCATCGTGTGCCTGGACTCCCTGGGCACCGCCGGCATGTCCCCCGCTGATATCCTGGGCATGCGCGGCACTATGGAAAAGCTCCCCACCTGGAGCGCCGACTGGCTGGACTTCTTCGACTGCATCGCCGAGGGCATCCTGATGCCTCTGGGTGCGCTGCTGATGAGCATCATGTACGGCTGGGAGATCGGCCCGGGAGTTGTCCGGGACGAGATCGAGCACGACGAGGGACACAAGATGTTCGGCTACACCTTCTTTAAGATCTGCATCAAGTACGTCACGCCTGTGTGCATGGTGCTGGTGCTGTATGGCCAGATCAAGGAGTTCTTCTTTGTATAACGCCTGCTAAAATCCCAAAAGAAACCGGAAAGGACCGGCGGCTATAGCCGCCGGTCCCCAGCTTGTCAAAAAAGGGCGCCGCCCTTTTTTGACAAAAGGCTGGCCCAATGGAGTTGGAGGGACTTCATTTTCCGGCAGATGCGCGCTTATTTTTCGAGACTCTCTGCCTAATGCTTTTCTTCTGCTCCGAATACGCCAGAAACCCGGCTGCGGCATAATGCGCAGCCGGGTTTCCCGATAGATGGTACTATGTTCTTTCCTCCAAATGCGCCTCCTTGAGTTCAAGGATTTTATCGTATAGAGGAAGAAGCTCCGGGCTCACCTTGTGTTCGATGCTGATGACGGTCAAACCGTCCGTCCGGAGCAGCTGGGACAAAATTTTCTGGCTGCTGCCCTTGTCCATATTGGCAGTGGCTTCGTCCAGAAAGATGACCCGCTTATTCTCGGTCAGCACCCGGGCCAGCGCCAGCTTTTGCCGCTCCCCTCCGGACAGATTGCCCTTCGTGTTCTGGAATACCTGGTCCAGATCATGGGATGCAAGAAAGGCATCCATTCCCAAGGAATGCATCACAGAAACGGCACGTTCCTGCAATGCAGGGCGATAAAGCGTGACATTCTGGAAAAACGTATCGTCAAAGATAAACGCGTCCTGAAGCACGACGCCGATCTGGTCATAAAGAGCGGGCCACAGCTGGCGGATATCCGTTCCGTTCACCGAGATACACCCCTCATACTCTGTTTCCAGCCCGGTCAGCAGCTTGAACAGTGTGCTCTTTCCGCTTCCGTTTTCGCCTAAAATCAGGTATTTCTTCCCCGCCTCGAACCGATAATTCGCATGGGAAAGAATGACCTTTTCATCATGCCGGAAGGACACATTGTCAAGCTCCATGTACTCGATCGTGGGAGCTGCTGTCAACGCCGCAGCGCTGTCAGGAACAGACAGCAGCTGCCGGATCTTCTGGCGAATACCGGTGACGCTCCGCATTTCCGATATCTGATAGGAAATGCTGTTGGTGGGGATCACCAGCATTTCCGATAATTGCAGCGCACCCACCAAAGCGCCCACGGACAGCCGCCCCTTGGAGATCTCGTAAATGCTGAATCCCACCATCACGGCCTCGCCGATATAGGACAGCAGGCCGATGATCATATTCACCCGGATTTTTGTTTTCGCCTTGGCAAACTCTGCGTGGGCGGCTTTCTCGTTATCCTGTTCCAGCGTTTGCAGGTATTCCCCCTCTATGTGGTTTACCTTGATGGTGGGGTACCCGTGGATCAGATTGCCGATCATGACATTGAGCTTTTCCAGGGCCATCGTATAGAAATTGGTCCGTTTTTCCAGCGCCTTCCCCTGCACGGCGGAGGCCACAATGGGGCACACGGTGGAAACGATGATGATCATCGCCAGATAGCCGTTGATGTACAGCAATGCGATCACACAGGTGATCAACACCAGGATGCTGTAGGCCAATTCCAAGCGGGTGACATAGTAGCTGTCCACCAGCATCTCGATTTCGTTGTTCAGCGTGGTGACATAGTTCTGTCCCTGCTCCTCCTGGAACTTCCGGGGCGGCATATAGACAATATGTGCCATGACCTTCCGCTTGAGGCTGAACAGTCTGCTGTTCCGATATTTCCCCGTGCTGAGCTGCCGGGCCGTCTCAAACAGCAGGATGCCCAGGATGCTGGCCACATAGCACAGAAACATCGCAAGTGCGCCGCCTGCCCCCGCATCCACCGCATCCACCGCATCAATGGCATTTTGGAGATAGATCGGCTTCAATGAGGTGCAAACGGCCAAAAGTACCGATGAGATCACGACAATAAAAACCATGGTTTCGCCTCCTATTCTGATGAGTTACGGTTCTGGCTCCGGCAGCAAGCCTCACCTCCCCGCCCTGTTGAAAAATCCGGGTATATATTATATATATGGTGTATCCCCTCCCTGTCACCGGCTGCCGTATGGCTCATCCGCTGTACTTCTCCAGCACCCACCGTCGCACGTGCTCCACAAAACGGTAGGTGGAGCGGGAGATGGCCCGCTTGTCCTTGACGCAGATGCCGATGTTCCGGTAAAAGGGCTTGGCGAAGGAGCAGGCCACCACCGGGTATTCGTTCCGGTCCAGCATCAGCTCCTCCATGATGCTGATGCCCAGTCCGCAGGACACCATGGCCAAAATCACCTGATCCTGCTGCACCCGGTACTGCACATTGGGCTGCACTCCCAGCGTGTCCAGCACCTCCTGAATTTCGTAGTCGTCTCCCTCCTCCAGCAGAATGAAGGGATACTGGGCCAGTGCCTCCGGTGGAAACGGCTCCCGCCCCGCCAGCGGATGATCCCACGGCACAATGGCCTTCCACTGGTCCCGCTGCAATAGCCAGCAGTCCAGATTCGGCTCCGTGGGCAGCACCAGAAAGCCGCAGTCCGCCGTGCCGTCCTGGATCCACCGGGCGATTTCCGTGTTGTAGTTGGAGGGCAGCAGCTCAAATTCAATGTTGGGATACTGCTCCCGAAAGCTTTTCAGAATGTAGGGCATCCACTGCACCGACACGCTGGTGAACACCGCCACCCGCACCACGCCGGTCTCCAGCCCCCGCAGATCCTTGGCCCGTTCCTCGATGCTCCGTTGCTGGCGGCAGATCTCCTGAATATAAGGCATCAGCGCCCAACCGTCCGCCGTCAGGGTCACGCCCCCCCGGCTGCGGCTCAGCAGCGTCACCCCCAGCTCCTCCTCCAGCCCGCTGATGGCGTGGCTGACGCCGGACTGGGTGAAGCTCAGCTGCTGGGCGGCCGCCGTAAAGCTGCCGCACTCCACGGTTTTCAGAAATACCTGATATTTGGTCAAGTCCATTTCCTCGCCTCCTTGCTTTCCAGCATACCATATCCCGCCCCCGTATGCAAACTCTTCTTCATAAGAATGATGAAATTCATTCGCTTTACTTATTTTCCAGATCATGATATTCTATAGTTACCTTAAGAAAGCAGGTTGGCCAACCGTTTCCAAGGAACCTCGGCTCTAAAACTTTTTGAAGGAGGATCTGGTTATGCTTTTGGACTGGATGTTGGCTGGATTATTCGTTCTTGAAATCGTTGTGGCGCTGGCTGTGCGTGCAGCGATCCGCTGAGCCCACTGACAACGCAGTTACCGGGCCCGCTCTGCCTGCGATGTATCATTCTGTCTCCCCTGCTGATTTACCCCCCACGGCTGAACCTTTATCACCTCTACCGCCTGCCCATGAAGGGCAGGCGGTATTTTTCCTCATATATGAAAATGTCTCATGCTTTTTATGAAAATCATGCGTTTTACATATCTCTTTTTCTGTGTTACACTAAGACCATCTCAGAGGGCTTTCGGTACATATCTCTGCGTGTACCGTAAAGAGGACGATCATACAGCACCGGATCGGAAGTCCTCCGGTTGGATGATCCTGTCTGCCATGTGGTTGCGGCGGACCGTGTCCCCCAGCCGTCGAGTGGGTCGAGGACGGCAGATTCTTTCTTTTCCTTCTTCATGCCGTCCGGGTCAAAAAGTGCGTCGCTGCGAATGGTCACGCAGCGACGCACTTTTTGTATGCGCTCTTTTGTATATTCTCCTGTCTGTCTGCCTGTGATATACATTTTTACCGCATATCATCCTCTTATATTCACCCCTTCCTGTATACCGCTCCCTCACCGCATCCAGTTATTATTTCCACATATTTCCTGCCCCAGCACCGCTGCTTCCATCGTTTCTTCCTGCGCAGATCCGCCGATCCCCCCCGGCTCTCCCCCTCCATACTCCCAACGGTCCCTCTCTTCTTTCGCCAGCTATGTTCCGTCCCTCGTCCCGCTATACTTACAGTTGCCCTCGTCCCGTCCCCTCTCAGGTCTGTATGCAGCTTCCGAAAGCCTCCCTTTTGAGCGCTCTTTTCGCCTTTTGTATTGTTTCGCCAACGACCTGCCTCTGCCCGTGGATTCAGATTGTATACAATGTTTAATGTATGAAAAACTCTCATGTTTCAGATGAAAATGATGCGTTTTACAAATTACATTTCCTGTGGTAAAGTATAGACAGTACGAGAAAGGAGTTGTTTGAATATGGCACTGGTTACGAAAATGAATCGCTGCGCCGTCTGCGGCAGCAGCCAGATCTCTCTGATGGCGGATGGTAAGTACTACCACTGCGAGGCCTGCGGGGCCACCTCCAACCACACGATGCCCGCCGCCGATCTGGCCAAGGTCGATCGCATCTCCCTCATGGGCGGCAGCACGGAGGAGATCGAGGCCCTGCGTCATCGGTATCCCCGTCTGGGTCTCACCACCTGGACCAAGGAGAATCGGGTACAGCTGTAACCCTTTATTTCACCCTCTGGAGCGGCATGAGTTACCTCCTCACCGCTAAATGATAAAAACAGGACGCCGATACGGGGCGTCCTGTTTTTCCATTTTCAGCGCTGACTTATCGGGCGCTCGTCCCCGAAGATCAGATCGTCGATATCGGGCTTTCGCTCCATGGGCTCCACTCCTCTCCGTTTCCATACCCTCCATTCTATGTACCGGGGTCGGAGAAAATGTCTCCCGGCATTTTTTTGCAGTCGCTCCTGGACAAAAGCCTTGTCCGGCTGTCCCGTTTTCGGGCATTTTTTCCTGTCCGGATGCCGTCCTGTTTCTGTCCGTTTTTTGTCCAATTTCGCCTGATCGCCGCAAAAATCGGCAAAACAAAATTTTCCATAGGGGAAGGGGTTGCTTTTTTTCATTTTCATGATACAATAACAGTACAAATCTTAATGGAGGTGCTTCCCATGGCTTATCAGATCGGTTCCGGCTGCGTCAGCTGCGGTGCTTGCGCAGACGTATGTCCTGTTGGTGCCATTTCTCAGGGTGACGATCATTACGTGATCGACGCTAACTCCTGCCTGGACTGCGGTACTTGCAGCGATACCTGCCCCAATGGCGCTATCAGCCCTGCTGAATAATTACATAGCAAGGACGAAAAACACCGGAGCATTTGCTCCGGTGTTTTTTTGCCGTCTTGCGCCGGGGGCGCTCCCCGTGGTACAATATCTATGATAATTTTCGGTGGGATACCTGCCGTCATCTCACGGGTGGCGGGAAATATAATGGGGTATCTCTGCCCAGAGAAAAGGAGGGGCACACATGGAGCACTGGGACCGGCTGCGGGGCGATCAGGGCTTTTACTGGGATGACGGTCTGTTCCGCCCCTCCACGGATACCTTTCTGTTGGGGAGCTTCCCCGTTCTGCGGCGTGGGGAGCAGGTCTGTGATCTGGGGGCCGGGACGGGGCTGCTGGGGGCGCTGCTGCTGACACGGGAGCCGTCCCTCACCGTCACCGGGCTGGAGCTGCGGGAGGACGCCTGCCGTCTGGCCCGGCGCACCGCCCAGCGCAGCGGCTGGCAGGAGCGGCTACTGTGCCAACAGGGAGACCTGCGGCGGCGGGAGGACCTGCCCCCGATGGGCGGGTTCGACCTTGTGGTGTCCAATCCTCCCTATTTCCCTCCGAAGGCGAGGCGTGTCTCCCCGCAGGAGACACGGAGTGTCGCCCGGTCGGAGATAACGTGTACATTGGAGGATGTGTGCCGGGCCGCCGGCTGGCTGCTGCGGTGGGGCGGGCGCTTCTGCGTAGTATTCCCCACCGAACGGCTGGCGGAGCTGCTGGAGATGGCCCGCCGCTTCGGGCTGGAGCCTAAGCGGCTGCGGATGGTGCAGCACGACGCCGCCGGGATCCCCGGTCTGGTACTGCTGGAGTGCCGCCGGGGTGGGAAGCCTGGGCTGCGGGCAGAGCCAACGCTGCTGCTCTACGGCCCCGACGGCCGGGAGACGGCGGAGCATCGCCGTGCCTATTTTCGTGAGGAGGAGCAAGCGCTATGAGCGGAACGTTATATCTGGTAGCCACCCCCATCGGCAATCTGGGGGATCTGTCCCCCCGTGGGGTGCAGACCTTGCAGGAGGCAGACTTCATCGCCGCCGAGGACACCCGTGTGTCCATGAAGCTGCTGAACCATTTCGACATCAAAAAACCGCTGGTCAGCTACCACGAGCACAACCGGGCCGCCGCCGGGCAGGCCATTCTGGCCCGGCTGCTGGCCGGGGAGACGTGTGCGCTGGTGACGGACGCCGGGACCCCTGCCATCAGCGATCCCGGCGAGGATCTGGTGCGGCTGTGCGGAGAAAACGGCGTCACGGTGCAGGCCATCCCCGGCTGCTGCGCCGCCGTATGCGCTCTGGCGGTGTCGGGGCTGCCCACCGGGCGGTTCACCTTTGAGGGATTCCTCTCTGCCAACAAAAAGGAGCGGCGGGAGGCTCTGACCCGGCTGGCGGCGGAGCAGCGCACCATGGTGTTCCACGAGGCGCCCCACAAGCTGCGGCCCACGCTGACGGATATGCTGGAGCTGCTGGGAGATCGGCCGGTGGCTCTGTGCCGGGAGCTGACCAAGCTCCACGAGGAGACCATCCGCACCACCCTGTCCGGCGCTGTGGCGCTGTACCGGGAGAAGGAGCCACGGGGGGAATACGTGCTGGTGGTGGCGGGAGCCCCCCGGCAGGAGGCCCCGGCCCTGACGCTGGCGGAGGGCGTGGCCATGGTGCGGAGTCTGCGTCAGCAGGGCCAGCGGATGAAGGACGCCGTCCGCCGGGTGGCGGAGGACACAGGTCTCTCCCGCAACGAGCTGTATCAGGCGGCACTGCAGGAGGAGTGAGGCAGGGCCTTTCAGCGGATGCCGGAGGTGCATATGATCGACTATACCATCGACTATATAAAGGCGCACGAATTTTCCACCGGCCACCGGAAGCGGCTGTTACAGGACCGGAAATGCGGCTGCTTTTATTGTCTGAAAATTTTCGCCCCCAAGGAGATCAGCAGTTGGATCGAGGACGTGGGCGGTACGGCGATCTGCCCGTATTGCGGCATAGATTCCGTCATCGGGGAGCATAGCGGGTATCCCATCACCAGAGAATTTCTGGAGCAGATGCGCCAATATTGGTTTTGAGAGATCGCAATACCAACATATGGAAAATTTTCTATGCGGTCATACTGTCCTGAAAAGCTGTCCGTGGGAGACAGCTATTTTCAGGGCGGTGGTTTTCGTGCAGCATTTGGGTGCAGCAAATGGCAAGAAGAGGGAAGAGCCTTTTTAGCTCCTCCCTCTTCCTCATTTATTCTCATCAGTTCATGGAGTCGGCGGTATCGTGGAACAGCTCCCGGACACGCTCCAGCAGGGGGCGGTGCTCCGGTCGGGAGAGGTCCTCGTCCCGGCGCAGCAGCTCTCTGGCGGCGGACTGGGCCTCCTCCAGCAGCTGCATATCGCAGGCCAGATCCGCAATTTTCAGGGTAGGCAGGCCGTGCTGCCGCTGGCCGAAGAAGTCGCCGGGGCCACGCAGCTGCAGGTCCTCCTGAGAAATTTCAAAGCCGTTATTGGTGCGGGTCATGACCTTCAGTCGCCGCCGGGTCTCCTCACTGGGATGCTCCGACAGCAGGATGCAGTAGCTCTTGGCCTGACCACGGCCCACCCGGCCACGCAGCTGGTGCAGCTGGGACAGGCCGAAGCGCTCGGCGTTCTCCACCACCATACAGGTGGCGTTGGGGACGTCCACGCCCACCTCCACCACGGTGGTGGACACCAGAATATCGCTCTCCCCGGCGGCAAAGGTCTCCATGACCTTCTCCTTTTCCTTAGGCTTCATCTTGCCGTGGAGCACCGATACCCGCAGGTCCGGGAAGGTCTCCTCCTGTAGCTTTTTGGCGTAGGCCGTGACGGCCTTCCGCTCGTCGGGAAGGGTATCACCGTCCCCCACCAGCGGGCAGACGATGAACACCTGATGCCCCTCCTGCACCTGCTTGCGCAGGAAGGCGTTGATCCGTGGGCGGTAGCTCTCCCCCAAGGCAAAGGTATCCACCTTCTGCCGTCCCGGCGGCAGCTGGTCGATGACCGACACATCCAGATCGCCGTAGATCACCAGCGCCAGCGTCCGGGGGATGGGGGTGGCCGACAGCACCAGCATATGGGGGGCCTCCGCCTTCTGGCTCAGGGCCGCCCGCTGGTTGACACCGAAGCGGTGCTGCTCGTCCGTCACCACCAGCCCCAGCCGCCCGTACTGCACGTCCCCCGTCAGCAGGGCGTGGGTACCGATGCACAGGTCGATGGTGCCTCCGGCCAGTCCCGCCAGTGTTTCCCGCCGCTCCCTAGCACGGGTAGAGCCGGTGAGCAGGGCGCAGGTCAGGCCCAGCCGGGCCATCAGGGGCGACAGCGTTTCAAAGTGCTGCCGGGCCAGGATCTCCGTAGGGGCCATCAGGGCCGACTGCCACCCGCTCTGGGCGGCGAACCAGATGCAGGCCGCCGCCACCATGGTCTTGCCGCTGCCCACATCCCCCTGACACAGGCGGTTCATGGGGCGGCCGGCGGTCATGTCACCTATGGCATCCTCCACGGCACGGCGCTGGGCATCCGTCAGAGTGAAGGGCAGGGCGTTATAAAAGAGATCCATGGAGACCCACCGGCACACCGGGCCGGACACGTCCTCCCGGCGGCTCCGCAGCAGCTGGAGGCCACAGGTCAGCAGGAACAGCTCCTCAAAAGCCAGACGGCGCCGGGCTTGGGTCAGAGCCTCCGGCGAATCGGGAAAATGGACGTTTTCGTAGGCGTAATTGATGTAGCACAGGCGGTGCTCCCGCCGCACCTCATCCGGCAGTACGTCCGGCAGCAGCTCCCGGCAGGCGTCCAGTCCCTGCCGCACCGCCTGCGCCAGCATCAGCTGGCTGATGCCTGCCGTCAGGGAGTAGATGGGCATGATGCGCCCTGTCAGGTGCTGGCGGCCCTCCGGCTCCAGCAGAGGGTTCACCATCTGGTGACGGCGCTGGCCCTCCACCTTGCCGTAGAAGATGTAGATCTCCCCCCGGTGGAGGCTGTTTTTCCGGTACTCCTGATTGAAAAATACCACATCCAGCGTTCCCGTCTCGTCCACGGCACGGGTGCGGACGATGGGGCGGCCGCCGGGGATGCGGTGGGCGGTGGGGTCGGCGGCGATCATGGCCCGGACACAGACGTTCTCCCCCTCCGTCAGGTCACGGATGGGGCGGGTCAGTGTCCGATCCTCGTAGGTGCGGGGAAAGTATCCGATGAGATCACGCAGGGTGGTGATGCCCAGCTTCTCCAGCGCCTTGGCCCGTGTCTCTCCGATGCCCTTGATATACCGCACGTTGGTGGATAGCTCCGCCATAGGGCCGCCTCCTTAAAACCATTTTTTGCGCTTGAAGATCCACAGCTCCACCAGCACGCACACGGCGCTGACGATACAGATCACCAGATAACCGTGCTCCGCCGTCAGCTCCGGCATATTTTGGAAGTTCATGCCGTACCAGCCGGCAATGAGAGACAGGGGCAGGAACACCGTGGTGACAATGGTCAGGATCTTCATGATCTGGTTCTGCCGCATATCCACCTGCGTCTGGTGCATCTCCCGCAGCTGGAGGGAATACTCCTTCTCCTGCTCCGTCATGGTCAGCAGCCGCTGGGCCTTGCCGGAGAGATGCTCCAGCAGCCGCTGGACGTGCTCCTCTGCGTCCGGGATGGCATCGGCCAGCACGGCATAGAGGTCGTCCAGCTGGGCATAGTAGCCCGCCAGCACCGACAGCTCCCGGCGGATGCGGAACAGCTTCTTATCGAAATCCTCCGCCTGTTGCGCCAGCAGAACTTCCTCCAATGCCGTCAGGCGCTCCTCGTAGTGCTGGAGGCTTTCCATGTCCTCCGCCGTCAGCCGGGCCAGCAGCTCCGACAGCAGCTGAGCCGGGGTCTCCCCCGGAAGGCCCGGCAGCAGACCCTGCAAAAAACCGCCCTTTTCCACCAGCAGCAGTTTTTTCTCCGTCAGATAGTAGCCGAAGAAGTGCTTTTCACCGGTGGGGGCCATGCGCTGGGGCATGGCGTAGGTCCCGATGACGCCGCTCTGGAGCCGCTCCGCCTTGCAGAATACGCCCCGTCCCGGCAGGATCTGGTGCCGGGAGGTCAGCTCCGGATAGCGCTGGCCAAAGACTTCAAAGGTCAGCAGCTCATATAATTCGCTCATATCATGTACCTTCCCGAATGTGAGATGGGTTCGCCCAAATGGCGCAGAGCCATTTGGGCGATGAGGGGGTATCAATCGCTGTCCAGCTTGAGGACGGCCATGAAGGCCTCGGTGGGAACCTGTACGGTTCCCAGGTTCCGCATCTTCTTCTTGCCTTCCTTCTGCTTTTCCAGCAGCTTCTTTTTACGGGTGATATCGCCGCCGTAGCACTTGGCCAGCACGTCCTTACGCATGGCCTTCACCGTTTCACGGGCGATGATGCGCCCGCCGATGGCCGCCTGAATGGGTACCTCAAACAGCTGGCGGGGGATATTCTCCTTCAGCTTTTCGCACAGCCGCCGGGCGCGGG
>ERZ825137.2624-NODE-2624-length-20466-cov-11.350007_pt1 | contig 20466 bp, 17 predicted proteins | sample MGYA00519873_ERZ825137 | MGnify/ENA primary metagenome ERZ825137 (study PRJEB31778, sample SAMEA3449190) | human gut metagenome | biome: human gut; feature: human-associated habitat; material: faeces | place: United Kingdom | collected 2010/2012 ...
TGGCCTGGGAAACGGATTGGTACACCCGGATGTGTACCACCAATTTCAACGATGTTCCTGAATGGGCACAGGTCGCCGTGGGCGTGTGCACCTCCATGGGCACAATGGCCGGATACGGAGACGGCCTGTTTGGCCCCTCAGACCCGGTCAGCCCGCAAATGGCCTGCACAGTCATGCTTCGCTACCTAGAACAGGATGGCTGGACCTACGACACCGCCTGTGAAAAGGCAGCGGAACTGGGGCTTGCCCCAGCGGGATCGCTGGAAGGAGATGCCATCACCCGTGGGGATATGGCCATCCTGCTGACCGGCTCCCTGGACTACCTGGCATACCTGCAAACCCTGTAAGAAAATACTGCGTTTTCCCCAAGCGGCCCCCGGTGTGTGTTGCACCGGGGGCCGCTATTTTGCGTTTAAGGAGGAATTTCGACCATGATACGGCGATTACTGTCCCTGTTCCTGGCTTTTGTGACCATACTCAGCCTCCTGCCCACGGCGGCCTTTGCGGCCAGCTCTCTGCACCGGGCCAGCAGGGCATCAATGTCCGGGCGGGTATAGGTCATTTCGTTGAATTTCATCGGGAAACATTCCTTTCCGGGAGAGAACTCCATATTTAAGGTTAAACTCATCTTACCACGTTATGCGGCAAATGAAAAGAGGATACAGGCCAAAACCCGGCAGATGCTATGCACAACTGCTAAAAATTGGTGCTGCGTTTTAGCAAAGTTATCCATTGATATGGTTGCAAGGCCGCAGAAAAAAGACTATAATAAAGCCATCAACAGAGTAAGACCATGTGCGTTAAGTGCCGCATCAACGGGGAGTTGTGCTGCGGACGAAGGAAAGACCCGCGGTGCATGGCCTGCATCCCGCTGCTGCATGGACTTGGGTGCAGATGGGGCCGTCTGCGGCCCCGTCTGGATGTGAACCGTTGAATCACGCCCTCCTTTGTGCGGTTTGTCACAGGGGAGGGCGTTTTGCATTGCCCGCCCCGCGGTTCCCGAAACAGGGGAGGACAATTGATATGAACCATTCCAGAAATTCCGTCCGCAAGCTCACCATGCTGGCCCTGCTCACTGCCATGAGCATCGTGTTTGCCCGGGTGTTGAGCATTTCCACCGGCTTTGTCCGGTTCAACCTGGGCAGCCTGCCCACCCTGCTGGCCGCTGTGCTGTTCGGGCCGGTGGAGGGCTTTGCCGTGGGTGCAGTGGCCGATATGATCGGCGGCACCCTTTCCGGCTACGCCATCAATCCGCTGATCACGCTGGGGGCTGGTTCCATCGGCCTGACGGCGGGCCTTCTCTGGCGCGCTCTGCCCAACCTGCGGCTGGGCCTGCGCACCCAGATCAGTGTGTTTGCCGGCCATGCGGTGGGCTCCATTGTCATCAACTCGCTGGCACTCCACCTCTTCTATAACTATCCGTGGAGCGTGCTGGTGACCCGCATTCCCAACGCGCTGGTCCTGGCGGCGGTGAACACCGTGCTGGTGCGCCTGCTGCTGGAGAATAAAACGATCCGAGGCATTGCACAATGAACTACGAAGAAGCGCTGAACTATATCCATGCCGTCCAGTGGGCGGGGCACAAGCCGGGCCTGACCCGCACCCGGACCCTGCTGGCCGCACTGGGGAACCCGCACGAGCAGCTGAAATTCATCCATGTGGCGGGCACCAACGGCAAGGGCAGCACGGCGGCCATGCTGGCCTCCTGCCTGCAGGCGGCGGGTTACCGGGTGGGCCTGTATACCTCGCCCTTTATCAACCGGTTCAACGAGCGCATTCAGGTAAACGGCCAACAGATCCCGGACGAGGCGCTGGTGCGGCTGGTGGAGCGTGTGAAGCCCGCTGCCGATGCCATGACCGATATCCCCACCGAGTTCGAGATCATCACGGCATTGGGGATGCTCTGGTTCGCTGAGACGAAATGTGACATCGTGATGCTGGAGGTGGGCCTGGGCGGCACGCTGGATTCCACCAACGTCATCGACCCGCCGGAGTGCGCGGTCATCACGGCGCTGGGCATGGATCATGTAAAGGAGCTGGGCCCCACCCTGGCCGATATCGCATCGGCCAAGGCGGGCATCATCAAGCCGGGCAGTCCGGTGGTGAGCTATGGCGGTGTGCCCGAGGCCGATGCCGTCATCGCCCGTGCGGCGGCAGAGCGGCACGCGCCGCTGACCGTGGTAGATCTCAGCAGGCTGACCATCGAGGACGGAGATCTGGATGCGGTCACCTTTGATTTTGACGGCCTGAACGGCATCCGCCTGCCCCTGATCGGCAGCTATCAGCCCCGGAACGCCGCCACGGCCATTACGGCCCTGCGGGTGCTGCGCAGCCGGGGCTGGAACATCCCGGACAGTGCCATCCGTGCCGGTCTGGAACAGGTGCGCTGGCCGGGCCGGTTCGAGCTGCTGCGGCATTCGCCCGTCTTTTTGCTGGATGGCAGCCACAACGCCCACGGAATGCGGGCCACCGTGCAGAGCCTGCGGGACCGCTTTCCGGGGCAGAAGTTCGTGTTCCTGCTCAGCATCATGGCGGACAAGGATGTGGACGAGATGCTGGCACTGCTCCTGCCGCTGGCCGGGCAGTTCGTCACCGTAGCGGCCCATACCCCCCGCGCCATGCCCGCTGAGACGCTGGCCGAACAGATCCGCGCCCGGGGCGGCAGAGCCGAGCCCGCTTCCACCATTGAAGCCGGTGTGGCCCGGGCGGTCGCCCTTGGGGGCACCGGCCCCGTGTGCGCGCTGGGCACGCTCTACTTCTCCGGCGATGTGCGGGAAGCGTTTGCAAAATTGAACCAGTAAAGAAGAGGGGCTGCGGCACAGGGAAAAACCGGTGCAGCAGCCCCCTTTTTGCGGACAGGCTTACAAAAAAATGCCCCGCTGTTTTGTGATGCACAGAACAGCGGGGCAATATCATTTATGGGGCGGGAATGTGCTCAGGAGATGCGCTTCTGCTCAGGCCTTGCCTGCGCAGCCGAACAGCTCGATCTTCTCCTTGCACTTGTCAACGATGGCCTGAGCGCCGGGAGCCAGCAGCTTGCGGGGGTCGAAGCCCTTGCCCTGCTGATCCTTGCCAGCTTCGATGTACTTGCGGGTGGCCTCAGCAAAGACCAGCTGGCACTCGGTGTTGATGTTGATCTTGGAAACGCCCAGGCTGATGGCCTTCTGAATCATCTCGTCGGGGATGCCGGTGCCGCCGTGCAGGACCAGAGGAATGTTGTTGGTAGCCTTGTGGATGCGGTCCAGAGCCTCAAAGTCCAGGCCCTTCCAGTTGGCGGGGTAAACGCCGTGGATGTTGCCGATGCCGGCAGCCAGGAAGTCGATGCCCAGATCGGTGATCTTTGCGCACTCGGCGGGGTCTGCGATCTCGCCAGCGCCCACAACGCCGTCCTCAACGCCGCCGATGGAGCCGACCTCGGCCTCGATGCTCAGGCCCTTGGAGTGTGCCAGAGCGACCAGCTCCTTGGTCTTTTCCACGTTCTCCTCGATGGAGTAGTGGCTGCCGTCGAACATGATGGAGGAGAAGCCAGCCTCAACGCAGGCCTTGCAGCCTTCGTAGGTGCCGTGGTCCAGGTGCAGGGCAACGGGAACGGTGATGCCCATGGTCTCCACCATGGAGCTGACCATGGCGGCAACGGTCTTGAAACCGGTCATGTATTTGCCTGCGCCCTCAGAGACACCCAGGATAACGGGGCTCTTCATTTCCTCGCAGGCGGTCAGGACTGCCTTGGTCCACTCCAGATTGTTGATGTTGAACTGAGGCACACCGTAGTGGCCATCGCGTGCCTTGATCAGCATTTCGGTTGCATTTACCAACATTATTCATTACCTCCGCAAAATCATTTTGGGGTGAAAAAGCCGTTTTGGATACAAGATTGCGCATCCTTTAACGAACCTAAGGGTAGTATACCCCAATTACAGGATAAAATCAAGGCGGTTCCCGCGGCGTTTTCAACACAAATTCACATTGGGCATTTTGATGTTGGAGATTCTGGCAAAAACCACTGGATCTCCCTTCAAAAAATTGTCATAATTCCGACTTGAATTTTACAAAAAGTACGGCGGAAAGTTTGCGTGTCGAACCTGAGAGGTTGAAAACTCGGTGGAAACTGTGGAATTCCACCCGGAAAGTGGGCGTACAAACTTGATTTTTGAACATTTTCCACCGGATTTTCAACATGTGGAAAAATTTGAGCCGAATTACCGGTTGTATAGCCTGCTGAATGTGGAAAACTTTTGCCTTCGGCAAACATTGCGAAGAATGCCGGGGTATGCTATACTTTAGAATGTATCAGTGTCAAAATATAGTAAAACTGAAACAGAACGAAACCATGGCGCGGCTCAAACGGCCCGCCTTGCCATAGAATGGAAGGAGAACACATCAATGGACGAACAGAAAATGCCGCGCCGCCCCCGCCGCAGCAGCACGGAGGAGCAGCCCAAGAATGAGAGCCTGGTCTACGGCAAAAACCCCGTGACCGAGCTGCTCAAGAGCGGTTCCGGCGTGGATACCGTGCTGATCGCGGAGGGCATGGCCCCCGCTGTGGCAGCTTACTATACCGCCATGGCCAAGGAGGCCGGGGCCACGGTCAAGCGGGTGCATCCCAACAAGCTGCGCCTGATGACCGGCACAGAGAGCCATCAGGGCGTGGCTGCCTTTGCCAGCGAGATCGAATATGTGACCGTGGAGGACCTGCTGAACGTTGCCAGAGAGAAGGGGGAGCCCCCTTTCCTGGTGCTGAGTGACGGCATCGAGGACCCCCACAATCTGGGCGCGGTGATGCGCTCTGCTCTGCTGTGCGGAGCCCACGGCATCGTCATCCCCAAGCGGGGCGGCGCGTCCGTGACCCCCACCGTTATCAAGTCCAGCGCCGGTGCGGCCGAGCGCCTGCCTGTGGCCCGCGTGGCCAACATCGGCGAGACCATCCGCCGCCTGAAGGATCAGGGGGTGTTCGTCTACTGTGCCGATATGGACGGTGTGCCCCTGCGCAAGAACAACCTGACCGGCCCCATCGCACTGGTGCTGGGCAGCGAGGGCAGCGGTGTATCCCAGCTGGTGAAAAAGCTCTGCGATGGCGTGGTGCGGCTGGATATGGCCGCTCAGGGTACCGGTGTGGACAGCTTCAATGTCTCGGTGGCGGCTGGCATCATCCTGTACGAGATCCAGAGCCAGCGCGCCGCAGAGTAAGAAACAGCGGCCAGACCGCCGTGACCAGAACAGGGAGGGACTAGGATGCCAAAAGATGATAAGCGCAAAGAGCTGACACAGGAAGAAATCGATGCGCAGAACGAGAAGTTCCGCACGTTTTTCAGCACCAGCGTGGCACAGGTGCCCGAAGAGATGAAGCGCCGCGATGAGGAAAAGGAGAATACCGGCAGCCTGCTGGGCAAGCTCTTCCACCGCGAAAAGGACAAAGAGGAGCCAGCCGCCGCCCCGGCCGTGCAGAATGAGCTGCCGCCCACGGGTGAGATCGTGCTGGGCCATGAGGAAGAAGCCGAGGCCGACCTGGAGCTGGCATTGGAGCCCGGAGAGCTGGAGGAAGCAGAGCCTGTGGCTCTGCCCACCGCGCCGGAAGCCCCCGCAGCGCCGAAGCCGGAACCCCGGCCCGCACCCCAGCCCGAGAAAAAGCCGGAGCCGCCCCGCCGCCGGGAACCCCTGACCCCGCAGGAGCAGCAGGAGGATGCAGAGATGGCCGAACTCAAGGCCATGCTCTATGGCACCCCCAAGCCTGCCCCGGTGGAGGAGGTGCAGGATGCCCCCGAAGAGGTGCTGGCTGTGGAGCCGGAAGCTCCCGCAGCGCCTGAGGGCCCGGCCATCCCCATGGTGTTTGCCGAGGATCAGTCGGTAAAGCAGGCGAAGTCTGCCCCGGAAGCCGCGCCAGAGGTTGAGCCGGAACCGGAAACGGCTTTCCAGTTCTTTGGCAAGGGCGCGGACGAGAACGAGCCGCAGGCCCCTACCCGCGCCGAGGCCCCCAGCAAGGACGACAGCATGAGCCTGCCGCTGATGGGGCTGGAAGAGGACGAAGCACCCGCCCGGCCTGCCGCCCCGGCAGAGGAGGCCCCGGCCCAGCCTGCTGAGGAAGCGGCCCCTGCCGCCCCGGAGACTGAGGAGAAGCCTGAAGAAGCCGAGCCGGAAACACCCGAGCAGGTGGGGGAGAAGCTCCGCCGGATGGGCGCGGAGCTGACGCTGCGGTGTGTGCTGGAGGGCATCCTTGCCGTGGTGCTGCTCCACTTTGGCCTTGTTGCCGAGGGGCTGCTGGCCCCCGTGGCCTCCCTTGACCCTGTGATCGCCCCGGCGGCGTTCTATGCCGCCAACCTGCTCTTTCTGGCCGGTGCGCTGGCTGTGGGCTGGCCTGTCCTGCGGGATGGCCTGCAGGGCCTCAAGGGCCGCCCCAGTGCAGACACCATGCCGGCGCTGGCCGCCTGCGGTGCGCTGGTGCAGGCTGCGGTCGCCCTGCTCAACGCCCAGAGCTATCAGAACTCCAGCTGGACGCTGCTTTCCGGTGTGGCCGCACTGGGCCTGTTCCTGGCCCTGTTGGGCAGCCGTGTCCTGCTGACTGCCGTCAGAAACGGCTATGACCTTGCCGCCCGATCCCCTGAGGGGCTGCAGGGCGCGTTCCGTGTCCGGGATAAGGACCTGATCCGGGTGCTGGCCCGGAGCCTGGATCAGAAAGACCCCTGGGTGCTGCTCAGCCGCCCTGTCCAGTGGGACGAGGCACTGGTGGAGCAGAGCTTCGGGGAGCGCGCCAGTGAGCGCCGCGCCCGCAAGACAGCCCTGATCCTGCTGGGTGCCGCCGTGCTCAGCGGGCTGGTGTTCCTGCTGTTTGGCGGCGGGCCCAACGGCATGGCCGCAGCCCTGACCTCCATGCTCTGCATGGGTGCACCGCTGTCCTCCACCCTGGTTGCGGGCATCGCGTCTCTGCGCCTGCAAAAGACCGCAGCCGCCGCCGGTGCCGTGGTGCCCGGCTGGGCTGCCATTGAGGAGCTGGGCGGTGTGGACACCGTGCAGGTGGATGCCGACGAGCTCTTTACCGCCGACAGCGTGAATCTGGAGGATATCCGCATCTTCAAGGGCGGCCGCATCGACCGTGCCATCCTCTATGCGGCCAGTGTCCTCAACCACAGCTGTGAGACCCTGCGGGGCCTGTTCCGCCAGATCATCGAGGACCGCACCGAGATCCTGTACCCTGTGAAGGACTTGGAGGTCCACCACGGCCTTGGCTTTGCCGCCTGGTGCGATAACAACCGGGTGCTCATCGGCAACCGGCTGTACATGGAGCGGGAGGGGGTGCCCCTGCCCGAGCAGGAGTATGAGGATGAGCACTCCCAGAACGGCGCGCTGCAGATCCTGTATCTGGCTGTTTCCGGCAGCCTGCACGCCATGTTCGTGCTCCACTATGTGGGCGGCCGCAACGCCGCCCGCGGTCTGGAGGTGCTGCAGCGGGAGAACATCCGCCTGCTGGTCACCTGTGAGGACCCCAGCCTGACGGCCCGCCACATCACCGAGGCTTACCATCTGCCCGAGGGGATGATCACCCTGCTGGATCAGGAGCAGTGCAGCGCGCTGACCCCTGCCCAGCCGGACGAGACGGCCCGCTGCTGTATGCTGCATGATAAGGGCTTTGCCAGCCTGATCGGCGGCCTGCGCGCGGCGGAAAAGGCCCAGAACGCCGAGACGAGCGCCACCACGGTGCAGATGGTCTCGGTCTGGTTCTCGGTGGTCATCGGTGTTCTGCTGACCTACGCGGGCAGCATCGGAACCCTGTCGGTGGCCGCTGTCCTGATGTATCAGGCAGCTTGGAGTGCTTTGAGCATTGCGGTCTGCGCCCTGAAACAGCATAACTGAGAATGATTCTCAAATAAATAGGAATTATTCTTGATTTATTTGGCGAACTCTGGTATAATACTCTCAGAAGGAATGCCCCGGCGGTCACCGGCGGCGAGATGATACGCACACTACGCATCATAAAAGGAGAGCATGAATATGGAACTCAAGGGTACCAAGACCGAACAGAACCTGTGGGAAGCATTTGCAGGCGAGAGCCAGGCCCGCAACAAGTACACCTTCTTCGCCAGTGTGGCCAAGAAGGAAGGCTATGAGCAGCTGGCTGCCATCTTTGAGGAGACTGCCGCCAACGAGAAGGAGCACGCCAAGATGTGGTTCAAGGCCCTGAACGGCGGCTCCATCCCCGACACCATGACCTGCCTGGAAATGGCCGCCGGCGGTGAGCACGACGAGTGGACCGAGATGTATCCCCGCATGGCCAAGGAAGCCAAGGAAGAGGGCTTCCCCCAGCTGGCCGCCCTGTTCACCATGGTGGCACAGATCGAGAAGGAGCACGAGGAGCGCTACCGTGAGCTGGCTGAGAACCTGAAGAACAACAAGGTCTTTGCCCGTGAGGAACAGCAGGTCTGGCAGTGCCGGAACTGCGGCTATACCTACATCGGCAAGTCCGCACCCCTCAAGTGCCCCGTCTGCGCACATCCCCAGAGCTACTTTGAGTTGAAGAAGCATAATTATTAAGCGTTATAAAAAGAAGAGGCTGGTGCGCCAGCCTCTTCTTTTTTGTTGCAATCGGGGAGAAAGTGTGTCATACTCTACCCAGAGTTTACGGAAAGAGAGGAGAAGCCGCCATGTCATACCGTGCCGCGATCTGTGATGACAGCACGACCGATGCTGAATTTGTGGGGAGCATTCTGCACCAGTGGGCCGCAGAGCGTGGCATTGAGGTGGAGAGTGAGCGCTTTGCCTCGGCGGATGCCTTTCTTTTTCGCTACGCAGAGGACAAAAGCTTTGACCTATTACTTCTGGACGTGGAAATGCCGGGCACGGACGGTGTGACGCTGGCCAAAACGGTGCGGCAGGAGAATGAAGCCGTGCAGATCGTGTTCATCACCGGCTACTCCGATTACATTGCCGAGGGCTATGACGTGGCCGCCCTCCACTACCTGGTGAAGCCGGTCAGCCGCGAAAAGCTCTTTGCTGTTCTCGACCGTGCCTGGGAAAAGCACCGCCGCAACGCCCGGTGCCTGAACCTGGAGCTTTCCGGCGAGCTGGTGCGCCTGCCGCTGTATGAGGTGCGGTATCTGGACGTGCACCAGAATTACGTCACGGTTCATGCCAGGCAGGATTACACCGTCAAGCGGACGCTTGGTGAGTTCGAGGCCCAGCTGGACGAAGGCTTCCTCCGGGTGGGGCGGGGGATGATCTTGAACCTGAAACAGATCCGCCGTGTGACCAAAAAGGAAGTCGTGCTGGCCGATGGTACCGCCCTCCCATTGCCCCGGGGTGCCTATGAGCCCCTGAACCGGGCAATCATTGAGAGGACTTAATGATGAAACTTAAATTCTTTTCAAAGCTCCTCGATAAACGCATCGCCGCTTACCAGCGGGAGCTCATCGAGACCCACTACAAAGAGGTGGACAACATGTACCGCCAGATGCGGGGATGGCGGCACGATTACCGGGGACACATCCAGACCATGAAGGTGCTGGCGGCACAGGGGGATCTGGACGGCATCAAAGCCTACCTGGATGCATTGGATACCGACCTGAACACTGTTGATCTGGCTGTAAAAACCGGCAACGCCATGGCTGATGCCATCATCAACAGCAAGATCTCCCTTGCCAAGAGCCGAAATATCCCGGTGCAGATCGATGCCCATATCCCGGTCAAACTGAAAATGAGTGAGCTTGACCTCTGCTGCATCCTGGGCAACCTTTTTGATAACGCCATGGATGCCAGTGCGGAGCTGCCCGAGGAGGAGCGACTCATCCGGGTATATATGGATATGAAGGGCACACAGCTCTATATCTCCTTCACCAATTTCACGGCAACTAAAAAGCAGAAAAAACTTGCGGGCCGTTTTGTCACCACCAAGGGCGAGGGCCACGGCTTCGGGCTGGTGCGCATTGATGCCATCGTGGAAAAGCTGGATGGCTACCTCAGCCGCAACAGCGAGGATGGGGCATTCACGACGGAGATATTGATTCCACAGGTGTAAACCTCTCAGGCGCTCCGCGCCAGCTCCCCTGATTGGGGAGCCAAGTTCACGCTGCTACTGGCTTGCCTCTCCTACTAGGAGAGGTGGCAATGCGAAGCATTGACGGAGAGGTTCCTGCAATTCATCCCCCAAATCAGGCGTTTCGTCCCCGGAATGTGTCGGGGGCGATTTTTTGTGTTAGGATCATTGCCAGACAAGTGAAAGGGGATTCCAAAATGGGAAAGAACGAGAAAACCAAAAAGCCAAAGCCCAAATACAATGTCTGGCAGAACACTGCCTACATGCTCTCGGTGGCCTGGGACACCCGACGGAGCGTGCCGCTGCTGGTGGTGCTGCTGGCCGTCTGCACGGCAGGCAAGACCACTGCCGAAATGCTCATCAGCCCGGCGGTGCTGGGCAAACTGGAAAGCGGCGCGCCGCTGGGCCAGCTGCTGGGTGCCATCGGCGGGTTCACCATCCTGCTGTTTGCCCTGACCGCGCTGTGCTACTACATCGACCACCTCACCATGTTTGGCCGGTGCGGCGTGCGGCTGGAGCTGCTGAAGCGCATCAACACCAAGCGCACCCGCACGGCCTATGCCAACCTGCTGGATGAAGCCTTCCGTCTGATGTATCAGAAGGGCCACGATGCCTGTATGAACAACCGTGCTTCCGGAGAGGCTTTTTGGAAAAGTTGGACGGATATCATGACAAATCTCATCGGCTTCGGGGTGTATCTGGCTCTGCTGTCCGGGCTGAACCCCTGGCTCTGTGTCCTGACGGCCCTGACCGCTGTGGTGAGCTATTTTTCCACCAGGAATATCAACGAGTGGGGCTACCGCCACCGGGAGGAGGGGGCAAAGATCACCCGGAGCCTGCATTACCTGCGCAACACCGCCGAGGGACGCGAGTTCGGCAAGGATATTCGCATCTTCGGCCTGCGGCAGTGGCTCACTGACCTGTACGATTCTGCTTTGCGGCTCAACTATGCCTTTCTCGAAAAGCGGGAGCGCGCCTACCTGACCGCCAACCTCATCGACCTGGCCCTGCTGCTGGTGCGCAACGGTGCGGCCTATGCTTATCTGCTCTGGCTCACCGTGACCAGGGGCCTGCCGGTGTCGGAATTCCTGCTCTACTTCGGTGCGGCCTCCGGCTTTGCCCAGTGGGTCACAGGCCTGATGGAGCAGTTTGCCCTCCTGCGCAAGCAGAGCCTGTACATCTCCACCATCCGGGAGTTCCTCGAGCTGCCGGAACCCTTCCGGTTTGAGGAGGGCATCCCGCTGGAAAAGCGGCTGGATATGCCCTATGAGCTGCAGCTGGAGGATGTGAGCTACCGCTACCCCGGTGCGGAGAAAAACACCATCGCCCACATGAGCCTGACACTGCACCCCGGCGAGAACCTGGCCATCGTGGGCTTGAATGGCGCTGGCAAGACGACACTGGTCAAGCTGATCTGCGGCTTCCTTGACCCCACCGGGGGGCGTGTTCTGCTGAACGGGCAGGATATCCGGCAGTATAACCGCCGGGATTACTACAAGCTGTTTGAAGCGGTCTTTCAGGATTTCAGCGTGCTCTCCTGCACGGTGGCCGAGAATGTGGCCCAGGCCATGGACGGCATCGACGAGGAAAAGGTGCGGTACTGTCTTGACCAGGCAGGGCTGACGGAAAAAATCACATCCCTCCCGGCGGGTATCAAGACCCATGTGGGCCGGGATGTCTATCTGGACGGCGTGGAGTTCTCCGGCGGCCAGACCCAGCGCCTGATGCTGGCCCGTGCCCTGTATAAAGACGCGCCTATTCTTGTGCTGGATGAGCCCACTGCCGCCCTTGACCCCATCGCCGAGGATGATATCTACCAGAAGTACAACGAGATGACCCGGGGCCGCACCAGCCTGTTCATCAGCCACCGACTGGCCTCCACCCGTTTCTGTGACCGCATTCTCTTCCTTGAAAACGGCCGTGTGCTCGAGGAGGGGACCCACGACCAGCTGATGGCCCAAAACGGCGGCTATGCCAAGCTGTTTGCGGTGCAGAGCAAATATTACAAGGAGGGCAAGGCTGTATGAACGAAGAAAAAATGACCCTGAAGGAAAGCGTCCGGCTGACCCTGCGGGCCTGGCGCTTTTACTGGAAAAATACGCCCCGATTTGTGCTGTCCACCGTGCTGTGGGCACTGGCGGATGCCGTCAGCCCCTATGCCGTGGTCTGGTTCTCGGCCCGGCTGGTGGCTGAGCTGTCGGACGCGCGGGACCCGCAGGCCCTTGCCGTGGATGTGGCGTGGGTGCTGGGCGTGACCGCTCTGCTCACGCTGGTGCGGTCGGTCCTGCTCCACTGGAAGAGCGTGGAGCGGGAACAGCTGAACTGGCAGCTGGGCCATGACTGCTTTATGGAAAAGCAGATGTCCATGGATTATGCCGACGAGGACAGCCAGCAGGCCTACGACCTCTACAATTTCATCCAGCAGAGCGAAAGCTTCTGCAGCGGCGGCAATCCTAACGCTGTGGCGCTGCTGGACAGTGTATCCGCGGCGGTATTCCGTATTCTGGGTGGCGCGGTGCTGTCGGTGGGGCTGTTCACGGCCAGGGTGCCCGCCGGCCCGCTGACAGTCTTCAACAGCCCGCTCTGTGTTCCGGCAGTGCTGGTGCTGATCCTAGCCGTGGCGTGGCTCTCGCCGGTGTGCGCTTCCAGCGCGGGCATCAGCAGCCCGGATATCGAGGAGGAGGGCCGCTGGGGCAACCGGCTCTGGGCCTTCCTCATGGGGGTATGTCGGGACGACAAAAAGGCGCTGGATGTGCGGATGTACGACCAGTTCGAGTTTTTGAAAGATCACGCCGCCGTCTCCATGCCTGCCTTTGAGCGGGCCCGCAAGGGGAAATTCGGCATCCTGAATGCCACGGGCAACGCCGCTTCGGCTCTGCTCATGGGTCTTGCCTACCTCTTTGTATGCCTGAAGGCCTACGGCGGGGCCTTTGGTCTGGGCGCTGTGACCCAGTATGTGGGTGCAGCCACCAACTTTTTTGTGGGCATCGGCGGGCTGTTCACCGCCGTGGGCGACTGCAGATTCAACGCCCCCTACCTGAAAACGCTCTATGACTATCTTGACCTGCCCAACAAGATGTACAAGGGCAGCCTGACCACCGAAAAGCGGAGCGACCGCCAGTATACCGTGGAGTTCCGGGATGTCTCGTTCCGGTACCCCGGCAGCGAGCAATATGCCCTGCGCCACCTGAGCATGACCTTCAAGGTGGGGGAGCGGCTGGCCGTGGTGGGCATGAACGGCAGTGGCAAGACCACCTTCATCAAGCTGCTCTGCCGCCTATACGACCCCACCGAGGGTGTCATCCTGCTCAACGGCATCGACATCCGTAAGTACCGCTACGATGAGTACATGGATATCTTCTCGGTGGTGTTCCAGGATTTCAAGCTGTTCTCCCTGCCGCTGGGCCAGAATGTTGCCACGGCCCAGCATTATGATGCCGCCCGTGCCGCCGACTGCCTGCAAAAAGCGGGCTTTTCCGACCGGTTGGCCCGGATGCCCAAGGGGCTGGACACCTGCCTTTATAAAGATTTGGACGAGGATGGCGTGACCATCTCGGGCGGCGAGGCCCAAAAGATCGCCATTGCCAGGGCCCTGTACAAGGATGCACCTTTCATCGTGCTGGATGAGCCTACCGCCGCCCTGGACCCGGTGGCTGAAGCGGAGATCTACACAAAGTTCAACGAGATCGCGGGCGATAAGACTGCAATTTATATCAGCCACCGGCTGTCCTCCTGCAAGTTCTGTGATGAGATCGCCGTGTTCGACCACGGCGAGGTCGTCCAGCAGGGCACCCATGAGGAACTGCTGGGGGAGCCGGATGGAAAGTATTACGAACTGTGGAACGCCCAGGCACAGTATTACACCGAAGAAAGCGCGTGAACCTGGCCTCCCTATCAGGGGAGCTGTCACCGGAGGTGACTGAGCGCTTTTTGGTCCTGATGTTCTGCACAAAAAAATCGGAAAAAACTGGAATTCCCGACGAAATCGGGTGCGAAAGCACAGCACTTTGGGCGAAAAACTTGACCCACATTGGCCGGACGTGTAAAATAAATCAGTGGTGAGAAAAATCATGGACGCGAAATTTTTCCATGTGTGCGGCATTCCTTTGATCCCATGGGATGAAACAAGGAGGGAAGTTCGACCCAATGAAATGGAAATTCCAAACCGCGGGGCGGCTTCTGGCCCTGCTGGCTCTGAGCGGGGCCCTGCTGGCTGCCCCTTTGCCCGCGCAGGCCGCGCCCGGTGTGCTGACAGGCCTGACCGGAACCGGCTCCAAGCTGGAACTGGAGCTGACCGAGATGGAGCTGGAGATCACAGATGATGACCCCCGCCCCAAGGGCTACCTGTACACCAGCGGACAGAGCGATTATTACTTCATCGTCTGGATGAGCAGCAACTCCAATGTTGCCACGGTGGATGGCGACGGCAAGGTGACGGGCCGCAATGCAGGCACTGCCATCATCACCGCCATCTCCGACCACGGCGAACGCGCCGCCTGCAAGGTGACCGTGACCCGCAAAAATGAGGAAGGGGCCCAAAAAAAGCCCACGCTGGATACCACCAGCCTGAGTCTTGTGCTGCAGTACAATGACCTGCACCCCACCCACCAGCTCCAGCTGACCAACAGCGACCATTCCTTCCTCTATGTCTACCAGTGGATGAGCAGCAACCCTGAGGTTGCCACAGTCAGCGACAAGGGCCTTGTCACGGCTCAGGCGGCGGGCACCACCACCATCACGGCAATGGTCTCCAACGGCCAGGCTCTGCGGTGCAGCGTCACGGTGACTTCGGATATCGGCAAGGTGACCTTGAACAAGAGTGACCTGCTGCTCCGCACCGTGGGCACCCAGGAACGTCTGACGGCCACCGTTGCGGTGGAAGGCGGCAGCAGCGTGCCCATTACATGGGTCAGCAGCAACCCCGGTGTCGTTACCGTGGATGCGGATGGCGTGGTGACCGCCATTGCCGATGGAGAAGCCAAGGTCACGGCTCTTTCGCCCGCCGGACGCTTTGATGTGTGCAGCGTTGTGGTGGGCATGGCGGCGGAGAAGTACGAATCTGAAGCCGACCTTGCCGACGAGCTCAAGCTCCCCGACCCCTACGTTGCCGTAAGGCTGAATAAACTGGCATAAAGAAAAAGCACCCGCCCATGGCTGTTTTTGACGGCTATGGGCGGTTTTTGCGTGTATGGAAACGGATGCGTTGGGAAAAACTTGCCGAAGAGGAATTTTTTTGCAAAAAATATTTTGCGTTGCGTGTTGTGGTGTACCTGACACATCCGGCCGCCTCCGGCAGGTAAAAAAGGACAAAATGGCCCGAACGTTGTTTAAGACAGGGGGCGGATGCCCCACGGAGCGGCGAAATCTCTGCAAAAAAGGCGGCTGTCCGGCTTGAATGACACATTTAACAAAAATTTGACGTGAAGTGATTGAATTTGCAACTCTTGACAGAAGGCGGGACAAACCATTATCCTTTTATCAGAGGAAAGTATTTTATGTCGCCAGACGTTGGAATGCCTGGTGTACAAGTGTGTGTCAGGAGGGAAAGAATATGACCAACTACCGGAACCGAATCGGGGAAGCCATTGCCTTTGCCCGGAACGTGGCGGGCAGATCTCAGCAGGAGCTTGCGGATATGCTGGGGCGGGACAAGCGCACCATTCAGAAATGGGAGCGGGGCGAGATCCGCATTGCGCTGGAGGATTTTCTGGATGTATTCGATACTCTGCACCTGCCGGTGGGGCCCTATGAAATGTGGATCCGGCATCCGGAACTCTTTCCGCGCGGCATGGAGGATATCAAGGGCTTCAGCACCGAAAAGAAGCGGAGGACACTGGCGGATTATTATCTGCATCAGGCTGCACCGCTGGAGATCGAGCAGGAGTATTACATCCTGTTCGGCGACCACGGCAGCAACAGCTGCGGCATCCGGCAGGAGCTGCTGGCCAACCTGCAGACTCCGCTCCGTGACCGCAAACGGATCGTGAACCAGATCATCGACAACTACTATGAGGCCCGGGCCATCGGACATCTGACCGACCCGGAGGGCCAGCAGCCAGTGATGCCCATTCTGGAAGCCTGCTACGATGCCAGTGCACGGAGCGTGAAAGCCAACGAGAACCGGTACAGCATCGGCAGCATCGAGGACTATCTGGACGATGCGGCGAAACCGGCAGAAGAGTGAACCGAACAGCAGACGGCCATGTGCAGCCGCCTGCTGTTTTTGTGTTCGGCTGCCTGCGGGAAAATATTGTGAAATTTGCGGATTCCTGCTATACTTATCCTATTGATGAAAAAGAAGGGTGAGATAAATGGCATACAACATGGGCGGTCGGCGCTTCCGGCCGGTGGGCAGCGGAAAAAAGCGGACTGCGCCGCAGTACGGGCCGGTGGGCACAGGCTGCCCGTTTGTGGAGGAGGCCGTGGCGCGGCTGTACCGGGAGCAGAACGAGGAACATTTCTGGAGCCTGATGAACGCCCTGAACTATGCGCTGGAGTTGCAGACCAAGGTGCTGGTTCCGCTGGATGCGGCGGTGGACCCCCAGAGCGGGGCCGCCCCCTGGGCACACCTGCCCATCCCGGAGGAGCGGGCCGAGGGCCTGCCGCCCTGGCTGCTCCACACCCGGAAAGAGCGGAACTATCTGCCGCTGTTCACCTCGGTAAAGAACGCCGAGGCGGAAAAGGCCAGCGCCACCCGCCCCATGGTGGAGCGCAGCCTGCGCAGCGCCATGGAGTATGCGCTGGAAACGGACGGCATCGATGGTGTGGTGCTGGACCCGTGGACAAGCTCTGCCACGCTGGATGTCTCCCTGCTCAGCGGGCTGCTGAGATCGGAGCGGGGAAGCGACAACCCCGGCGCTCAGGAGCTGGAAGCCGGGCACGCCGCCGCCCGGGCCGGGGATTGGCAGGAAGCGGCGGCCCGATACACTGCCGCTGCCGAGGCTGGCAGCGCCGAGGCGCTTTCTGCTCTGGGGGACTGCCTGTATTATGGCCGGGGTACCCGGAAGAATAAGACCCAGGCCCGGCGGATGTGGAAAAAGGCCGCGCAGGCCGGGGAGGTGCAGGCCATGATCGCCCTGGGGGATGACTGTGCCGCATCGGGCGGGGAGATGGCTGAGACCCTGCAATACTACCGCCGCGCCCAGAGCGCTGCCCGGGAGGTGCCGGACATCGCCTACACCCCGCAGGTCTGCCTGCGTCTTGCCCAGTACGAGACCCAGTACCTCTCCCGCAAAAAGGCGCTGCTGCAGGTGGCCGAAGCCGTGCAGGGCTTTCGGATCCTGCAGGCCGAGGGCGAAACGGATGCTGCCGACTGGCTGCGGGAGGCTGAACTGCTGACGGATCAGCTGTTGGCCGACGATAAAAACGCCTGAAACACAGTTTCTTTACATTTGTTCTAAGAAATCGTCATAGGAAACCGGTAAGATATTCAAGGAAATATTCTGCGCCGAAGAAAAGAGGACAAGCACTATGAGCAAAGTGATCGGAATCGACCTTGGTACCACCAACTCCTGCGTGGCGGTGGTGGAGGGCGGCAAGCCTGTGGTCATCACCAACGCCGAAGGCGAGCGCACCACCCCCAGCGTGGTGGCCTTTACCAAGGATGGCGAGCGTCTGGTGGGCGGCGCGGCAAAGCGCCAGATCGCCACAAACTCAGGCCGCACGGTGTCCAGCATCAAGCGATACATGGGTTCTGATCACCGGGTGCATATCGATGGCAGAGACCTGACCCCGCAGGAGATCAGCGCCATGATCCTGACCAAGATCCGCCGCGATGCCGAGAGCTATCTGGGCGAACCGGTGACCGAGGCCGTTATCACGGTGCCTGCCTATTTTGACGACAGCCAGCGCAAGGCCACGCAGGATGCGGGCCGCATTGCGGGCCTGAATGTTCTGCGCATCATCAATGAGCCCACCGCCGCCGCAGTGGCCTACGGCCTGGACAACGAAGCCCCCCAGAAGATCCTGGTCTATGATCTGGGCGGCGGCACCTTTGATGTTTCGATCATTGAGATCGAGGACGGCACCTTTACGGTGCTGGCCACCGGCGGCGATACCCATCTGGGCGGCGATGACTTTGACGAGCGCATCGTTGAGTGGGCTGTGGCGGAGTTCCGCAGATCTGACCGCATCGATCTGACCAAGGACCCCGCCGCCATGGGCCGCCTGAAGGAGGAAGCGGAAAAGGCCAAGAAGGAGCTTTCCAGTGCGCTTTCCGCCCAGCTGAACCTGCCGTTTATCGCGGTGGGCAAGGATGGCCCTCACCATCTGGATCTGAGCCTGGGCCGCCCCCAGTTTGAGATGATGACCGGTGACCTGCTGGCCCGCACCGTTCAGCCGGTGCAGAACGCCCTGCGGGATGCCGGGATTTCCGCCAGCCAGCTGGGCAAAGTCCTGCTGGTGGGCGGCAGCACCCGGATGCCCGCTGTGGAGCGGCAGGTCCGGGAGCTGCTGGGCTGTGAGCCCAGCCACACCCTGAACCCCGATGAATGCGTGGCCATGGGTGCTGCCGTGCAGGGCGGTCTGCTGCAGGGCGGCGGAAAGCTGGCCGGTGCCACCGGCGCGGCCGCGCAGGGCCTTGTGCTGATGGATGTCACCCCGCTGACGCTGTCCATTGAGACGCTGGGCGGCGTGGCCACCCCCCTCATCACCCGCAACAGCATGATTCCCACCCGCAAGAGCCAGATCTTTACCACGGCCCGCCCCATGCAGACCAGCGTGGAAATCAACGTGCTGCAGGGTGAGCGCCACTTTGCCCGCGACAACAAGAGCCTGGGCAAATTCAAGCTCACCGGCATCCGCTCCGGCTTCTCCTCCAAGCCCCAGATCGAGGTCACCTTTGACATTGATGTGAATGGCGTGGTCAAGGTGTCCGCAAAGGATCTGGGCACCGGCCGGGAGCAGAACATCACCATCACCGGCAGCACCAATCTTTCTGAGAACGAGATCCAGCGCGCCATGGCCGATGCCGCCGCCTACGAGGAGGAGGATACCCGCCGCAGGGAGCGGTTGGAACTCCACAATCAGGCCGAGATGCTGGCTTACAAGGTGGATGAAGCCCTCTCCAAGTGTAAAAAGGAACTGGACAAGGACGAGAAGAACCGGGTCAAGAACGACCTTGCCAGCCTGCGCCGCTGCCTGCGCAAGGATAAGCCCGAAAAGATGAACGAGACCGAAGAAGCGAACCTCCGTCAGGCAAAATCCCAGCTGGAAGCCAGCGCCAACCACCTGATGGTGCTGTACAGCACGGAGCAGGATGCCGGCCGGCAGTAAGCGGGCAATTCCCTACTGAAAAACTTCGTTGAAAGGGTTGACAAACCCGGAAGAGTGGGGTATTATGTATGCAATATCACAAAAATGGCTGTGAAGAGAAGAGTAGGTTTTCGCATTGATCCTTCCAGAGAGCCCGGGCGGTGGAAAAGGGCAGGAAACAGGGAACTGAAAATGGTCTCGGAGCCGCGGGGGCGAAGTGCAAGAGTGCTAAGCCTGCGACGGGAGCGCCCGTTACAGCGTCCGGTTGTCGCGTTGCAAAACGCCGCAGCAGTGAGGCTGTCTCTGTGAGGGGACAGTAAACCAAGGTGGTACCACGGAAGTTTTACGCTTTCGTCCTTGTGGGTGTATGCCCGCTGAGGACGGAAGCGTTTTTTATTTTGCTTCCGGTGCAAAGGGTGCGGATTGTGCCGCACCGCACAAAAACATTTTTGTAAAAGTAGAGAGGGAAAACAAAATGTCTAAGATCACTCGTCGTAATTTTCTGAAAGTTTCCGGCGTGGCCGCTGCTGCCGCTGCCCTGACCGCCTGCGGCGGCTCTTCTTCCACCGCAAGCTCTGCCGCTTCCGGCGCTGCATCCTCTGAGGCTGCCTCCACCGCTGCCAAGCTGGACAAGATCAAGGTCGCTGTTCCCAACGACACCACCAACGAGGCCCGCGCTCTGCAGCTGCTGGCCGCCCAGGGCCTGATCACCGTCCGCGACGGTGCCGGTCTGACCGCTACGGTCAACGACATCACCGACAACCCGCACAACCTGCAGATCAAGGAGATCGAGGCTGCCCAGCTGCCCCGCACCGTGCAGGATGTTGACTTCGCCGTCATCAACGGCAACTACGCAATGGAGGCCGGCTTCTCCGTCGGCAAGGACGCTCTTGCTACCGAGGATGCTTCCTCCGAGGCTGCCCAGACCTACGCCAACGTACTGGTTGTGAAGGAAGGCCGCGAGAACGACCCCGCCATTCAGGCGCTGTACGCTGCCCTGACCGGCGACAAGGTCAAGGATTACATCAACAGCACCTACGACGGTGCGGTTGTGCCGATTTTCTAAGATAAAGCCTCGCACCGCCGTAAACGGGCACGGGCGGATATGGAATCCGCCCCTACGGTACGGCAGGCAACGAAATTGTAGGGGCGCATTCTATATGCGCCCGCTGGCAGCCGCAAAGAAAACCCTT
>ERZ825137.2628-NODE-2628-length-20438-cov-8.003336_pt1 | contig 20438 bp, 16 predicted proteins | sample MGYA00519873_ERZ825137 | MGnify/ENA primary metagenome ERZ825137 (study PRJEB31778, sample SAMEA3449190) | human gut metagenome | biome: human gut; feature: human-associated habitat; material: faeces | place: United Kingdom | collected 2010/2012 ...
GCCCAGGCCATGCTGACTATGTAAAGAACATGATCACAGGTGCTGCTCAGATGGATGGTGCTATCCTCGTTGTAGCTGCTACTGATGGTGTTATGGCTCAGACAAAGGAGCACATCCTTCTGTCTCGTCAGGTAGGTGTACCTTACATCGTAGTATTCATGAACAAGTGTGATATGGTTGATGATCCAGAATTACTTGAATTAGTAGAAATGGAAGTTAGAGATCTACTTAATGAATATGGATATGAAGGAGACGAAACTCCAATTATCTGTGGTTCAGCACTTAAAGCACTTGAAGGTGATCCAAAATATGTTGAAAAAATTAAAGAACTTATGGATGCAGTAGACGAATGGATTCCAACTCCAAAACGTGATACTGATAAACCATTCTTAATGAGTATCGAAGATGTATTCACAATCACTGGACGTGGTACAGTTGTTACAGGACGTGTTGAACGTGGACAATTAAAACTTAACGACGAAGTTGAAATCGTTGGTATTAAACCAACTAAGAAAACAGTTGTTACAGGAATTGAAATGTTTAAGAAAACATTAGACTATGCAGAAGCAGGAGATAACGCTGGAGTTCTACTACGTGGAATTTCAAGAGAAGAAGTTGAACGTGGACAAGTTCTTGCTAAACCAGGTTCAGTTACTCCTCATAAGAAATTTACTGCAGAAGTATATGTTCTATCTAAAGAAGAAGGTGGAAGACATACTCCATTCTTCGCAAACTACAGACCACAATTCTACTTCAGAACAACAGATGTTACTGGTGTAATCGAATTACCAGCAGGTGTTGAAATGGTTATGCCTGGAGACAATGTTAACATGACTGTAGAATTAATCCATCCAATCGCTATCGAAAAGGGAACTCAATTCTCAATTCGTGAAGGTGGTAGAACAGTTGGAGCAGGTGTAGTTTCAGAAGTAATCGAATAATATCAAAGGCGACTAAGTCGTCTTTTTTTAATAAAAAAACCCAATAATTAACAATTTCTGTTAATAACTATTTGATTTTAATCCAATATTATGTTAAAATACATATAGCAATTAACAAGGAGGGTTACTAAATGGAAATAGTACAAATCATTTTACTAGTAATATGTGCAATACTAATAACACTAGTATTACTTCAAAGTAGTAAATCCGGAGACATGGGAAATATTATGTCCGGAGCAACAAGTGACTTATTTAAAAATAGAAAAGAACGTGGCTCTGAATTAGTAATAAGCAGACTAACACTAATCCTAGGACTAAGTTTCGTAATCATATGTCTAATAATATCATTTATTTAATGTAAAAAAGATGTCATAGAATATCTTTTTTTTTTATATTGTGCTATCATATATATAGGTGATAAAATGGAAGAAAAAATATTAGAAATACTAAAAGTTTCAAGAAATAATGGACTATCAAAACAAGAAGTATATAAAAAATTAGCATATACAAATCTATCATTCGAAGACTTTGAAGAAGTTTTCGATGATCTTCAAACAAGACAAGAAATATATCAAACAGGAAAAGACAAATACACACTAAATCCCTTCAAAGAAGCAGAAATACAAATAACCAGAAAAGGTCTAATCCTAGCAAAAACCGATAAAGATACATATGAAATATCAGAAGATCAATTTAATTGTTTAACCGGAGATAAAGTAAAAATAAGAATAACTGACTTTAATCAAAAAAAAGGAACAATTAAAGAAGTATTAACCAGAAAAGGAACCCCAGCAGAAGTCAAAATTGAAAATGGAAAAAAATATGCTATTGTAAGAAACAAAGAAAATGAAACAAAATATGAATTAAAAACAGATGAAAACCTAGTAGATGGTATCCTAATAGGAATAAAACTAGAAAAAAATAGAAAAGACAAACAACCAGTAGCAACTCTAGATAGAATATTTGGTCACAAAAACAAACCAAGACTAGATGAAGAAATAATCCTATATGAAAATAACTTTAACTACGAATGGCCAGAAGAAGTAAAAAAAGAAATAAAATATATTCCAAGTGAAGTATCTGAAGAAGAAAAAAAAGGAAGACGTGATTTAAGAAATATAGAAATATTCACTATAGATGGTGATGATACAAAAGACATAGATGACGCCATTAGCCTAGATAAACTAGAAAATGGTAATTATCTTCTAGGAGTCCATATAGCAGATGTAGCAAATTACGTAAAAGAAGGAACAGCAATAGACAAAGAATCATATGAACGTGCAACTAGTGTTTATATGAATACCGTAGTAAATCCCATGTACCCAGTTGAACTATCAAATGGTATTTGTTCACTTAATCCAGAAACAGATAGATTAGCAATGACCGCCGAAATGGAAATAACCCCAAAAGGAAAAGTTGTAAATTATGATATATTTGAAAGCGTAATCCATTCTAGAAAACAAATGACCTATAAAAATGTTAATAAAATATTAAAAAGCGAAGAAGTCCCAGAAGGCTATGAACCATTCCAAAACAAACTAAAAGAAATGTATGAATTATCAAAAATTCTAAAGAAAAACAGACAAACCAGAGGATATCAAGAATTCCAAACATCAGAAATAAAAGTAGAAACAGATGAAAATGGTATTCCAACAGAAATAGGAAAAAGAGAAGACGGTCCAGGTCAAAAACTAATAGAAATGTTCATGCTAGCAGCCAATGAAACAGTAGCAACCCATATTTATAACATGGGAATACCAAGCATATATCGTGATCATGACAAACCAAATGAAGAAAAACTAAAAAAAGTAACAGAAATAATAAAAAATTATGGAGAAACATTTAAGACAAAAGGAAAAGTACTAAGTCCAAAATATTTATCAAGCCTACTAGAAGAATTAAAAGAAACACAAAAATACGAAACATATTGCAACATGATACTAAGAAGCCTAGCCAAAGCAACATACGAATCATACAACATAGGACACTTCAGTGTAGGAATAAACAGTGATAAAAGAGAAGCATATACCCATTTTACCTCTCCAATAAGAAGATACCCAGATACCACAGTACACAGAGTTCTAAAAATGATTTTTCAAATGCAAACAGAAAAACTATATTCCAAAGAACATAAAGAAAAAATGGCTGCGATAGCAAAACACTCAAGTATTCAAGAACAAAATGCAGACAAATGTGAAAGAGAATCAAATAAAATGAAAACAGCTGAATACATGGAAAACATTCTAAAAGAAAATCAAAACGAAATATACGAAGGAATAATTTCTGGTTTTGCAGCAACAGGAATGTATGTACAACTACCAAATTTAATCGAAGGACGTGTAGGTTATAACACCATGGATGATTTTTATCACTATGATGATGAACAAGAAATAATAATTGGAGAAAAAACAGGAAAAATTTACAGACTAGGAGACAAAGTTACAGTAAAACTAACAAAAGCCTCAAAAATGCTAAGAGAAATAGATTTCGAAATAGAACAAAAATCAAAAAACCAAACAACCAAAACAAGACAAAGGAAAATGTCATAATGGAAATACTAAATAGAAAAGCAAAATACAGTTACTTCATCGAAGAAGAACTAGAATGCGGAATAGAACTACTAGGAAGTGAAGTAAAATCAATCAGAGAAGGTTCTTGTAACATAAAAGATAGTTATGCAAGAATAAAGAACAACGAAGTATATGTAATAAACATGTTCATAAAAAAATATAGTCACAGTTCAGAAGTATTCACACAAAGTGAAACAAGACAAAGAAAATTACTACTTCACAAAAAAGAAATAAAAAAACTATCAGAAAAAATCTCAAAAGAAGGATATACTCTAATACCATTAAAAATATACTTTAACAACAAAGGAAAAGCAAAACTACTCCTAGGAGTATGTAAAGGTAAAAAAAACTATGATAAAAGAGAAACCATAAAAGAAAGAGATTTAAAAAGAAAAATAGAAAGAGACTTAAAAAATTATTGAGGAAAGAAATATGAATAGAGAAATAACTAGTAAAGAAGAAAAACTCCTAACAAAAGGAAAAGAAACAACAATAAAAACCAACATAGAACATCTAAAAACCTATAATGAAAAAATAATAAAAGAAAATATATTCTTAGAAATAACCAAAGATATACCAATAGATTTCTATATAAAAACATCAAAAGGTTCAAACATAAGTTACATAAAAATATCAGAAGATGGCCCCGAAACATATAAAATAGAAAAAAATGAATATCTAGGAACTCTAAAAACAAGATAGACTCTAAAAAAGAGTCTTTTAATATACAAAAAAACTTATCATATAATTAATTATGAATAACGAAGAAGTAAAAAAAAGACTAAAAACATTGAAAATAGAAGACATAATTTGGCTAATATACATAGGAATAATAATAGCAAGTTGGTATTCAAACAACCTAGAAAGAGATTATTTTATAAACAGAAATAACCAAAGCAAAGAAAAATATAGAAAAATAATAATAACTATCTTTATAATTCTGATAATATGTTACCTATATTTCCTAAATGACTCATATCAAGACATAAAAAACTTAAAAAATAATGAAACAACCACAAAGAAAAATCTCGTATATCTTTCATTCATAGGCTCATTACTAGTAACAATAAGTGGTTTTATATTTCTATATATAGCAATAAAAGATGAAAAACTAGACATAGAAATAGCCTTTAATTAAGGAGGTAAACTATGCTTCCAAACGTTCCTCCCAAACTATTTACATTAAGTGCAGTAGCAGTAGGATATATCTTATTAGATGATGCAACAGCAAATGAACAAAACGCCTTAGGGAACTGGCTCATGTTAGTAGCACAACTTCTATGTACAAATGCTTTCTATAGACAAGTAAGAGAAGAAAGAGGATTAGAAACAAATAAAGCAAAACAAAACACAAACCAAAATACCAAAGAAGAAACAATAGAAATGTTAGAAAAACTTCAAAAAGCCATAGAAAAAGAATTAAAAACAATAAAAAAGTAGAATATTATGATTATCATGCCGGTAAAAGAGGGCGAAAACATCGAGCGCGCCCTGAAGAAGTTCAAACGTAAATACGAGCGCACGGGCGTCCTGAAGGAGCTGCGCCGCCGCCAGTACTTCACCAAGCCTTCGATCGCGAAGCGCGTGGCGAAGCAGCACGCCATTTACGTGGAGAACATGTACCGCGACGAGGACTAGTCCTCCGGTGTTCTGCACCATATACGCCCCGGCCCGAAAGGTGTGGGCTTGAAAAATGTAACGACTTGGTTTATCAGGTCGTTACATCTTTGTATAGGAGAGTAGGTAACGAGAAGGCAACGGTTTATTTTTCAGCCCATTATACTGAATTTCAGTGTTTCAAATAACTACGACGAACTACAAAAACATACAGAAAAATCCAAACAGTCACCATTCATCCAAATTCTTCTAGTGCAAACCGAATTGATTTACCAATAACTATATTGGTAAATTCATCTCATTAGCTTGATTATTAATGTATTAATGCCATATTTTGTGTTTTTATCTAACAATTGACATTTTGAGCATCCAGATATGAGTTCTAACTCAAGTGTTTCATAATACGAGTCACAGTTAGATAAAAGAGGTTTTTAAATCACCATCTATTCTCGCGTTCGATACATATATTCCGTCGGTGTCATATTGTATACGCTTTTGAAGCATTTTGCAAAATAAGCGGGTGAAGAGAATCCTACTATATAGGCGACTTCGCTTACATTGCGCCGTTGATCTGTTAACAGTTGAACTGCCTTCTGCAACCGGTAATTACGCAATAAATCCGATGGGGACATTCCGAAAATACTTGTGATTTTCCGATAAAGCAATATTCTCGACATTCCTAACATATCGCTCATCAGTTCGATTTTGAAATTGCTGTCGCTATGCTGCGCCTCGATCAGATTGAAGAGTTTATCCCGGAACACATCGTCCACACAAGGAAGATTGGCGGCTTCGTGCCTCGTCAGACGACCGAATTTTTGGGCGAATGTACTGGCAAGGCGCTTACGTTCTTCGATAATCCGGATAATTTTCAGACGGACATACTGCATATTGAACGGCTTGTGAATATATTCGTCAGCACCTTCTGCAATTCCGTAAATCCGTTGGTTGTCATCCGAAAGAGCCGTAAGCAGCACGATCGGAATATGACAGGTCGCTATGTTAGATTTTATGTTGCTGCACAACTGGAATCCGTTGAGCGCAGGCATCAGCACGTCGCTCAGGATAAGCGATACTTCATCATCCATCACGGCTTTAACGGCATCGTAACCGTTATTGACGGCAATAACGCGGAAGTTCGTTGAAAGTTCATCTTTAAGATAGGCGAGTATCTCAGAATCATCCTCGGCAATGACGATTGTTTCGTTATATTTCTTGGCCAATAACTCATTGACCTTATTGTCGTCGATCACCTCGTCCGCAAGATAATTCGTCGGAAGAGTTTCGTCAAAAGTGACATTTTCTCCGAAATGCGATTTTCCCTTGAACAGTTCGACCCGGAAAACGGTATAAGCCCCCGGAAGACTATCCGCCGTTATGTATCCATGATGCAGTTCGACATATTCCCGTGTCAGGTGCAATCCGATCCCCGTACTGTAATTCGACGTGTTCTTGAGCGCATAAAAACGGTCGAAAATACGAGGAAGACTCTCTTTATCTATACCCTTCCCGTTATCCTCGACTTCGATCAGTACGCTCGGACCGTTATCTGTCACCGACACCAAAATCGTACCGTATTTGGGCGAATATTTGAAAGCATTTGAAAGCAGGTTGAGCAACACCTGTTCGATTTTATCGGTATCAATCCACAACTGCTGATGCGACGTGTCCGTACGAAATTTATAGACGATCTTTTCCGTTTCGGCATAAGTCTCGAAATAACTAAGTATCTCTTGTGTAAACTGCACGATATCCACCTGTTTCAGCGTAAGCATCATTTTATTATTTTCGATCTTCCGGAAATCGAGAATCTGATTCACGACATTCAGCAGATGGCGCGCGTTACGCTGAATCGTCCAGATATTACGTTGAATTTCGGGGTCCTTTTCCCGCTTGACAATGCTGTCGAGCGGATTGAGGATCAGCGTCAGCGGAGTGCGGATTTCATGGGTTATATTTGTAAAAAACTGTAATTTGTGAGCCGTTACATTCTCTATCTGGGCATGCTTATCCATCAACTCACGGGTTGCAATTTCGATTTCAGCATTTTTTGCGGTCAGGATTTCGTTGCGGCGCCGGAGACGCAGATTCAATCGGATGGCATAAATGCCCATTCCTCCCGCAACAAGGGCGATAATTATGACGGCCCACAATGAATATTTCAGATTGTCAACGCTTCGGTCATATTGTTCAAGAACCGTTTTCTGTTTGTTGATCTGTTCCTGATAACTGACTATCTGTTCCTGCTGCGCCTTGAGTGTGTAGGCATTGTGAGAATCGACGAGTGCCGATTGCAGTTGGTAGCTCTTCTCTACCCGTTTACCAAGAAGGATACGTCTGGCGATCGCCATGACCTTGTCTCCTCCCGTGGGATAGAGGAATGAGGCTTGCAGTCTGCCGTCGAGAACCGCATCTACTCCGACGAGCGCATCTATTCCGATAAATTTTATCCGCTGCGCACAGAGTGAATCGGCTGCATTGATCACATTGTAGGCAGCTAGTGCCATATCGTCGTTGTGCGCAAAAACCAGATCGATATCGTTATAGTGGCCGATCGCCGCCACGCGCTCTTTTGCCACATCGGGTTTCCAGTCGCCGGGAATGGTATGCACCGAATAGCTTTCACTCGCTTCGGCAAGGAATCCCTTATGCCGTTCCACAGCGGGTGAAGAGCTCATCAATCCGGTAATTTCGAGAATCGTAGACCCTTCGGATAATATGGTGTTGATGTAGCGTCCCACATCACGGCCGATATCGTAATTATCCGCACTGATGCAGGTCGTGTAATGGTCCGAATGTATTTTACGATCCCAGATGATTGTCGGAATTCCCATGTCGAAAGCTTCGACGGCGATCGGTGTCACCGGCTCCGATTCGTTCGGCGAGATGATGAGCAGGTCGACCTTCGCCTCAATGAATTCACGAATCTGATCGATCTGTAACTGTGTATTGTTATGCGCATTGCTGACCACAATGCTCAATTCCGGATATTTGGCCGCTTCGGCTTGCATCTGAATCATCATGATCTGACGCCATAGGTCGTTGGTACATTGGGAGAATCCGATCACATAATGACGCTTGGGCTCCGAGATCGATTCACGACGGCAGCCGTTCGTCATCATACATATGGCAAGCAGTAAAAACAGACGGATTGTGCAATGCGGCATAATACGCGAATTTATAATTATTTTATCATATTCAGGCTGAAATCATCGACGAAATAGGTTGAATTCCGGTCTGTCCAGACACCGCAGAAAACAGTGAGTTCCTGCTCCTCGCCGGAATCGAAATCCAGCGCCATTCGGGTCCAATCTCTGCCGGACAGCAGGAACAGCCTGTCTTTCAAAACACTGCCGTCGGGCCGGCGTACACCGATATACACGCCGTTCGTCAACGGGGGCAGGGACATGCGGGCGAATGCGGAAAGCCGGTATTCCTTTCCGGGCATCACTATTATTTTCTGTATGCAGATGTCGGACCAGACGGGTATATAACGGGGTGTTTCGACATACAAGGCGCAGGCAAACTCTCCCGCATGTGCCTCGGATGTCAATTCGGACTTACCGATGTCCCACATCTTCGCAGACTCTTCGAATCCGCCGTCGGCGAGCAGGTTTTCCCGGCCGTGCGGAGTGCAGGCGAACAGAATATAACTTATCAGCGGCAAAATGGTCTTGTACATAAAGTTAGGTCTTAAAAACGGATACCCGGCCGTGCATAACACGGCCGGTTCCGCCGGATGTCAGAGTTAGTTACAGTTGCGAAACGATAAAGTACATATTGTCGCCCGACGAGTAGGGATAAACGGACGGTGAGAACCAGCCTCCCTGATTAGCATTATCGAGCGCCAGCAGTTTTTCACCCGACCAGTCGCCTTCGGGAGAACCGGCATCGCGGTAGACCAGACCGCCCGTCGTCCCCGAACGGTAAATCATAATATAGCGTTTGTGAGTCGCATTATAGGCTACACACATTTCGGATGCATTGCCATAGGTGATCGCCGCCGCTGATTCTGGGTCTCCCGCCACCCAGTCGGTGCCGTCCCAATAGGTCCAGTTGGCTGCAGTTGCAATATCACCGTCGCTTTTGATGCGCGCGACGTATATCTTGGGCGTGGAACGGCCTGCGTCCGAACCGAACATGTAAAGATACTTGTCGCTCAAATAGAATGCCGCCTGCACAAAATGCCCGGCTCCGCTCCAACGGCCGCGGATCTCACGGGTCCAGCTTTTACCGCCGTCTGCCGATGACAACAACCCGGAAAAGTTTGCCGTCCATGCGTCGCTGTCTTCGGGATCGAGCGACTTGAACGAATAATAATGGATATACTGTTTGCCGTTGACGGTCACACCGGCCGTCGGAACACAGGCGGTTTCACCGTCTCCCGACGGTTCGAGAATAGGAACGATACCGTCGTTGCCGGGCGAAACCTGCGCGATATAGAATCCATCAGCGGGATTCATATCGTTCGACAATGCGAATGCGTTTGCGTAATGCTTACCCCCGGCCGAAACATCGGCCAGCGCCATGGAAACCGTATTGTTCGGTCCGGCCCAGATGACGGCTTTACCCGCAAACGAAATATCCGTAAACGAGGCATTCGAGACAGTGCCCGTCGTCAGGCAGGTACCCAATTTGGTCGAGGTCTGGGTGGTGCCGGTCGGAACGAGTCTGAAATCGTCCAATGCGACCCATACTCCGGGATAGCCCCATGCTCCGCAAAAGACATTACCCTGCGTATAGTCGCCGGAATTGAACTCCTTGGTGAATTCGGTCCATACGTCGGGATTCCAATCGCCGGCCTGTCCGTCATAGATCGGGCCGCCTTCCAGCCGGACGCCCGTAAAGGCGTTCATTCCGGCCCACGAAGCCTGTCCGAAGCAGGAGAAGGTGTAATCCTTGCCCTTTTTGAGTGCGATCGACTGCAAGCAGGCATCGCACCAGCTGCCGTCGTTGGGGTTTTCAAGCTTCAAAGCGACCTGACCGCCGTGTGTCTGCGTGTGTTTCGACACCAGCGAAGGCTCCTTGTACGCTCCTTCGAAATACCAGAGTGAACGGTAGTCGATTGCTTCATCGGGGAAAAGCTCGAAACCGGGCTCGGAAATCATATTGAATTCGTCCGCCGCGAACGTGGCTTTCATCAGGGTGATGTTCGAAAGCTGCGTCGGATCGGGATTAAGCTTGATGTCGTTGCCGCCCTCCTCTTTATCGTCGGCACATCCGGCAGCGAATGCGGCGGACAGCAAAAGTAACATTGCGAAATAACAGTTTTTCATGGTTTTTGTTTTTTAGTTGTAGGTTATTCTGTTTTTACGGGTTTCAGGCAAATATCGTCCACGGTGAGCGTCATTTCGGGAGCGCCCCAAACTCCGAAAAAGACATCGGCACTTACAGCCTGACCGGCATTGAATTCACAACCGAAGCGTGTCCATTCGCCGGCTTGGGCTGTGCCCGTTATGTCATGGATTGTTCCGTCGGTCAATCGGACTCCGACATAGGCACCCTCAGGAAGCACCTCTTCGGATTTCACCCAGCACTCGATCGAGTAATCGGCATTCTGCTGCAAGGATACCGTCTGAGTGCATACGTCCTGCCACTGGCCGGAATTCGTATTCGAGAAACGGCAGGCGATCTTGCCGCTGTGCGCATCGCGCGAAGTGAGGGCCGCCGCATTCACATGCCACATCGTCTTGTAGCTCAACGCCTGAGTCGGGTGCTCCTCGAAACCTCCTTCTGCAAGCAGATTGATCCCCGCCTGATCCCAGTTGAGGTCGGCACGCATCAGGAAAACGTTCCATGTAGGCACGGCATGAGAGATGACAAACCACAATTCGTCGTCTTCGTTGAACCACGGGTGAATATAGGGAGCATAAAGCGCATTGCCATCCTCATACATGATGATCTTCTCGCCCGACCAATCTCCTTCGGGAGAGGGTGCGTCCCGGTAAACGACGGCCCGCTGATTGACTGACAGATACATCATCATATACCGTTTGTAACGGCTGTTGTATGCAACGGTCATTTCAGACGCCGTTCCCCGTGCGACTGGCTCCGCCGCCTGTTCGTTGCGCTCCCAGCCGCCGCCGGTCCAGTATTCGTAGGCCGATTTGTCGAGAAGCTTCGTTTCGCTGACACGCGCCAGATAGACGTTGCCGTAACGTCCCGAATGTGTGCCGTACATATATATCAACCCGTTTTCCTTCAGATAGGCGACCTGCGTGAAGTTGCTGTCGGCATTCCATTTGACGCCCGAACGGGTCCATGCTGTCCCATAATTATCCGAGTAAACGATTTCGCTGTAATTCACCGACCAGTAATCGTTATCACCCGTAGGAGTCCAGTCATGGATACTCATGTAGTTCAGGTACTGACGGGTGCCGACCGCAATGCCGCCCGTAGGAATGCAGGTCACTTCGTATTCCGAACCATCGGGATATTGCCCGGTTTTGGCCCGCGAGACGACGATCTCCTTTACGGCATTGCCATCCATCAGCATTCCCGAATAATAAAGCCCGTCCGTCAAGTCACGATCCGAAGAGAGTGCGATGGCGTTCGATTTCCAGTTGCCGCCTCCGTAGTCGAAATTATCGCCGAATGCGCACATGACCGTCCCGTTGCCGGCATCCCACATATTGTTGTAATCGGTACGGCCGATATTGAACCGGGCGTCCGTTCGGTTGGGATTGGGAATCGTTTCTCCGCTTTCCGAACGTCCGGTGACGCGCGCCACGAGCGTTATGTTATCCGGCAGCAGCGTCCCTGTTTCGAGAGGTTCCGGTCCCGGCGGTTCCGGATCGGGAATCTCCGTATCGGATGCCGACGAGCAACCCGGCAGCAGAAATATGGCGGCAATCAGGAACAACATGCTTCTGATCCCGGATACGGGCCGCCTGTCTGTTTTAATAAGAATATCCATCATTTTGACGAAGGTTAATGTTGGAAAGCAGTTCGGAAGAGGGTATCGGATACAATTCGAGATATTTCTTCTGCTTGGGCGTGTGGAATGTCCAGCTTCCGTTTACATAGAGATTCCACCGGATCAGCTGCTCGCGCCGCATTCCTTCGCCCGTGAACTCGCGTCCGAGCTCTTTCAGGAATTCGCCGTAAGGCACGGATACGCCGTCAACGACTGTCAAGGCGGACAACTGCTCGGCCGTCAGCTCACGCACGGATCGGGGCAGAGACGGATCGAAACTGCGTCTGCGCACCTCGTTCACGATGTCAGCGGCTCCCTGTGCATCCCCGTCACGAAGCATACATTCGGCTTTCATCATCAGGGTCTCCCCGAAGCGGAACACGACCCAGTCCTGATCGGTCTCCCATTTCTGGCCGATTTTGACCTCGTACTTTCCGAAGCGGTAGCCGTCGAATTCACGGGCGGCGTCGATCGAGGCGATTTCGTTGACATAATTGAAGGGTGTCACTCCGTCAGTAAAATAGAGCGGCTGCTTGGTGAGGTAGTCGTACTGTTGCCCCATGCAGTAACTCTGCCTGTAACGTTTGTCATTGTAATGATCGGGATCGGTGGCATCGAACGTCTCTTTTACGTACGAAGGCACGGCACGCAGTCCATTGTAACCGCCCGAACCCGCGTTGTAGATCGGTTTGCAGGCCCAGTGCTGGGTTTTGGCATAGATGCAGTGGAAAATCGGCGATCCCGTCGTTTCATCATACGGCACCGCAAAAATGATTTCGGGCGACGTTTCGCTTTGCAGACTGAAAATATTGGAAAAGCTGTCGTCGAGCTGGTATTTCGCAGACCCGATTATCTCGTTGCAAAGGATGAGCGTACTGTCGCGCTTGGCGGCATATTCGCTGCCGAGCCACGATTCGGCATTCAGATATACCTTTGCCAGCAGATGCTTGGCAGCCCACTTGTTAAAACGACTGTACCGCTGTTCTTCGGGCAGTTTGTCCATGCTCTCGCGCAGTTCCCGCACGACGAAATCATACACCTCTTTCCGGTCGCGCGTCGTCGGCATATAATCTTTCGGCACGTCGTAGGTCTCCATGATCGGCACATTCCCGAAAAGAGACAGCAGGTAATAATAATAGAATGCACGCACGGCACGAACCTCCGCCAGCGTTTGCTCGTCGAGCTCCAGCCCGGCCTCTTCGAACTGATGCAGCACCCGGTTGCAGCAGGTCGTAATGCCATACCACAAGTGGCTCCAACAAGTACTGAAATGGGGGTCGGTCGATTTCCATTCGTGATTGTCCAGCCGCAGCCAGATACCGCCGTCATACCAGCCTCCGTCCGAATTGGTCGGAATGACCCATGCATCGGTTCCGAGCTCGGTCAGGTCCCAGATGCTGCGGTCCTCGTTGAACCAGCGCATCTGCCCGTACATGGGTGTCAGCAGGTAGGCCGAGCTCTGTTCACTGTCCTCCAGAATCTTGTCGATTGTCATATCGCTGTAAATATCCGGATCGAGATTCGTGCATGAAGCCAGCAGAAGTGCGCATGCGCCGAACAGATGTATTGTTTTTCGTTTCATGGTTTTGATCATTAGAAGTTGAACGATGCACCGACGATGTACGAACGCAGGTTAGGGTATTTGTTGATCGGGTCCACGCCGGGTGTGAGGCCGACGATCGCCACTTCGGGGTCCAGCCCAGAATAGCCGCTGATCGTAAGCAGGTTCATGCCCGTACAGAAGACCCGGATACTGCGTATCACCTTGTTGCGTTGTGAAAGATCGAATGTGTAGCCGATGGTCAGATTGTCGAGTTTGACGTAATCGCCCGGTTCGATATAACGGTCCGAATAGATCGACGGCGCGAAATTGTAATATTCGCCGATCTTCTGATAAGCTGATTTCGGCACGTTGAAACTCGACAGCCAAGCGAGTGTTTCATACTTCATCCGGTAGGCGTTCAGAATATCGAAGCCGAAAGCTCCGCGAAAGGATACCGACACGTCAAGCCCCTTCCAGCGATAACTGGCCTGCAAAGCGGCGAACATTTTGGGCATCCCGTTACCGATAATAGTCTTATTATCTTCACTGGGGTCCGAATTTTCGGCTCCGACAACATTCCAAGTCGTGCTGTTTTTCAGTCCATCGACACGCCATCCGTAGAAGTTGCCGACTGCCCAGCCATCTTCGAGCCGGTGCGTGTAAGTTTGCATGGGTTCTCCGGTCGAGCCGAGTGTCAGATATTCCATTGTATACCTGTCGTTGGAGAGCGAAATCAGTTTGTTTTTGTTGTAGGAGAAGTTTCCGCTGAGGGTCAATGCCATGTCTTTGCGGGAGATCAGGTCGCCTGAAAGCATCACCTCGACACCTTGGTTGCGCATCGAACCCACGTTGGCCAGAATCGAATTGGTAATATTGGGCGGTGTCGGAACCGTGTAGGTGTAGAGCAGGTCATCGGTGCGCCGGTTGTAAAAATCGATACTGCCCCGGAACCGACTGTTGAAAAGAGCGAAATCCAGTCCGACGTTAAGTTCCTTTTTGCGCTCCCATTTCAGATCGTCGTTGGCATTGTTCGTCGGCACGATACCATTCACCCATTTACCTCCGTCATACCCCATGTATGCCGTACTGAAATTGTATAGCGGGACATATTGGTAGGGCGATGAGGGAGCGGTGCCGGTTATGCCGTATCCGACCCGTAATTTGAGATCGGAAACCCAATATGCATCCCGCATGAACTTTTCCTGTGTAATCCGCCAGCCGGCACTTACGGCCGGAAAAGTACCCCAACGGTTGTTCTTTCCGAACTTATCGCTTCCCTCATGGCGCAGGCTGGCCATAAAAAGGTATTTATTGTCGAAATTATAGTTCACTCGGCCGTAGAAACCGATCAGCTTGATCCGGTACTTATAGCTGGTCAGCTTCGAGGTGCCATCGAGCGTCGAATTCGCCGAACCGATATTCCATGCGCCGAATCCGTCAATTGGGAAATCGTAGGCATACATTTCGGAAGATTGGTGGATATAGTCATTGTAACTGTATCCGACGGTTGCCTGCAGCGTATGGCGGCCGAATTTGCGCGAATAGTCGGCCTGTAATTCGAGTGTCTTGTCCTCGCCGTGGCCCCCGGAGAGTCGCGCCTGTCCCTGCGTGCTGCCCATCGTCGATGAATAATGCTTTTGGGTCGTGCTGTAAGCGTAATCGTTGAAGTCGCCCATGTAGATACCCGTTGCACTGATCGTCAGGTCCTTGACCGGTTCGACCGAAATCCGTCCCGACATCATCAGCTGGTCGTACTTGTTTTCGGTGTTCTGTTCTTTCAGTAAGCCTACCGGGTTGGCACCGTTGCTGTTTTCATAATAGGAGCCGTCGGCGTTGTAGACCGGGATGGTCGGGTTCCGGCTGAGCGCCTGCATATAGAGATCGTCCGGAACGATACCCTGCGTTACGATTTTATTGCTGACATTCAGGGCGATCTTGAACCGGTCGTCGAACATTGCGTGGTTGATGCTGAGTTTGGCGGTCAACGACTCGTCGAAAGAGCCCTTGTAGATACCTTGTTTGTCGTTGTAGGTTACCGAAGCGAGGTAATTCGTCCGGGCATTTCCGCCTTGCAGCGAAACATAGTGCGTCTGACTGACGGGCGTGCGGGTAATCTCCCGGACCCAGTCCGTGTCGCCCTTGAAATCGTTGATCAGGTCGAAGCGGGAATCCTCTTTCGCAAGCCGGGATTTCAGACTGCGGAGTTCCGTGGCATCCGGATAGTCGGAGGTCTCATCGAGCATTTGGTCGATGGTGACATAGCCTTTGTATTCCAACGCGACTCGTCCCGACTGCGGCCGTTTGGTATTGATGATAATCACGCCGTTCGTTCCGCGCGTACCGTAGATGGCAGCGGCCGAACCATCCTTCAAGACATCGATGGATTCAATGTCTTCCGGTGAAATGGCGTTGAGGGACCCTCCGGCCACCCCGTCGATCACGATAAGCGGAGCCGAAGAGGCTGCCAGCGTCGAAATACCGCGCAACATGATGCTCAGCTCGCCGCTGGGATTGCCCGATGTTTTGGAAATACCCAGACCGGCGACTTTTCCCTGAAGCAGTTGAAGCGGATTGCTGACGCTTCCTTGTAAAAATTCATCGGATGACACTCGGGTGATTGAACTGGTGATCTCCTCTTTGCGGATCGTGCCGTAACCGATCGCAATCACTTCCTCAAGGCCGATGGCATCGGCTTCGAGTGCGAAGTTCACCTCTGTCCGGCCATTTACAGCGGCTTCTGCACTCTTCATGCCGATAAAGGAACACACGAGCGTTGCATTTCCGTCCTTTACGTTCAGCGAGTAACTGCCGTCGCTGCCGGTCGAGGTCCCGGTCGTAGTTCCCTTGACGATGACCGATGCCCCGGCAATTCCGTTTCCGGTCTGATCGGTCACTTTTCCGGAAATGCCGTGACTCGTTTGAGCAGATGCCGGCATGCCGTACAGCAGCATCAGAGCCATGCATAACATGAAATAGAGTTGTTTCATAATTGATGGTATTTAGGTTAATTTTTCTCCGTTGCCGCAGACGCTGCCGTCCCGTACCAGAAAGCAGCTGCCCGGTAATCGACCGCACCGGGATTCCAGCTCAGCATTTCCAAGTCAAATTGCAACCGTTGCCCGAAAGGTATTACATCCAGATTGCGGGTTCGGACAAAGGTATTGTATCCGTGCGACGATGCTTCATCGGCCCGGGGAGCGCCGCCGAACGGCGTTGCGAACGGCACCACAGGCGCCCAAGAACAGTTGTAATAGTCCTCTGTCCCGGTACCCATGAACGACGGGAACGTATCGTTATCGATCCATATCTTTTCATCGCCCTCACCATACCAGTCCGGGCAGTGGTTGTAAAGCGACAACACATCGCCGCAATAGACCCCGCGACCGGTTATGGTCGTAAAATTCCAGTCGAGATTGTCCGGCGAGTTATAATCATTGTTGACTGGAATACTTGTTTCATCGTGGTAAGTTGCATGGAAATAGAGTGTCTGTGCCGTCCAGTCGAAATCATCGACATAACCCGTGATTACGGCTGTAAAGGGAATATCGGTCCTTTTTTCGAGACGCAGGTCCGCATGTTCCGCATAAGGCATCACCCAACGGCTCGTAAAGGTGCCTTTGCCGTCGGACGAGACGTACCAGTTCGATGAAGCCGGTGCACCGGTGCCGGCTCCGAAGAAACAGTCGAGGGGACACCATACGCAGCGTATACCGTCGAAATCGATACGCAGCCAAGTCCGCTGCATGATCTCGACAAGATCTGCCGGATCAAATTCCGAGAGCGTTATGGTCAACGACCGGATCGCTTTGTTTCCGTCGGGCAAGTGCAGCGACGTGGCGCCGTTCGACATCGGGGTGACGGTCCGGGTACACTCCGTTCCGTCGGTATACGTTTCGGGCGAAAACAATTTACGGTTTACCGCGGCGATCTTATCCGTGAGCTTGCGCACTTCTCTCAACGAGAAGGTCCGAACATTCGTTCCGTTGTCATAGGTTCTGTATCCGACATGATAATAACGGGGGATTTTGACCGTGTAATCGGACTCTTCGAGTGTGATGCGGCAGGATCGGGCATAAGGCAGGGGCAGAAAGAAGGTGTTGCCGCCGGTTTTGGAGAGTTCATCTTCATAATGCGTATGTGTCAATGAGAGGGCCTCGCCTACAGTCACCGGGAAGCGTGCCATATCATAGGCTGGAATCTCGATTTCAGGCGTACTTGCTCCGTCGAAATAGAACCGCAGCGTTCCCCGTTTATCGTTGGTTGTCATCCAGATGCGCGTTATGGCTCCGGGGCCCTTTTCATCGAAGAGCACCTTTTCGACACGGCCGCGAATCGTGTCGAGCCGTTCGAATCCGGCTCCGTCGTCGTTGGCGAACCAGCCGGGTTCATGAAGGTCAACGGTACGGCGGTCGTAACTGCTGACCTGCGCCGCACGGTAATTCACGGCCGGATAACCGGTCACTGCGTCGTATGAAATCATTTCATCCAACAGTGACGCCATCGTCACCTGTGAAGCGGCGTCCGAGGGACTGCCGTGCGTTCCGCAGCCTATGGTGCAGAGCGCCATTAAGATCGTAGTCAGTCGTTTCATGGTAAACTTGGGTTTTAAGGTCAGATTATTTTCGAGGCGGAGGCCATGCGCCTGCGCAGGTACAGACATAAGCCGCGGTTTCAACGGCAGTCCGGTGCGCCTCTGCGATCGTCCGGCCCGAAAGCAAGGCTCCGATCAGGGTTCCGGAGAAGGCATCGCCAGCGCCTACGGTATCGACGACTTCCACCCGGGGTGTCGGCAGCGTAGATATATACTCGCGGGTATAAATGGAGCTGAAACGATCCCCGCCGGTAAGTACGACCATGCGAAGTGCATATTGTTCCGCCAATTGGCGGCACGCAGCATCCGTATCCTCCGGAAGCGCAAACATCTCCTGCAACCGGACGAGTTCGTCATCGTTTATTTTCAGCACGTTCGCGATGCGGAGCGACCGGTCGATCAACTCTTTCGAATAGAAATGCTGACGCAGGTTGATATCATAGATGCGATAAGCGTCGGCCGGTACAGTTTCGACCATGGCGCATGTGGTCCGGTGCGAAACTTCGCCGCGCTGTGCCAGCGTGCCGAAGCAGATGGCGCCGGCTCGGCGCGCCAAAGACAGCATCTCTTCCGTGAGCGGAATATAATCCCATGCGACATGTTCGTGGATCGTGTAGGTAGGCTGGCCGTCGCAGAGCGACACATCGACAGTGCCGGTCGGCTTATCCACCGTAGCAACGAGTGTACGGATACCGTAACTGGCGGTAACTGCCAGCAGATCGCGTCCGGCATCGTCATTGCCGACAGCGCTGACAGCCCAGCCTTCGACACCGTTCTGCGAGGCATGATAGGCAAAATTCACGGGAGCTCCTCCGGCTTTGCGGCCAGTAGGCAAAATATCCCACAGAAATTCGCCGATGCCGATAACAAGGGGTTTAGAATACATCTTACTCTTTTTTTAGCAGTTGTTTTTCAATCTCTTCAAGCGAACGCCCTTTGGTTTCGGGAATCCAGATGTAGATAAACAGCCATGCAGCAAGGCAAAGGACTCCGAATCCGGCAAAAACGATTGCCGCACCGAAACTCTCCAGCATTATGGGGAAGAACTGCACGACCAGAAATGCGCAGGCCCAGCTGATCCCCGTTGAAAGCGCCATGGCCGTACCCCGGATCGCCGAGGGATATATTTCGGCTGTAACGACGAACATAAGCGGGGAAAGCGACACAGCAAAGAAAGCGATGTAAACAAGCAGGACGATCAGAATCCCGATACTGCCGGGCAGCGGCTGGGCAAAGGCATAGGTCAGGTACGCTAGTGACACGACCAATCCGGCACATCCCCACAAAAGCAGTTTCTTGCGGCCCAGACGGTCCACTAGCCATACGGCGACAATCGTGAACAGAAAGTTCACTATTCCGACATAAATGGCCTGCATAAGTGCCGTATCTCCGCCGATACCGGTCTGCCGCAATATTTCAGGGGCGTAATTGATGATAACGTTAATTCCGGTGATTTGCTGGAATACGGCGAGCAACGAGCCCAACAGGACGATGTGTGTCGTCGATCCGCGGAATAACTCGGATAATTTGGGCCCGCCCTTCTGCGAAGATTTCGGTGTTTCAAGCATAACTGCCGCATCTTCGGAAGAAATTCCCATGCGGGCGATGGCTTTTCGGGCAACCTCATATTCCCCCTGTTTAATCAGCCAACGCGGACTTTCGGGCAGAAACAACAGCATCAGTAGATTGCCCGCAGCGAACAACAACGGCAATCCTAGCATCCAACGCCAGTTGTTTCCCCACGAAATCATCCCAAAATCGGCGCAATAAGCAGCAAGAATGCCGATAACGATGAATAACTGGTAAAACGAAACGAATGTTCCGCGCCATTTGGCAGGAGATATTTCGGATATATAAATAGGTATTACAGCCGAGAGGACACCCATACCGCAGCCGCCTAGGAAACGGGCTGCAATCAGCCATGCGGCATTGCTTGCCATGGCACATCCGACGGCCGACAGTATCAACATGACGGCAGATATGATCATCATGTTTCTGCGGCCGTATTTATCGCTGTAACGCCCTCCCAGCAATGCTCCTATCAGGCAGCCAATCATAATGGCGCTTGTCACGAGTCCCATGGCCATGGCCGAAAGCCCGAACTCGGCGGTAATGAATTCGAGCGCCCCGGAAATTCCTCCCAAATTAAGCCCGACTACGAATGCCCCGAACGAGGCGGCAAAGACATACCCGAATAGTAGTAACTACCCGTTGGCGGAATTAAAATAGCGCATATTTAACTCTGCCAATAGGCTTTTCA
>ERZ825137.2637-NODE-2637-length-20397-cov-2.548324_pt1 | contig 20397 bp, 10 predicted proteins | sample MGYA00519873_ERZ825137 | MGnify/ENA primary metagenome ERZ825137 (study PRJEB31778, sample SAMEA3449190) | human gut metagenome | biome: human gut; feature: human-associated habitat; material: faeces | place: United Kingdom | collected 2010/2012 ...
ACAATATTTCTGCCATCCATGAAGCGCCGGACGGCAGCCTATGGATAGGAACCCGCACAGCCGGAGTGAACCGGATCGATATGAAGACCCGCAAAATTACCTGTTTCAACACTCAATACGGAAATCTGGGAAATAACTCCATCCGCACAATCTCCAGTTATAACGGGAAAATCATCGTCGGTACATTCAATGGATTAAGCTTACTGGATCCGGATACCGGCACTGGCACCAAATACACCAACTTCGATGAATACCAGGGAGGACTCAGCCATTTCTCCGTTTACTCTTCTTTCGTTGACAACGCCAATACATTATGGATCGGGACGTACGCCGGAGGAGTGAGCTACAGTAATCCGCTAAACAGCCGTTTCACGTTTTATGATCTGCGGAACGATCCGGATCTATCGTTCGGTATTTATGCCACTATGGATTACCACCCGGATCATACCCTATGGGTTGCTTCGGAAGGAAGAGGACTTCTTTCGCTAGACCTGAAGACGAATACCTTTGAACGTTTCCCCCTGAATTCACAACCGGATGCTTCGAACGCGCTGAACGACCGGAACATCATCAAATCGCTGTTCGTAGAAGGTGATATCATCTGGTGCGGTACCCAGAAAGGGACTATTTACCAATTCGATATCAAAAAGAAGAAGTTCACGCTCTTCCATTCCTTCAACAGTGAAATCAGTATCTATACGATCGACCGGTGCAGTGACGGTGCATTATGGGTCGGAACAACCGACAATACAGGGATCACCCGTTTTCTGCCGGACGGGACAGTAGCCCCGAAGGATAGTCTGTTCCCCCGGTTACCCAGCGTCCGTAGTTTCATGGAAATACGAAACGGCATCTACCTGGTGGGAATGCATATGGGCGGACTGGCCATATACGACTCCAACACCCGGAAACTGGAATCCTTCAACACCCGCCAGGAAGGTAGCCACAATCTTTACAACGATCACATTACGAATATCGTAAAAGACAGTAAAGGACGCATCTGGATCGGTACTTTTGGCGGAGGACTTTGCCGTCTGGACGAACAGAAAGGGATCGTTGAACGGCTCACAAGCGATGACGGACTCAGTGACGATAACATCAATGCGATCGTTCCCGGTGATGACGGGAAACTCTGGATGAGCACGGGAAACAGTATTTCGTCCTACGATCCGGACACACAGACATTTGTCAACTACACGGGAAAAGCAGAAATCCCTCTGAATGAATTCAGTATGAAAGGAGGTATCAAACTACCCGGCAACCAGATTTATTTCAGCGGTAGCAACGGTGTCGTATCCTTTTATCCCGAACAGCTGAAAAAGAACCATTTCATTCCCCCGGTTGCACTAACCTCTTTTACCGTCAACAACAAACCGGTTGTTCCCGGTGACGCCTCCGGACTGTTGGACAAAACGCTCGATTATACGAAAGAGATTAAACTGAATTACAACCAGAACAATTTTTCCGTCGGATATGCCGCACTGAATTACCTGTTCCCGAATCAGAATAAATATGCTTATATGCTGGAAGGCTATGATACTGACTGGAATGACGCCGGTTATCGCAAGGAAGCATTCTATACCAACCTGAAACCGGGACACTATACCTTCCGCGTCCGGGCATCCAATAACGACGGACTTTGGAATAACGAAGGAAGGTCGATCCCGATTTATATCCGTACTCCACTCTGGCAAACCTGGTATGCCTATTTACTGTATCTGTTAATAATCGGTAGCATTTGCTATACAATGTGGCATTATCTGCATGTAAAGCGGAAGCTGGAACGCGATCTGGATGAAAAGCAAAAGGAACAACAAAGACAGGAAGAGTTTCATCAGTCGAAAATCCGTATGTTCACCAACTTCTCGCACGAATTACGAACCCCGTTGATGTTGATCCTTTCTCCTTTGGAAGAGATCCTGCAGCGGGTCGATATGAATCCGAACCTGAAAAGTTCGCTGAGATTGGTTTACGGAAACGCGCAGCGACTTTTATTACTGGTCAATCAATTGATGGATCTCCGGAAAAACCAGAGCGGAAACCTGCAATTACGCATATCGCATAACGACTTGTATTTATTCATTCAGGAAATATATATTGCTTTCAACCAGATCGCAGCAAAAGAACAGATCGTTTTCCAGTTAGACTCCGACGAGTCCCGCATCGATGGCTGGTTCGACCGTACACTGTTGGAAAAGGTGGTCTTCAACCTGTTATCGAATGCCTTCAAACATACCGTTCCTCACGAATCGGTCACTGTACGATTACAATCCTTATCCGTCTCCCGCTTACAGGAACTATACCCGGATCATGCCTTAGGAATTCCTCTTTCATCTTCCCGGTATGTATGCCTCTCGGTTGAAGATACTGGAAAAGGAATAGAAGACTCCGACAAGAGCCATATATTCGCCCCTTTCTACCAGGGGACGGACGAAAGCGCACAGAATACAACCGGAACAGGAATAGGGCTCAGCCTGGTTCTTTCCATAGTCAAACTGCATCATGGCATTGTCTGGGTGGAGAATAACAATCCTAAAGGAGCAGTTTTCCGTGTCCTGATCCCCATAGACCGGGAAGTATACAGCAGCGAAGAAATTACAACCGAGACAGAGACCGTCGAAACTGAAAATTCATTCGAAATACAAGAAGATACGCAGGAGCAGACAGTTGCTATCGGGCAGCGATACACATTGTTACTCGCGGAAGACAACCCGGACGTACGGCAATATATCAAAAAACACCTCGATCCCTACTTCGAGGTGCTGGAAGCCGAAAACGGAGCAGAAGCATTCGACAAAGCGGTAGAAGTCTTGCCGGATATGATCATCAGCGATATTATGATGCCAAAGAAAGATGGCTTGCAACTCTGCTCGGAAATCAAACAGGATCTGAGAACAGGGCATATCCCGGTTATCATTATCACAGCCAAATCGATGGTAATGCACATCAAAGAGGGCTTTCAGTGCGGTGCAGACGATTACATCGTTAAACCGTTCAATATGGGTGTCCTTTTATACCGTATCCGTAACATCCTGGCTGCCCGCGAACGGCTCAAAGAGTTGTATGGCAAAAAGTTTTCTTTAGAGTCGATGGGAATCGAAACCGTTTCGGCCGACGACAAGTTTATGCAAAAGTTCTTTGAGGTGATCGAACAGAATATCTCGAACCCGGAATTGAATGTGGATCTTTTATGCAAAGGCACCGGCATCGGACGTGCCAATCTGTACCGGAAACTGAAAGCGATCACAGACCTTTCACCAATCGACCTGATCCGTAATAAGCGGCTCGAAATGGCAGCTAAGATGTTAGTGGAAACAGATATGAATATCTCCGAAGTCTCCGCTAATATCGGCTTTAACTCACATGCCTACTTTGCCACCTGTTTCAAATCCATGTATGGCATGTCGCCTACCGAATATGTATTGCAACACAAGTAATTAATACCTTCAAAGCATGCTCCGTGAGCATGCTTTTTTCATGTCTGATATAGTTTTAAAAGGAAAAGAGATAAATTTTAAACAGTCGCTTACCGTTTCCCCCTAGATTTGCAGCCGAAGAAAAACACAACAAGTTCAATTAACAGTATTAATATTATGAATAACACGTACATGAAAAGTTGTGCCTTGTGCATGACATTGTGCCTTACTTCCGCCTCTTTGCCTCATATAGTAAAAGCGGACGGTTCGGTTATCGAAAACGGAGTTTTGCAGTCATCTTTGATCAAAGGTGTAGTGAAAGACTCGAACGGCGATCCCCTCCTGGGAGTGAATGTGATCGTAAAAGGCTCTACTATCGGTGCCGTGACCGATATAGATGGCAACTTTTCTTTTGAAGCTCCTGCCGGTTCCATCCTGGTTGTTTCTTACATCGGTTTCAAATCACAGGAAATCAAAGTAAAAGGAAATACACCCTTAAACATCATCCTGAAAGAAGACTCTGAAGCACTGGACGAAGTTGTGGTAGTAGGATATGGTGTACAAAAAAAGAGTGATGTTACAGGAGCTCTTTCTTCCGTAAAAGGAGACGAACTGACAAAACTGTCCATATCCCGTACCGACCAGGCTTTACAGGGACAGATGGCCGGTGTTATGGTACAAAACAGTGTCGCTGCCCCGGGCGAAGAACCCAATATCATTATTCGCGGGGGAAACTCCCTGAAAGGTGACAACGCTCCCCTTGTCATTATCGACGGCGTGTTAGGCGGTGATCTGTCCCTGATCGATCCGAACGATATTACCTCTATCGAAGTATTGAAAGATACATAACCGCTGTATGAAACAGAAGGTTTACCGGTGCTGCCAACGGTGTAATTATGGTGACAACCAAACGAGGCAGCACCGGTAAACCTTCTGTTTCATACAGCGGTTATGTATCCGTATCGCAGGTATCTAAAAAGATGGATATGCTAAACGGACAGGAATTATACGACCTGTTAAAAGAAGCACAGGAGAACTATCCGACAAGTGCATTAAAAATACCCTCCTGGGTCGATCCGAATAACCTGAACAATACAGACTGGCAGGATGAAGTTTTCCGCTCGGCTCCTATGACCGGACACTCCTTATCTGTCAGTGGCGGTACGGAAACGACAAAATACAGTCTGTCCGGCAACTACCTGTTGCAACAGGGTATAATCAAAAACTCTGACTTTAACCGTGCAGGTGTTCGCGCGAACGTCGAACAGAAGTTAGGGAAAAACGTAACAGTCGGTATGTTGCTGAACGCCTCCCGCTCGTCATCTACCAGCGCCAGCATTAACCAGATGAATGGTTCCGATGGTGGTGGCGTTACATTCTCTGCCCTGGGTTTCGGCCCCTTGGTACCCGTATATAAAGAAGACGGATCATTCAGCGGCCCTCTGAAAGACGGGGCACAGATGAATAACCCGGTAGCGCTGATCAACGACCAGGTAGTGGATAAAGACCGCAGTTATTTCCAGGGGACTGCTTTCCTGGAATGGGAAATACTAAAGGGCCTGCGTTTCCGGACAGCCTGGTCGTACACATACAGCGATAAACGCCAACGCCAGTTTACTTCCGGGGAAAACCTGCTGTCTTACAAAGGACAAGGATATGCGTATGTAGAGAATAAAGAGACAACGAACTGGTTGGGGGAAAATACGCTGACCTATTCAAAAACATTCAATAAAGACCATTCGTTGAATGTGGTGGCAGGTTTCACGGCAGAAGCATCCGATTACTTTTACAATACATCCAGCGGTAAAGGCTTTGATATCGAATCGCTGGGATACTGGAATATGGGATTAGCCGATAACAGCCTGTTAAGCGTGGGTAGTGGGGGAAACCATTCTGCGATCGCTTCCTGGCTGGGACGTGTAAACTATGCCTATAAAGGCAAATATCTGGCATCCGTCAGTTTCCGTGCCGACGGTTCTTCCAAATTTGCCAAGAACAATAAATGGGGTTATTTCCCTTCGGCGGCATTGGGATGGCGCATCAGTGAAGAAGATTTCATGAAAGATATTTCATGGATACAAAACCTGAAACTGCGTGGCAGCTATGGTGAAACAGGTAGCCAGGCAATCACTCCTTACCAGTCATTAGCAAGTTTCAGTACGACTAGTTATGTATTAGGGGGAAACTCTGCGGTCGCCCTCGTTCCGGGACGTGTGCCGAACCCTGACCTGAAATGGGAAACAACCAAGCAAACGGATATAGGTATCGACCTGAGTGTATTGGGTGGACGTATTTCACTGGTTGCCGACTATTACTATAAAAAGACGATCGATCTTCATTATGACAAGATACTGCCTTATTATACCGGATATTCATCACAGACCCAGAATATCGGAAGTAAACAGAATAAAGGATGGGAGTTTTCTTTGAATACACAGAATCTGGTCGGCGACCTCAAATGGTCAACCTCCGTAAACATTGCTTTGAACAAAGAGAAAGTACTAGACCTGGGTGACGATCAATATTTCTATACCAACGGTTCCGGCGGCGCTTTGGGAGCAGGGTTTAATGAAACCGGTATCGTACAGGTCGGCAAACCGCTCGGTAACTTCTACGGATATGTATTCGACGGGATCTATCAGAACCAGGCGGAAGTAAATAAACTGAGTAGTTCCACTGCCCGGGTCGGTGCCGTCAAATTCAAAGACTTAGATGGCGACGGAAAGATCACGACCGAAGACCGTACCATCATCGGTAATGCCAACCCCGACTTTATTTTCGGTATCGGCAACGACTTCTCCTATAAGGATTTCGACCTGAGCTTCTTGTTTCAGGGTACATATGGGAATGATATTATGAACCTGATGACAGTAACATTCAGCGAATTACCCAGTAACTCGAACAATACCGGCAACGCATTCAGATATGTAAAAGACTCCTGGAGAGGCGAAGGCACATCCAATACACAGCAAGCCCTGAACGAAGGGGTCGGCCCGGCATCTACACGCTTTATCGAAGACGGTTCCTATATCCGCCTGAAAAACCTGACACTGGGTTATACATTGCCTAAGTCGCTTACCTCCCAATGGGGTATTTCCAACCTGCGCCTCTATATCTGCGGACAGAACCTGTTCACCATCACCGGTTATTCCGGTTACGACCCAGAAGTCAGCTCCCGCACAGGTAACTATAACTTAGGTTTCGATGGCGGTAGCTATCCAGCCATCCGCTCTTATACCTTCGGATTGAATCTTACATTATAATTAAACCATTTAAACGAACATGAATATGAAATCATATATAAACAAAGCAGTTGCGGGAGTATGTTCCCTAATGTTATTAATGAGCAGTTGCGATTCTTTCCTCTCGGAAGAACCGAAAGACTTCCTTTCGCCCGAGAACCTGCCGAATACGGAAGCAGAATGTAATATGCTGCTGATGGGAACGCTTTCCTACTGGCGCAGCAACGATTTCGAGCGTCATATTAATTTCATCGCGGAAGCAACCACCGATGCCGTTGTCAGTGCTACCGCCAACAATGAACTCCCTGACCTGGCAAAGCGACAACGAGAGTCTCTTCAAGCCCTGGAAACAGTTCTATGCTTGTATCAATGCTTCCAATATCATTATACAGAAAGTCCCGAACGCTTCGAAAGTGAACGACGAAGTTAAAAACCATTACGTGGCTGCCGCCCGCTATATGCGCGCCATGTCTTATTTCTACCTTGTACGTATCTTCAATGATGTCATTTATCTGGATACGCCGGTGGAAGATTTCAACGGTGCAACGAGTATGACAAAGGTTTCCGCCAAAGAAATTTATGGCCATATCATCGAAGACCTTGAATTTGCGGAAGCCAATTTACCGGAAAAATGGAGTGAGGGGACAGAGCGTCCCACTATCGCAGCCTCCAAATCACTGTTATCATGGGTATATATCACAATGGCCGGCGAACAGATCAAGGATCAGTCGATGTGGGCCAAGGCAGCAGCCAAAGCCAAAGAAGTCATCGACAATAAAGGCAAGTACGGAATTGAATTAGTGGCCGATTACGAGGATTTGTGGAAAGTAAGCAACCGTTACAACAAAGAGTCGATCTTTGCACTGAACTTTGCCGAAGGCCTCGGAGACAACCAATGCGGAGCCGAATGGCGCCCTTCGAGCATCGGTTCCGAATCCGGCTGGGGATTCTTCTACACGCTGCAAACCTATATCGACAGGTTCGATGATAAGGATAAACGCAAAGCAGCTACGTTCCTGACCGAAATAGTCAGCACCGTAGACAAGAAAACTTATACAACGGCCGATTTCGGCAGCCCGTACCCTCACGGAAAGAAATGGTGCGACGGTGGCCGCGAAAACTTCTCACAGCGTAATAAACGTACCGATATGTACATTCCGATCATCCGTTACGCCGATGTACTATTGATATTTGCAGAAGCAGAGAACGAAGCCAACGGCCCGACGGCAGCAGCCTATGAAGCAGTAAACCAGCTACGTACACGTGCCGGCCTGGATAATCTTTCCGGCCTATCCAAAGAAGCTTTCCGCCAGGCTATCCAGAAAGAATGGGTACTCGAGACATCCCACGAACGCATTTATCGTTTCAACTTGGTACGCTGGGGAACATACTTGTCTACCATGAGGGATTATTTCCAAAAGAACTTCCCAGACAAGGTAAAGAATGTAACAGAAGAAAGACTTTATTTCCCGTGTCCGGATCACGACGCCATGCTGAATCCTAATTTATAAGCAAGTCGTTGACAAAACTTCATAAGTAAATCAAAAAGGGTATGAAATTCTATTAGTCTTTCATACCCTTTCGCTTTTCAGATCCGTGCCGTTATATAATCGATGATATCCAAACAGAGATTGGTGGTCTGGTCATTCGTATCCAGATCCGGATTCAGCTCCACGAGATCCATCGATTTGATCAGGTTGGTCGACAGCATGTGTTCGACAAACTCATTGAACTCGTCGGGAATAAGGCCTTCACAGACACGCGTTCCCGTTCCCGGGGCAAAACGGGGGTCGATACTGTCTACATCGATGCTGAAATGGACGTTGCGTATTTTTCGCTCCTTCAGTTTCCGTTTGATATCTTCGGCCACAAAATTAATGCCTTTCAGATGAATGGTTTCCATCGTATAGACACTCAGTTGCTCCTTTTCTATCAGGGCCTGTTCGCCCTCGTCGAGGCTGCGGGTTCCTACCAGGAAGACATTCTGGGGATTCACCTTGTTGCCGGGAGCATAGATATTCACCAGTTCTTCACTCCCCATCCCCATCAGGGCGCTCAACGGCATACCGTGGATATTTCCGCTGGGAGAGGTTTCGTTCGTATTGATATCGCCGTGGGCATCGAGCCAGATGATACCGAAATCATCGAAGCACTTCCCTACCCCGGACGCACTGCCCAGTCCGAGCGAATGGTCGCCGCCGATCACGAGTGGGAAGGCACCGCCCCGCAACGTGTCGTAGACCAACTCCGCCAGGTTGTTGTTCACCTCGACGATAGCGTCGAGGTATTTCATGCTCTTGCTTCGGGCAAATTTATCCGCTTCCGACACGGGAGGCACATAGAGATTACCCAGGTCGAAGGCACGATGTCCGTTCTTCCGGATAACCTGCATCAGCCCCCGCTCACGCAGATGGTTCGGGGCACGTTCAACGCCTTCGCGGTCGCAACCTAGATTCAAAGGGACTCCTATTACGTTTATTTTCATATAACCGGTTTAAAATTGAGCGAACGTTTCTTTAATAATACCGATTGCTTCCATCATCTGTTCACGGTTAATGATCAGCGGCGGGGTGAAGCGGATGATATGGTCGTGCGTCGGTTTGGCAATCAGGCCGTTCTCTTTCAGGGCCAGACAGATGTCCCAGGCCACCTTACCGTCTTTGGGTTCGGTGACTACGGCATTCAGCAAGCCTTTGCCACGAACCTGTTTGATCATCGGATTGTCGATCTTTTCCATTTCATTACGGAAAAGTTCGCCCATTGCATAGGCATTTTCCGAAAGCTTTTCATCGCGTACAACTTCCAGGGCGGCAATACCCACAGCTGCCGCCAACGGATTTCCGCCGTATGTAGAACCATGTTCGCCCGGAGCGATCGTCAGCATGATCTCGTCGCTGGCCAGCACAGCAGAGACAGGCGTCACACCACCGGAAAGGGCTTTTCCCAAGATAAGAATATCGGGATGGATATCTTCATAATCGCAGGCCAGCAGTTTACCGGTACGGCCGATACCTGTCTGTATCTCATCCGCGATAAACAGGACATTATGCTGTTTGCAGAGATCGTAGCACCGGCGGAGATAACCGTCGTCGGGCACTACTACACCTGCTTCGCCCTGTATCGGTTCGAGCAGGAAGCCGACTACATCGGGATCTTTCAAGGCTTCCGCCAGCGCATCCACCTGATTGTATTCTACTTTGATAAACCCCGGGGTATAAGGGCCGAAGTCTGTATACGAACTCGGATCGGTACTCATCGAAATGATCGTGATTGTCCGTCCGTGGAAATTCTCGCTGCAAACGACGATCTTTGCTTTTTCGGGAGCGATGCCCTTGATACGATATCCCCATCGGCGAGCCAGCTTCAGGGCGGTCTCCACCGCTTCGGCTCCGGTATTCATCGGCAGTAGCTTGTCGTAACCGAAGAACTTGCAGGCAAACTCCATGTATTCACCCAGTATACCGGCATGGAAAGCACGCGATACGAGTGTCAGCTTCTGCGCCTGGTCGGTCAGCGCTTTAATGATCCTGGGATGGCAATGCCCCTGGCTCAGGGCGGAATAACCGGACAGGAAATCAAAGTAACGTTTGCCTTCCACGTCCCACACAAATACGCCTTCTCCTTTCTCGAGAACGACAGGCAGGGGATGATAGTTGTGTGCACCAAACTTCCCCTCACGGGTGATGTAATCTTCCGGTCTCATACTATTTCTGATTTAATTGTTTTGTCAGACTGTAAGCGTTTCATACAGCCATTGAGCCAAAGGTAGTAAAATGAGTAACAGTATGTCACCGAAAGATTTATGTTAAGAAACACACTATGACCGGACTTCTTCCACAATCCACCGTTCGATATTGCGTGTTTCTTTGCTGAAATTAAGACTCCACCTTATCCATATTTGCATAAAAAGATTACCGGACACAGACGACGCAGAATACGCAGAGTCTCGCAGGCTTTTTATTAATAAATAATAGCATCTGCGATATCCTGCATATCCTGCGTCGTTGTCTGTGTGCGGTTGTATGTATCTTACTTGACAATCACCTTGCAAACCTTACGCCCGGTCTGTACAACATACAATCCGGGAGTCAGTGGACGGCGGTTCATACCTGGCTTGGCATCAAAGACGGCGACTATGCTGCCGCTCACCGTTATGACACGGACCTCTTCCGTGCGGTCGGTTTCGAGGCAGAGGGCGGAAGGCTCTGTCCAGACTTTCACACCCGCCTCGATCGTGGCGTTGGCTACATCGGTGTTCTTTTGGATACCGGCAATCGAGATGGTCACATCCGAACGGATATACTTCACCAGATAAGCGCCGTCGCTCGCACGGGGAGTGATCGTTTCACCACGGCTGGTCGTTACGACGGGGACGGATTGGTCATAATCCTTATCCAACGTGAAGTAGAAACGGAAACTGCTCCAGGACTCCACCTCGTAATTACCCGGAGCCGGATCGGTTGTTGCACCTTCCAGGGCGGGAAGGGTGACAGTGTAGTAAACCGGAGTCGGATCAGGAACCGGATCAGGATCGGGAGTCGGGTCGGCGGCCTTCGTCCAGGCAATGCCGAAGGGGCTGAAACTGGAAACAGAAAACTTCAAACCGGCTACCGTATTTTCCAGATTACCCTCCGAAACAGAATAGACTTCCGTCGTTCCATCCATCTTCACATGGACAATCGTGAAGGTATCGCCGTCATCCGTACCTGCGGGATAAGGGTAGATAACCGTTACCGGATGATCGGCAGAAGGCTGGATAGGGATTTTCGTACCATCCGACTTTACTTCTACCAAAGCGATCTCGGCATAGATCAGTTGAAGTTGATCGGGATTTGGAACATTGTCATTTATAACTTCATTAACAGCTGCTTTATGGCTATCTTCCAAAGCACCGGTTACCAGTTTGATGGTAGAGCCATCCGTTACTGAAGGCCGCTCATTTAGAGGAATAACGACTGTCGGTTCTGCGACAGGAGCTGTCGGTTCATCCAACACAACTTCTTCTTCAGTTATAGTTGTACCTTGCACCACTCTAAAGGTGGCTGTAAAAGCAACAGATATTGCATCATCAGGAACCTGATAGCTACCATTTTTCGGATCACTATTTGCTTCCGTAGAAGATCCTCCGGACGGGGTAGCCGTATAGGTATCTAATTGATAACCGGGGATAGCAGAGTATTTACATTTCAATGCCACTCCATTGGGAAGGACATCGGAAGCAGTCACCAGGCTGTCATTGCAGAAGACGGAGATGGAACCGCCGCCCTTAGTCGGCTGAGTAACGGTTGCCGTAACGGCATCTTTCATGTCGGTGAAGACTGCAACATCATTGCCTGCCGTGGCCTGGAAGTAAACGACCGGAACGGGAGTAGCGCCTGCCGTTTTGCCTTGCTGGCGGGTACGGACTTCACCACCATTATTCGTTACCGTCCAAAGCCGGTACGTCTTGCCGGGCGTAACGGTCGTAGCATAGGTTTTACCCTGGCGCAGCTGAGCGGTCGGAGATTGGTTGTCATCGTCGGTGGCGGCAAAGGCTATTTTGCCGTCAGATTGTCCCGAGCCTTCTGCAAACCGCCATTCCATCCAGGCGTTGGCAAGAGTTCCGTTTCCGGTGTTATGGATGGCGGTGCCAGCGCAATGGAAAGTGACAGAGGTCGCAGCCGGATCGGACACGGTGAAGGTGCCGGAGTTATCGAGGCCGTAATGCGTATCGGTCGCACTGGTGTTCCCGATGTACAGGCCTTTGCCCGTCAGCGTCAAGATGCCTTTATTTATCAGGGTAGAGGCTCCGGATGAGCTGAGAGTGGAAGTGCCTTCATCCGCTGTGTTAATGGTCAGGGCGCAATCTGCGTTGATGGTCAGGGCAGCGCCGTCGGTCGGTTTGATTTCCACTTTCTCGAAAGTCAGCGTCGGGTTGCCGGTGGCGGTGGAGATGACGAGTTTGTTGGTGGAGGTTGCTGCGCTTTCGGTCATTTTGACCGTGCCGTTGAAACGGGTCGACGTTTCGCCTTCTCCTTTTTTGTAGCTCCATTTGCCATCGGAATAAGAGAGGGTGATGACATCTGTGTCGCTGACAGGCAAGGACAGCGGGCCGGGCATAGCCAGATAGTCGGCGGACGGCAGGCTGGCGGCAGGCTGGCCGGGGATGGCTTCCCCGTAAATTACCGGCAAGCCTTCGTTGCCATAGCTGGCGATGGTTTTCAGTTGCGGGAGCTTGCCGTCCGCATCGGTACCGATGGCGGTGAAGGCTTTCGTATTTTCGGAGCCAGCCCAAGAGGCAGTAACCGCGGCAGCTTTGTCGAGGTAGAGGTTGGCACCGTTTATCGCATGGGCGGTGATGTTTTCGGTCGGGATGGACTCATTATTACCTATCGTCAGCTTGATCTTGGTGCTGGCGTAGTTGTTGGAAAGGGTAGCATTATTATTCTTTCCGACAATACGACCGGCCTGTTTATCAGAGGTGTTCCCGGTAGCTTTCACGCCTTCGACATTTAAGGCGAGGCAATCCTTTACAGTAACATTACTATTGCTCCAAATCCACCCGATAATACCGCCTGCATAAGCACCGTTGTCGCTGCTTGATGATTCTGCGGAAACAGAACCCGTAGCAAAACAAGATTTAATAGTCACATATTGAGCACCGCCGACAATGCCACCGGAAGGACATGACTGGGTAGCTTTCGCGGTTATATTCCCTGTTGAATAGCAGTGCAATATATTATTCCCCGTATCAGAACTACCATCACCGCCCATGATGCCACCCGCATAGGCGGCACCACTACCGGCGGTAACATCAATCTTACCTGTGTTAAAGCAGGAAGCAATGGAAGATTTGGTACTTACCCCTACGATTCCGCCACCCATAGCCGTTGATCCATTGATAGTGATAGCTCCACTGTTTGAACAAGCACTAAGCACCGAGTTTATTGTTGTGCCGGCAATTCCACCGACCTTCCCATCCTTATCAGAGTCAGAGTTAGAGAACTTGACCTCGCATTTATTATGGCAATTCATGATTATTCCATTCTCCACATAACCTGCGATGCTACCAAGCGGGTAATCAGTTTCTGAGCTTGGAAGAGTTTGCAAATGAATACTATTAGATTCCGCCATCGTCAGATCCTTCACGGTCGCTCCATACAGATAACCGAAAAGGCCGGTATTGATTACCGAGGTCGTGTTGATCTTCATTTCGGTAATGTTTTTGTTATTTCCATCGAAGGTACCCTGGAAGCATTTAGTGTAGACATTATTTAGATCCGAAGTAGAAACAATCCCTATCGGTATCCAATTATCATCGAAATCGTTGGCAACACCCTGAGTAGGCTTAACCAGCGAGATATTTTCGGCAAGCGTAACCGTGCAACCGGCGAAGCCCGCGGAGGCGGGATAGTAAGCGGTATACGTTTCACCGGTATTGCCACTCTTTGTCTTCGCATTATTCGTCACCCAAGCGATCCACGCGAGGCCACGAGGGGTCTTGACGGTATAGTTTATACTGGAGTTTGTGCCGGAGACGGAGACATCGATGCCATCCGTGCCGACATTGGCTGTCTGGGCGTAATCGGGCCAGTCGGCAGGGAAAGTACGCATACCTGAAAAGTCGAATAATTTATCGTCCGTTGCCGTAAAGACAGTTGTTCCGTCCTTATCCATGAGTTGTTCATCACCAAGCCAAAGGGTGTAGCCGGTGTCCTTCGTGACGTTGACAGCGAAACTTTTCGCTTCGCCGTCGGTGGAGAATTCAAAAACGGGATCGGACGGATTGCCGTCGGCCTTTTTTATTTTAAGCGTTTTGCCGCTCTCCGGGGCGGAATCGAATGTCCATTGGAGGAAGGGGGATTGCACTCTGCTATCACCATATCCAAAAGCCTTTTCACCGGAATATTTCGAAGATAGCGAACATTTCGAAGAAATCTTTACTTTTGCATTACCTATAGCCGATAAAATACCGGCATTATTAAACCACACACCCATACGACCCGCTTTGATAGTTACTTTATTTTTGAGGATAGTGGATACAATCCTACCACTATTATTATACATCCTTAGCCCAACTGTATAATCTCCTTCTCCAAGGATATTCAATTCTCCTGCTTCACCATCCAGAATCAGGATACCTCCGTTGTAGTTATAAATCGCATGACTGAGAGTGTTAGAATTTCCATCAGTATTTTTACCTTTCAAGGTACTGGAAGAATTGCCTGTTGTTTTAATACAGAGCGCCTTAGTACCTTCTGCTATCTTAATCAAGTCGGCTTTATCAACAGCCGTCAGGCTTACTCCATTCAATAGAAGAGTGGCGCAACCGGAGTAATCAGCGGAAGTTACTTCCATCTCGCTTTTGATGGTGATGACGGGGCAATCGTTTTTTTCCGAGTTGCCTGTCAGCGTGCCGGAAAATTCGGTTTCGGTGCCATCGGTTCCGATCTTGTAATGCCAAGCATAATCGGTCGTAGATCCACTTTTCTGTTTATAGGTCAGGGTTAATTTGTCACTGATGCTGCTCACATTGAGGTCTGTTATTGTTGATCCTTCCGCCCCTCCCCTTGCTGGCCATAAAAAAGCCAGTATTATAATACTGATTATCCGTGCAGCGAGCCGGAGGGGCGCTGCACGGCGGTTTCTTTTTATTGGTAAAAAGTTGTTCATAAGTAAATGTATCTTTTTAAATGATTAATAGGATGAAAGAAATGCCTGCCGTCCGCGTGTTATTCAATCACCGGACGATCGTCTTCGCCGCCGGGCGACGGATCGGGATCGGGAGTCGGATCGGGTGTCGGATAAGGTTTATCGTCGGGCTGGGTTGGTGTAGAAGGGCCTCCCTTGGCGGCGATCAGGTCTTTGTATTTGCGGAAGATCTGGTTCACCGTGTCGATAAAGCCGTTGATAACATCCGTCGGCTCCAATACGGCATAGGCATTAACGCGCTGGATGACCAGATCGAGCGTCTCGTCGGTTGCCTTACGGGCCTTTGAGGTATCGGTCTTCACGCGGGCGGCGTATTCGTCGGTACGTGAAGCATCGAGCGTCTTGTACTCGCTGTTCTGGGTTTTCAACTGGGTGACATACGTTTCGAGATGAAGGGTCTGCAGCGCCGTTGCCACTTCGGGCTTGGACAAGTCGATCAGTAATCCGTCGATCAGGGCGGTTTCTTCGGCATAGGCCTTACTATACAGCTTGTCGTAGGCACGGAGCACGGCGTCGACAGTACGGGCAGCGGACTGGAGGGCCGGATCAGGGCAGACCAGGTAAGAGCCGTTCATAGAATAGATGAACTGGATCGTCTTGTCGCGTTCACCGTCTTTGGCTACCAGCTGGTCGGTCGTCGCGCTTTTGGTGATGCGGTTGACGCATTCGCCTTCACGGTCGATGCATTCCTTGTAACCGGGAGCCAGCGACTCGAGGTGGAGGGCGGCGACCGTAACAGCCAGGATACGATCGTATATCTCCGTATTCATGTTCTTGTGGGCCGCATTGCTCAACTTCGTTTTGTTCATCGTGCCGATTTGTTTTGCTAATGGCATAATCGTAGTTTTTAATATTGATACTAGAAATTATTTCGTTTTTTCTGTTTTAAAAGCTCCGTCGGCCGGAGAAACCGTCGCTACGGTTGTCGGGGACGCTTTGTAGGGCTATGGAGGTATCGCTACGGTAATTGCAATGGTTTTGTAGGCCTACGGAGGCACCACTACGGTTGTAGTACCCCTTTTGTAGCCCTACGAAGGCATCGCCACGGTCGTAGTGATGGGTTCGCAGGGCTACAGCCGCCGTATCCATTCGTCGAGCTCCTCTTCCCGGGGAATGGCCAGTTTGAGCTTGAGCCGGTAGCGGGTGGTGTGAAGGCTGCCTTGCGAGATGGAGAGTCGTTTCATCGCCTCTTTATTGTTTATTTTCATTTTAATAAGTATACATAGAAATTCGTCCGACCGGGTCAATGCCGGACAATGGGCATGCAGTCTCGACAGGAAATCCGGATGATTGGCCCGGAAAGTTTCACACAGCTGGTCGTTCCCTACTTCTGCTTTGTCGGGTATTACACCGTATTCAGGTTCTGCGTCGGGCGTAGGCGAAGCGGTTATAGAAAGAGATTCCAATTTACGGTTGACACGTTGGTGATACACATCGATCTTCCGGTTCAAATGATACCAGAAAATGTAATTTGTTGCCAGCAGGAAATAAAAAAGAACCGAGAGGATCACCACCGTCCAGCGGAGATATACCTCGCCCACGATCATCACCGCCACCATCTGCAACAAGGGTAGCGATAAAAGGATCGGGATCAGGAATGCCTGTGTTCTTTTCTTCTTCATATCAGCTCTTTTTATTTGCATCCAAAGTAAAACAATACTTTGCGTCCGTTCGCTCTCACAGTCTGAACAATTCGCTGAACAACGACTGAACAACAACGTTTTTTTTCTCATTTCTGTTCATCACACGTTGCTGAACAAACAGCTCACAGCCTTGTCTTCAGACGCTGTAAAGGTATACACTGGCTCATGAACCACCTCGGATAACCAATAGACGATTTAATAGATTTCCTGCAAAAACAAGGGGTAAAACCAGATAAATACACTATTTTTGTTCCCAACCTTAAATATCAACCGAGATATGAGCAATTATCTGTTTTCCCCCGTTTTTCTTCTTCTTTTTCTGCTGGCCGGTTGCCGGCAGCATCCCGTCGATCCTTCGCAACCACTCGAAGCACGGCTGGCTGCGGATACGGAAACGACGCTCAGGGAACATAATGACCGGAACGAAAAACTGCTCCGGCAGAAAGACTGCGATTCGGTTATCATTTGCAGCAGGCAGCTGCTCCGGGGTTTCCCGCAGCACCCGTCGGGCAACGGCGACTCGGTGTTGAAGGAAACACGCCGTCTGCTCAACTTCTACCTGAAAAGTAGTACCCAAAACAAACAAGCGGCCGGAAACAGCCTGTTGACGGATAGTTTGATGGAGGCAGGTCACCCTTATTTCGACGGGCCTGCCCATTACGACCTGCTGGCCGTCTGCACCGCCTTCCACAATTACGGCAACGACCCGGAAGGGACGCGCAAGTTGATCGAACGCTTTGCCGCCCTTCCTCCCTCGCCCTACCCGGCACAGGAAATTTATGCCTGCCACCTGGTAGCCAACACCTGCTATCGTTACAGCGAACAACCGGAAAGGGAGATTCTTTTCCAGAAACGGGCCGTCGATGCTTACCATGCCGGCGGAGAAGCCAACGACCCGGCCGATCTTTTAAGCACATTAGGCAATTATTACCGCCGCAGGGGCCTGTATGAACAGGCCATCGGTTATTTGCAGGAGGCCCGCGACTGGTGCCTGGCCCACCCCGACCAACTAAACGATGGGTTCGTCTATAATTTTACCGACCTGGCTAACCTGTACGACACGATGGAGCAACAGGATAAGGCACTGGAAAACATTTCGCAGGCCATCGCCTACTCCCTTGCGCTCGACAGCGTGGTGCTAAGCGACCTCTACCGCATGAAAGCAGGCATGTTCTGGAAACCCGAACAGAAAGATTCGGCACGGTTTTATATTCTAAAGGCGCTCAGGCTGGGAGAAGCGCATCAGCACCCGGCGGAGATCGCAGCAGCAAAGAACTTGCTTTACAGCTTTTACGACGAATTTTACCCGGACTCGTCAGCACTGGTAGTGAAAGGTTTCCGGGAATTATGCGCCATTTCGCAAAACGACGTAATGAGCTATCACTACCCGACTTTCCGTTTTTCTTTGGGAAACGCACTGGTCAAAACGGGGCAGTTGCAGGAGGGTTTTCCACTGATGGAAGAGACTATGGACTATTATCTGGAACAGGATTTCCCTGAAATGATCGACTGGTGCGGGAACATCTTGCTAAAAAGATATGCAGAACATAAGATGTATAGTCGGATAGGTGAAATTTACCCGGTCTATACCGCCATACACGATTCTTTACAGAAAAAAGAAAAACAGCGGTATGTCATCGCCGCCAATATCCGTTACGAAACGGAACGAAAGGAACAGGAAAACCGTGCGTTGGCTGCCGAGGTGGCACTGAAAGAGCAATCGCTCGTCTATACCCGGATTATCCTGGGGTTGTCGGGCTGTTTACTGGCTGCCGGAGTCGTTTATCTGATCCGTCGCCGCCGTCGGCAACTCAAAGAACGGGAAGATCACCGCCGCCAACTGAACGAGTTACTGACTTCACAGCAGGAGCTGAACCGGCGTAATGAAACACTAAGCCATGAACTGGAGCAGTTATCGCACAATGAAATCATCGACAATGTGCGCCGGCAACTCGACCCGACCTTGTTGAGCGGTGAAGATGAAAAGCGTTTCCGCCAATCGTTCGCCGCCCTTTATCCGCGCTACCTGCCCGGACTACGGAGCCGCTGTCCGGAACTGACCAAATCGGACGAATTATTTTGCATGCTCATTTACCTGAAACAAAACACGGATGAAATAGCTTTGGCCTTAGGTATTTCGCGTGCCAGTGTTAACACGGCCCGGAGCCGGATACGGAAAAAATTCGGATTACAAAAAGAAGATTCGCTGGATGAATATCTGCAAATAAACTAAAAAAGAAGGTATCCTTTTCGGACACCTTCTTTTTTACCTTACAGAGTTTTTTACCGGAAACCGAAATACAAATTATTATACGGCAGCGGTACGATAGGCGTCTGGAAGCTCCAGGTCTTGTTCTCGTCGAAGTCGAAGGGGCTTTGCGTATCGGTATAAGTCGATTTGCGTGCCAGTTCCTCTGCCGTACAACCGCCGGACTTCGATTTTCCGGAGCCGTCAATCAGAAAGAAAAGACCCTGGTTGGCAACGGCAGAACCACTCTTGAAAGGATCCTGGTTGATCGTGCCGATCGAAATGATACGGCGGGGCTTCACATCGTCCAGGCCGTCAAGGGCCATGTCGCCTACACCGTAACCGGAAGCAGCACCGGCCGAGAAACAATTGTGCAGTTTCAGGTGGTCGCCTTGGAAAGCGATGATTCCGTAACCGTTTTTCCCGGCGCTGATAGTACCGAAGTTGGTGCATTGCGAGATTTCGATGCAATTATCCATGCGCTCGGTCAGGTTGCCGACCGTCGAGACGGCTGCGGAACAGATAACCACGGCTGCCGTAGCGGCTCCACCGGAAACGACAGCCCCGGCAACAGCCAGGATGCAACCGGCAACGGCAAGCGCGATCTCACGGTTTTGCTCGATCTTAGCTACCTGCTCGCTGATATCCCCCAGGCGTTCGTGCACGGCATCGGCGTAGAGGTCGTCACCATCCCCTTCCAGGCTCCGGGTGAAGGCCTGCGAATTATCGTAAACCAGTCCGGGCAATACCATCGAACCGGCCAACGGGCCGTAGTAGGCAGGTAGCGAACTGAAAACTTCGCTATTCATACGTGCGATCATTTCTTCGTTGCGCACATCGAGTTTTTGGTTGTAGAGTTCGTCCCACATGCTTATATCCTGCATCAGTGGCGGGGTGGCGATAGCGTCGATCAGCTCTATGGTAGAAGCTGCGATCTTCACGACGTTCTTGGCTCCTTTGAAAAGGGCTTTCATGCTGGACATTTCTTTCGGCGGAGTTTTCAGCGCCTTCATCAGCTTGTATCTGGTCTTTCCGGAGGAGATGACAACGGAAGCGATATCGTTGTTGGTGAACGATTTGGTTTCGCCGGCGTGGGCTATGATACCAGCTGTGAGGTCGGTACCACTTACGGGAGCGTAATTGGTGCAAAAGTTGAT